>Ga0182014_10002659_pt1 | contig 22211 bp, 18 predicted proteins | sample 612S2DmetaG_FD_120489 | JGI IMG/M metagenome (GOLD analysis project Ga0182014, IMG submission 120489) | Permafrost microbial communities from Stordalen Mire, Sweden - 612S2D metaG | ecosystem: Environmental > Terrestrial > Soil > Wetlands > Permafrost | place: Sweden: Stordalen | collected...
CCTAATCAGCGCATGAGTGGACCTAATCCGGGTGATCCCCTGACGCCGAGTAATCGAGCAGGCGTTCCACTTCGGCGTGGAGGCGCGTGGTGATTCCAGCCTCGGTGTCCTGGGGGCCGAAGAGGATTGCCTCTCCCACCCGCACCTCGATGGTCCCTGAGCGGAACCATCTTCGCCGACGCGTTTTGAGCTCGCCCAGGCCGCGAATGGCCACCGGCAGCACGGGCGCGCCGCATTCCCTTGCCAGCAGTCCGATGCCGGTACGGAAGGGCGCCAGCCGGCCCTCCGCGGAGCGTGTTCCTTCTGGAAAGACGAGCACGCTGTAGCCGCGATCCATGGCCTTGCCGGCATGCGCAAAGCTGGTTTGGAAATCCCTGCGACGGGGCAGGGGAAATACATTGAAGAGCGCGGTTATCAGCCAGTAGGCGGGCGGACCGAAGACAAAGAATCCCCTGGTTCCAGGGGCACGGTCGGGATCTCGCCAATGGCGATAGTCTTCGAGCATCTCGCCGAGCATGGCCGCGGCAATGTGGCGCCGGACGCGTCCTTCGAGCGCATATTGGACCAACGGCCCGTCGAAAGTGGTGACGTGATTGGCCACGATCAGCAGCGGTCCATGGGGCAGCGGCGTTTTCGGCCCCTTAACGCGGGGGTTTGCCAGCAACCAAACCAGGGGGCGCATGGCCGTCTCGATGAACGCAATCCTGATCCACTCAACGGGTTTCCACCAGGGCCACTGGGGATAGATAAACCGTGTCCGCGGCGGTTTCGACTGCGGAGTTGCGGCCGATGCACGCGCAGAGGCGCCAGGCTCGCTCGCGGGCCGGCCGACACTTTCGCGCGGTTGGTCATTTTGAGCGGAGCGAGGTGAAATTGGAGCGGCTGCTTCCCGCTCTTCAGGGGAAGGTTTGAGGGGCGCCTCCTCTGAGCCGACTTGTTCTCCACCGGCTACCAATCCGCGCAAATCTCCGAGCGTTTCTATCTCTTCAAGAAGGCCGCTTCCCGAGACAATGCCCAGCCGCTCTTCGATAGCCGCGGCCAGTTGTACGCGGCCCAGGCTATCCAGATGCAAGTCCTCTGTGAGGCGCAACTCGTCACCAACTCCAGGGTGGGCTTCGCCGGTTATTTGCGCGATCAGGGTAAGCAGCCAGTCAGAAGACGCGCCAAAGGCTTCCTGACCGGACGCTGCCGCGCCGGAGGTACTGGTGGCAGCGGCGGCCTGGATCCGCTGCAGCCATGCGGCCACAGCCTTGCGACGGACCTTTCCGGTGGAGGTCCGGGGCAGATCCGGTTCAGGCCACAGCACCCAGCGCAGGATCTTCTGGAAGTCCGCGAGCCGCGCATTGGCGTTCTCGATTGCCTTCGCGGCCTGGTCGCTGGAGCCGCGGATGGCGAGCACCGCGCAGGGCTCCGGCCCTGCCGCAGTCTCCATGGCTACCACGGCACATGCAGCCACGCCCGGCTGTTCTTCCACGACTGCTTCAAGGTCTTCAGGGTGCACGTTGACCCCAGCCGCGGTGACAATTATCTCGCTCTTACGGCCGAGAAACTTCAGCTCGCCCGACTCCTGCATCTCCGCCAGGTCGCCGGTGGCCAGCCACTCACCGTGGCGGGCATGGAGCGCCCCGCCCGACCACGTAGCGCCGGAGATGGATGCGCCGCGCACCAGCACCTCGCCATCGGGGCCGAGCTTGACCTCGCGGCCGGCGAGCGGCTTGCCGATGGTGCCTTTGGCGACGTGGAAGGGATGGTTAAGCGTGATGAGCGCCGTGGTTTCGGTCATGCCGTATCCCTGAACCAGGACGAAGCCCAGGGTGTTCCAGAATTGTTCGAGCGGGCCGGCCAGTGCGCCGCCACCGGAGACGAAGGCCCAGAACTTGGGCCCGAAGGCCCGATGCACATCTCGGAAGCGCCACCATTTTCGCAGCGTCCCAACCTGCTTCGATTGCTCCACGCGGGCGGCCAGATGCGGATCGCGCAATTCAAGATGAGCCTTGATGAGGGCCAGCACGCGCGGCACCGCGGCCAGCACGGAGATGCGTTCGTGATGAATGAGCTCGATGAGCCGCGGCGCGGCAGGCCGGCTCTGGAAATGCAACTCCGCCTTGAAAATGGGAGGGACCCACAACCCCATGGTTTGCCCGAAGACGTGGCTCAGGGGCAGAGTATGCAGAATCCGGAGCGGGTGGATGAGCCACTCGTAGCGCATGTAGCGCCGCGCGCCGTCTTCGATGGGGCCGACGCTGGCCAGGACGTTTCCGTGGGTCAGTACAATCCCCTTGGGATCGCCGGTGGTGCCGGAAGTGAACAGGATTTGCAGCGGGGTGTCTGAGCGGAGGCCTGCAATTGGCCCAGCTTCCTCGTCCGGCAGTTCGGCGAGCCAGTCTTCAAACGCGAGGGTGGAAATGTGGAGATGCGGACTCTCCGAATCCCGATTTTGAGATTGTGGACCTAGCTGCAACAGCAGGATGGCATCGCCCACTGCGAGGCTGGGGGCAACGTCCGCCGCCACGCGGGCGACAAATTCGGCAGTCCCGTTGGCGTCGAGTGGAACGGCCAGAACACCGCGCAGGAGGCAACCGTGGAAGACCGCAATCCACTCCGCGCTGTTTTCGGCCCACAGCAGGACGCGATCGCCGGGCCCGATGCCGCGCTGCTCGAGCAGGGCGGCAAAGCGTCCGGCGAGCCGTGCCAATTCCCCATAGGTGGTTACCCGCCGCCGGTTTCCCTGGTAGCGGACCACAGCGACCTCGCGGTCGAAACGGCGAAAGTCATCGAGGAGTGTAGCCAAATGGTCTCGCATGGACGCTCCGGCGCGGTTCAGGCCGGTTCAATCTGTTCGATGCCGAACTCAGCCATTTGTTCCTTATGAAAGCAGAGTTGGCTCAAGGACTTGGTAGGTATTGTGACACTTTCGGTTGACACACAGAGGCGTTTTGATGGAATTGGCCTGATTCGGTTTGCTTTTTGAGAACCGATTGCAGGCAGCAGGGGCGCGGAATTGTGCTCTCTGAGGGATTTAGAGTGGAGTGGAAGGCAGGAATTGGCGATGCAGGTTACAACGTTCTATCGGCCAAGTGGAGAGAGAGAACTCGATCCGATCAGGCTGGAAGCGGGCAGTCTTATTTTCGCTTCCTCTTCGCTGCCTGACGGGTTATTCTCAAAAAGAGAATGACCCCGCGCCGGCCCATCCCCGAACCCGTTCCAGTTCCAACCGCGGTCCCCGACCCGCTGGCCTGTTTCCATGCGGTGACGGCGGCGTGGTTCAAAGCTGTCTTTGACGCGCCAACGGCACCGCAGCGGCTTGGCTGGCCGGTGATTGCGCGCGGAGAGAGCACGCTGATCCTGGCGCCGACCGGCACCGGCAAGACCCTGAGCGCATTTCTCTGGTGCCTGGACCGGCTGATGCTGGGAGACAGGGGTCAGAAGGCTGCAGGCGAAGAGCAGCGGGGTTGCCGCGTTGTTTATATTTCTCCGTTGAAGGCGCTGGCCGTGGATGTGGAGCGGAACCTTCGCTCGCCGCTGGTGGGCATGGCGAACATGGCGCGGCGCATGGGATTGCCTTTCAAGGAGCCGGCGATCAGCGTGCGCACCGGGGATACGCCGCAGCGCGAGCGCGCCCGCTTCGCGCGGCATCCAGCGGAGATCCTGATCACCACGCCCGAGTCGCTTTACCTGCTGCTGACATCGCAGGCCGCAGAGGCTTTGCGGACGGTGGAGACGGTCATCATCGACGAGATTCACGCGCTGGTGCCTACGAAACGCGGCGCGCACCTGGCGTTGTCACTGGAGCGGCTGCAGGATTTGGTGAAGAGACCTCTTCAGCGCATCGGGCTTTCGGCTACGCAGAGGCCGCTTGAGGAGGTGGCGCGTTTTCTGGGCGGCATTGAGGTTGAGCAAACGGAGAAAAGCGAGTCAGCGAGTCAGCGGGTCAGCGAGTCGGCGAGGCAATCCGATGCTGCCGATGATTCGGCTAGAGGAGACTCCGCAGATCCGGTGGTTGCGAAAGGCCGTGCAATTTCGGAGAACCGGCGAAGAGCGACCGCAGGTCCTTCGACTCCCTCCGCTGCCGCTCCGGTCGCTCAGGATGACAATTCGGTGTTTGGCGAAATTGCCGATCCGGCGGCGCTTCGTTACCGGCCGGTCACTATTGTGGATGCTGCCGCGCGCAAGCAGCTCAAGCTGCGGATCGAAGTTCCGGTGGAAGACATGGCGCGGCTGGGCGAGATGGAAGAGATTCAGTCGGGGCCGGCTGCGCAGATGCCGCGGCGCGTGTCGATCTGGAATGCGATTCATCCGCGATTGCTTGAAATTATCAGGGAACGCAATTCGACGATTTTGTTTGTCAACAGCCGGCAAGTTGCGGAGCGGCTGGCGGGCGCATTGAATGAACTGGCAGGAGAGCCGATTGCGCGCGCCCATCACGGCTCGCTGGCGGCGGCGCAGCGCACGGTGATCGAGGAACAACTGAAGGCCGGGCAGATTCGGGCTCTCTGCGCCACTTCGACGCTTGAGCTGGGCATCGACATGGGCGCCGTCGACCTGGTGATTCAGATTGAATCGCCGCCCTCGGTGGCCAGCGGGATACAGCGCATCGGGCGCGCCGGCCATCATGTGGACGCGGTGTCGGAAGGGATTTTGTTTCCCAAGTACCGCGCCGACCTGGTAGCCTGCGCCGCTGTGACGCGCGCCATGCACGAGGGCCACATCGAGTCAACACGCTATCCGCGCAATCCGCTGGACGTGCTGGCGCAGCAGTTGGTGGCGATCGTGGCAAGTGCAGGGACCAAGGGACCGAGGGACCGAGGGACCGAGAAAGCAGGGAACAGCCACCCCATCGAGCAGAGATCGCTCGCTGGGGGCCCCGGCAGGGGTCAGGGATCAGGGACCAGAAGAAAAACCAGGAGCGAAAAATCTTCACCGCTCCTGTTCGAAGAGGAGATGTCGCAAGAGTCAGAAACTCCAAACTCCGCTAACTCCGAGGTTCCCGAAGTCTCAGTTGATTTTCTGTTCGACCTGGTGCGGCGTGCTGCGCCGTTCGGCGGGCTGACTCGTTCCGCGTTCGAGGGGGTGCTTGATCTGCTGAGCGGGCGCTATCCGTCGGACGAGTTTGCGGAACTGCGGCCGCGGCTGACCTGGGACCGTATTCGCAACGTGGTGACCGCGCGCGACGGCGCAGCGCGGCTGGCGATTCTCAATGCCGGGACGATCCCGGACCGCGGACTCTACGGGGTATTTCTGGCGTACAGCGAAGGCAAAGCGGTGCGGGTGGGCGAACTGGACGAAGAGATGGTCTTTGAGTCGCATCCGGGAGAGACTTTTATTCTGGGCGCGTCCACCTGGCGCATCGTGGAGATTACGCACGATCGGGTGCTGGTGACGCCGGCTCCAGGCGAGCCGGGCAAAATGCCGTTCTGGAAAGGCGACGGTCCTGGGCGGCCGCTTGAATTCGGGCGACGCATCGGCGCGATGGTGCGCGAGTTGCGCGCGCTTCCGAAACCTGCCGCGCTCACGCGCCTGGTTGCCGAGCACGATCTCGACCCCGGCGCGGCGGAGAACCTGATGCAATTTCTGGCGGACCAGGAGGAGTCGACCGGCTCGGTGCCCGACGACAGGACCGTGGTCATCGAGCGATGCCGCGATGAGCTGGGCGATTGGCGGGTGTGCGTGCTTACGCCCTTTGGCAGCCGCATCCACATTCCGTGGGCGATGGCGGTGAGCGCGCGCATCCGCGCGGCCGGCGGGCCGGAAGTGGAGACGCTTTGGGGCGACGACGGTTTCGTTCTGCGCTTTCCGGATACCGATGAGCCGCCGGATTCGGATTGGTTCATGGTGGAGCCGGGCGAAGCGATGCAACTGGTGCTGCGCCAATTGGGCACGACGGCGCTTTTTGCGGGACGTTTTCGCGAGGCCGCGGGCCGCGCGCTGCTGCTGCCGCGCCGCCGCGCCGATGCGCGCTCGCCGCTTTGGCAGTTGCGCAAGCGCTCTTACGATCTGCTCAGCGTAGCTTCGCGCTACCCCAAGTTTCCGCTGCTGCTCGAGTGTTATCGCGAATGCCTGCGCGATGTTTTCGATATGCCGGCGCTGGTTGAAACTCTGCGCGCGATCGAACAGCGCCAGTTGCGCGTGCACGTGGTGGAGACGCGCAAGCCTTCGCCGTTTGCCTCGTCGCTGCTCTTCAGCTATGTGGCGAATTTTCTTTACGACGGCGATGCGCCGCTGGCCGAGCGCCGCGCGCAGGCCCTGACCATCGATCAGGACCAATTGCGCGAGCTGCTGGGCGAGGCCGACCTGCGCGAGCTGCTGGATGCGGATGCGATTGCCGCTGTGGAGGAGGCGGTGCAATGCCTGACCGAAACCTATCGCGCGCGTTCCGCCGACGGCATTCACGATCTTTGCCTGCGGCTGGGCGATCTTTCGCGGCTGGAGCTGGCGCGGCGCGTGGTTTCACCCGATCTTCTTACGCATGTTGACCGGCTCATTCGCGCGCGGCGGCTGCTGGAGATCAACATTGCCGGCGAGCGGCGGCTGGTGGCCGCGGAGGACGCGGCACGATATCGCGATGGGCTGGGAATCCCGCTGCCGCCGGGCCTGGCTACTGCGCTGCTGGAGCCGGTTGCACACCCGGTGCTAGAACTGATTCGGCGCTACGCGCGCACGCATGGGCCGTTCACGCTGGGGGAGCCTGCCGAACGCTTTGCGCTGGATGTTGCGGCGGTTGAAAATGCGCTGCGCCAACTGGCTGCCGAGGGGCGCGTGCTGGAGGGCGGATTTCGCCCCTGCGGAGTGCATCGCGAGTGGTGCGATGCGGAAGTTCTGCGGCTGATCAGGCGCAAGTCGCTGGCCAGGCTGCGGCGCGAAGTTGAGCCGGTGGAGCAGCGCACGCTGGCGCGTTTCATGACGCACTGGCAGGGACTGATTGCGCCGCGCCGCGGGCCGAATCTGGACGCGCTGCTGGACGCAATCGAGAGCCTGCAAGGCGCGCCGCTGCCCGCGACGCTGGTGGAGACCGCGATTTTGCCGGCGCGCATCGCGGATTTTACGCCGGCGGGGTTGGACACGCTGATCGCGGCGGGCGAGGTGGCGTGGGCGGGCGTGGAGCCGATCGGCGAACGCAACGGGCGCATCGCGCTTTTCCTGGCCGACAAACTGCCGCTGCTGGCGCAACGGAGGCCGCTCAAGGAACCGCTGACCGAGCGCGAAGAAAAGTTGCTCGGGTTTCTCGAATCAACGGGGGCAAGTTTCTTCGATCCACTGCATCAAGCCGCGGGAGGCGGCTATCCGGGCGAGACGATCGACGCGCTCTGGAGCCTGGTGTGGCGCGGGTTGATCACCAACGACTCGCTGCACGCGCTGCGCGCCTACATTGCCAGGCCGGACAGCGCGCGAGCCCCGCGAAGGTTGCAAACGGGAACGGTGTTCCGGTCGCGGCGCACTACGCCGCCAGCGGCGCAGGGGCGCTGGTCCATTTTGCCGATTGGTTTGCCAATTGGCGTGAGGGCGCAGGGCAGGGACGAGGCAGGCCGTTCTGCGACCGAGGCGAGCCACGCGCTGGCGCTGCAATTGCTGAATCGTTATGGCGTGCTGCTACGCGAATCGGTGGCCGCGGAGAATGTTCCGGGCGGATTCAGCGCCGTCTACGACGTGCTCAAAGCCCTTGAAGAGAGCGGGCGCATACGGCGGGGCTACTTTGTTGCCGGCCTGGGCGCAACTCAGTTTGCTTTGCCCGCGGCCGTGGACCTGCTGCGCCAATTGCGCAGCGATCCGCCGGCTGAAAAACCGGAGTTTGTCTTGCTGGCCGCGGCGGACCCGGCCAATCCCTATGGCTCAGCCTTGCGCTGGCCCGATCTGCCGGTGGCCGATGAGGACAGCGAGACTGCGCCGCGCATACTGACGCGCGCGGCCTACGCTGAAGTGATTCTCCGCAATGGGCAACTGGTGGCATGGATGCGGCGCGGCAATCCCAACCTGCTTGTGTTTCTGCCCGTGGAAGAGCCGGAGCGTTCGCAAGCGGCATCGGGGCTGGCTCATTTCCTGAGCGCGCGCGGCCAGGCGCAACTGCACGGCGGCAGCCGTCAGAGCGGAAACTATGAGGGCGCGCTGATCACCACGATCAACGGGCAGCCGGTGGCGGCGCATTCGATGGCACGATTGCTCATGGATGCGGGATTTCATCCGGGGCCGCTGGGCATGCATTTAAGGCGCATTCCGCTGCCTGTGAGTCAACAGGCGCATCAGCCGCGGGCCGGTGAGGTGCAATAGGCCATGCCGGAAGGCGACACGATTTTTCGCACTGCGCGCGCCCTGGGCCGTGCGCTTGCAGGCAAGCCGATTACGGCGTTTCGATCCACATATCCGAAGCTGATACGTTGCAACGACGACGCGCCGCTGGCGGGCCAGACGGTGGACGGGGTGGAATCGCGTGGCAAATGGCTGCTGATTCATTTTTCAGGCGGTGCAACGCTGGCCACTCACATGCTGATGAGCGGGAGCTGGCATATCTACCGGCACGGCGAGCGCTGGCAGAAGCCGCGGACCGATATGCGCATTGTGGTGGAGAATGCTGAGTATGTTGCGGTGGGATTTCGCGTGCCGGTGGCCGAGATGCACACGGCGCAGTCGCTAGCCCGCGACAGCAGGATTGCGGCCGCGGAGCGCGATGTGCTGAGCGCGGAGTTCAATGTATCCGAGGCGGAGAATCGCGTGTTTGCGCATGGAGGCGAAGAGATCGGCGATGTGCTGCTGCACCAGGAGGTGATGGCCGGAGTGGGCAACGTCTTCAAATCGGAGATCTGTTTTGTAACCGGTGTTCATCCGTTTGCGAAGGTTGCGGCGCTGGGAACGGAGCAGGTGAAGGCCTTGATTGCAGCCGCGCAAAAGCTGGTGAGCGCGAATGTCCTGATGGACTCCGGCGATCAAATTGTTACCTATGGCGGGCGCTGGCGGCGCACGACGCACGCTTCAGATCCGGGCGCGAGCTTGTGGGTCTATGGGCGGGCGGGCGAGGCTTGCCGGCGCTGCGGAGAGCCGGTTCGCAGGAGGATTCAAGGACCGGACGCGCGCGTGACGTTTTGGTGCGCGAGGTGCCAGCCGATGCCCGACGGCTCGGATGTGGATGGATAAACCGGGAAGGGCCAACGACCCACACAAAGGAGATGCGATGAAATCCAAATTGAGATCTTCTTCCGCGACAGGCCCGGACGAGCAGCTTGCCGGCTTCATTGCAAAGTTCGATTCGCCGATGGCCAGATTGATCCGCTCGGTACGCGCAACGCTGCGCAAGCGGATGGCCGCCGCGAACGAACTGGTTTACGACAATTACAACTTCTTTGTCATTGGTTACTGTTCCACGGAACGACCTTCGGATTGCATCGTCTCGTTGGTGGCAAATGCAACGGGAATCGCACTCTCGTTTTATTACGGATCAACGTTGCCCGATCCGGCACGAATCCTTCAAGGGAGCGGCAACCAGAACCGATTCGTCCGCCTCGCGAAAGCCGAGGATCTGGCGAGACCGGAGATTGAAGCGTTGATTGCCGCGGCCATTCGGCAGGGTAAAACGCCATTGGCCGAGCAGGGAAGTGGACATTTGATCATCAGGGCGATTGCCGCGAAGCAGCGGCCCCGGCGCGTGGCTGCGAAACTTGTCCGCGCAGAGTGATCAGTTGCCGCTTTTGCCAAGGCCGAAGATTTTTTGCAGAATGTTGCGGTGGTCGGGGGGATGGTCGCAGGTGTCAGTGGGCCCGGTGCCGTCAAGAAATGCGGCGTCGTAGCCTTCGGGGCAGGCAGCGTCGCTGAGCAGGTTGGAGACCTTGTCGATCTTCTCGATTTCGACGCCCTGAGGCGGCGTGAACGTGTTGGTGTCGGAGTACTGCGGGAGCAGGACGGCTTGCTTCATGAAGTCGGCCCAGATGGGCGCGGCAGCGTGTGCGCCTTCGATCTTGATGTCTGAGTAGTCGTCATTGCCCACCCACACGATGCACAGCAGGTTGCTGGTGAAACCGGCGAACCAGGCGTCGTGGTCGGTGCCGGTTTTACCCGCGGCCGGCGAGATGAAGCCCATGTTGCGCACGCCTGCGCCGGTTCCATCGCCCTGCAGCACCGCTTCCATCATGCTGGTGGTGAGAAAAGCTACGCGCGGGTCGAGGACCTGGCTGGAGGTTGGCGTGTAGTCCGACATGACGTCGCCGGTGGGGGTGCGAACGCTGGCCAGCAACCAGGGATCCAGATGCATGCCTCCGTTTGCAAAGACGGTATAAGCACCGGCCATGTCGAGCGGCGTGGCGTCATAGGAGCCGATGGCCATGGAGGGGGTTCCGCGCGCGCTCTTGATGCCAGCGTCGCGCGCCAAGGCAGCCACGCGATCGAAGCCCACCAATGAGGCGAGGCTGATGGTGGCATTGTTGTCCGATCGCATGAGAGCGTAACGAGCGGTCATCTGGCCGTAGAACTCATTTTTATAGTTGCGCGGCGTGTATCGGTATTGGGTTCCCTCGCCATAAGTGGATTGCTCGTCGCTGAGCATGGTCACAGGCGAAAAGAGCTTGGTCTGGCCGGGCAGCATGGTGCCTTCGACGGCAGTTTGAAAAGCGGTGGCATAGACGAACGGCTTGAAGATGGAGCCGGTGGGCCGCTTGGCCACGGCGTGATTCAACTGCGAGGCGCCATAATTGCGGCCACCTACCAGGGCCAGCACCTGACCGGTGTGCGGATTGAGGGCGATCAGCGCCACCTGCGGGTAGATATAAGTTTTGCCGAGCTTGCGATCACGCGCGTGGAGGCGGTCGACCTGCTCGTCCACGACGTGGATGGTGGAGTTGACCGCTGCAGTGGCAAGGCGCTGCAAGTCAGGATCGAGGGAGGTGTAGATGCGCAATCCTTCGCGGTTGAAATCGTTGTCGCCAAGTTTTTGCAGCAACTGGTCGTGAACGAGGTCGACAAAATATGGGGCTTCGCTGGCGTCCACGCTGGTTTCGGCCAAGTGCAGCGGCTCGGCTTTTGCGGATTCAGCCCGGTCCTTGGTGATGGCGCCGGTTTCCACCATGGAATCGAGCACCAGGTTGCGGCGCTCGATGGCCCGGTCGGGATGACGGAAGGGGTTCAGCCGGTTGGGGCTTTGAATGATACCGGCCAGCAGAGCGCATTCAGCGAGATTCAGCTGCCGCACGTCTTTGCCGAAGTAGACTTGAGCCGCCTCGCCGAAGCCGTCGATGGAGAAGCTGCCATGCTGCCCGAGATTAATCTCGTTGGCATACATCTGAAAGATCTGCTTCTTGTTGAAGCGATGTTCCAACTGGAACGCGACCATGATTTGCTTGAGCTTGTAGCGAATGGTGCCGGTGTCTTCAAGGAAAAGCATCTTGGCCAGCTGCATGGTCAGCGTGGAAGCGCCGCCGCGATGTTTGCGGTCGCCGATCAAGTCATGCCAGCCCCAGCTAATTATGCTTTCATAATCGACGCCGCTGTGCTCGAAGAAGCGGCGATCTTCGATGGCCAGCACGGCCTGCACGACGTTGGATGGGATTTCGTCGTAGGTGAGGAGCCGCCGCTTGGAGCGGTTGGTATCCTCGCTCAAGCCGGTGATCAGCAACGGTTCGAGCTCGTAGCTGGTGAGGGGCTGGCCGCTTGCGTCAGTAATCTTGTCTACCACGCCGCCGCTCACATGGATGGTGGCGCTGTCGGGCGCGTGATAGGACTGTGGTCCAGGGCGCACGGAGATGGACTGGGGCTCTTCACTGAAGCTGCCGAGGGGTGAAGTCTGCGCGGCGCCGTCGGTTGTGTAGCCGGCCTCGCGCAGCTCATTGGCGATCAAATTGACGGAGAGCTTTTGTCTCGGCCGCACCTCGCGCGGCGCGGCGTAGATTTTGGCTGTGTCCGCGAAGATGGGCTGCTTGAGCCGCTCGTCCACGATGCCACGGTACTTGAAGTAATAAAAGCCAAAGACCGAGAAACTTATGAGAGCGAAGGCCGCAAATCCCCATGCTGCGACGTGCAGAATCAGCGATGAGGAGGGATGTTTCCATTTGGGCCATTTGAGCTTGATCTTCAACGCCATTTTCCTGAACTCCCAGTTTCCAGCTTCCGGCTATTCCTGCCTGGTCCTACGGGTTTCGCGCGATTCCGGTTCCAGCAGAAAAGGTCAGGAACTGGAACCCAGAAGCCTCTCTTCTTCCACTTTTTCTTTCACCGCCGCCAATACATCGGTCAACGCCACATCGACGCTGATTGCGGTGGAACGAGTAACCAGTTCGACCTGGCCCGCGGCGGCCTTCTTGCCGACGTTGATGCGGTATGGAATCCCGACCAGGTCGGCGTCTTTGAATTTGACGCCGGCACGCTCGTCGCGGTCATCGAGGAGCACGTCGAGGCCGGCGGCAGCCAGTTCCGCGGCGAGCTTCTCGCCGGTTTCGCGCAGCGCCGCGTCGGACACGTTGGTGACGGTGACCACCACGGTGAAGGGAGCGATGGAGGCCGGGAGCCAGAAGCCGTTCTGGTCATTCGACTGCTCGATGGCAGCGGTGAGAATGCGCTCGATGCCGATGCCGTAGCTGCCCATGATAGGCATGACCTCCTTGCCGTTGGGGTCGAGCACGCGCGCGCCCATGGACTCGGAGTATTTGTAGCCGAGCTTGAAGATGTGTCCGACTTCGACGGCTTTGCCGACGAGCAACTGGCCGTTGCAGGCGGGCTTTGGACAATTCTCGCCCTCATTTACACTGCGGATGTCGGCCATGAGGGTCCAGCTGAAGTCGCGGCCGGGAACGACATTGCGAAGGTGAAAATCGAGTTTGTTGGCGCCGGCGACGAGGTTTTTGCGGCCTTCGAGAGATTTGTCGACAACGACCGTGAGGCCGCCCTCGAGTGGGTTGGCGTCGGGCCTGAGTCCCACCGGGCCCAGGAAGCCTGCCGGCCCATTCATGAACTGCGTCAGCTCTTCGGCCTGCATGGTACGGAGGTCTGCCGCGCCGACTGCGCCCAGCAGCTTGGTTTCATTTACCTGGTGATTACCGCGCAGGAAGGCCGTTACGCCGTGCCAAGTATCAGGCGTGGCGCCTTCTCTGGTTGTCGCCCCGCGCTTGAGCGCCATGTAGGCGACGCACTTGATGTCGGAGGCTGGGGAAATGTTGAAGAACGCGGCCACGTCGGCGATCGAAGCGCAACCGGGCGTTGACACAAGCTCGGGTGTGCCGTCTCCGGTGGGTTCCATTTCGACGACCGGATCGAGGCGCGAACTTGCTTTCTCGAGATTGGCCGCGTAGCCGCAGACGGGGCAACTGGCGATGAGGTCTTCGCCGGCTTCGGTGGGGACCATGAACTCCTGCGACTGCGATCCACCCATGGCGCCGGAGTCGGCCTCGACGGCGACGAACTTGAGGCCGCAGCGGGTGAAGATGGCGCGATACGCCTGGTCGTGCAAATCGAAGCTCTTGTCGAGGCCGGCCTTGTCGATATCGAAGGAGTAGGCGTCTTTCATGATGAACTGGCGGACGCGCAGCAGGCCGGACTTGGGGCGGGGCTCATCGCGGAACTTGGTTTGGATCTGATACCAGATCTGGGGCAACTGCTTGTAGCTGCGCAACTCGCTGCGGGCGATGGTGGTCATGATTTCTTCATGGGTCATGCCCAGGCAGAGATCCGCGCCCTTGCGGTCTTTGAGGCGAAACATGTTGTCGCCCATCGTGGACCAGCGGCCGCTCTGCTCCCATGGCTCGCGGGGCAGGATGGCGGGCAGGTAAAACTCCTGGCCGAACTTGTCCATCTCCTCGCGCACGATGGCGATGATCTTGTTGAGCGAGCGCTGGCCGAGGAAGAGGTAGTTGTAGATGCCCGCGCCGAGCTGGCGAATGTAGCCGGCGCGGACAAGGAGCCTGTGGCTGGCGACTTCAGCGTCTGCCGGGGCCTCGCGGAGGGTGGGAATGAAGAGTTTGGACCAACGATGCATAGCGATGAGTGCATACTTTCCCGTCCGCCCATGGCGGACGAAGTGCAAATGACAGCAGGATTCATTCTAAATGTTCGGGTGCGCAGAGGACCTCAGGTGATGCGCTTGCGACCACGCAGTCTCGTTAGGCGGAAGGCCAGAAACGAAAGCCCCTGCGTGACCGAGAGAAGCAGGAGGATTACTACGTCCGACCGCCAAGTGAGCGGGAATGTGCCCTCGGGATCCTTAGGCTCCCAAGAGAAGGAATAACTTGAGTAGAGAATCAAGGTTGCAATCCCAACGCACAAAACCATGCCGAGAAAAAACTTTAATGCGATGCGGCGACGAAACGTCCAGAATGAAATCCATTGAGCGACCGCAATCAGAAGAAGAAGCGCAACGCCTGAGCGCCATGTGATTGACGTTGAACCGTCGAGATTTTGAGCCCCCCAAGGAAGACCGAAGCTCGAATAGATCATTCAACCTTCAAAAATCGCGCACAAGCCCAAACCGAAGAGAACCTTCAACGCGGTTTTCAGCATTATGCGCGCCCCTCCGGTTCCTCTTGCTCATCCTCCGTCTCCCACCAAATCTCAGCTCCGCGCGGAGGGCCCCAATCATATTCGCCGAGGCAAGTGCCTTCTGGTATCCCTTCCAGGAGTTCTTCCAATGTCATGTGTTTACGAAGCTCGCGCCTGGGTGATTGCTCGGGAAACTTGGCTTCCGGAGTGCTTTCTTCGCCAGTATCCTCGAATTTCATCCGGATACCTCCTTTCTTGCTTCAGATCAGCTCGACGCCCCAGAGATCGTGGAGATGGAGGACGCCTTCTACGCTTGCATCGGCATTCACGACGATCAACGAGGTGATCTTGCGCTCTTCGAGGATGGCCAGTGCCGTGGCGGCTAATTCGGCAGCAGCGATGGTGCGGGGATTTGCATTCATGGCTTCGCCGGCGGTGCGGCTGAGGGCTGCGCCGCCTTCGCGCTCGAGGAGACGGCGGAGGTCGCCGTCGCTGATGACGCCGCGCAGGCGGCCTTCCTCCTGCACGGTGGTCATGCCGAGTTTTTTCGAGGACATCTCGAAGATGACGTCGGCCATGGGAGTGGAGGGCGCGACGGTGGGCACGTCTTCGCCGGTGTGCATGAGGTCGCGCACCTTGGCCAAACGCTTGCCGAGCTTGCCGCCGGGATGGAGTTCGGCGAAATCTTCCGCGCGAAAGCCCTTGCGGAGGCTGACGGCGATGGCCAGCGCATCGCCCAGAGCCAGCATGGTGGTGGTGGAGGCGGTCGGCGCGAGGTTGAGGCCGCAGGCTTCGCGCTCAACGCCGCAGTCGAGAGCAACGTCGCTGGCCTGGGCGAGGGTCGAAGCGAGATTGCAGCAAAAGCTGACCAGGGCGTCGCCTTTGCGCTTGACGGTGGCCAGGAGGCGCAGGATTTCCTCGGTTTCGCCGCTGGCAGAGAGGGCTATGACTACATCGCCGGGCAGGAGAACGCCGACATCGCCATGCACGGCCTCGGCAGGGTGCAGGAACAGGGCCGGCGAGCCGGTGGAACTGAGCGTGGCGGCGATTTTCTGGGCGATGATGCCGCTCTTGCCCATGCCGGTAACCACGACGCGGCCGTTGGATTCGCCGCAGCGGAGGATGAGCTCGACGGCGCGGTCGAACTCCGCGGACATGGGGCCTTCAAGGCGAGCAGCAAGCGACTCGAGCGCGGCGGCCTCGGTGCGGACCAGATCGGACGGGCGAAGGGCCGAAGGCTGGAGCGGGCCCGCTTCACGATCTTTGGGATTGGATAGGCTCATCGGCTTTTGATGGTAACAGTTTTGGCGAGACCAAGTGAGGACATATCGGGCGTCGTGCTCTCCCGCGCTTTCGCCAAAGTGCCGGCGACAGGTTGGTGCGCCGAGGCCGGTTTCCACGGTGACATTCCTGCTCGTACAATGGGGTTGAGAGGTATTTCCCCGTGAGGCGCAACAGGCTGGTTCTTTTCGCAGTTCTATTTATTCTGGCTGCCTTTGGCTGGGCAGGGTGGGCAAACTGGGAGTATCGCCAGCAGGCTGCCGCGCGGTTGCTGGCTTCGGCGGCGAGAGGCGAGCTGGTGCCCAATCCCGCGGGCGGCGCGGCCGTATATGTTTCTCCTCTCAACGGAAAACCGGCGCCGGCATTTGCGCTGGAGGATTTAAGCGGCCGCAAGGTTTCGCTGGCCAGCTATCGGGGCAAGGCGGTGTTGATCAACTTCTGGGCCACATGGTGCGCGCCGTGCAAGATCGAGACCCCGTGGCTGATCGAATTGCGCAACAGGTACGGCTCGCAGGGATTCGAAATTCTCGGGATCTCGACGGAGGGCGATGACCTGAAGCCGGACGACAAGGTTGGCTGGGAGAAGGACAAAGCTGCGATCGGCAAGTTTGTGCAGCAGGAGAAGGTGCCTTATCCGGTGCTGGTGGATGGAGACAGCATCAGCACTCCTTATGGAGGGCTGGATGAACTGCCCACATCGTTCTTTGTGGACCGCAAAGGAACGGTAGTGGCGACGCAGATGGGATTGAGTTCAGAGAACGAGATTGAAGCGAATATTCGCAAGGCGCTGGGGGAGTGAGGGGAGGCTGGCGCTTGCTGGGAGCAGGGACTAGGGAATAGGGAACAGGGAATAGGGAATAGGAACGAGTGAAGAAGTGAAGAAGTGAAAAAGTGAAGAAGTGAAAAAGTGAACGGGGAATAGGAACGGATGGGCAGGTGTTGGGATTGATGGTTGGAGATTTCAGGCTGGTTTGTGCGGTGGTGGCTGTGGGGCTGGCTGGTTTTGCGGCGCACGGGCAGTTCGTTGCTTCGGGCGGGCAGAGCCGGTCCAGCGGCAAGGCGGATGCGGTGCAGTATCTTTTTCCGGAGCAGGTGACGGTGGCGGCGGGCAAGGCGAGCCCGGTGGCGCTGCATTTCCGCATCGCGCAGGGTCTGCACATCAACTCTCATGCACCCAGCCAGGACTACCTGATTGCGACGTCTCTCACGATTCCGGCGGGCGCGGGAGTGAAGCTGGACGGGGCCACCTATCCGGCGGGCACGGAGATGAGTTTCCCGATGGACCCAAAGACGAAGCTCAGCGTCTATACGGGCGAGTTCATTATCCAGGCGCGCATTGTGGCCATGGGAGGCGACCACCTGGTGGAGGGCAAGCTGCGTTACCAGGCCTGCGACCGCAACGAATGCATGCCGCCGAAGACGGTTACTGTGCCGATCGACGTGATCGGGAAATGATCTTCAAAGCAAGCAGGAATCATGTTAAACTTTGACCCAACTCTCTGGAGGTGAATCAATGAATCGTACCCATACCCGCGGGAAGGGTCTGACGATATTTTTTATGGTAGTGGTCGGCGCCTTCGGAGTCCTTTATTGGCTGGATCCCGAGTTCTTATTTAAGACTGGCCAGACTATAAGTCACTGGTTTGATTTCTTGAGATAGCTGCGGGTTGGAGACTGCATTTTCGAGCGGGATGGAGCGACCAATCAAGATCATTGCCAGCCCGGCCGGCTACTGCCTGGCCGAGGGCGAACTAATCCAGCGGGCTCGCGATAAATGCGTCTTCATGCCGCCCAAGACGATGCCTGCCACCGTTGACGTGATTGGAAAACAAGGCCTCTATCCCAGTTCCCAAAGTCGGAACCTGGGGTGCCCGGCGATTCGGGGCATCCACGGTAGATGTTGCCACCCAGCAGAGGCTATTTCGTAACGGGAGCACCCACTTCCTTTTTCCAATCATTGATAAGATTCTGGACACTCACCGACGCATCGTGCTCCGGATCTGCGTAGAGCGGCACGGGGTAAAGCAATTTCGCGTAGCTGCGTTTCCTGACGGGTGGCGCATCCCATGTGGACCAGATGTTTTCCAAAGTCATGGCATCCAGAAGTTCGATTTGAATTGTATTCTCACGAGAAAAATCAGCGGTGTATACATACCTGAGGCCGGAAATCTCGACGACCAGGTCGGCTTCAGCGATGCTGGAGACGAGCTTGTAGCGGCCCCAGCTCTGTAAGTCAGACTGGAGCAGGTTGAACGGGATCATTGGCCCGACAAAGAAGCCGTTCGGAACACCATCCGTGATCATGAATACCTTGTTTGCGGCCTGCAGACGCACCTTGGCTTGCTTGGATGTCAGTGACTTGGGCAAGGTTTTCTGTGCGGGCAAGGTCGCCGTTATACCTGCGGACTTCGAGTAACCAGCCTGCTGTTTGAAAAAACCGACAAGCCACTCGGCTTCATCCTTCTTATTCTTATGCGCAATAACGTTGTCGAGGATGGGTACGGGGATATCCAACAATATACTGTTTGAGTTGTAATACTCTGTCCCCAGCAACTTGCCCGATTTCAAATCCACAACCGAAACATGAGCGCCCTGACGATCCAGGCCGTAGCGGAGAATCAAATCCGCTCCCACCGTGGTGGGTACAAGCTGATAGCGTCCCAAAGACTGCATACCGTCATAAAAGGCAAGAAAATCTTCGGAGGGTTTTCTGCTGTCTGAAATCTCCTGGATGTAGATGGACTGCGCTGTTTGGATCGCGTCCCTGAACATCTCGGGAGATGAAAAGGCGGCGGCTGGGGTTGGAACTGTTTGCGGCTGTGGTGCCGGTGATACCGAAGGCGCTGCTGAGCAGAGGGCAGCAGCGGGCAGAAACATAGGCAAAAGGAGCAGAATAATACTCTTGTCAACAACCGCAAAGGACCGCCTCCGGATTGGTAGCCAACCCCCCAAAATGTACCTGGCATAGCGAATGAACTATATCATTCGTCACGCGGCACTGTTCAGCTGAGGAACATCTCTTTTGGGGCTGAGGCCCGCGTTGGAATTGCCGCATTTGCGGCAGTCAGGGCTGAGGTCCTGACCTGCTGGCCGTGACCTTGCAAAACTCCGGAAGGCAACCGCAGATCCTTCGACTTCGCTATGCTTCGCTCATGACAGCGTCGGGGTAGCGGCAGGGCATTTAACATAGGGTATGTGCACGATTTCCGGCTGAGGCGCTCAAATGAAATATTCTCTGGGGCGTTACGTCTATGGCCTGGCGGCGATTGGTTCCGGCATCTGCGCCCTGGTGTGGCATGACTTCGACGCGCTTGGGAGCGTTCCTCACCACGAGATTCTCACCTACATCGCGGCCACCATCGAAATTCTTGGAGGCGTAGCCGTACTATGGTCCAGAACGGCTCGGGGGCCCAGAACGGCGCGGGCGGGCGCTGCCGCATTGGGTGCAATCTACCTGGCCTTCGCCTTGATTGGCGTACCGCTCATCTTTGAGCACCCGCTTATCTACAATAACTTTGGCAACTTTTTCGAACAATTTTCATTAGCCTCGGGAGCCGTGATCCTGTATGCGTGTTCCTGTGCAACCGCCCCGGCTCGAACGGCAAGATTGGCGCTGGCCGGGTACTACTCGTTCGGGATTTGCGTTGTCTCGTTCGCACTCGAACAGCTTTTTTATCTCTCTGCGACAGCAAGTCTGGTTCCGAAATGGATTCCGCCTGGACAGATGTTCTGGGCAATAGCAACAACCGCAGCGTTTGCGCTTGCTGCGATCGCTTTACTCACGGGGTTCATGGCCCTGCCGGCGTCTCGATTGATCACGGCGATGATCGTGGGCTTCGGGTTGCTGACGTGGCTGCCGATGCTCTTTGCCAATCCCCACAGTTTTGCGAACTGGTCAGAAAGTGCGGAGACTCTCGCGATCGCCGCGTCGGCGTGGGTTGTGGCGGACTTTCTCAGCGACCGCCGCTCAGCAGAGTCTGCAACCGCGAGTGTGGGTGAATGACGTTGGCTCTCTGGGGCCCGTGGCTAAAGCTACCCTGATTGCAAGCATGGTTCAGGACATCTGAATGCCGCTGCCCCTCCGATATACCCCGATGACGAATCGACCCGCTTTTGGGACCTGGAGCTCACGGCGCCCGGCAGCGGTGATCTTTCATTCGCACCGGATGAGGGCTAGAATACAGGGAACAGGAGGGCGTGATGGCATCTGAAGCCGTGGCTCGGAAGCCGCAGAGGAGCGAAGCGCAAGTCCCCAAATCGGCTCCCCCCAAAGCGGCCTATGTGAAGAAGACGTACTCCCCTGAGTTTCTGGCCGAGCAGGAGGCGATTGATAAGCGCGTGCGCGAAGAAGGTGCAAAGCGCATTCGCCAGTCGGTTGAGAGGTTGATAGCTTTGGGCATCGTCGACAAAGACGGCAACCGCCTCAAGAAAGAACTCCCCGCGGACATGCTGCCCGGTGCGGATCGGGATTTCGGGGGATAGTGGATGCCGATCATGTACGTGGCGGCCGGGCCCGCCGGCAGTGGAAAGACGACTGCGTTTCCCGGAAGTCAATTTGGCTGCGACTACTTCAACGCGGACGACCTTGCGGCTCAGTTGAATAGTGGGTCGTATGTCGGCATTCTAACCACTGCCCGCTCTTCAATAAATCTGTCATCCTGAGCGGAGCAGTTCACGTCTTTTGTGAACTGCGCAGTCGAAGGACCTGCGGTTGCACTTCGGCAAATCATCCAGTGTCTGGACCTGCGGTTGCGTTATGCTCTCTCCATGCACGAGGGCAGCTACTTCACCTACATCGTCGCCAGCCGCAGCCACACACTCTACGTGGGCATGACCGGCAACCTGCATAAGCGCGTCTTTGAGCACAAGGACGGAACCTATGAAGGATTCTCGTCACGGTACGCCTGCAACCGTCTGGTCTGGTTTGAAATCTTTAACGACCCGCGTAACGCCATCGGTCGGGAGAAGCAGTTGAAAGGGTGGCGGCGGGAGAAGAAGATCGCGCTGATTGAGAAGGCTAACCCTACCTGGCGGGATTTGAGTGAGGGATGGTATGACCTGGACCCGTCGCTAGAGCGAAAGTATATGGCTGGCGCTGAGGAATGAAAAGCAACCGCAGGTCCTTCGACTCCCTACGCTCCGCTTCGGTCGCTCAGGATGACAGTGTTGTGGGGGAGCGGGCATGGATGGATGAAGCGCTGGGGGAGACGCCTTACTCGACTGGGAAGCTCCGGAAGTTCTTTCGAGCGGGGAAGGCCTGGCCGGTTGCTGAGTGACATGAATCCCAGGTCTCAGAAGCTAGACCTGCGGCTACCAGCATTTGAATTCATGACTCCGACATGATCTGGCCACAGAATTCAGTATTTTTCTCCGGGCGCTAAGTTTTCACGATTGGCCTTATCGGCCAACGCCACAGCTTCGCAGCGTGTCCAAAGATAGTTTCGCGCACTGTCTAAGTCCTTGAAGTTATGAAATCGCTCAAGGTCGCTTTGCTTCAATGCTTTGCCAACGGGGTCTTCCACAACGTAAGCCGACTCCCGATAACTGTCTGGATCTGCCACTTGGTAGGAAACACCACCGCAGTATTCATTGGTAGAAAGATACACGCTATATTCGCCATCATCTGCATTTAGCTGCCAATGAACTAAACTGGTGTCTGAGAAAACGGTAGGGTTGGGAGGGTGCCCAGCCAGTACAGCCTTTTCTGTCTCTGCTTCCTTCGCAGCCTTGCGATCTGCACTATTGATGAATGCAATTACAGCGACAATTACGACCGCTCCGATCACCAGCTTAGTGGTTGATTTTGCCTTCATTTGCTCTGCCTACTTTCAATGACATGGAATAGAGCTATCAGTTTCCCTTGTATCGTGCTGCTTCTCTCCATTGTTTAATTGCGGCAGCCTCGCTGGAGCCCTTTGTCTCGATTTGCTCTCCCATATATTCTCCTCTGGCGATCCAGACGGTTTTGGAATTCTGATGGGTACTTACTTCTTGAGGCTTATCCCACACAAGAACAATATGATTCACTTGTTCTCTCCCTTTTTTGTTACTTGGATCGTAATTGTAAACAATTGACTAACTTCACGCACATTTCTCTATACTCCCGACTTCTTTTCGATCTTGGCCCAGGAGTCTCTTAGCGGGAGGGTGCGGTTGAAGACCAGGTGGCCCGGCGTGCTGTCGGAGGTCGAATCTGGGTCGAGGCAGAAGTAGCCGACGCGCTCGAACTGGAAGCGGTCTTCGAGCTTGGCATTGGCGAGAGAGGGTTCAAGCCTGGCGCCCAAGAGGATCTCGAGGGAGTTGGGGTTGAGATTGTCGAGAACGTCCTGGCCTTGTTCAACGTCGCCGGGATCTGGCTTGAGGAAAAGCTTGTCGTAGAGACGAATTTCCGCGGTGATGGCGTGAGCGGCCGAGACCCAGTGCATGGTGGACTTGACCTTGCGGCCGTCGGGCGAGTTGCCGCCGCGACTGGCCGGATCGTAGGTGCA
>Ga0182014_10002662_pt1 | contig 22195 bp, 18 predicted proteins | sample 612S2DmetaG_FD_120489 | JGI IMG/M metagenome (GOLD analysis project Ga0182014, IMG submission 120489) | Permafrost microbial communities from Stordalen Mire, Sweden - 612S2D metaG | ecosystem: Environmental > Terrestrial > Soil > Wetlands > Permafrost | place: Sweden: Stordalen | collected...
CGGTGCCGATCGCGGTGGCGCCGAGATTGATCTCGCGAAACAGATCGGCGGCCTCTCGCAGCCGGTCGACGTCCTCCTTGATGGTGACATGGAAGGCGTCGAATTCCTGGCCGAGCGTCATCGGGACCGCATCCTGCAATTGCGTGCGGCCGATCTTCAGTACGTCGCCGAACTCCACCGCCTTGGCTTTGAAGGCGAAGGCGAGATCCTGCAGCATTTGCGTCAGCGATTCTGTGGCGAAGATAACGGCGAGGCGCAGGGCGGAAGGGTAAGCGTCGTTTGTGGACTGGGCCATGTTGACGTCATCGATCGGGTGCAGCGCCCCATAGTCGCCGCGCGACCGGCCCATCAGCTCCAGCGCGACATTGGCGATGACTTCATTCGCATTCATGTTGGTCGACGTGCCGGCTCCGCCCTGGACCGCATCGACGACAAACTGATCGAGGAAGCGTTTGTCGCTCACCACCAGCGCGCAGGCGCGATCGATCGCTTCGGCCTTCTCGATCGGCAAATGGCCAAGACGCCGGTTGGCCCGCGCCGCCGCCTGCTTCACGAGGGCGAGGGCGCGCACGAATTCGGGAAAATGACCGACTGGAACGCCGGTGATGGGGAAATTCTCCACCGCCCGCAGCGTATGAACGCCCCAATAGGCCTCGGCCGGAATGTCCGCTTCGCCGAGCAGATCGCTTTCGCGCCTCGTCGTCGCAGCGCGCAGCTGGAAAGAAGGGGTCGGGACGAGCTCAAAAGTCGCCGTCTCGGGCGCATCCGCGACAGGCTGATCGAAAAAAGCCTCCGTCATGGCGCAAATCCATTATGTTGGAGTCGCGGAATGGTCCGCGTCGTCTTCGTTCCGAAGTTACGAGGCTCCGCCGTTCCGGTTTCGAAACGATGAAGATTTTAAGCTATATAGGTGCGTCGGTCGCCGAAGTGACCCCCGTCACGCCGGTTTGACTCCCGCGTGCGAAAAGAACCCTTCAACATCTAAAGGCGCTTCAAATAAAGGCGCTTCAAACCTCGGCGAAGCGCCGCTTCGGCTTGGCGAATCAGAATGCCTCCGCCAGTCCAACAATCTGCTGGGCGCGCTCCTATACAGAGGCGCGCCCATCGATTTCCGGGGCGGGGGCGAGGCGTCAGCTGCGGCGCGGGACTTTGCTGCTATCAGCCGGTTGCGCTCGCCGCGCGGAACACTATAGTGCGCGCTCTTTCGCGATGCGCCGCGGCGCCGGGACTTCCCGGCGCGGCGGCTGGAAGGGACGTCCGTCCAATCTTTTAGCGAAAAATGCGGAGGGGTGGCCGAGTGGTTGAAGGCGCACGCCTGGAAAGTGTGTATACGGGAAACCGTATCGCGGGTTCGAATCCCGCTCCCTCCGCCATACGGCCCGTATAATATTCCGCCTTGTACGGTGATTTAGTCGCAGCCAAGAGATCGCCTCAATTCGGGGCGCGATCTCCGGCTCAGCCAGCCGCGAACGGCGCCCTCGACTGCGCCCCTGATGGTTGCGAACGCTGAACAATCGGGGGTTCGTCACTTTGGGCAGGGATGGACGAACTTCCACGCTTGCGCCTGACGCCCCTGGATTCGGCCCGCGCAGACCTCGTCGCCGAAGCGATTTCCGCCAGCGTAGGTCGTCGTCTGAGTCGAGGTGTTCGTCGAGGTGTTGCTCGTCGTCCGCGAGGTCACATTCCCAGAGCTTGTGTTTCCAGTGCGGTCGCCCGCCTGCGACAAGGTCGACGCTGCAAGCACCGCCGCGGAAATCAAAATGAATCTGAACATTCGCCCTCCGAACTCCCTCAGCCGCGCGCCTAGGCAGGCATTGCATTGTTTTTCTCGCCGGCCCGCCGATCGTTCGCAACAGCGCGACATTCTGGCCGTTGGCGGCCCGAATCGCGGCCGACTTCCGTGCCGCGCTTCGCCACATCGGGCCTGCCGCGTCCATTCGTCTACATCAGATTTAGGCGTTTAGCCGCTCTTTGACGCCTGCATCGTCCTCGTCCTTCGCGCTCCATTAGCTCTGGACGAGGCCGCGCGCAGGATGCGGCGAAAAGTGGGGCACTCCATGTGACTGGGCGCGGGGCAGGCGGCGGCGTGCCGCAGACCATCGCGCATTGCATCGAGCCTGCGGATCGTCCTGCCCAGTTCCTCGGCCTTGACCAACAGCATTTGCCGGTCGATGCGCGTGGGTCCATCCGCCGTGAACATCAGCGCAATTTCGTCGAGCGAAAAGCTGGCGGCGCGTCCGAGTGCGATCAGCGCCAGCCGTTCCAGAACGCCGGGATCGAACAGCCTGCGCAGGCCTCGTCTTCCGATTGAAGCGATCAGTTTCTTCTGTTCGTAGAAACGCAGCGTCGACGCGGGAACGCCGGTTCGCCGCGCAACCTCCGCAATATCCAGGTCTTTCATCTCTTGACCTCAAGTGAGCTTGAAGTTGCAGAGTGCCCTCCGCCATTCATCGAGGCAAGCACAAGGAAGCGAACATGATCGACGTAAACAAGAGCGGCGAGAACCAGGCCGCGCGTTGGAATGGCCCTGCCGGACAGGCTTGGGTTGAGGCGCAGACGTTAATTGATCAATTGTTTAAGCCGCTCGAAGACATTCTCGTCGAACATGTTCCGACCGGATCAGGGCGCCGGTTGCTCGACGTCGGCTGCGGGACCGGCGGAACAACACTCGCAGCGGCCCGGCGGCTCGCCGCCGATGGCCAATGCGTCGGCGTCGACGTTTCCGAGCCGATGATCGCCGCCGCCCGGACCCGAGCCGAACGTGAAGGCGCACGGGTACGTTTCATCCTCGCCGACGCGCAATCCCATGATTTCGAGCCTCGCGGCTTTGATATGATCATTTCCCGCTTCGGCGTCATGTTCTTCGACGATTTCGTTCAGGCTTTCACGAATCTGGGGCGGGCAGCCGCGGAGGGCGCCAGTTTGCGGTTCCTCGCCTGGCGGAGCGCCGCCGACAATCCGTTTATGACCACGGCCGAGCGCGCCGCGGCGCCGCTTTTGCCAAACCTGCCAGCCCGCCAGCCAGATGCGCCCGGGCAGTTCGCCTTTGCAGACCAGCGCCGCGTTCATCGCATTCTGGAGCAAAGCGGCTGGGCCGCAATCGACATCCAACCAATTGACGTCGACTGCTCGCTGCCCGAGAAGGCGTTGGCCGATTACTTCACCCGATTTGGTGCGGTCGGTTCGATCCTGGTGGACGCGGACGATATTACCCGCAAACGGGTAATCCAAACGGTTCGCCCCGCCTTTGACCCCTATGTGCAAGGCGATGAAGTCCGCTTTACCGCTGCTTGCTGGATGGTCAGCGCTAACGCGCAACCCGCATAGGGCGGCCGAATCAGACGGCGGGCTCCCAAGGCGAAAGTTGGGCCGGGCAGCGTTTTCGGCCAATTCGCGCAGCACGGCGCCGCCCAACGAAAATCAAACGGCTGTGTCGAAGGGGCGGCGCCCGTCTTGGACTGCCGTGATGAACTGCTTCGGAACTCTCCGGACCGGCCACTCCGGTTTTTGACGTTTTTTGGCAGTGCGAAGAGGCGCCTACTGGTTCGCCGTCGCTGTAATCTCGATCTTCTTCAGCAGGGCGCCGGGCGTCTGCACGAGTTCGACATCGGCGACGCCGACGCCTTCCGGCGCGAGAGCCTGAAGCGAGAAACTTTTTGGGGCGGCGATGAATTTCGCCAGCGCTGAGCCGAGCGCGCGTGCGGCGGGCTCGTTCCCAAGCAATGTCGGAAGCAACAGGGTGGCTCTCAAAATATCTGTCTGACGCGCCTCATCAATCGACTGCTTGTCGTTCTTCGCCTGAACGGCGAGCGCTCGATCGAAAAGACCTGCGTTCTCGACGCGAAGTGCGAGCTTCTTGATCAGCACGCCGCGCGTCGCCGCGGCCGCGACCTGCTCGTCCCTGGATGCGAGATCCTGCGTGACATTGGAGAACTGCGCTGCGAGCTTCATTGATCCCATGCCGGCCGCATCGAGGAAGAACGAATCGATCGCCAGTTCGCCCGAAGCCTTATTCCAGTCGACATCGAGGCGGCTCGACAGATCGAGCCGCGCATAGCCCATGGCGGCGAGAGCCGAGAATGCGCCGGCGTCTCGAACAGGCGCCGTAAAATGATCGAGCGAGACATTGAGGCGCGGCCGCGCGGCGTCCTTTGGCGCGGTGCGCTCGATTGAAAAGCGCTCCACCTCGAACGTGTCGGCGGACGAAGCGTCCGCTTCCTCGCTTGGAGCCAGGCGACCTTCGAGCTTTGTCAGCGCGACCTGCTCGAAATCCGGCCGCAGATCCTCGCCAAGCAAGTTCGGCGCGTGATCGACGCGTGTCAAAGGCCCGAGGTCGAGACCGCTGAAGCTCAGGGATTCGAGGCCGATCCTGCCCCAGGACGTTCCGAAAGCGAGATTTTGCGCCTCGACGCCATCGATGCGCGGCCCGTCGAGGCGCTTGATCGTCGCCCGGCCCATCGTCGACCTCCCCATCTTTCCATCCCCCCGAGGATTGAGGGCGACGTCCGTGGCCGCCAAATCGTCGAATCCGAAGGAGTCTAAAAACGCGGTCAAAAGCGCGTTGCGCGGCGCGGCGCCCACGAGCGGCGGCGCATCCGTCGCTTCCCGCCACGGCGTCGATGGCGGCCGCCCGGTCACCGCCGCGACGGTCAGGCGCCCGACGTCCAGCGCCGCATGCGCGCCGCCAAGATGGAAACCCTCGATGTCCATGGCTTTGAAGAGCGGCAATTTCGGCGCGTCCGCCGCCTCGCGCGTCTCGCTCATGATTTTCGCGGCGAGGACCAGATCGACGTCCCTGGCGCTGATTTTCCCATAGGCGCCGTCCCCGCCGCCATGTTCCGGGTCGGCGATGGAGAAGCTGATTCCTGCGACGCTTGCGGCGGCGGCCTTTCCCCCATTGACTCCGTTCAGCAGAATGTCGCGATAAATGAACGTCTGTGTCGCCGCCCCGGTCTTCGTCTCGACGGTCATTTCGGGGATCGCGATTGACGTCGCCGTGAGCCGCGCCAACCTTTCGGCGAGCGGCGCGGCGCTTTTCGGATCGAAGACCCGCAAGAGATCAGCACTGGAAATCGAGGCGCCGACGAGATTAATTCGCTTGATCCGATAGAGGGACGGACCCGCCTCGAGCGTCACGTCCTCCGCGCTCGCCTCCCCGAGCCCGGCCAGCGCGGCGCCGGCGACCGGGACAAAAGCCGGAGGCGCGAATTTCAGGGCGCCGACATGAAGAGTGGACCCATTGCGCCGCCAGTCGAGGCCGTCGATGCGCGCCTCAGCCAGCCATGGTTCGGCGCTGACGCTCGCAATCGTCAAGCCGTCGACGCGCGCGGCGACCGCCGCGGCGGCCTGCCGGAACACGTAGCGGTCAGCCGAATGAATGGCGAAGCCGATAAGGAGGCAAAGACCGGCGCCTGCGAGCAACGTCCTTGATTTCATTTTCGCCAATGACAAATTCAGAGCCAGCCCGGCGCACGCGGGCCGGAAGCCCCCGCCGGGGGAGAGCCGGTCGGCTCATCGCAGGTGCGGGACGTGACGGCTGACCTCAAACGGCGAAGCTTGAACCACAGCCGCACGACGCCGTCGCCGCCGGATTCTCGATCTTGAACATCCGACCCATCAGATTATCGATGAAATCAATCCGGCAGCCGCGCAAAAACTGCAACGAAACATCGTCGATCAGCACCAATGCGCCGTCCCGGTCGAGGACGATGTCGGTTTCCGCCCGATCGGTCTCGATTTTATAGGTGTAGGTGAAACCGGAACAGCCCCCGCCATCGACGCCGATGCGCAGGAAGGATCCGCCCGGCTCTCCCTTCAGGATCTCGGCGACCCGCCGCGCGGCGTTGTCGGTTAGTTCGACAGGGAGTTCGACAGCGGCGTCGTTCATGGACATGACCTCGGCGATAGTGAATTGGCTAAGCGAAGCAATCGTCATTGACGCAAATACCGATGCAAGACCCTTGCCTCGCCCCGCAATAGGGAACATAGGTCGCCCGATCAAGGATCGCAACACGCGCGGCGGCGAACAGGGCCTGCATGCCATTTTCAGCCTATTTGCGCCCGCGCGCTGCGCTGGCGGCGGACCCGGCGCGCAGCCGGGGCCGGCTCGTTCCGGAGGCCGCCTCGCCGTCGCGCTCGGAGTTCCAGCGCGACCGCGATCGCATCATCCATTGCTCGGCTTTCCGAAGGCTCGCCCACAAGACGCAGGTCTTCATCCCCCATGACGGCGATCATTACCGCACCCGGCTGACGCACTCGCTGGAGGTCGCTCAGATCGCCCGCTCGCTCGCCCGCGCTCTCGGTCTCGACGATGATCTGGCGGAAGCCATCGCGCTCGCCCATGATCTCGGACATACGCCCTTCGCACATGCCGGAGAGGACGCGCTCGACGATGCGATGCGGCCGTTTGGAGGCTTCGATCACAATGCGCAGACGCTGCGGATTGTCACGAAGCTTGAGCGTCGCTACGCCGCTTTCAATGGCCTTAACCTGACATTCGAGACGCTGGAAGGGCTGGTTAAGCACAATGGGCCCCTGTTGCAGCCCGACGGATCCCCCGCCGCCCGCTACGCCGGGCGCGGACTTCCAGCCGCGCTGATCGAGTATAAATCCGTTTCAGATCTCGAGCTTGGCCTTTTCGCCGGCGCCGAGGCGCAGGCGGCGGCGCTCGCCGACGATATCGCCTATAACGCCCATGACATCGACGACGGCCTGCGCGCCGGACTGATTTCGGTCGGCGACATCGCCGCCGTCGACTACCTGCGCGCGCTCGGCGAAGAGGTCGAGGGGTTGCACCCGGGCCTCGAGGCCTCACGTTTCATTCACGAATTGGTGCGCCGCCTCATCACCCATTTCATCGAGGATGCAATCATCGAGAGCCAGCGCCGCATCGCCGAAACGAAAGTCGCCAGCATCGAGGCGGTGCGTGCGCTGAAAGCGCCGCTCATCAGCTTTTCGCCGGCGACAGCCGAGATCGAGCGGCAGGTCAAAGCCTTCCTTTTCGAGCGTGTTTACCGGCATCCGCGCCTCCTTCGCGTACGCGATCAGGCCGCGCTCATCATCCGCAATCTCTTTGCTCATTTCGTTAAGGCGCCGGGATCTATGCCAGCCGAATGGGCGCAGGCGTCGTCGGCGATCGGCGCGGACGAGGGGCGTCAGGCCAGGCTCGTATGCGATTATATCGCCGGCATGACGGATCGTTACGCCATCTCCGAACATCGCAGAATCTTTGGCGATGCGCCGGATTTGCGCTAACGGCAGGGGAGAAAGTGCATCCGCGGCGCTTTCCCGCAAGCGCCGCGATATGCAATCCGGTTTCAGGAACAAAGTCAGTCATGAATGTTTATGCCGAATTTCACCACCGCATCGCTCTGATTTTACAACAGTTCGTCGATGTGGGGCGGTTGCCGGGCGACGCTGATTTCACGCGCTTCGTGGTTGAGCCGCCGCGCGATCCCTCGCATGGCGATCTCGCCTGCAACGCCGCCATGGTCTACGCCCGCGAAACCAAGGCCGCCTTCGCCAATCCGCGCCAGTTCGCGACCGAGATCGCCTATGCGCTGGCGCAGGACGCCGACGTCGCCGAGGCCGAGGTGGCGGGGCCGGGCTTCATCAATATCCGCCTGAAGCCGCAGGTTTTCGGCCGCATTTTGCGCGCGGCGCTGGAGCTGGGGCGCGATTTCGGCCGCGGCGCCGCGGCGGTTCAGGGCGCCGGCAAAACCAACGTCGAATATGTCTCGGCCAATCCGACCGGCCCGATGCATGTCGGCCATGGCCGCGGCGCCGTGTTCGGCGACGCTCTCGCCAATCTTCTCAGTTTCGCCGGCCATGACGTCACACGCGAATATTACATCAATGACGCGGGCGCGCAGGTCGATGTTCTCGCCCGCTCGGCCTATCTGCGCTATCTGGAGGCTCTGGGCGAGCCGATCGGCGACATACCCGATGGGCTCTACCCGGGCGATTATCTGAAAAGCGTCGGCGCGACGCTGGCGCATCGCTTTGGCGACAGGCTGAAGGGCCTCGCCGAAAGCGACTGGCTTGAAGACGTCCGCGCTGTCGCGATCGAAGGCATGATGGCGATGATCCGCGAGGATCTCGCCGCCCTGAACATCGAACATGAGGTCTTTTTTTCGGAACGCTCGCTGACGCGGGGGGAGGACGGCGATCAGGTGGCGGCTGCGATCGCAGCGCTCCGCCAGCGCGGCCTCGTCTATGAGGGCCGCCTGCCGCCGCCGAAGGGGCAGCCGATCGAGGATTGGGAGGATCGCGAGCAGACTTTGTTCAGATCGGCCGATTTCGGCGACGACGTCGACCGGCCCCTGCTGAAGTCGGACGGGTCCTACACTTATTTCGCCGCCGACATCGCCTATCACAAAACGAAGATCGACCGCGGCTATGCCCTGCTGATCGACGTCTGGGGCGCTGATCACGGCGGCTATGTCAAAAGAATGCGCGCCGCGGTCGAAGCCCTGTCGGACGGGCGCACCACGCTCGACGTAAAGCTGTGCCAGCTGGTAAAATTGATGCGGGCAGGCGAGCCCGTCAAAATGTCGAAGCGCTCCGGCGATTTCGTAACCCTGCGCGAAGTCGTCGACGAGGTGGGGGTGGACGCCACGCGCTTCATGATGCTGTTTCGCAAAAATGACGCGCCACTCGAATTCGATCTCGCCAAAGTCATAGAACAGTCAAAAGACAATCCTGTTTTCTATGTTCAATATGCCCACGCACGCGTGAAATCTGTATTTCGTCAAGCGGTTGCAACGATTTCCGGCATCGATACATCAACGGAAAGTCTGGCCCGCGCCGATTTCGGTCTGCTATGCGATCAAGGTGAAATCGAGCTGATCAAGCTCGCCGCGCAATTTCCGCGGATCATCGAGGCGGCCGCTCAGGCGCATGAACCACATCGCCTCGCGTTTTATTTGCATGAACTGGCCTCGACACTGCACTCACAATGGACGAGGGGCAAAGATCAGCCACAATTACGATTTCTTAATGAAGAGGCGCCAGATCTAACCATTGCAAGGCTAGGTTTGATCAGGGTTCTAGCAAACTCCCTGGCGTCCGGCCTTGAAATTCTCGGAGTCGGCGCCCCCGAGGAGATGCGTTAGGCCGCGTGAATTTTTTTCGCCGCAGGTATAAGAGCAAGTGCAGCTTCAAGAGCAAGCGGAAGCGCGATCCGGCGAAGATTTCGGTCGGCGTATAAATTAAGCGTAGGGCAGGTTCGCAGGGCGGCGCCCGCAGCGAACGCGAAAACCGCAGGCGTTGACGGCGATGCGCCGTCTCGTGCGTGAAGCGGCAGGAGGTTCAGAGTATGCGCGACACTGTTGCGAAACGGCGCCCAATGATCGATCTGGAGCAGTTCGAAAGGCGTTTGCGCCAGCCGAACGCGGCGAACCGGACGGACGAAGATCCGCTTGCGGAGCTTGCCCGTCTCGTCGGCCGGACGGAGGATCCGTATAAGTCCGTTTTCGAGCCGCAGACCTCCCATCGCGCCGCTGAAGCGAGCGAGAAGCATGATTTTTATGAGGCTGATGCTTGGGACGAGGCGGAGCGGGAAAATTTCGAAGCGGAAGTGGGAGCGGAAGAGGAGTTGAGCGGCGGCGTTTACGGCTCCATCGAGGCCGCGCCGCACACCGACCGCCTCCCTCAGCATGAGGACGCCGGCCTGCATCCTTTCCAATTCGACGATCAGCCGGAACATTGGGGCTTTGAAGACGAAGCTGCGGCCCACGCCGGCCCCGCCGGGGAAGCCCGCTATGAGCCCGGCTACGAACACGGCTATGAAACGGAACAGAGATCGCGCCGTCCGCTCTACGTCATGGCTGCGATCATCATCGCCGGCGTCGCGGGCATCGGCGTAAGCTTCGCCCTCAAAGGCGGCTCCGCGCCGCGCGAAATCGCCATGATCAAGGCGGCCGACGGGCCGGTCAAAGTGGAGCCCGAGACCCCGACTGGCGCCGATGCGCCAAATCAGGAAGCCTCAATCCTGAACAGGACTCCCCAGGCCGCTCCCGTCGCCGTCGCCGACGCCACGGAGCAGCCGGTCGACCTTTCGCATCTGCCCGATCGCGCGCCCCGCGCCGCAACGACGAGCGCCGGCGCCGCCGGCGTCGCCGTGCCGCTCTCGCCATCTCAAGGGTCGGCGCAAAGCCAGACGTCGATACCGTCACAGAGCATAGCGGGCCTGATCGAGCCGAAAAAAGTCAAGACAGTGGCGGTCCGTCCGGACGGAACCGTTTTGCCGAATGACGCCGCTCCGCAAACGCCGTCCGCAGCCCCCCTCTCTTCAGGGCACGCGACGGCCCCAGCCATAGCCAAGCCTGCGACGCCGAAATCCACGGCGCGGGTCGCGGCCGCCCCCAAGCCGATTGCGGCCACGGGCGGCGGCGATGTCTCGCATGCGGCCAATTCAAGACCCGCGCAGGTCGCCGACGCGCAGGGCGCCTTGGCCCCGGGAGCCGAGAGCCCGGCTGGCGGCGGCGCTTTCTCCGTCCAGCTCGCCGCGCCGACGTCCGAACAGGAAGCGCGCGACATACAGGCGCGCCTCATCAAAAAGTATGGGGCAGGGATCCCGGGCTTCCATCCATCGATTCGGAAAGCCGTTAGCGGCGACAAGACCGTCTATCGCGTGCGCACCGTCGGCCTTTCCAAGGACGATGCGACGGCTCTGTGCCAAAAGGTGCAGAGCGGCGGCGGCAATTGCTTCGTCGCCAAAAACTAAAGTTGTGCGTCGCCTCATGGCGACGCCGCCACATGGCTTTGACGGTCGCGCTTGCAGCGCCTTTGGATAAGTCGGCTGGGTCCGATCGGCGCATTGCGGAGCCTGTCGGATCGGGTCAAACTCGATGGCTTGATCGAATCAATCCACGGGAGCGGCCTTTTTGGAACTGGATTTCGAGCTGAAGCCTGAGGAGGAAGGGCGCGACGAGTCGTTCCTCGTCGACGTCGACGGGTTTGAGGGTCCGCTCGACCTGCTGCTCGATCTCGCCCGGCGGCAGAAAGTCGACCTGCAGAAAATTTCCGTGCTGGCGCTGGCCGAACAATATCTCGAATTCATCGAGGCCGCGCGCAGCCTTCGTCTTGAGCTTGCCGCCGACTATCTCGTGATGGCCGCCTGGCTCGCCTATCTGAAATCGCGGCTGCTGCTGCCGCGCGCCGAGAAAGGCGAGGAACCAGCCGCGGAGGAGCTTGCTGGCGCGCTGCAATTCAGGCTGCGCCGCCTTGAGGCGATCCGCGCGGCGGCCGAGGCGCTGGTCGCGCGGCCCCGTCTTGGACGCGATATATTCTCGCGTGGCCAGCCGGAGGGGAAGGATCCCGCCGGAGCGCCGCAGTGGCAGGCGAGCGTCTATGATCTCCTCGCAGCCTATGCGCAGCGGCGGCAGAGACAGGCGCAGACGCGCGTCACGCTGAAACAACGCTTTGTCTGGTCGCTGGCGCACGCCCGCTCGGAAATCGAAAAGCTGGCGGGCTGCGCGCTCGAGTGGACCGCGCTCGCACCTTTCTTCGAAATGTTCTGCACGAGCCCGGAAATGCGCCGCACGATCCGGGCGTCCACGCTGTCCGCCTCGCTCGAAATGGCCCGCGAGGGCGCGATTGAAATTCGCCAGGACGCGCCTTTCGCGCCGCTCTGGATCAAAAGTCACGAACCGGCTGCGGATCAAATTCTGCAGGCCGTTCAATGAGACCGGAAGGAGAATTCGCCTTGGGAGAGATCGCCAGACTTTTCCCCTTCGCGGCTGGGGAGGCCGAATCCGGCGAGGGGGAATCGGGGCGGACCGACGCCAATCCCGCCCTCGGCGAGGCTGTGCGGATCGCCGAGGCTCTGCTTTTCGCGGCGCCGGAACCACTCGCCGAACAGGACATTGCGAAACGCCTGCCGCGTGGCGTCGAGGTTGCTTCCGTGCTTGACCGTCTCAAGGCGGATTACGCTTCGCGCGGAGTCAATCTCGTGCGGGTCGGCGGACGGTGGATGTTTCGCACCGCGACCGATCTCGCCTGGCTCCTTGCCGGCGGCGAAGGCGAGCAGAAGAAGCTGTCGCGGGCGGCGCTCGAAACGCTGGCGATCGTCGCCTATCACCAGCCGGTGACGCGCGCCGAAATCGAGGATATCCGCGGCGTCGCCATCTCCAAGGGAACGCTGGACGTCCTGCTGGAGACGGGATGGGTGCGTCTTCGCGGACGCAGGCGCGCGCCGGGACGCCCGATCACCTATGGAACGACCCATAATTTCCTGATCCACTTCGGACTGGACGCGATCACGGATCTGCCCGGCCTTGAGGAACTGAAGGGCGCGGGCCTGTTCGAGGGCGCGCTTCCATCAGGGTTCGCGATCCCGCAACCGTCAGACGCGGAAGCCCTCGGCGCCGATGAAGACCCTCTGGAGGGCGAACCTGATCTCGGAGCCGATGAGTCGGAGCCGGCGGATGAAGGCGAAGCGGAGCCCCTGTGAAACGATGGGCTTGTTCAGACGAAATCCGGCTTGATCGTTGGTTTGCGCTCGATCCAGCCAGGAATCGGCAGATTCTTCGAGCGCAGAAACGCCGGATTGAACAGCTTTGATTGGTAGCGCGCGCCCGAATCGGCGAGAATCGTCACGATCGTATGGCCGGGCCCCAACGCCTTCGCGAGGCGGATGGCGCCGGCGACATTGACGCCCGTCGATCCGCCCAGCAAGAGGCCTTCATGTTCGGCAAGATCGTAGACGATGGGCAGCGCCTCCTCGTCAGGGATCTGAAAAGCGACGTCGATCGGGGCATCCTCGAGATTGGCTGTGATGCGGCCTTGCCCGATGCCTTCGGTTATCGACGAACCGGAAGATTTCAGTTCGCCCGTCGTATAGTAGGAATAAAGCGCCGCGCCGAGAGGATCGGCGATGGCGATTTTTACTTGCGGATTTTCGGCCTTGAGCGCGATGCCGACGCCAGCCAGCGTACCGCCGGTGCCGACCGCGCTGACGAAGCCGTCGACGCGCCCTTCTGTTTGCGCCCAGATCTCGGCGCCAGTGGTCTCGATATGCCCCTGGCGATTGGCGAGATTGTCGAATTGATTGGCCCATATCGCCCCGGCCGAATGCTCTTTGGCGAGCCGCTCCGCGAGGCGCCCTGAGAGCTTTACGTAATTGTTGGGATCGGAATAGGGGACCGCGGGCACTTCAATCAGTTCCGCGCCCTGCAAGCGCAGAAGATCTTTCTTTTCCTGGCTTTGCGTATCGGGAATGACAATGACGGTCTTGAAGCCGAGCGCGTTGGCGACAAGGGCGAGACCGATGCCCGTATTGCCGGCGGTGCCTTCGACGATCAGGCCGCCCGGCTTCAGGGCGCCGCGCTTGATGGCGTCGTTGATGATGGCGAGCGCGGCGCGATCCTTGACCGATCCGCCCGGGTTCATGAATTCCGCCTTGCCCAGGATCGTGCATCCCGTGGCCTTCGAGGCATGCCTCAGCGCAATCAGCGGCGTGCCGCCGATCGCCTCGATCACATTCGCCGGATAACTCATGCTTCAGGTCCCGCTTTAGTCCTTAAACTCCATAGACCGAATTGAACATGACTGTCGAGCGTCCGGCCGCCGGAAAAGAAATGGCCTGCCGGACGCGTGTCCAGCAGGCCAGAATTTGATCACGCGTAAGATGCGCGGCGCAGAGGACTAGCGCGCCTCTTTGAACAGCGAGCGAGAGGCGAAGCCCGCCAGAATGCCGCCAACAAGCGGCGCGAGCCAGAACAGCCAGAGCTGCGCAATATATTGGCCGCCAGCGAAAAGGGCGGGGCCGGTGCTGCGCGCCGGATTGACCGAGGTGTTTGTGACGGGGATCGAGACCAGGTGAATCAGCGTCAGCGCGAGGCCGATGGCGAGGCCGGCGAATCCGGCCGGCGCGAAAGACGAAGTCGCGCCGTGAATGATGAGGACGAAGAAGAAGGTCAGCAGTACTTCGATGACGAGCGCGGACCGCAGGTCGTATTTGCCGGGGCTGAGGTCGCCATAGCCATTCGAGGCGAAGCCGCCTAGTTCGAAACCGGGTTTCCCGCTCGCGACGACATAGAGCACCGCTGCCGCAGCGATCGCGCCGGCGACCTGTGCGATGACATAAGGCAGCACGCCTTCGGTCGAGAAGCGGCCGCCGGCCCAAAGGCCGACCGTCACCGCCGGATTGAAATGGCCGCCTGAAATCGGTCCAAGCGCATAGACGCCCGTCAGGACGGTGAGGCCGAAAGCCAGCGCGACGCCGGCGAAGGCGATCCCGAGCTGCGGGAAAGCGGCGGCCAGGACGGCGCTGCCGCAGCCGCCGAAAGTGAGCCAGAACGTGCCGAGAAACTCTGCGCTGACGCGTTGAACCAGTGTCGGTTGAATTGTCGCACCCATAATACCCCCCTTAGAAAATTCGTAATGCTCGGATCCCCTTCGCCTCCGGCAGAGGCCACGATGCGGCCGCCCGCCACGCGCTCACGACGACGTGTCGCGAGACAGATTTTCACGGATACGCTGCGCAGAGCGCATTGGGGACTTAAGAGAAAACAATCGAACGGCTTCAGGCTGGATTGAACTCGGTTCCAGATGAACATTCCCTCAATTCGAAGCCGCTTCCAGACCCTAGCCAGATTTGCAGACAAGGTCTCCTTGTCAATCGCGCCGGCGAAAAATCCTGTGCGTCCGCCGCAAAACTTCAAAGGCGACGGCTTTGAAGCAGAATAGAACAAGGAAAGGCGGCGCCACGTTTGCGCTTGTTTCCCACTCCAAATTTCGGGAACCTGGCGCCTCCACAATTCAGGATCGACCCGATTCCAAGATCGTCACGCTCCGGCTTCGATCAGCCGGCGCCGCCCGGCAGGCGCAAAATCCGGCACCGCTCTCCCGCCTCGGCGGCCGGCGCGTGCGGCGGCCGGATGATAAGGCACTGGGCATGCGCGAGCACGCTGAGAAGGGATGAATCCTGTGATTCGAAGGCGGTCGCGACCAGTTGGCCTTCCTCGCCCAGCTCAAGCTTCGCACGAAGGTAATCCTGCCGCCGGTCATTGACCGAAAGCGGCGCGCCGAGGACCGCAACTTCGCTCCGATCGCGCGCGGCGAGAGGGTCGCCGGACAAGGCCCGCACGAGCGGAGCGAGGAAGAGAACGCCGCCGACGATCGCCGAGACAGGGTTGCCGGGCAGGCCCAGGATCGCCATTTGGCCAAGGCGCCCATGCAGGAGCGGCGCGCCCGGCCGCAGCGCGATGCGCCAGAAGCTCAGCTCCATTCCCGCTTTCGCCAGCGCAGGCCGGATCAAATCGTGATCGCCGACCGAGGCGCCGCCCGTCGTTGCGAGGATGTCGCAATCAGCCGCGACGGCCGCCTTGATGCCTCTCTCCAGCGCGCCAAGGTCATCGGGCGCGACGCCAAGATCAAGCGGCGCGCCGCCAGCCCATTCGACCAGCGCCGCAATCGCAAATCCATTGGAGGCGACGATCTGATGCGCGCCGACGGCCTCGCCGGGCAGCGCCAGCTCGTCACCAGTGGCGAGGATGCCGACCTTGGGGCGGCGCGCGACCGGCAGTTCTGCATGGTTCATCGCCGCGGCGAGCGCGATCGCCGCCGGACCGAGCCTCGCGCCAGCGCGCAACAAAACCTCGCCCGCATTGAAATCGAGGCCTGCGCGACGGACGAACTGACCCGCTTCAACGCTGCGCAGCGGCTCGATCGATCCAGCTTCGAAGCGTGCCTCCTCCTGGATGAGAACCGCGTCCGCCCCTTCGGGGATTGGCGCGCCGGTGAAGATCCGCACGGCCTCGCCGCGGCTGACGCGCCCGGAAAAGCCGTGGCCGGCGGCGCTTTCGCCAATTTGCTTCAATCGCGCCGGCAAGCGGGAGATATCCGCCGCGCGGACGGCGTAACCGTCCATGGCCGAGACGGCGGCGGGCGGCTGCGTACGTTTGGCGACGATGTCTTGCGCCAGCGTCCGTCCTAGCGCCTGCGCGAGCGGAACGCTGTCCACTGCCCTGTCGGACGGAAGATGCGCGAGGATGCGCGCCTGCGCTTCGGCGACCGAGAGCGGCTTCTCGTTCATTTGGCCGGCGCGCCCTCCGGGGCGCCGGATGTCCAGTCCCCGGATTTGCCGCCCGTCTTTTCGACGAGAGCGACGCCTTCGATGCGCATGGCGCGATCGACCGCCTTCAACATGTCGTAGAGCGTGAGGCAGGCGACGGCGACGGCGGTCAGCGCCTCCATTTCAACGCCCGTTTGTCCCAGCGTCGTGGCGCGCGCGCGCACCATAATTCCAGGCAATGCGGCGTCGGGTTCAAGATCGACGCTGATTTTGGTGAGCAGCAAAGGATGGCAGAGCGGGATCAACTCATGTGTCTTCTTGGCCGCCATAATCCCTGCGATCCGCGCGACGCCAAAAACATCGCCCTTCTTGGCCTCGCCAGAGAGCGCAAGCGCCAGCGTCTCCGCCCGCATGACGATGCGCCCTTCCGCGACTGCGGCGCGCTGCGTCGCGTCCTTGGCCGAAACGTCGACCATCGCGGCCTCTCCGGCGGGCGAGAGATGCGAAAGGGCTGGCTTTCGCAACTAGGGAAGTCCGTGCGCGTGCTTGCCATGCGCGGGCGGCAACGCGCCGACGAGCAGGTTCCGGGTCGCCGCCGCGACATCCTTCTGGCGCATCAGGCTTTCGCCGACGAGATAGGTCGAGATCCCACAAGCCTTGAGTCGCAGACAATCCTCATGCGTCGAAATCCCGCTTTCGCTGACGACGATGCGATCGGAGGGAATTTTCCGCATCAGGCGTTCCGACACCTCCAGCGAAGTCTCAAAATTGCGCAGGTCGCGGTTGTTGATGCCGACGAGCCTGGTTTCGAGCCGAAGGGCGCGCGTCAATTCCGCTTCGCTATGCACCTCGACCAGAATGTCCATGGAAAGATCATGCGCGGCGCGGGTCAGTTGGCTCGCTTCTTCATCGTTGACGCAAGCCAGAATGATCAAAATGCAGTCCGCTCCGCTCGCCCGCGCTTCATAAACCTGGTAAGGATCGAATAGGAAGTCTTTGCGAAGACAGGGTAAACTCGTCGCATTGCGGGCTGCGTCCAGATAAGCCAGATCGCCTTGGAAGGAGGGCCCGTCGGTCAGCACCGACAGACAGGCGGCGCCGCCCGCCTCATAGGCTTTGGCCAGCGCGGGCGGGTCGAAATCAGCCCGAATCAGGCCCTTTGAAGGGCTCGCCTTTTTGATCTCGGCGATCAGGGCGAGATGGCCGGTCGCGTGCTTGGCCGTGATCGCCTTCACGAAGCCGCGCGGCGGATCGTGGTCGTGGGCCTTACGGGCGAGCGCCTCGAGAGGCATGCGCACCTTGGCCTGTGCAATCTCGCGGCGCTTGTAGGCTTCGATGTTTTTCAAAATGTCGGTCATCGTTCAAGTCCCACCGCGACGGCCTTCGGCGCCAGCTCCGCCCGCGCGTCGGCGCGGTTGGAGACCTCAATAAGTCTTCGCAGCGTAGCGGCGGCGCGTCCATCGTCAATCGCCGCGATCGCTTTGGCCACGCCATCGCGGAGGTTTTCCGCTTCCTCGGCGACGATGAGGGCCGCCGCGGCGTTGAGCGCGGCTATGTCGCGATAGGCCGACTTCTCGCCCGCCAGCACGGCCTGCAATGCCGCCGCGTTGGCGGCGGGCGTTCCGCCCCTGAGGTCGGCGAGCGACGCGCGGGGCAGGCCCGCAGCCTCGGGCGTAATCTCGAAAGAGCGAATCGCGCCGCCCTCCAGCGCCGTGACGAAGCTCGGCCCCGTGGTCGAGGCTTCGTCAAGCCCGTCGGCGCCGTGGACGAGCCAGACCCGCTCCGAGCCGAGATTGCGCAGCGCTTGCGCCAGCGGCTCCAGCCAGTTCGCGTCGTAAACGCCAAGCATCTGATATTTGACGCCGGCCGGATTGGCGAGCGGCCCGAGCAGATTGAAGATGGTGCGCACGCCAAGTTCCGCCCGCACTGGCGCGACATGGCGCATCGCGGCGTGATGGGTCTGCGCGCTCATGAAGGCGATGCCGGCCTCCCTGATGCAGACTTCGACCTGAGCCGGCGGAAGGCCGATCCTGACGCCAAGCATGGCGAGCACGTCGCTGGAGCCTGACCGCGACGAGGCGGCGCGATTGCCATGCTTGGCGACGGGAACGCCGCAGGAGGCGACGATCAGCGCCGCCAGCGTCGAGACATTGTAGGTCGAATGCCCATCGCCGCCGGTGCCGACGATGTCGATAGCGCGCGCTGGCGCCTCGACGCGGAGCATGCGCGCGCGCATGGCGCGGACGGCGCCCGTAATCTCATCGATGGTCTCGCCGCGCATGCGCAGAGCCATCAGAAAAGCGCCAATCTGGGCCGGCGCGACGTCGCCTGAAAAAATAAGCTCGAATGCTTCGCTCGCCTCCGCCTCTGAGAGGCTCGCGCCAGAAGCGACTTTGGTGATCAACGGTTTGAACGCGTCCACCATCAGCCCTCGAGCGCGGCGCGGCGCGCGTTCTCGTTCCAATGAGCGGCAAGCGCGAGGAAGTTGCCGAAAATCCGCAGCCCATGCTCCGACGCGATGCTCTCGGGGTGGAATTGCACGCCATGCGCGGGGAAGCGTATGTGCGAAAGCCCCATCACCAAGCCATCGGTGGTTGCCGTGATCTTGAGGTCGGGCGGCGCCGTAGCCGCATCGACGACAAGCGAATGATAGCGCACGGCGCGAAACGGCCCATTGATGCCGTGAAACAGCGTTTCGCCTTCGTGTTGGATGGTGGCGATCTTGCCATGCACAGGCATTGGCGCGCGCACCACCGCGCCGCCATAGGCCTGCCCGAGCGCCTGATGGCCAAGACAAACGCCGAAGATCGGGATGGTCGACGCCGCGGCGTTGATGAGATCGAGGCAGATTCCCGCCTCCGCCGGCCCGCAGGGGCCCGGCGACAGCACGATCGCGTCAGGGGCGGCGGCGATCACCTCCGCGACGCTCACCTTGTCGTTGCGACAGACGCTCACCTCCGCGCCGAGTGCGCCGAGGCAATGCACCAGATTCCAGGTGAAGCTGTCGTAATTGTCGATGAGGGTGATGGCGGTCATGGGCGCTTTTTGTCGTCGTCTGGCGTGTTTTGGGCCGCAGCGGCGTCGAGGTCAAGGATGATCGCCAACAGGAGGGGCGCTCGCGGCGCGATCACGGGCGAAAGCGTCACATGAGCGACGTTTCCCCGCACTAGACTGCTCGCTTTCTCACGCATCGCAGAGCCGCGATCCTTCCGCATCGCGGCGGTAAAGGCGGCAGGCGAAATGGAGCCCTCTTTCAGTCCCCTCGACCGAGTCCGAATCGCGTCGGAATCGGCCAACGGCGCACTGCAACAGGCTGGCCTCATGCGGCGCGCCGCGATCGCCCATGCCGAACGCATCGGCCGCACGCACGATGCGCTCGCGCGGCAGGCCTTGAGCAAGGCGAAGGCTTTGGCCGATCTGATCGCCAGCCCCGCCGTCAAGGACCGATTGATCGAGCAAATGCTCGATTATTGGACGGATGCGGCGCAGCGCAGCGTACTGACGATCGACGTGCTGCGCGAGCGCGCCGAAAATGACGCCGCCCATGAGACGGCCGGAACGCCGCCCGTCCTCATTTATCGAAGCGAGACGATCGTCGATGGGCGGACGCTGAAGCGCCCGGTCAATTACATTCTTTTGCGCATCGCGCCGCCCTCAGGCGTCGAAGTGCTCGATTGGAAGCGGCCGTATATGATCATCGACCCGCGCGCGGGCCATGGCGCGGGCATCGGCGGCTCAAAACCGGACAGCCAGGTCGGCGTCGCGCTCGCCGACGGCCATCCGGTCTATTTCGTCGCCTTCCGGCCGCATCCAGAACCCGGCCAAACGCTCGCCGACGTGATGCGCGCGGAGGCCGAATTCGTGAAGGCGATCGCGCTGCGTCACCCAAAGTCGCCAAAACCAATCATCGTCGGCAATTGCCAGGGCGGCTGGGCGACCATGATCCTCGCCGCGGCCAATCCGGACATCAGCGGACCGCTCGTGATCAATGGCGCACCACTCTCCTATTGGTCCGGCCGCGTCGGCGATCACCCGATGCGTTACCGCGGCGGCCTGATCGGCGGCCTCGCTCCAATTCTCCTGCTCGCCGACCTCGGCTATGGCGAATTTGATGGCGCCTATCTCGTCGCCAATTTCGAGTCGCTCAATCCGGCGCGCCATTTCTGGAGCAAATATTACGATCTCTATCGCAACGTCGACGACGGGCGGCGGCAGTTCCTCGAGTTCGAGCGCTGGTGGGGCGGCTACCACTTCATGACGGAAGCCGAAACTCGCTGGATCGTCGAACAATTGTTCGTCGGCAACCGTCTGGCGCGCGGCGAGGCGCGCATCGAACACGGCCGGCAGATCGACATGAAGCAGATTCGCTCGCCGATCATCCTGTTCACCAGCTTTGGCGACGCCATCACGCCGCCGCAGCAGGCTCTGAACTGGATCGTCGACACATACGCCGACGAAAACGAGATCAAGATACGCGGCCAGCGCATCATCTACATGATCCACGAAAAGGTCGGGCATCTCGGCATCTTCGTCTCCTCGTCGGTGGCGAAGCGCGAGCATTCCGAGGTCAGCTCGACCATGAAGACGATCGAGGCGCTGGCGCCCGGGCTTTACGAAATGCAGATCGAGGATCAGGAAGGGGGGGGCCTCAACGCCCGCTTCCGCGTCAACTTCCAGGAGCGGAAACTGGCCGATATCGCGGCGATCGACGAAGGCCGCCAGGAGGCGCCCTTCGCCGCCGTCAACCGCCTCTCGGAGCTCGGCGCCGAATTCTATGACCTTTGCCTGCGCCCGCTCGTGCAATCCGTCGTGACGCCGCGGAGCGCGGCGGCGCTGCGCGCGCTGAACCCGCAGCGGCTGCGCCGCGCTGCTTTCTCCGATCAAAACCCCGCAGTGGCGTTCGTCGCCTCGAACGCACAACGGATCATCGCCGGCCGCAAAACAGCCCCGCCGGAGAATGTCTTCCGCCAGGCCGAGGCGCTATGGGTCGAACTTGTGGCCCAGGCCATCGACCTCCATCGCGACCTGCGCGACGCCTGGAGCGAACTCGTCTTTTACGGCGTCTACGCATCGCCCCTCATGGAGTGGGTCGGCCGCAGGCATAATTTCCAGCGGACGTTGAAGGACCCGGCGGAGCTGCGATGGCTGCCCGAGGTGCGCACGATTCTGCAGAATGTCGAGCGCGGCGGTTTCGTCGAGGCCGTGATCCGCATGCTGATCGTAATGGCCGAGGCGCGCGGCTCGGTCCGCCGGACGCGCCTCGAACGTTCAGCCCATGTCCTCAGCCATGACGAACCCTTCGCATCGCTCGGTGCGGAGCGTCGCGCCGAACTGATCCATGAGCAGACGGTCATCGTCAATTTCGAGAAGGAGCGTGCGATCGACGCCCTCGCGGAGCTGCTGCCCGAAATAGACGAACGCCGAAAGGCCGTCGGCGTCGTCGAGTTCATCGCCGGCGCGATCGAAGAGATGGAGCCGCACACGATCCAGACATTGCAGCGCTTCCGGCGCGTGCTCGGCCTGCCGCCGCTCGAGGTGCGCGCCGCCAACGCCGATCCGCTCATCGGCGAGAAGGTTGCGGTTTAGGGCGTCATTGTCCGCGCTTGGTCCGGCTCGCGAAGCGCACAGCCTCCTCGGCGGCGCGAAACAGGGCTTGCGCCTTGTTGACGCATTCGCGCCCCTCATAGGCCGGATCGCTGTCGTAGACGACGCCCGCGCCCGCCTGCACATGCATCACGCCATCCTTGACGATCGAAGTGCGCAGGATGATGCAGGTGTCCATCTCACCTGATGCACCGAAATAGCCGATGCAGCCGCCATAGATGCCGCGCTTGTCGGTCTCGAGTTCGTCGATGATCTCCATCGCGCGCACCTTCGGCGCGCCGGACACCGTCCCGGCCGGAAAACCGGCGCAGAGCGCGTCAATGACGTCGCAGCCGGGGCCGAGCCTGCCTTCGACATTCGAGACGATATGCATGACATGGCTGTAGCGTTCGATGGCGAATTGCTCGGTCACCGAGACGGAGCCGATCTTCGCGACGCGTCCGACGTCGTTGCGGCCGAGGTCGAGCAGCATCAGGTGCTCGGCTCGTTCCTTGGGGTCGGCGATGAGCTCGCGCGCGAGCGCCTCGTCCTCCCCCTCCGTCAGGCCGCGCCGGCGCGTGCCGGCGATCGGCC
>Ga0182014_10002663_pt1 | contig 22190 bp, 18 predicted proteins | sample 612S2DmetaG_FD_120489 | JGI IMG/M metagenome (GOLD analysis project Ga0182014, IMG submission 120489) | Permafrost microbial communities from Stordalen Mire, Sweden - 612S2D metaG | ecosystem: Environmental > Terrestrial > Soil > Wetlands > Permafrost | place: Sweden: Stordalen | collected...
TGGTCGATTTGCTCCGGGAAAACAATCTTGCCACGGTTCACGTCCTGTCCAAACGCTATGTCGATCTCGACCGAGCCAGACCCTTCGTCGCCTCCATCATCATCACGCCGATCGGCAGAAGCCCGTCGTTGGGTGGGCTGTAGAAAGGATTGCGCGAGTGTGAAAATCTGGGTGGGCGATGATCGTAGCGGTACAATCGGCTCGGTCTACCTGATTGAGTTCCTGTAGTCACAACAACGGCGCGACCCACTCGGGCACCGGCTCATTCAAGCTCACCCGCTGACCATTTTCAAAAACAACTACTTGACGGAATGAAGTTCGCAGATTGTCGTTGTCGAAAATCCACACATGCGGAAGCTCGCGAATGGCAGTCTTGAGGTTCGCCAGCCTATCGTTTTGCTTTCGGCTGAAAATCAGGTATGGCGCTGTATGGCCAGGTTTTGAATCCGCCCACTGCGAATCGACATCATGACCCGCCCGCAAGCAGTTCGGGATGGTTGGCCCGGAACCAATCTCCCACCTGTTTTCGCAACTGCCGGGCCAGCGCGACCATCTCCTGCGCTTCCTTCTCGGAAACCAACCCAGCCCGCTCGTAGTCGCCGACGTTCCTCTTCTTGCGAAAGGCATCCAACTGCGCCACAAGCTTCGCTTCCGCGCCGGTGGTGTGGGCCAAACTCTGAAGTACACGGTAATGGTGGGCTTCCCGCGATGCTCGGTAGCCGCACGCGGCCAGCGCCGCCGTAGCGCACTGCAGCGCCGCGTTGTAGGCAATCGCCAACTGCCAGTCCTCGCTCAAATCTTTCACCGCGCAGTCGTGCAAATCCCGGTCGGCCACGCCCAACAGGTCGGCGATCTCCTGCCGGCTGGTGCGATGCTCGACGAGCCAGCCATTACGCGCCCATTCGCTTAAGCTCACGCTCACCTCCGATCAGGAACAGCTTCGGCGTCGCCAGCACCGTGGTTAGGAAATGATGTCCGGCTAGAAGCTTTTTCCGAAACTCCGCTGCGGGATACACGGTTGGATTCACTTCACGGCCGAGTGCCGCTTGTGCGTCGTGCAACGCCGCCACCACATCGGCGAAACTGACGTCCCCGACCACTACCACATCCACATCGCTTCCGGCCTGCTCCGTGCCGCGCGCTACCGATCCGTGGACAAACGCCACTGTGATCCGCTCCGCCAGCCCCGTCAGCGCATCCCGCAACACATCCGTCATACCGGCGGTCTTCACCGTCAACGCCTTCAACTCGGCGTAGACTGGTGACGCCATGTTGACTTGATAACAGACCTGATTGCCCCGCCGTGTGCGCGTCAGCAACCCCGCCGCGACCCACCGGGCCAACTCGCGCTGGACCGTGCCTTGCCCGATGCCGGCTGTGCGTACGATCTGGCGGAGATAGAACAATTGCTCGGGCCGTCCGAAAAACAGTGCCAGCAACGCTCGTTGCGTCTTGCCGAACAGCGTTGTGCCGATTCGATCCATCGAACTGGTTGTACCCATCTTGGGTGCGTTTGTACCCAATTTGGGTTCAGTTTTCAAGCCTGTTGTCATCACTGTCACACTCGCCGCCACGAGGGCCGGGTCACGATCACGCCGTCGTCATCCACGAATCAGGCGAGTCGCCACAATAGCGTTTCTTGTGCATACGTCTCGCGCCAGAGGCACGATCAGGCTGCCGACGCGTCACAACATCCACCCGCAAAGCGCAGCGGAGTTTTGAGCCGGGCGAGTTGCAATCTTTTGTTGCAATCTATCGGCTGAATTTCAGTGGCTTCAGGCAAACGCGAGCAAACGCCCAACGAGCAGAAAATCCGCGTGTCTATTGGTTTTGTTTACTCCAGAGACCGTGAGCAAAAATAAGCTAAAGCTGTCGGATTGAATCCGAAGACCGATGCTCTATCCAGTTGAGCTACGGGCGCACATTGATGCGGCGCGATACGGGGTACTATGCCAGTTTCGCGGCTCGTAGCAAGCAAATGGGTGAGAGGAAGCCGCGTGAGTCGAGGGCCTCTGCAAGCCTTACGGGATCATCACGGCCCGATAGAAGCGCTGGGTCGGCTGCACTTCCATTGAGACGTTCTTTACCACCGGCAGGGGCACGTTCTCGACCAGCTCGTTCGCCTTCAACAAGGGCGATGCGGTCTTTGGGGGCCACGGCGGGAGCACAGGTCTGCCGCGTTTCGTTTCGTTCGCAATCAATATCCCGCGCCGTCTCCCGAAACGATTTCTCCCGCAGCTTCCTTCATAATCTTCACGCTGTTCGATGTGCCGACACGTGTCGCGCCGGCCGCGACCATCTTCAGCAGGTCGGCGAGCGAGCGCACGTTGCCCGCCGCTTTCACGCCGAGTCCCTTGTCGCGAACGATCCGGCTCATGAGCGACACGTCTTCCACGGTCGCGCCGCCCGAACTAAAGCCCGTGGACGTCTTGACGAAGTCGGCATGGGCTTTCACGGACAATTCGCAGGCGCGCGCCTTCTCTTCGTTGGTCAGGAACGACGTCTCCAAAATCACTTTGCTCTTCGCGCTGCCGTCCTGGCAGGCTTCGACCACGGCGCGAATGTCCCGCAACACCAGTTCGTCATTGCCGCCCTTGAGCTCGCCAATGTTGATGACCATGTCGATTTCCTTCGCACCCTGGCGGATCGCGGCGCGCGTTTCCATCGCTTTGGTCTCGGACGGTTGGGCGCCGAATGGGAAACCGACGACGCAGCAGATTTTCACGTTCGAGCCGGCGAGAAGCTCGCGCGCCAACGACACCCATGTCGGATTGATGCACACGGAGTAAAACTTGTGCTGGCGCGCCTCGCGACAGAGTTGCTCAAGGTCAGCGCGGGTGAGATTGGGACGCAGCCCGCTGTGATCGATGAGTTGCGCGATCTGCGCGGGAGAAAACTTCGGCTTGGGGACGGTGGCGGCGATGGGCGGGTTGCCCGAGGCGGCAAGCAGTTCCTGCACGCGTTTGGCAACGCGTTCCAAGTCGGTGGCGGATGAGTTCACGTGTGAGTCCTCAATGGTTGGTCAGTCCTTCCGAGGTTGTCTGGTCCCCTGATATATCGGTGACAGAAGCCATCTTCAGGGAAATGGGTTCTCGTTGCAATCAAGAAAGAGGACGATTCTCGTGCCCGGCGCGGGCGAATCCACCACCAACCACCTCGACATCAGCGGCGCGACCAACAAACCGCGTGCTCTGTCGCGGTCCTGCACCGCTGCCGAGCTCACCACGACCTCCAAGATCAGTCCCAGCACCGTGGTCGACCAGCAGATGACGTCTACGTCCGACGACGTGCTTGCCGGCATCGCAGCCTTGGACACCCCCCTTGTGACAAATGTGACGCTGGACAGCGGGACGGGCCAGATGTAGTAAGGCGATATGCCCAAGCGGGTGCATGGAGTTTTCGGGGGCGGTTCATGATGAACCCTGACCGTATTCTCTGGTTGGTGCTGATCAGTACCCTGACGCTGTCCTGCGCCAAGGTGACGACCAACGAGCATCGGGTGGCGGAACAGAAGGAGGTCACGATCACTTGCAAACTCACGCAGGCGCCGAAGTGGTCGGACGTCCCGATATTTGAATCGGCGAATGACTGCCAGGCGGCAACCGGTACGTATCACTACGTGCTCTGGTTGCCAAAGGGTTATCTTGCCGACACGCAACGCCGGTGGCCATGCATGTTCATTGCCGACGCGAAGGGACACGCGAAGATGGGGAACATGGCCGCCTGGCTCAAGGCCAGGGGCTACATCGTCGTGATGCTCGTCCAATCCAAAAACGGTCCGTGGCCAGCGATCGTTGGCAATTTCCTGGCCGCGCATGACGACGTCGTGCAACGGGTGCGAATTCAAGAGGGCCTCAAGTTCGCCACGGGCGTGTCGGGCGGAGCGCGAGCCAGTTCGGTGTTCGTGCAAATCCGTCCCGGTTTTTCGGGACTCATTCTGCAGGGGGCGGGTCTGGCGTACAAGGCCAACAGTGTGTATGTGGTTGCCGGGCTTCGGCGCACGCCGCCGATCTATGTGGCAATGACGATGGGCGATCTCGATAAGAATCGGGTCGAGGTCGAAGAAATGCGCCGCTGGATCGGGTCGTCGCATTTCCAAGCGTTCGAGTTCCAAGGCGGCCATGGTTGGGCGCCGGCGGAAGTTTTCGAGCGCGCGATCGCCTGGGTCGAGGGAAAGATCAGAGATGCAGCTGCCGAGCCCCAATCACCTCAGAAAGTCAATTGACCGCCGAAAGCAATTGAATCGATGACCGTGCCTTCGGATCGTATCGCTTGGGCACCACCTGCCTTTCATTCCGGGTCGCTCTCTTGCGCCCCAGACCGACACCATAGACGGCTCAAAAAGGCGGGGTCAGGTCAGCGGAACCGCAGCACGCACTGTCCGCAGCCGTCACAGAGTTGCTGCTGAAGCTCGAAACGGATGTCGCCGAACTCTGCGGCCCAGACCGAGTACTCCGTTGCGCAGATTCGTCGGCCCACGGTTCCCGAGAGATGTTCCCGGCCTGACTTCACCATTTGATCATGCCAGGGGCAGCGTTTGACGAAAATACTGAAGCCATCGCTATTCATCTGAGTCTCGAATTCAAACTCCTCGAGAGTCAGCCTCGTCGTTAGGCATTCTTGGAGCGCATCCATTCCTTGACCGACATTCAGCATGGCTTTGAGCATCCGAGCCTGAATTTTCGGCAGGACTTTCCAAACTTGATCGTCAACTTCCAAAGCGGCTTCCAACCCGTACTTCTCCTCGACCTTCATAAACCACAACCCGTCGACTGCCGTGTAGCAGCGACGAAAGTACTGAGCCGCTTGTTTATCCGTCAGCATTGTTGATGATCCCCAGAATGTTCTCGGCATTATCCCATGGCCGTCAACCCCGACGGAATACATTCGCGGCTGGGACACAAGCCTGGCGAGCGGTTGTGAAACCCGGAGAACCGGGCATTGTTTCGTTCTATGGCGTGCACCCGTCCGCGAGGAGAACGGTCGTCAGCCCCGGCGCGTTCTCCTCACTCGTCAGTGACGAGGCCGGCGGGAAGCTGGGGGCGGGAGTGACCGGACAACTGTTTTCGAGGCAGGCGCCTACGACAGCCCAAACCCTCAGCAGAGTTTCCCCAATTGCGTCAGGTCGGCTGTTCCCGCCGATAGGCTCTCGACGGGCGCGGATGCGCTGGAGACAGCCCTCGCTCTTAGGCGAGGGTCGTTCAGGGCGAACTGAAAAGCACACTCCAAAACAAAACAGGCACGGAAGATTGTGAATCCCGCCGTGCCCGTCTCAGAGGCGAACAAAAACGATTCTGACTATCGGCGACGCCTGGCAAGCATGCCCCAGCCAAGGAGAAGTCCGCTCATGGCCAAGAGGCCGAGTGTGCTCGGTTCAGGAACCGGGATCACCTCTTGCGTAAAGTTGAAGTGTGAGGCACCGGAGAATTTCAACTGGTAGTCAAAGTCTATTTCGCCACCGACCGGGATGGGCGTTCCTGGGGAAAGGTTCAAGGTCGCCTCGTAGTCACCCGCGAAAGGCCCGCTGACCAGTGGAGAAGACGGCTCGACAGTGCTTGTGATAGACCAATCGGCTGGGAGGGTCACGTGCGCATTGGTAAGCGTGAATGTTGAACTCATATACACATTCACGATATAGGCCGTCCACGTGAAGTTGGTGTCATTCTCGATGGCACTGCCGAGGGTAAGGGTCGGGTCCTCTGCGCCAGTCGTGTCAATGGTTCCCACCATGTGCCCTGGTCCCCAGTTCTGATCTCCGTACATGCTCAAGGTTCCGCTTTGTGAATCGCCGCTTAAAGTCAGATTCGTCCAAGCACAAACGAGCGCACCGTCCCCATCGTCCCACCACGTCGCACTGGTAATACTGGCCCGACTGGTCGAGCAACAGAACACCGCGGTGAACACAATCAAAAGAATACCTCGCATCTTCATGGCGCGTCTCCCCCAAATATAAAAAGCCCTGTTCACTCGCCTTCGCTACCACAACTTGCACACACTATTGTACTGATTACACGTTAACAACTACGGTTTTCGAGAGGTTTTGTCAAGCGAATCCGGGCGAGCAATTGGGAACCGGTGGGTACATCGTGACCCCCTGTCGTGAAGTTGAAGGTAGTCAGCGCGCGGAGGTTGCGCGAGCTGCGGGGACACCTCCGGAGGTGTCCCCGTAGCGGCGGCGCGGAGAACGGGGCGGTAGATCAAAGACCTAGGTGCACCGTCAAAGCTGATTTGCGGTGTTGAAATTTCCTGACGTACCGTGGAAATATGTGTAAACTCAGCGCGGCGCTTTGACGGGAAGGAACTGGGGAGCAATGGGTTGGTGATTTTGCGAAACGAACTCAAACTATTTTGGGGTGGGGAGTGTAGATTCGGTTGGGAGACTGGCAGTTAGAACTTGTGAGTTGGGGTTCTGATTTTGGGTTCGTTCGGTTTTTGGGGTCGTTTGACGGGACTGTTGCGGGTGTTATGGAGTAATTACGGCCCGATAAAAGCGCTGGGAGGGCTGTGTTTCCATGATGTCGGTGAGGATCAATGGTCCGCCGATACTGAGGGCCGGCTCGCCGGTGTTGATCCAGTTGGTGGGGGACATCGAGGCCGTGTATTGCAGTTGATAGGTTTCGCCGGCGACGGAGGGGATCAAGACCGCAATATTCGTGGTGTTGAAGACGGTGAAAAACTGGATGGCGGAAATCTGATTGGCCGGAGGGTTGAGGGGAACCGTCAGCTTGAAGACCGTGCCGACACCGTTTGTCCCGCCGAAGACGGTGGTGCCGTAGAAACTGCCGTCACTGCCCTGCACCAGCGCGGCTTGCGGGAAAGCGCCGTCGGTACCCGCCATGAACGTGTGTAGGCTGGTCAGGCTGCCCGTCGGACTAATCTGGAAAATGGTGCCGTTCTTACTCGTCCCACCCCGGTAACTCGTCCCGTAGAAATTGCCATCGCTCCCCAGTACGAGCGCGGCCCATGGATTGCCCCCGTCGTTGCCATTGAACGAGTGCAGATTGGTCAGGCTCCCGCTGGCGGTGATTCGAAAGACCGTACCGGATCCACTGGTGCCGCCGGCGTAGGTTGTCCCGTAGAAATTGCCATCGGTTCCTTCGACAAGGGCGGCTTGTGGACGGGCCCCATCCGTACCACTGAACGAGTATAGATTGGTCAGGTTGCCCGTGGGACTGATTCGGAAAACCGTGCCCGAGCCGCTGGTGCCGCCGGCGTAGGTTGCCCCGTAGAAATTGCCGTCACCGGCCAGCAAGAGGCCCGCATAGGGAAACGCCCCATCCGGACCACTGAACGAGTACAGATTGGTCAGGCTGCCCGTGAGACTGATTCGGAAAACGTTGCCCGAGCCGCTCGCCCCGCCCAAGTAGGTTGTCCCGTAGAAATTGCCGTCACTGCCTTCCACGAGCCCGGCCTGCGGATTGGACCCATCGGGACCGGTGAACGAATGCAGGTTCGTCAGGGTACCGGTCGGAGTGATCTGGAACACCGTGCCGTTGTTGCTGGTTCCGCCGGCATAGGTCGTGCCATAAAAATTGCCGTCGCCGCCCTGCACCAACTCGGCCGAGGGATTGGCCCCCTCGGGACCGGCGAACAAGTACAGATTGCTCAGGGTGCCGGCGGGACTGATTCGGAACACGGCTCCATTGTTGGATATCCCGCCGGAGCCGGTCGTCCCGTAGAAATTGCCGTCCGTGGCCTGAATGAGCGATGCGAAGGGAAAAAACGACTGGCCAGCGCCGCTGCCAAACGTCCAAAGATTCGTCAGGGTCTGACCGAACGCGCCGCCGGGACGCGCGGCCAGAGCGAAAAGGGCGATGGAGGTGAGAATGCGAAGAGTCTTCATGGTCTGATCCCTTGGTTTTTATCGACGCCCGTACCCATGAAGCGTGTTCCCTTATCAAAACGACTACACGACGGGAGGAAGCAACTGAAGTTCAGAAGGTGTTGTACGCCCAACAACCGGCACCAACTCGCCTGACGGCCTGCAACCCTGCCAAGTCAAGGCATTTTACTAACAGACTCGCAGCCACAAGTCCAGCCTTATTGCAGTTGGCCTCTTCCGCCTGATTTAGTATTTCCCTGGCTTGCGGGTTATGTGGCGCAGTTGGTCGGCATGGGCGAAATGCGGCGGGCGTAGCGGTGGGGGCAGGGGGTGGTCAACACGCTTTTCGTCGCTGGGAGTGGGCGCGAAGCTCTGGCGGCGAAAAGCTTGCGATGTTTGTCGGCTCCCCGATGAGGTGCTCGATGATGGCGGATTCGGCACCGCGCACGTCATCAGCAAAAGGCAACCACCACTGAGAACTGACGATTGGAAATCGGCTTGAGACTGCATTGCTTGTCAAACAACCAGCTTCCCTGTTTGACAACGGTTGCGGGTGCGCCCCGAACCGAAAAAACACTTGTCACACACTGTTGTTTCAGACAGAGTGCTGCGGCCCGAGTTTTTTGGAGAAGGGAATGATCCAACTCAGAAATCGAATTCTCTTTGTCGGTTATGGCGCGGTGGCACAGTGCACGCTGCCAATCTTGGTGAAACATCTGGACGTGCCGTGCAAGAACATCACGGTCATGGATTTCGAAGATCGGCGTGAACTGTTGCAACCCTGGTTGAAGCGGGGCGTGCGGTTCGTGCGCCGACGCGTCACGCGCGACAACCTCAGCAGCCTGCTGGGCCGGCATCTCAGCGCCGGTGACATCCTCATCGATCTGGCGTGGAATATTGACGCCTGCGAAATCCTGCAGTGGTGTCACGACAAGGGCGTGCTCTACGTCAACACCTCGGTCGAAGTCTGGGATCCGTACGCAGGGGCGGACAACAAGCACCCGACCGAGCGCACGTTGTACTGGCGGCATTTGAACGTCCGCCGCCTGATTGCGAACTGGAGCGAGCCGGGCCCGACCGCAGTGGTGGAGCACGGCGCGAACCCGGGCCTCATCTCGCATTTCACCAAGCAGGGGTTGATTGACATCGGACGGCGGCTCATCGCGGACAAGAAGGTCAACGGCCTGGACGCGGAGGAAATCGGGCAGTTCACCAAGGATCGCACGTTCAATCGGTTGGCGATGAAGCTCGGGGTCAAGGTGATCCATTGCAGCGAGCGCGACACGCAGATCACCGACCAACCGAAGCAGGTGAACGAGTTCGTGAACACCTGGAGCGTCGAAGGCTTCCGCGAAGAAGGCACGACGACAGCGGAGATGGGCTGGGGCACACACGAAAAGGAACTGCCGGCGCTCGCCTACGAGCACCAGGAAGGTCCGCGCAATCAAATCTGCCTCGCCCGCATGGGCATCAACACCTGGGTCTCGTCCTGGGTGCCCAACTATTGCGTCCACGGCATGGTGGTGCGACATGGCGAGGCGTTCACGATTTCTGACCGGCTGACCGTGTGGCAGGACGGCAAACCGATTTATCGCCCGACGGTGCACTATGCGTATTGCCCCTGCGATTGCGCGATTGCCTCACTGAATGAGTTGCGCGGCTACGATTACAAGCTCCAGGAGAAGCAGCGGATCATGAATGACGAGATCACCAGCGGAGCGGACATTCTCGGCGCGCTCCTGATGGGTCACGCCTACAGCGCGTGGTGGATCGGCAGCGACCTTGGCATTGAGGAATCGCGGCGGCTGGTGCCGCACCAGAACGCCACGACCATGCAAGTGGCAATCTCCGTCGTAGCTGCAGTGATGTGGATGATCGAGAATCCGGCCAGGGGCGTGTGTGTGCCCGACGATCTTCCGCACGACTACATCCTGAAGATCTCCAAGCCCTACCTCGGCCGGTGGATCTCCAAGCCGTCCGATTGGACGCCGTTGAAGCATTACACCAACGCATTCCAAGGGCACAACAATCCGGCGGTTGATTGGGACGATCCGTGGCAATTCAAAAACTTCCTCATCACGGACGGAGATTAGGATGGTTTCGCAAAGCACGTTGAAAAAACTGGCAACGAAACATGGCACGCCCCTGTTCGTCGTGGACCACGACGCCTTGCGGCGCAACTACGCCACGTTCAAGAAACACTTGCCGCGCATCCAGGCCTACTACGCCGTCAAAGCCAACCCGGACCCTGCCATCGTCAAGACGCTCTACAAAGCGGGTGCGAGTTTTGACGTGGCTTCGATGCCGGAGTTCATGATCGTCCATGAGTACATCAAGGACATACCGGCCCGGCAGCGGCAGGATTGGATCTGGGACAAGATCATCTACGCCAATCCCATCAAGGCCAACGAAACCCTCCAGGAACTTGACCAGTATCGGCCGCTGGTGACGTACGACAACTACGAGGAGATCAAGAAGATTAAGAAGTACGCCCCACAGGCTGGGTTGGCGCTGCGCCTCAAAGTGCCGAATACGGGCGCTATGGTCGAACTTTCTTCAAAATTCGGCGCGGCTCCGGGAGAGGCGGTTGAGCTCATTCTGGGTGCCGACAAGATGGGGTTGGTGGTGGAGGGCCTGAGTTTTCACGTCGGCAGCCAGACGACCAACTTCGAGAACTATGTCCAGGCCATCAACCTGGCGGCGAACGTCTTCAAGGAAGCGCGCTCCCGCGGCTACACCAAGATGAACCTGTTGGACATCGGCGGCGGCTTCCCCGCGCCGTATGACGCGACGGTCAAGCCGTTCCGTGAGCTGGCGAAGATTCTCAACCGCGAAATTGACCGGCTCTTCCCGAAAGACATCCAAATCCTCGCCGAGCCGGGGCGCTTCATGGTGGCCACGGCCGGTATCGCGGTCTCGAAGATCATCGGCAAGGCCGTCCGCGACGGCAAGCTGTGCTACTACATCAACGACGGCGTTTACCACACGTTCTCGGGCGTCATCTTCGACCACTGTCACTACCATCTCAAGGCATTCAGGAAGAACGCGTCGCAGATTTGCTCGGTGTTTGGCCCCACCTGCGACGCGCTGGACGTGGTTTCAATGGCCGAGGAGTTGCCCGCCGATCTCGAACTCGGTGACCTGCTGTACAGCGAAAACATCGGCGCCTACAGCGCGGCCTCCTCGACGTACTTCAACGGGTTCCCACCCGCAAAGGTCGTCCACATCAACCAGTAATGGCGACGACGGCTGCTTCGCTTTGATCTTCGTCCAGAATTCGCCGACAACATCCCCCCTCTGGCATGGCAGCCTCTTTGCCCTGCCCGAAGCCCGCAGGGATCGCAAAATCCCTTGGTCGGTGTGGAGCGTTTCAGTCGGTCAAATTCGGCAAGCGGTATTCCCGCTCTCAACTCTCCGTGCCACGTACGTGCCACGGAACCGCTTGTGAGCGAGTGCAGCGGTCGGATGTTGTTTGCAGAAGTAACTGCGTGTCAACTTCATGGAATGGTGGGCCTGGTAGGATTCGAACCCACGACCAAGGGATTATGAGTCCCCTGCTCTAACCAACTGAGCTACAGGCCCACAAGTTCACGCTCGGAGTCCAAATCTACACCAGCTATCGCGACGCGCGAGACAAAAAGCGTGCGGCCAACGGCCTGCAGGCGCAACCACTGCGTCATTTTGGCCGCATCAAAAAAAATCTGGTCAAGAAATGGGCTGGCGTGTAGGCTGATCCCAGTTGGACTTTCAACCGTAGCGCTAGGAAGACACCATGTTTGCCAACGTTCGAGAATACTATCACGCCACATCCTTGCGGGATGCGCTGAAGAAGCTGGGGAAGAATGACAAGCAACTGCCCGTCCCTGTCACGGGCGCATTCCACCTGATTTCGAGCAAATTGCGGGCGGCGACCTGTTTGGTCGATGTATCCGGAGTCGGGCTCGACTACGTGAAGCTCGAGGGCAGGAAACTCGCCATCGGTGGGACCGCTACGTTCCAGCAGATCGTCACGTCGAAGGAACTAACCGAGGCGTTGCATGGGTTGTTACCGAAAGCGGCGCGGATGTATTCGACGAAAATCCAGCGCAACGCGACCACGTTGCAGGATGCGTTGTTTGGCTATGCGACGTACTTCGATTTGTTGACGGCGCTGCTGGCGCTGGACGCGCAAGTAAAGGTGCTTGGGAAGCAGAAACGTGTGGTGCCACTGCAACAATTCTTCGTGAAGGACAACCGCGCCGTGCTGGGCAACCAGGAAATTGCCGCCGAGTTCTCCGCGAAACTGCCGAGTGGCGATGTTGGCGCATCGTTGCAACGTGTCGCGTTGACCGATGGTGATAGCGTGGCGATTTTGAACACGGTCGCGGTCTTGAAGATGACCGGCAAAAAATGCGCCGAGATTCGCATCGCTGTCGGCGGCGGATTGCCCGCCCCGGTGCGATTGATGGCGCTGGAACAAGAATTGACAAGTCAAACGCTCGATGCGGCGCTGGTGGAATCCGTGAGCGCCAAAGCAGGCGAGTTAATCCAGCCCGTGTCCGATGTGCGTGGCACTGCGCAATATCGCAAACGGATCAGCGGCGTGTTGGTGCGCCGGGCCGTTGCCGAGGCGTATCAGCAGGCGAAGGGAAGAGAGTTGTGAGCGGGACTTCCGTGATTCCGATCGAACGCATCGAGCAGCGGATTTTTCTGCTGCGCGGCCACAAGGTGATGCTCAGTCCGCACCTCGCGCAATTGTACGGAGTCGAACCGAAAGTGCTGCTTCAGGCAGTCAAACGGAATGCCGAGCGTTTTCCATCTGACTTTATGTTTCAGCTTACGCACCAAGAGGCTATGCATTCAAGGTCACAAATTGTGACCTTGAAACAGGGGCAAAACGTCAAGTATTTGCCCTATGCTTTCACGGAGCAGGGCATGGCGATGCTATCGAGCGTGCTGCACAGCAAGCGCGCCGTCCGGGTGAACGTCGAGATCATGCGGACGTTTGTCCGCTTGCGCCAACTGCTCGCGTCCCGCGCCGATCTCGCCGCGAAATTGGAAGAGATGGAGAAGAAGTGCGACGCCCAGTTCAAGATTGTGTTTGATGCGATTCGCCACCTCGTGAGTCCGCCGACCGCGGCGCCGCGCAAGCAAATCGGTTTCGGCATCCGCGAACGGCGCGCGGCTTATGGAGTGCCGCTGGCGATTGTTCCAATGAATTCAGTTCCTCGAAGGAGACGGGTATGAATTTGCACGTGACGATTAACAACGAGCCGAAGGATTTCATTTGTCAGCCCACGGATACGCTGCTCGACCTGTTGCGGCGGGAAGCGTACTCGGGCGTGAAAGTCGGCTGCTCGAACGGCGACTGCGGCATCTGCGCCGTGTTGCTCAACGGGCGCACGGTCAACTCCTGCGTCGTGCTCGCCGCGCATTGCCAGAACAAGAAAATCGAGACCATCGAGGGCATCGCGAACAAGGACGGCACGTTGCATCCGCTCCAAAAGGCGTTCCTCGACGAAGGCGGCGCGCAATGCGGTTTCTGCACGCCCGCCATGATCCTGTCGGCGAAGGAATTGCTCGACGAAAACCCGAACCCGACCGACGCCGATGTTCGCGAAGCGTTCTCCGGCATCATCTGCCGCTGCACCGGCTACGTCAAACCCATCGCCGCTGTCCTCGCTGCCGCGCAAGAAATGCGCGACGCCAAGGGGGGCGCGACGGCGTAGTTGGTGTTGAGGAGGATTTTCAGCGATGAACGAAGCAAAGACACTTCCATTTGAAAAGAAGGCCATTGGCAAAAGCCCGTGGCGGGTGGACGGGATTGGGCTGGTCACGGGGACGGCGAAATTCACCGACGACATCTTCCTGAAGAACATGCTGCATGCGAAGATTCTGGGGAGTCCGCATGCTCATGCGCGCATTCTGGAGATCGACACGACCGCGGCGGAGAAACTTCCGGGTGTCGTCATTGTGCTCACGTACAAGAACGTGCCGCGCGTGCCGCACACGACGGCGGGGCAGGGGTATCCCGAGCCGTCGCCGTACGACACGTTCATGTTCGACACGAAAGTGCGGTTTGTGGGCGACCGCGTGGCGTGTGTCGCCGCTGAGACACCCGAGATCGCCGAGCAAGCGTTGAAGCTGATCAATGTGAAGTATGAAGCGCTGCCGGCGGTGTTCGACGTGCGCGAGGCGATGAAAGAGGGTGCGCCGATCATTCACGATGAACCCGATGCGGACGGCATTCACGACCGCAAGCACAACATCGCGGCGCATTACGATGTCGAGATCGGCAATCTCGCCAACGGGTTGAAGGAAGCGGACTTCGTGTTCGAGGAGGAATTCGAGACGCAGTACGCGCAGCATTGCGCGCTCGAACCCCACGTATGCATCGGCTATCTCGACGACAATCATCGCATCGTGTTGCGCACGGCGACGCAGGTGCCGTGGCATGCGCGCCGCATCGTGGCGCAATGCCTGCAAATACCCGTCAACCAGATCCGCGTCATCAAACCGCGCATCGGCGGCGGGTTCGGCTCGAAGCAGGAAGTCCTTCTCGAAGATTTGTGCGCGCTGATCACGGTGCGCACGCGTCGGCCCGTGAAGATCGAATACACGCGCCGCGAGGAGTTCATCGCCAGCCGCACGCGCGATCCGTCGATCGTCAAGATGGCCATCGGCGTGAAGAAGGACGGCACGTTCACAGCAATCGATCAGCGCGTGACGAGTTGGACGGGCGGGTACGGGGGGCATTCGCTGACGCTGCTCACGAACGTCGGGAGCAAGACGCTGCCGTTTTATCACTGCAAGAACGTGCGGTTCTGGGGCGACTCGGTATACACGAATTTGCCGGTCACGGGCGCGTATCGCGGGTACGGCGCGACGCAGGGCGCGTTTGCCATGGAGCAGGTGATGGACATGATCGCCAACAAGCTCGGCATCGATCCCATCGAACTGCGCAAGAAGAACCATATCCAGAAGGGCGAGACAAATCCCGTGTTTGCGGCGCTCGGGGAAGGCAAGGAAGGCCACGATAATCCCATTGAAAGCTGCGGGCTGGATGAATGCATCGACCGCGCCGCGGCGGCGATTGGCTGGAACACGAAGCACCGGCGTTACCAGAAGCGCGATCCGAACGCGAAGATCAAGCGCGGCATTGGCATGGCGTGCCTGATGCAGGGTTCGGGCATCGCGGGCATCGACATGGCGTCGGCCCGCATCAAGATGAATGAGGACGGCTCGTTCAACCTGTTGATGGGCGCGACTGATCTCGGCACCGGCAGCGACACGATATTGGCCCAAATCGCCGCGCAGGTGCTTGGCGTTACCACCGACAAGATGCTCACCTATTCGTCCGACACGGACATGACGCCGTTCGACAAGGGCGCGTACGCGTCGAGCACGACGTACGTGTCGGGCGGCGCGGTGAAGAAAGCGGCGGAAGCGTGCCGCGACAAGATTCTGAAAGTGGCGGCGGAGATGCTGAAGGAAGACGTCGCGAATCTCCGTTGCGAGAACGCAAAGGTCGTCAGCAAGTCCGGCAAGGAAGTGCCATTTCCGAATATCATCAGTCGGTCGTTGTACGGTCAGAACCAATTCCAGATCGAAGGCGAGGCGTCGCATGTTTCATACGTCTCGCCGCCGCCGTTCGCCGCGCATTTTGCCGAGGTGGAAGTGGATACCGAGACGGGCCAGGTGCGCGTGGTGGATTACGTCGCGGCGGTGGATTGCGGCGTGGCCATCAACCCGAAGCTCGCCGAAGGCCAGGTGGAAGGCGCGGTGATGAACGGCCTCAGCTACGCGCTGTGCGAGGAAATGGTGTTCGACGAACTTGGCCGGATGCTCAACCCGAGCTTTTTCGACTATCGATTGTTCACGACGGTGGACGCGCCAAAGATCAAAACGATTCTCGTCGAGACGTATGAACCGAGCGGGCCATTCGGCGCCAAGAGCATCGCCGAGATCGGCATCAACGGCCCGCTGCCGGCCATCGCCAACGCCATCTATGACGCTTGTGGCGTCCGCATGAAGAAAGCGCCGTTCACACCGGAGCGCGTGTTGGCGGCGATTCTGGCCGGGAAATAGCGGCACGATTCGAACAGTCGATGTTACCATTGTGTCGAAACGGGAAATCAACAAAGGAGAGCAGATGAAGAGACTCTTAGCATTTGCGGTGGCCGCAGTCGTCGTGATGAGCGCGGCGGCGGTGTACGCGGGTGAAGGTTGTTGCCGCGGGATGTCAGAGAAGGGCGCGTCGTGCTGTGGCAACATGTTCAGCAAGTTGAACCTCACGCCTGACCAGAAGGCCAGGGTGAACACGCTGATGGCCGAGTGCCACAAGGCGACCTCGACATCGGAGTTCCACCAGATGTTCAGCAGCGGCTTGGAGAAGATTCTGACGCCTGATCAATTGGCGCAATGGAAAGCTATGGGCTGCAAGGCGCCGAAGGTCGGCGGCTGCCCGTTCATGAATTCGACAGGCGCAAAGGCCAACAAGACATAGAAGTTGTAGTTCCTGTTTTAGATCGATGGACCCCGACACACTTGTGTCGGGGTCTTGTTTTGAATTGATTTGTGGGGTGGTTTTGTCACCCTGAGAATGAACAGGAGGTCGCGGTTATGGCGGACGAGAAACCGATTGTCGGGCGGACGAGGCACGGCGAGCTGACGCTCGATCAGATTGCGGAGTTGCAACCGGGGCTGGGCACGTTGATGCGCGACGTGAGCGACCGTTACTGGATCGCTTACTACGCGGCGAAGGGTGGCAACTGGGAGTTGGCGGCGTATCAACTGCGCGGCGTCCGCAGCCTGTTCAAGAAAGGCAACCTGACCCGCCCGAAATATAAGGGTATGGTTGAGGAGTACACGAAGAAGATGCTTGACCCGCTCGACCGGCACGTGGCCGCGAAGAATCTTGCGGGGTTTGAAAAGACGTACCGGGAGGGGATCGATCTGGCCAACCAGATGCACGCCGCGACCCACCACGGTGAGATTGTGTGGAAGCTCCCGCCGAATCCGCCGCAGCACCTCGACCTCGGCCCGTCAGCATAACTCGAAAGAAGCCTCCCAACGTGGCGAGGGTGGGGCGCGAAGAGATGGTACCGCCGGAGGAAATCGAACCCACGCGTCGCCTTCAATGCCACAAGGCGAGCAGAAGCACCGGGCGCAATCGTGGCCGTTGTAGCGCCTTCACCGCCGGCACGGGGACGGCTGAGAGGCATCCCAACGCATCCGGCTGACGGAACGCGCGCATGTTGAGGTCAGTGTTACCGCCGCTGCGCTTGTGGGACCCTAACATCTCCGAACTCGCCTTGTGTGCCCCGTTCCATCTTGAGCCAACTCTGGAAGCCCCGAATTTGCTGGACAGGAGGATTGACTTTGTGATAATGTTCATTAAATCAGAGGGTGCAAGTTGGCGCCTGCTGTCTGGCGTCAGCGCGTCCCGTGTCGCGCAGAGGGATCCTGGGATACAACATCTCAAGTTTTCGCGGGCCGAATGTGCCATGTTCGCACGACGAGCGGTGCATCGCGGGCTCTGGAACGGCAGAATGTGCCGGGCTTCCGGGCGTCACTAACCGCACCCAATGCAAGAGAATCCCCTTATGAAAACCATCGTTGCCAAATCCCTCGCGCGAAACCTGTTTCCCCTCTTTCTCAATGTCGCAGTCCTCTTCTTTGCCGTACAGCAAGCCGCCGCCATCATCGACGCCACCCTGCAGATGCAGCTCGGAAACCTCTCCGGGGCTACCACCGACACCAATAATCACACGCATTATCTCATTCAGCGCACGGTCGAGACCATTGATTATAGCGATACGAATGGCTGTCCCAACTGGACAAGTTGGGATTTGACTACCGCCGATATCAGCGGTGTCACGCGTACGGACGCCTATGCGACGGACACGAACCTGCCGTCGAATTTCCGCACTATCGGCAACGGCACTTTCGGCACGGTCAATGGCACGAGCTATGATCGTGGCCACATGTGCCCGTCGGCCGATCGCCTCGATACGACGCCTGACAACGAAATGGTGTTCTTAATGTCGAACATGATCGTGCAGGACTCGAAGCTTAATTCGGGCATATGGAATACCTTCGAAGGTTACTGCCGCGACCTCCTCGCCACCCAGGAATTGCTGATCATCTGTGGGCCATACGGTTTCAGCACGAATACTGCCGGGTCGAGTCACGTCTACATTGCTTCCAATGTCTTCAAGATCGTCGTCTGCGCTCCGTTGGGTGCCGACACCGCGCTCAGTCGCATTACCAACGCCGATCCCAGCACCATTCGCGTCATCGCCATCGAAACCCCCAACGATGACTCTGTGTCCAGCCCGTGGACCAACTACATCACCTCCACCAAACAGGTCCAACAGGACACCGGCTATAACTTCTTCAGTGCCTTGCCGAACAACCTCGCCTGGGTGCTGCGGAGCAAGGTCGATGGCCAAACCCCCGCCGCTCCTGGCTCCATCAGCTTCTCTCCGGCCAGCGGCATGGCAGACACCGGTGTCACCGTCACCGGCTCGAATCTGGATTCCACTACCAACGTCACATTCAACGGCACCAGTGCGTCGTACACAATCACCGCCACCAACCAGCTCACCGCCATCGTCCCCGCAGGCGCGACTACTGGCCCAATCTCCGTCAAGACACTCGGGGGCACAGCCACAAGCTCCAGCAGCTTCACAGTCACAGAAGGAACCGATCCTGACCTGGCGATCACCAAGATCCATACGGGCAATTTCATTCAGGGCGACACCGGCGATACCTATACCATCATCGTCACCAATGTCGGCAACGCAGCCTCGAGCGACACGGTCACCGTCACCGATGCGCTGCCCGAAGGCCTGACCGCCACCGCGATCAGCGGCAGCGGCTGGACGGCTACGCTCAGCACACTCACCTGCACGCGCTCCGACGCCTTGGCGGCCGGTGCCAGCTATCCACCCATCACGCTTACCGTGAATGTCTCTGCCAGCGCCCCCTCTGGCGTCACCAACAGTGCCACCGTCTCGGGCGGCAGTGAAAGCAACACGGCGAATGATACTGCCAGTGACCCGACCGTTATCAATGCTCCCAGTGCGGCGCAACTCAGCGTGAGCCCGTCGTCCGGGCTTGGTTCCAGCGGCAACGCCGGCGGCCCGTTCAGCCCGAGTAGTCAGATCTACGCGCTGACCAACAGTGGGGGCGTATCGCTGGACTGGACAGCCAACACGACGGCTGCGTGGCTGACCTTATCGGCCACCAGCGGCAGCTTGGCGCCGGGGGCAGGGGCCAGCGTGACGGTCAGCATCAATGCCAACGCCAACAGCCTTGCTGCCGGAACCTATTCTGACACGATCGGCTTCACCAACACCACCAACGGCGCCGGTAACACGACACGAGCTGTCACCCTCAACGTCTCTTCCCTGTCGGCCCTATTGCAGGCGGATGGAGCGACGCTGGTCTCCGAAGGGTGCGCTCCCACCAATGGTGTGGTCGATCCGGACGAAACCGTCACGATCAGTTTCTCGATCCGCAACGTCGGGACCGGTCCAACGGCAAACTTGGTGGCCACGTTGCTGGCGACCAACGGTGTCACCGTCCCGAGTAGCCCGCAAACGTACGGCGCCATCGCCGCGAGCGCGGCGGCTTCGCAGGCGTTTACGTTCACAGCCTCAGGGGTCTGTGCTGGGGCCATCCAGCCAACGCTCCAACTGCAAGACGGCGCGAGCGATTTGGGAACGATCACCTACACCATCGCGCTCGGCCAGGTCCAGGCGATGCTGGCGCAGAGTTTTGATGGCGTGGCGGCACCCTCTCTGCCATCTGGTTGGACGACCGCCGCTTCCGGCGTGGCCTCCAACTGGGTCACCTCCACGGCATCGGCGGATACAACACCGAATGCGGCCTTCTCCGCTGATTCCGCCGCGGTGGGTGTCAACGAGCTGGATGCGCCGAGCTTTACGGCCGGCAGTAGCGCACCGGCGCAACTGACGTTCCGACAGAACTACAACCTGACGGCCTGCGCGACCAGTTTCGCCCTTGGCTACGACGGCGGTGTGCTGGAGATCAGCATCGGCGGCGGCGCGTTCCAGGACATCGTGAGCGCCGGCGGGACATTTACCATCGGCGGATACAGTGCCACGTTGAGTAGCGATTACAGCAACCCGCTGGCCAGCCGACAGGCATGGAGCGGCAATTCCGGCGGTTTTGTCACCACCGCAGTGAATCTGCCCGCGATTGCCGCGGGGCAGAACGTCCAACTGCGCTGGCGCTGCGCGACGGGCAACCCGCCGCCGCCCGCGGTGAATTCTTCCGGCACGCTGGCGTTTTGGAATTTCGACTCGGGAACCATGAGCGCGGCGACCAGTTTGGTGCCCAACTACACCAATTCCTATTTCACGGTCACCTCGTCGGGGTCTTTGACGCCGTTGAACGGAGCCGCGTTCTACACGGGCACCGGCGGCGGTGGGTTTCTCTCGACCGGACCGTTCATTACGGGGAATCCTACCTATGCCGTCAGCGGCAAGTCCTGGAGCACTTCCACCGGACCCGTAACCAACAGCATGTCTTGCTGGGCGTTCGCCCTGACGGTCTCCAACGGAATGCAGGCCGGCTTATCGAGCCTCAGTTTCGATCATCGGGCTTCCGCCACGGGTCCCAAGAACTTTGACGTGCAGATCAGCCAGCAGTCGAACTTCTCGTCGGTGATTTTCGATAGCGGAGCATATGCCACGTCTACTAACTTCATTGGGAACACCTTCACATTGTCGAATACCGGCCTGACCGGCACAGTCTACTTCCGCATCTATGGGTACGCCGCCACCAGTGCCACGGGCACATGGCGTTTGGACAACTTGAATGTTCAGGGCAGCGTTACCAGCGGCGGGGCGACCACCGGCACCGGCTGGTTCATCGACTCAGTTTCGGTGTCGCAGACCGTGTGCTGCGTCACGGCGCCGCCGGTGGCGAGTTTCAGCGGGACACCGACTATCGGCACTGAACCGTTGATGGTGAGCTTAAGCGACACATCGACCGGCACCATCACGGATCGGTTCTGGGTTTTCGGCGATGGCACCCAGATCAACGTCGCGACCAATGCAGTGAGTCATACATATACTGCGGGCGTCTATAGCGTGACGCTGATCGTCAGCAATGCCGGTGGCTCCAGCACGAACACGAAGGCAAGTTACATCACCGTGCTGACGCCGTTCCAGAGCTGGCAGAACCACTACTGGTCGGGCGGGGCGAGCGATCCGAATGCGGCACCGGGTCTTGACCCGTATGGCAAGGGCATCAGCAATACCAACCAGTTCCTGGCGGGCTTCAACCCCACCAACACCGCCGCCTATCCGCACATCATGAACATCATCGTCACAACCAACAAAAATGTGACCGTGACCTATCTGGGCGCCAACGGCGACAACAGTTACTCCGGCGGCCCCGCGTCCCGGACCAATGTGCTCGAGTACACCGGCGGCACGGCGAATGGCAGCTATATGAACAACTTCGCGAGCACTGGCCAAACCAATGTTCTCAGTGGCGGCAACGGCTCCGGTATCGTCACCAACATGACTGATAACGGCGGCGCGACAAACGTGCCGTCGCGGTACTACCGCGTGCGCGTGTTGGTGCCGTAGTGCAAGACAATCAGTCCTGACTGTTTCAAACCGGCCAGGTTCGCAAACCGTTCAAAGCGGGGAGGCAAGTCCGGCGATGAGACTCTTGCCTCAACGTAAGCGGCGGAATGCACGCAGCGGCGCAGTGGACGACGGACTGACAAGCGGCCAGCGAACCGGTCCGCAGTCGCTTGCGCATTTCCTCACGACGCATTCGCCGGGAAGATTCGTCGGATTTATGGGGTCCGGCCTTGTGAATTGTGCTCGACGCCGCTGATCACCGGTCCTAGAGCGTTTCCACGAATGATGTAGCTTTACTAAAGCGGAGCGGTATGGCAAAGTGGGGGCATGCGAGCAATCCCATTGCCGGTACGCCAACGAATCATCCAGCTCTACGAACAGGGCAAGAGCACCCGCGACATCTCGGAGTTTTTGGGTTTTTGTGTGGCGGCAGTGCGCCGGGTTCGGCAGCAGTTCAAGCAACGCGGCACACTCCAGCCCCAAACCCATTTATGCGGGCGCAAGACGCTGTTGACCGGCGGGCGCAAGGCCCGCCTGCAAAAACTGGTGGCCGCGCAGCCCGATGCCACGCTGGCCGAGTTGGGCGCGCGCATGGACCGCCCGTTTCGGACTTCCACGATGGATCTATGGCTGCGCAAGCTAGTGTTGTGTCCCTGAGATTTGTTCACAAAGTCGTTTGAGCTTTGCGAGGATCGAGTCTGCGGTGGCCACCCAGGTGAAGGGGGCGCACTTCTGGTTGTAGTGCTGAACAAAGGCGTCAA
>Ga0182014_10002664_pt1 | contig 22182 bp, 21 predicted proteins | sample 612S2DmetaG_FD_120489 | JGI IMG/M metagenome (GOLD analysis project Ga0182014, IMG submission 120489) | Permafrost microbial communities from Stordalen Mire, Sweden - 612S2D metaG | ecosystem: Environmental > Terrestrial > Soil > Wetlands > Permafrost | place: Sweden: Stordalen | collected...
AAATGAGGCGCACGAGTTATCAAAAAGGCAGTCTGAGACTGGCGGACCGCAAGAAGGGAAAAGTTTGGGAATTCCTATGGAGAGAGGTTCAGCTGGACGGCACGATCCGGCGAAAACACATCGTCATTGGAACGCAGGAAGACTTGCCGACCGAGTCTTCCGCCCAGGCTGTTGTAGATGCAATCCGCTTGGAAATCAACCAACAAACCCCTCAAAGGCTCATCAAGAGCATCAGTTTCGAGACGCTTGTGAATCACTATCGCCAACACGAGTTGCCGGACACTTTCAACAAAACGAAACCGGGACTCGATGCGGCAGACGAAGATCGCAAATCGTACTCGACGCAGGTGACCTACGAGGGCTATCTGAAGAAGTGGATTCTTCCGCGTTGGCGTGCGTGCAGGCTGACGGACATCAAGGCAACCGAAGTCGAAAAATGGCTCAAGAGTCTCTGTTTTCCGAAGACCGGCGTTCCGCTAGCGCGGGGCAGCAGGGCCAAGATCAGAAACATCATGAGCGCGATCTATTCTCACGCGATCAGATGGGAATGGACGGAGAAGAATCCAATCACGAGCGTTCGGCAGAGCGCGAAACGACAGAAAGCACCGGATGTTCTGACGCCGGAAGAGATCATGGCATTTCTCAAGGAACTGCCCGATCCACTCCGCACGATGATCGAGTTGGACGCTTTCACTGGGCTGCGCCGAGGAGAACTGATAGGGCTTCGATGGCAGGACGTGGATTTCGAAAACCTCATCTTGCACATCCGTCGGTCGGTGGTGGCGATGGTGGAAGGTGCGCCGAAAACGGAAGCTTCTCTGAAAGACGTTCCGCTGGATGCACAAACGGCCGAGTCGCTGTGGGCATGGAGACATCTTTCTCCGTACGCCAGTCCAAGCGATTGGGTATTCGCCTCGCCGCATATGAAAGGCCGACAGCCGTATTGGCCCGGGACGTTGTGGCGATATTACGGCAAGCCGGCTCTACAGCGTGCCAAGATTACGAAGCAAGTTTCGTATCACACTTTTCGGCACACTTTTGGGACGCTGTTGAACGCGAACGGCGAGAATCCCAAGGTTGTACAGGAACTGCTGCGCCATGCGAGTCTGAAAGTCACCACCGACGTTTACATGCAGGCAGTCGGTCCACAGAAGCGCGAGGCACAGAGCAATTTGGTCAAACTGGTGAGGCGGGGCGCGGTTTTGGAGATCAAACCCGCCTAACTGGATCAAATTGGATCGTGAAGGAAGACGGTGATTGTGCGGAACCCGTTTATTTTGTTGGCGTCCCCGACGGGATTTGAACCCGTGTTACCGCCGTGAAAGGGCGATGTCCTAGGCCAGGCTAGACGACGGGGACCTTGAGGCGGGCTAAGCTATTGATCGTAACAGTGCCCCTCGGCAGTGTCAAAAGCGATTCACCTGCTTGCTGGCGCCAGTCGATGCTAGTTCACTTGCGCCCGCAGATCAAATAAATTGTTGTGGCGACGTCGTTCCCAGATCGCCGGAGACCGTTCTAGAATCATCAAAGGTACGCCCTCGGTGGGCGGGGAGCGATCCGTGGCCGATTCTCTTTATCTCAGCCTTTGGTTTTCGAGTTTTGAATTGGACGAGATGTTGCCGCGAGTTTTGGCGGTGATGCGCCAGTTTCCGTTCTCTGCGCAGCAGCCTGGCATCAGCTATGTGGCCCTGCATCCCGTCTCCTGGAACGAGCCCACCATTTTCGAGCAGCGTTTTCGGCCCGCCGTCCGTCCCGAGGAAGCAGCGCTGGTCGCCTCCGATCTGCTGCACGAAGACTATGCCTATTTGTTCGAAGCATTCTGGGATCTTTGGATTCTTGCTGAGGACGGGCAGCAGTGGGTTCTGCAGCCATCACGGGTAAGGTTTCTCGTCCACGGACTGGAGTTTGACGACGGAACTTACCGGCACGACGGCCATGTCCAGGTGGATTTCGGCATCGATTCGCGTTTCCTTCAGGATGAAGTGCAGCTCACCAGCGAGGCCGAAATTCGAGTTCGCGCCAACGTGCAAAAACTCGTGGAGTTCACCAGCAAGGCGGAGAAGGCTTCCGGAGCCAGTGGGCGCTTGCTGTGGACGGACTCAGAGGAAAACTTCGCGCAGAAATTGATCGCCCGCCTGCAGAAAGTGCAATAGAACGGTAGAGACGTAGCAAGCTACGTCTCTGCCGTTGGGCAGGGAGCGCGGTTCACCAAGATTGCCCTCCGCCCCTTATTTGGTTCTTCCGCCTTCGACCTTCAACTTGTCGCTGGCTGCGGCTTGCGCCGCGGCGAGCCTTGCTGTGAGCACGCGGAACGGTGAGCAGGAAACGTAATTCAGTCCGATCTGGTGGCAAAACTCGACGGAGGATGGTTCGCCGCCGTGCTCACCGCAGATTCCGACTTTCAAATCTGGCCGCGTCTTGCGGCCGCGTTCCGTGCCCATACGAACCAATTGTCCAACGCCCTCGCGATCAAGCACGGCGAAGGGATCCTGCTTCAAGATTCCTTCCGCGAGGTAGGTGGGCAGAATCTTATTCACGTCGTCGCGAGAGAAACCAAACGTGGTCTGGGTCAGATCGTTGGTGCCAAACGAAAAAAACTGAGCCTCTTTCGCGATTTCGTCCGCCACTAATGCGGCTCGTGGCAGTTCGATCATCGTGCCCACCAGGTAATCTACGGTCTTCTCTTTCTCTTTAAAGACTTCCTGGGCCACGCGATGCACAATGGCTGACTGGTTGACCGTCTCGTTCAAGGTCGCGACCAGCGGAATCATCACTTCCGGTTTTACCTTCACGCCATCTTTCGCCACGGCCACGGCCGCCTCGAATATGGCGCGGGCCTGCATCTCTGTAATCTCCGGATAAGTGATTCCCAAACGGCAGCCACGATGTCCAAGCATGGGGTTAACTTCGTGCAACTCTTCCACCCGCCGCAGAAGACTTCTGAGCGCTTTCAGTTTCGGGGATTTCGGTTTGGTGGCCTCGAGCACGGCGATCTCGACCATGAGGTCTTCGCGCCTTGGCAAAAACTCATGCAGTGGCGGATCCAGCGTGCGGATGGTTACGGGGAATCCGTCCATCGCCCGGAACACGCCGATGAAGTCGGAGCGTTGCATGGGCAACAACTTCTTGAGCGCGGCCCGGCGTTCCTTCTCGTCGCGAGCCATAATCATGGTGCGCACGTGAGGCAGACGGTCTTCAGCGAAGAACATGTGCTCGGTGCGGCACAAGCCAATGCCCTCGGCTCCGAACGCACGCGCCTGGATGGCATCGCGCGGAATGTCCGCGTTGGCCCGCACACCTAGTTTGCGGAAAGGTTCAGCCCAGCTCATGAACTTCATCAGCTCAGGGTCATCGGGCTTGGCGTCGAGCGTACTGAGTTTGCCTTTGATCACGCGGCCAGTAGTGCCGTCGAGCGAAATCCAGTCGCCCGGTTTGAATACCTGGCCTTTCACCCTCATCTCGCGGGCTTTTTCATTGACCTCGATGTCGCCAGCGCCCGCGACACAACACTTGCCCATGCCGCGCGTGACCACCGCCGCATGGCTGGTCATGCCGCCGCGCGAAGTTAGAATTCCGGCGGCCACTTCCATGCCGTGAATATCTTCCGGAGTGGTTTCTCCTCGCACCAGAATGACTGAATTTTTCTTGCTGCCGTGCCCGGCCGCTTCCACTGCCTCATCGGCAGTGAACACAATCTGCCCGACGGCCGCGCCCGGGGATGCGGGCAAACCAGTGGCCAGGACTTCGACCTTCGTTTTCTTCTCATCCAGGCGCGGGACCAGGAAGTCATACAGTTGATTGGGATCGACTCGGAAGATGGCTTCTTCTTTTGTGATGAGCCCTTCGTCCACCATCTGCAACGCCACCCGGACCGCGGCAAGTCCGGTGCGCTTGCCGTTGCGCGTTTGCAGCATGTAGAGCTTGCCTTCCTGGATAGTGAACTCGAAATCCTGCAGGTCTTTGTAATGCTTTTCCAGCCGTGTGGTAATCTCGCGGAGCTGGTTGTAAACATCGGGCATGATCTTTTCGAGTTCAAGGATTGGAACCGGAGTGCGCACTCCTGAAACCACATCCTCGCCCTGCGCGTTCAGCAGGAATTCGCCGTAAAACTCCTTGGTGCCCGTGGCCGGGTTGCGCGTGAAACCGACGCCCGTGCCGCTGGTGTCGCCCAGATTGCCGTAGACCATGGCTTGCACGTTCACGGCAGTGCCGAGCATGTCATCGATGTTGTTAATGCGGCGATAGTGTTTGGCGCGGTCGTTCTGCCACGAACGGAACACGGCGTCGCGCGACATGATCAATTGCTCGTGGGAATCCTGGGGGAAGTCGCGCTTGGCATGCTTCTTGACCACCTTCTTGTATTCGGCGATGACTTCCTGCAACGCTTTGGCATCGAGACCAGTATCAAGCTTGACCTTTTTCTGCTTCTTCTTGGCGTCGAAGACTTCCTCGAAAGCGGACTTGGGAATTTCCAGCACCACGCTGCCGAACATTTGGATCAGACGGCGGTAGGAATCGTAGGCAAAACGCGGGTTGTTGCTGCGCTTGGCGAGGGCCTCGACGCTTTGATCGTTCAAGCCGAGATTGAGGATCGTATCCATCATGCCCGGCATGGAAAACTTCGCGCCCGAGCGCACGCTGACCAGCAGCGGGTTTTCGCCGGCGCCCAGCTTCTGGCCTTGCAGTTTCTCGAGATGGGCCAGCGCCTCTTCCATCTGGCGACCAACCTGCGCCGAAACGGCTCCGTGCCGCATGTATTCGCGGCAGGCCTCGGTCTGAATGGTGAAACCCGGAGGCACCGGCAAGCCTGCATTGGTCATTTCAGCCAGGCCGGCGCCTTTCCCGCCAAGCTCGTCTTTCATCTTGCCATTGCCGTCGGCCTTGCCGCCGCCGAAGAAGTAGACGTACTTGGTGGGTTGGGCCCTCTGGCCGTTTTCAACTTCAGTTTGCGCAAGCGTCGTCGTAGCCATAGTTATTAGTCCTTATGTTTTGGATTTTGGTAATGCCGGTGAGTTTTCTAATTTGTTGTCATCCCGAGCGAAGCGAGGGATCCGCAGTTCGGCCTTTTCGCCCCATCCTTCCGCGAGGTCCTGCCAGGTCGGGTTGAGACTCTTGATTAGGTCCAGCCGCTTCGCTCTGGTCCGGGCTTTAATTTGCTTTTCTCGGGCAATTGCGTTGTTTACGTATTTGAACGTATCGTTGTACACGAGCCGGTTGATGTTGCATCGCTTGGTGAACCCTTCCATTGTGCCACTTTTGTGCTCGAGGGCTCGTCGGAAAATGTTATCGGTGATTCCCGTGCAGAGATTCAGCGACCTGCTTGCGAGGATGTACTCGAAATAGCGGCGCTCAGTTCTCAACTGCAGATCCCTCGCTTTGCTCGGGATGACAACAAGAAAAAGTATTGCCTTTATGTTTTGCCTTCGGTCACAATTTCGGAAAAATCGGCGATAGTGGAAAAGTTTTCGAACAATATTTTCAGTAGAGCAAGCCGGTTCGCCCGAATGTGCTCGTCCTCAACCATGACCATCACTTTGTCAAAAAACTGATCGACGTGCTCCCTAGCAGTTGAGAGTAAAAGCAGGGCATCTTTGTATTGCTTTTTCTGTCGATGCTCCTCAGCTCTGAGGCCCGTACGCTCCATGTAGGCGGAGAGCATTTTCTCTTCGTCGGCGGAATCGGCCAGGTATTCAAACTTTGGTGCCGGGTCGATTCCTTTTTCTGCCGCTTGCTTCAAGATGTTCCGCATACGTTTGCATGCAGCGGAAATAGCTAGAAATTCGGGCATGTGTAAAACGCTCTTCACTGCATCGATTCGTGCAACCGCATCCACCACATTGTCAGAACCAGCGGCGAGCACGGCATTCACTATGTCATACTTAAACCCGAGGGCATCCCGCAGATAAAATTCCAGACGCTCGCGGAAGAAACCTCGCACCGCGCCTGCGTAGTCAACCTCATCCGAGAACTTCCGCTCCGCCTCTGAATCACGGTAGGTCTCACGCGCGTCCACAAACAATTGGCTCAGGCTGAGGGGCAACTTCTTCTCTGCAATCGTCCTCACGATGCCATTCGCCTGCCGCCGCAACGCGAACGGATCCTTCGATCCCGTGGGCTGCAATCCCAGCGCAAACATTCCGGCAACGCTGTCTGCTTTATCGGCGACAGAGAGGACTGCGCCCTCGATGGAACGTGGAACCGAGTCCTCCATGGATTCCGGCTTGTAGTGATCGTAAATAGTCTGCGCGATTAACTGGCGGGTCGCATCCGGCATCCCGGTGTCGAGTTCCTGCACGCTGGCGTACAGTCCGCCGACGATGCCTTGCAGTTCGGTAAATTCTTTCACCAACTCAGTGGTGAGGTCGGCCTTCGCCAACGATGCCGCCTTGTGCACAATTCCGGGACGAACCTGCATTCCATTCTGACGAATGATTTCGCACAGCCAACTGCATAAGCGTTGCACCCGCCGGGTCTTGTCGTAATAGCTGCCCAAGTCCTTCTGGAACGTGACGTGTTTCAGCCACGTCAGGCGCTCGCGCAACGGATGCTTCTGGTCAGTCTGCCAGAAAAATTGGGCATCGCTGAAGCGGGCCCGGAGCACGCGTTCATGCCCGTGTCGAATGATGCCCCGTGGGTCGCCATCGGTGTTCAGCACTGCCAGAAAATGCGGCAGCAGCTTGCCGCTCGCGTCCTCGATAGCGAAATACTTCTGATGATCGCGCATCACCGTGACCAGGACTTCCTCAGGCAATTCCAGAAATTCTCGATCGAAGCTTCCCAGGATTGCCGAAGGAAACTCGGTGAGGTTGACTACGGCATCCAGAAGATTCTTATCTTCGCGCCAGCGCGCGCCGGGAATGGTGCGAGTGGCGGCATCGAGGTCTTTGCGAATCTGCCGCTCGCGCTCGCCGCGGCCCAGAACTTTTGCCGAACGCAAGGCTTCCACATAGCCGGAACCGGCGCTCAGAATGCGAATCGGGCCTCGAGCTAATATCCGGTGCCCGCGCGATTGGTCCCCGGCTCGAATGCCATCAAATTCAAGCGGAATCACTTCGTCGTCGAGTAAAGCCACAAGCCAGCGTACTGGCCGCACGAACTTTTCGCTGGGCTTGCGCCAGTACATATTCTTGGGCCAGTAAATCGAGTTGATCTCTTTGGCAAGCGTTTCAGATAAAACCTCAGTTGCCGAGCGGCCCTTTTTTGTGATCTTCGCCGCCAGGTATTCGCCCTTGGCCGTTGTCACACGCTCCAGTTGAGAAACATCCACACCCGCCTTCCTGGCAAAAGCGTGTGCGGCAGGAGTGGGCTGTCCATCTTTGAAAGCCACATTCGCCGAAGGCCCGGTGACTTGCTCCGTGACATCGGGCTGAGCCACTGGGATTCCGGATGCAAAAACGGCCAATCGACGAGGAGAGTCGAGACTCAAAATTGGTCCAGCAGCGGAGAGACGTTCCCGCTCCAGCAGTTTGTGCACTCGCTCGCGCAAATCAAGCGCAGCGGCATCGATCATCCGCGCCGGAATCTCTTCGCATCCGATCTCAAGCAGAAAGTCTGGCATGTCTTTTCACTACAAAATCTACTCACGTGATCGCAGGTGCGGTTTCTGGTTTCGCTTTCAGTTCCTTTTCCAGTTCTGGATCTTCCGGCGCGGCCTCATCTTGCTGCTGATCCACGTACGCCTTCGCAATTCCAACAGCCAGCGCACGCACGCGCGCAATCACTCCCACGCGCTCGGTCACTGAAATCGCGCCGCGAGCATCCAGAATATTGAACAGATGCGAGCACTTCAGGCAAAGGTCATAAGCCGCGAGGACGGGAAAACGCTTTTTGTTGCGTCTCCATGCGTCACCAGCAATCTTCTCTTTGCTTAACGCGTGATATTGATCCAGCAGCGCCTTGCATTCTGCTTCACACAACTCAAAGTGCTTCCAGGCCTTTTCGACATCGGCGGCCTCGAAGTTGTACACGGAAAACTGCTGCTCATCCGCCAGGCGCACATCGCCATACTTAACTTCGTGGCCGGTTTCCGGATCGCGCGCCCACACAATCTCGTAAATCGAATCCACATCCTGCAGAAACGCCGCGATGCGTTCCAGGCCGTAGGTCAACTCCGCCGAGATCGGATCGAGATCGACTCCGCCACACTGCTGGAAATAGGTGAACTGAGTGATTTCCAGGCCGTCCAGCATGACTTGCCAGCCCACGCCCCACGCGCTGAGCGTCGGCGCTTCCCAATTGTCTTCTTCAAATTTGATATCGTGCTGCCGCAGATCAATTCCCATCGCGCCCAGCGATTCCAAATACAGTTCCTGCACGTTCTCCGGCGGCGGCTTGAGAATCACTTGCATCTGGGTGTGCTTGTAAAGGCGATTTGGATTCTCTCCATAGCGTCCATCGGCCGGACGGCGGGAAGGCTGCACGTAAGCCACTTTGTACGGACTTGGTCCCAGCACGCGCAGAAAGGTTTCCGGCGCCATGGTTCCGGCACCGACCTCGACGTCATAGGGTTGTTGCAGCACGCATCCGCGCTCTGCCCAGAAAGCCTGAAGGCGCAGGATCAGTTCCTGGAACGTCAGCGGATTGGAGTTCGTCTGGTTCACAAATCAAGCTTCTAGCTCTTAGCCGTTAGCTTTTAGCTCAAACTCTCCTCGAAGAAGCTAACAGATAGGAGCTAGACGCTAACCGCTGATTCTCTCCAGCATCCCTGCCGTCACCAGCTTCTTCTCCATATGCCGCTGGAGAGCCTGCAGCAGAAACTTACGCAAATCGGCGGCTTGCGCCTTGCGCCCGGGCGTCGCCGCAAAATTCTCGACCGGCGCGCGCAACATCTGGCCAGCCAGCGTCCGCGATTCCGTGGAAATCTCCGACGAAGCCAGGCGCTTATCCTCGGCGCACATCAACCCATCGCTCAGCGCGTGAAAGAACGCCCGACTCCCATTCAACGTTCGTCCGCAGACGATGCATTCGGAAAGCTCCGGCAGGTACCCCATCAGCCGCGTCATCCACAACTCAAAATACGTGATGGGCATCCAAACATCGGTGCCGCGCAGACCCTCCAGCACAGCGAGGGCGAGCCGGAAGACATCGTCATTGGCTTCGCGATCCGGCAGCAATTCGTCCAGCAACTCGGCGACGTGACCAAGCGCCACCGCCCGCGCATAACTCACTTCAAACGCCAGCGGCGATTCCAGGACTTCGCAGGAATCCAGCCGCGCCAACTCCTGCCGCTCGCGATCCTCGTAATAGGCCCGGACGTAGGTCAGGGGCTCTAGCGCTCCGCCAAATCGCCGTCGGGACTTCATGGCCGAGCGCGCCACTCCGCGCACCTTCCCTTCCAGGCGAGTGAACAGCGTGACGAGCAGGTCGGCCTCGCGCAACGGATACGTCCGCAAAACAATCGCTTCCGACTCCTTCAGCGCCATGAAAGCCAGCAGTTAACCTTTGATTGTAATGGAGCGCTGGGGAGATGGAAAGGCAGCGGCCCACGGCTCGGCCGCAATTGCGGAAAGACGAGCATTGAAACATGAAAGTCATAAACCTCCGGGGCGAAATCTTACGCCTCAGCTTAACCTCAGCGCGCTTTCAGCGCCCTCGCCGGCACGCGGAATCCAATCGGCCGCCTCTTGCGCGGCTCCGGAGCCATCAGCTCGTGGATCGCGTCAATGATTGCATGGATCGAAGCATCGTGGCCCTTTAATCGACGTTCCAGTTCGGCCAGCTTGCCCGCGACTTTTCCATTGGTTGCCAGCATGTCACGTAAGCGGACAAAGGCTCGAACCACGAACACACTCATTTCGATCGCGCGCTTCGTGCTAAGTACGGTTGCTGCCATGATCGCGCCATGCTCTGTGAATGCATACGGCAAGTGCCGACGCCCTCCATGGCCAGATCTTGAGGTCGCAAATTGCGACCTCAAGTTCTTATCCTCGCGGGCAGAAAGCTGGAACATGAAGTCCTGCGGAAAGCGCTCGGCATTTCGCTTGACCTGCTCATTCAAGCGCTTGATCTGTACACCATACAACTCCGCCAACTCTGAATCCAAAATAACCCTCACGCCTCGCAGGATCAAAATTCTGGGCTCGACAGGTTTAACCAGCACCATGCGGGTATCGTGCATGGAATCTCCAAACCTCTTGAGGTCGCATTCTGCGACCTCAAGATTAGCTGTTAATTTCTCGATGGTACGCGGAGGGCCGGATCACAGAAAAGGAAAAGGCGCACGCCCATCAACAAAAGACGCGCGCCCGATCCAAATGGGGACGCGATTCTACCGGCCAAAGTATTTGGCGTTGCGCTCGGTGAAAGCTTTCCACTTTTCCGGCAGGTCATCCAGCGCAAAAATCGCCGACACCGGGCAGACCGGCACACAGGCCCCGCAATCAATGCACTCCACCGGATCGATGTACAACATTTCTTCTTCAGCGTACGCCGGCGAATCCTTCTTCGGATGAATACAATCCACCGGGCAGGCGTCCACGCACGCAGTGTCCTTCGTACCAATGCACGGTTCCGCAATTACATAGGCCATAGAGTCTCTGTCTCCCTGAAATGTTTAGCGAACCCCAACAGAACCGTTAATTCTAGCAAGAATACCGACTCACAGCATAGGCGCCGTGCGCCGCGCCGCCAAACTCGCTACCAGACCGGCTTCCCATCTTTGTCGCGGAAGACAAAGGTCTCAGTGCCGCGCGTGACTTCCCGGGCAAAGATCGTTTCCACACCCTCAAACTGCACCTTCGTGCCCACTACCGTGATCACATCGCCCTTGTTGAAGACCAGATCGTAAGCTCTTACGAATTTCGTGGTCGCCAGGTGAACTTCAATCGTCTCGCTTGGAGACAATCTCAAGATCAAGTGCGTACCCACGCCTCCGCTCATCGGGCACTTGCGTTCCCTGACCTCTTCTACCGTGCCTTTGAAAGTGGCCTCGGCCGCCGGATCATACTTCGGGACTGCAACGCCCGGTGCGGACTGTCCCCCAGCCGCCGGGGCTATAGTCAGGACCAGCGCAATCACCGCCAGAATCGGAATAATGATGTGCGAGGTTTTCATGACCCACCTCCTACAACCTCTGATTTAAGTCTGGCCCTCTTTCCCTCGTGGCGCGGTGATGATGATCACCGGGCTCGGTGAGGAACTGGCCAACGAGGCATATTCTCCTCGGTCGGATTCAAACCTTCGTGTCCTTTGTGGTTGAAGATTTAGCACACTACGAGACGCGGAATGTCGCGAGGCAGAACGCTTGGTATATCATATCGTTTTGCCAAGGGGACTCATCAAGAAAAGGCTCTGGCTCGGGAAAGGTCAATCATGAAAGGCGACGCAAACGTCATTGCAATACTCAATCAAGTTTTGAAGGCGGAACTGACCGCCATCAACCAGTACTTCCTGCACGCTGAGATGTGTGAAAACTGGGGCTACGAGCGAATGGCCAAACACACCCGCAAAGAATCCATCGAGGAGATGACCCACGCCGAGAAGTTGATGGAGCGCATTCTCCTGCTCGACGGCGCTCCCAACATGACCGATTATTTCAAGATCAACATCGGCCAGACGGTGGCGGAGCAACTGAAGAACGACCTCCAACTGGAGTACGACGCGGTCAAACGCTTGAACGGCGGCATCGAAACCTGTGTCAAGGCCGGGGACAACGGATCGCGCGAGCTGCTGGAAAAGATCCTGAAAGATGAAGAAAGTCACGTCGACTGGCTGGAAGGCCAGCTCCACGCCATCACCGAGATGGGCATCGAGAACTACCTGGCCCAACAACTGCACAAAGCTGAGGAAGAATAAAGAAGAAGACTAACTGAGACCGCTGACAAAGTTCAGCGGCTGTCATCCCACTGTGACAAAACTCAGTTGTTGTCATCCCAGCGTACTTGTTGTGATCCCAGCTCTTGTTGTCATCCCGAGCAAAGCGAGGGATCTGCAGTTCTTAGTACGTTCAAAGCAAACTGCGCGTGCCCTAGACCCTAGCAGGTGAAATTGGGTTTAGAGTGCCCCGCTCCTTGCGAATTTTTCGCAAGGGGCGGGTGCTAAAGCGACGCCCAAATTCTATTTGCTGCAAGTCGTGCTGACCATCTTCAGGCCAGACACCTGCAAGTCGGCGTGTTGCCTTTCACCGGTTTCTTTCTTTTCGTTCGGCTGGCTTTTTGACTCTTGTGTTTTCGATCTGTGCGCCACAGTGCCGGTTAGAGTAACGGTATGGCCGACGTGTTCGGCCAGCGAGACGCCGCTGTTGGGATAAAGCTCCCAATGCTTATCCTCGGCGCTGATGACGAAAAAGCCTGCCGATTCATTACCTTTTTGAAGGCAGCCGGTTACGGTCTGCGTTCCCGAATCCTTGTCGTTCGCCATTTGCGGCGCGGCATACAACAACGTTGTACTGAAGCCTAGGACCAGTAACATCCACACAAATTTCTGCATCATGATTTACGTCCTCCTTGAAAGTATGGCGATTATGATCTCTTTTGCTGACCATGGCTGTGATTCGCGTCACAGTCTGATCCTCGTTGACCAATAACGGCTGAGGATATTAGACCCATCCCTGATGGTTGACATGCAGTCAAGCTAGTTAGACCATGTCCTCAGACCAAACGAAACCGGGGAAATCTATGAGCGTATCCGTAAAACGGGTCATAGCAATGGCCTTGATAACTTTGGCCATATTGATGATCGGGGCGGGAGGGTATAAAAATCCGCTGAGCCTTATGTTTGTTGGAGCCATTGCCATTTTATGGAGCATACCAACGGCTCTTCTGATTATAGGATTCCAGGCTCTAGAACGCGCATTGGGGAAACGAGGGCCGTATATCATTTCTGCGATAGGCTTGGCTCCGCTCATGCTTGTAATAGGCTTCGGCGGCCGCGGTGACCACGTATTCATGGCAGTCATAGTCGTTTCTGGTTTGGTATGGTCGGCGGCATGGATCGCAACGTTTAATTATTTCTTGAAAAGGCCTCAATAGCAGCACGGATTTTTGCAAACTTTTTTCGGGCATTCTCTATGAGGAGCATAGGTTTGAAGCAGGCCCGCACCTCGGATTTCCCGCCAGCCATGACGGGGTTGGCCCACCTTTACGTTTCTGAGGCTGTTACGAAACTCGGCGGTTTTGTCATAGGTTGTGGTCGCCTAAAACGAACTACAACATCTTGCGATTCAAACTGCACGATTTTGAGTTTCGTAACAGCCTCTTTCTTGTAAAGATGGGACGGCCAGGCGGATTCCAGCGAAAGTGTTGGTCGCCGAACCTGCCAGCGTGACGGCTGGGTTCGCGAAGCTCGATCCTCACTGGGCAGTGGGCGAGCAAACCGGCTCGATGGTTGTCGCTTCCGGGTTGGGGACAAAATAGCGTTGAAAGTAGAGGGCCACGTTGACTAGTGCGACCATCACCGGCACTTCCACCAAAGGCCCGATGACGGCGGCGAATGCCGCTCCGGAGTTGATGCCAAATACCGACACCGCAACCGCGATCGCCAGTTCAAAATTGTTGGAGGCGGCCGTAAATGCCAAGGTTGTGGTCTTGGAATAGTCCGCGCCCAACTTCTTGCCCATGTAAAAGGACACCAAAAACATTAGCACGAAGTAAATCAATAGCGGCACGGCGATGCGCAGGACGTCCAAGGGCAGACGAACAATGTAGCCACCCTTCAGGGAGAACATCACCACAATCGTGAACAGCAGGGCAATCAGCGTCAGCGGGCTTATCCGGGGAACGAAGTTCCGGTTGTACCAATCGTGCCCTTTGGCACGAACCAAGGCGGCACGAGTCAGAAATCCGGCGAGAAACGGAATCCCCAGATAAATAAACACACTCTTCGCGATATCTGCGATGGAAACATTGACGATGGTGCTGCGAAGCCCGAGCTTGGCGGGAAGAACCGTAATGAAGACCCAGGCATAGAGAGAGTAGAAAAAGACCTGGAAAAGAGAATTGAAGGCCACCAGACCCGCCGCGTATTCAGTATCGCCTCGGGCTAGTTCGTTCCACACGATGACCATGGCGATGCAGCGCGCGAGGCCGATCATGATCAGTCCCGCCATGTATTCCGGATATCCGCGCAGAAATACGATGGCCAGAACAAACATCAAAATCGGCCCTACAACCCAGTTCTGCACGAGTGAAAGCCCAAGCACACGCTTGTCGCGAAAGACCTCGTGCAGCTCCTCATATCTCACCTTCGTGAAAGGTGGATACATCATCAAGATCAACCCCGCCGCAATCGGAATGGAGGTCGTACCGATGTTGAAGCGATTCAGGAACGGTACGATCCCGGGCACAAGCCAGCCCATTACCACGCCGGCGACCATTGCGGCGAAGATCCACGCGGTCAGATAACGGTCAAGAAAACTGAGATGGCGGGTTGCCTTCATTTGCGATCCCTATCTGCTGCAAGCTGATCGAAGCGCAGTCCCTGCTATAGAGACATTCTGCTATTCGTGCGTGACGGGTGCGATTGTCTGGCCGATCTTGTCGATTTCCTTCTTGAGTGCAAGGCTGTCGAGAGTCTTTAGTGGGAGGCAAAGAAATAGGCCGATGCGGCGCTCCAGGGTGAAGAATGCGTCGCGAAACGAGCGTTGCACCTCCGCCTCGCTTCCCCGGACTGCTGCGGGGTCGGGAACGCCCCAGTGTGCGGTCATCGGTTGTCCGGGCCACACTGGGCAGACTTCCTGTGCGGCGTTGTCACAAACCGTAAAAACAAAATCGAGCTTTGGAGAACTGGGCAGAGAGAATTCATCCCAAGCCTTGCTGCGCAGACCCTGGGTTGGTAAATGCGCCATTTCGAGCTGTCTCAAGGCTTCTGGTCGAACGGTTCCTGACGGATGACTTCCGGCGCTGTAGGCAGTGAAATTAGGTCTGCCTTTGAAGTTCAGAATCGCCTCGGCCATGATGGAGCGCGCGGAATTGCCGGTGCACAGGAATAAGACGTTGTAATGTCCTTTCATACTTGTTGTCTCCTAGCTGCAGCAGGTTGGGCCGCAGCAAGATTCGTTTCTCTGCGGCTTTACCGCTCGCACGAAAGCACTCATGAACTTGCCATCCACTTGCGGCGCAATCGCATCGACATCAATATTCTGGCCGGAGAGGAATTCACGGGCGTCTTCAATGCGATAGATTCTGGTCGGTTCGAGTTCAATCTGTTCAAATCCTGCCGCTGCCAACTTGCTGCGATATTCGTTCTCTTCGAGTGCTCCGGCAACGCAACCCACCCACAGAAGCACATTCTTGCGAATCTCAGGAAGCATCTCACCACGGGTGACAACGTCGGAGACCGCGAAGCGTCCTCCCGGTTTGAGAACCCGAAACGCTTCTCGCAGCACTCGGTCTTTGTCAGCCGATAAATTGATAACGCAGTTGGAGATAATCACATCCACCGAGTTGTCTGGCAGCGGGATATGCTCAATTTCGCCCTTCAAGAACTCGACATTCTCAACTCCAGCTTTTCGCTTGTTCTCGTTCGCCAGCGCAAGCATCTCATCGGTCATATCCAGACCGTAGGCTTTTCCTGTCGGCCCGACACGTTTCGCGGAAAGCAGAACGTCGATGCCCCCGCCTGAGCCGAGATCAAGGACAACTTCACCGTGATTCAGTTGAGCCAGCGCAGTGGGATTTCCGCACCCGAGAGAAGCCAGTAGAGCCTCCTCGGGAATCTGCCCAGCCTGCGAGGCGTCGTACAGGTTGGATGTGATTGGGTCGCCACACCCGCTGCTGGCAGTTGCTCCACAGCAAGAACTACCGCCGCTCGTCACCCGCAGAGCCGCTTCGCCGTACTTCTCCCTGACCACGTCCTTGATATTTGTGCCGCTCATCGAATCTCCTATTTACAAAATTGAATGATTTGCTCTGGCCTGACTGCCTTGTTGCGCGTGCAGCACTCCGCATACAGGAACTGAAGGAGTTCCTCGAGCGCTTCGGTATTCGCGGTATAGCGCAGGAATGTGCTCTCGCGCTGAACGTGCACGAGGTCTTCCGCCCTCAGCTTGTCGAGGTGGTGCGACAGGGTTGAATTCGGAATTCCCAGCTCTTCCTGAATTTCACCGACCACAAGACCTTCGGGATGCGCTGACAGGAGTAACTGCATGATCCGAAGGCGCGGCTCTGTCCCCATCGCCGAAAACATGTCTGCATACTTGGCCACTTTTTCCGCGGACTTCTTAGATTTCGCGGCAGCCATATTTCGATAGTTGCAGAAATATAGTGTCCATGTCAAGTGCAACTCCGGCTGGGCCACAGGGCCGCCGGGTGCGCCGCACCTTAGCCGGTGGAAATCAGGTCTTGGGTGCCCCGCAGCTCAACATCGGGAAGGAATGGGTACGGCGAATGATGGGGGCTCGCCCACCATTTACGTGTTTCGACGCGCTAACTGCGTCATTTGAGCCTTAATCCGGCTGACGATTTGATTCGCCGAACCACGCTTCGCGCGTCCCGGAGTCGCCGCTCGACAAACCGCCTGATTTCTTTATCAAACGCAAGACGGTTAGGCGGGACGGTCTCCTCGGAGTCTAGCGATGCCCGTCGCTTTTCTAGTTGCGACATCTCCGCTAGAAACTCGCGAGTCAGATGGTTGGTTCTACGTTCGGGCATAGCGGGCACTTTCCGCAAGTCAATTGAATTGTGCTCCCTTGGGCGCGTCCCGCGCTGGTCACCGAGGTACATGTCCCGGTAAGCAGCATAGCCAACAGGTGTTAGTCATGTATTTCCTGGAGTCCGATCTGGTCACCTGCCAGTGGGATCGCCTGGACTTTCGCTCTCCCCGCATGGCTCACAAATGTGCCCCATGTGATCTTGCTCGCACCTACCAGTGACTCTTGTCACAGCCACTTGGCTCCGCATTCCGGACAATGTTCTGTGGGTCAAGCTATTAAGTAAGGCAAGCCATGGGGACACATGTTCAAAATCCTACACGCTGAGTTTCTGGCGCCCGGCATTAAGCGGTTCGTGATCGAGGCGCCACGCATTGCACATAAGCAAAAACCGGGACAGTTCGTCATCCTGCGGCTGAACGAGCAGGGCGAACGCATTCCGATCACTATCGAACACTCCGATCCCGAGCGCGGCACTATTGGCATTGTGGTGCAGTCGATCGGCAAAACCACCCATCAGCTCAACTCGCTCAACACTGGCGATAGCATTCTGAATGTAGTGGGGCCGCTGGGGAAACCGTCGGAGATTGAGAAGTTCGGCACCGTCGTCGTGATGGGCGGCGGCGTGGGCACGGCGATGGCTTATCCGACAGCCGTGGCGCTGAAGAGCGTAGGCAATCGCGTGATCACAATCGTCGGCGCACGCAACAAGGAGCTGGTGATTCTGGAGCGCGAACTGCGCGAAGTCAGCGACGCGCTGATGATCACGACCGACGACGGAAGCTATGCGGACAAGGGCTTCGTCACCGACAAGCTCCGGCAGTTGATCGAGAACGGCACGCGCATTGACCTGGTGCTGGCCATCGGTCCCATCCCCATGATGAGAGCGGTGGCGGAGATGACTCGGAAAGAGAAGATCCGCACTGTCGTCAGCCTGAACCCAATCATGATCGACGGGACAGGCATGTGTGGCGGTTGCCGCGTGCTGGTCGATGGAAAAAGCGAGTTTGCCTGCGTCGACGGCCCCGAGTTCGACGCTCACCGCGTGGATTTCGCCGTGCTGGTGCAGCGCAATTCGATGTACCGGGCGGCCGAACAACAATCGTTGGAAGAATTCCAGTGCAAGACCAAATCGCAGCTCGAGGCTGTTCCTGCGGGCGCATGCGCGGTCGAAGGAGGCAGCCGATGACGCAACCCACGAAGCAACCCTCGTTGAATGTCTTGCCCCTGAAAGAGCGGATGAAGGTTCCCCGGCAGCACATGCCGGAGCAGCCTCCGCTGATGCGGGCTACGAATTTCACCGAAGTGAATCTGGGCTATGACGAGGAATTGGCGCGCCAGGAAGCGCTGCGCTGCCTGGAGTGCGCCAAGCCACAATGCACGAACGATTGTCCGGTAGGCGTCAAGGTGAAAGATTTCGTGGAGTTGATTGTGGCCGGCGACTTCCTGGGCGCGGCTGCCAAAATCCGCGAAGACAACGTGCTTCCCGCGATCACCGGCCGTGTATGCCCGCAGGAAGATCACTGCGAAGGCGGATGTTTGATGGGCAAGAAAGTTCAGCCGCTGGGCATTGGATATCTCGAGCGTTTCGTGGCCGACTATGAACAGCGCCATCTGGATATCAGCAATCTGCCTAAAGCTCCGCCGACGGGAAAGAAAGTTGCGATCGTGGGCAGCGGTCCATCCGGCCTGACTGCAGCGGGCGATCTCGTGCAGAAGGGACATCACGTTCACGTATTCGAAGCGCTGCACACGCCGGGCGGCGTGCTGGTGTATGGCATCCCCGAGTTCCGGCTGCCCAAACAGATTATCCGTGAGCAGATTGACTACATGCGCGCCATGGGCGTGGAGTTTGAGACCGACGTGGTGGTCGGAAAAACCGTGACCCTCGACGAACTGATGGAAGAAGAAGGTTACGACGCGGTGTTCATTGGGACGGGCGCGGGATTGCCGCAGTTCATGAATATCCCCGGCGAACACCTGAACGGCGTGTACTCGGCGAACGAGTTCCTGACTCGCATCAACCTGATGCACGCGTATGAGTTCCCGAAATACGACGAGCCCATGCTCGATCTGCACGGCAAGCACGTAGCCGTGATCGGCGGGGGCAACACGGCGCTGGACGCTATTCGCTCGGCGCTACGGTTGGGCGCCGCCAAGGCGTATGTGATTTATCGCCGCAGCGAGGCGGAAATGCCGGCGCGCAAGGAAGAAGTGAAACATGCTCAGCAGGAAGGCATCGAGTTTCGCGTGCTGACCAATCCCATCGAATTTCTGTCGGACGGGAAAGGCTGGCTGAACGCGGTGCGCTGCATGCGCATGGAACTGGGCGAGGCGGATGCGTCGGGACGCAGGCGTCCGGTAACGGTCGAAGGTTCGGAGTTCGACGTACCGCTGTCGGTTGCCGTCATTGCCATTGGCACGGGAGCGAATCCGTTGATCCAGAGCACCACGCCGGGCCTGAACACCAACAAGCGGAATTACATCGAAGCCGATCCGATGACGCAACGCACTTCGCGAAAAGGCGTTTTCGCCGGCGGGGACATCGTCACCGGAAGTGCCACGGTCATTCTGGCCATGGGCGCGGGACGGCGGGCGGCGAAATCGATCCACGAGTATCTGAGCGGCGCGGGCGAGTGGTAAGAGTTAGATGTGACGGCCCTCACTTTGAAGAGTGCTGAAGATCACCGCCTGGGCGTTGGAGAAGTTCTTAAATCGAAGTGACCGGATGCGCGGCGGCCGTAGTGACAGGAATCTCGCGCGGGGAGTAATTCAATGAAGGACGAAGATCTCTTAAAGTGTCCGTTGCTCCAGGGACTCGATCCGATGAACCGGGCCGAACTCATGGGCTTGCTGAACGACAGCGGCGTCCGCGAAAAGCTGGAGAAGTGTTTAGCCGAACACGCCAAGGCGGAGTCGTCCGCGCAACCCGCGGCAGCGTGTGCCAGCGAAAGGAAGCCTGGGGAGTTTACAAAGGAAGTTCACAGCTGGAACCCGCAACACTCTACCTGGAATCGAAGCCCGAAGGAGTGAGGGACGGTTGTAGAGGGTATGTAGCGAAAGAACGCGTTTTCTTGCCAGATCCATGAAAACAAAGGTTCGGTTTTGGAGATACCCTCGTAAAATATCCCTTCTAAAGGACTTAGCCGGGGGATATCCCGGAGCTTTTCTGCCTTCGTAAGTCTATGAAAACAGGCAGTGAGTAGAGATGCCCTCTAAAATATCCCTTCTAAAGGACTTAGCTGGACGTTTTTGGAGCGCTGGGTCGCCTGAAGGAGGCGATGTCCTGAGATGAGCCGGGCATTTTCTTAGCCGACTGCTGAATTGTCAAAGAACCGGGAGAAGCACTGCTGTTCTCAAAAAGCTAATGTAGTCGTCATTATGTTAGCTGATTTTGGACGCCTGAGTCAAGGGAAAAAATAGTATTCCACGCTTCGAAAGCGCGAGGCATGGGTTCCCGCATAATACGATCGCAGCGCTAAAACCGGCGGGGTCCGTGGCGCCCACTCGTCAAACCGCGACGAGTGGGGCAGCCGCTTTCACGGTGACCCATCCGGTAAGTTCAAACCACAGCGAGTGGGCCAGCCCCCCTGAATTGCTCGCCGAGCTGGCGGCGGTATCGGAAATCAACAGTCCCGTCCCCCGGATTTGATAGATCGTAACCTGATCTACGCGGGTATTGTTCTGCGAGTACTGGTTGACGATTCCGTGCACAGCTTGTGCCTGGCCGTCGAGGGTTAATCTTTCCACCGAGATCCCGCTGCAGATCATAGGGCTAGAGCCGCAGATGGACGACGATCCGAATTGGATCATCGACCCAGAAAAACCGATCACAGCCTGGATCGTGGTACCAGGTGTCGCGCTGAGCGGATTGTTCTCGCCCTCGCCGACCAGTCGGGTATTACTGGGCAAGATCCAAGTGCCAGGGATCTGGATTGTGCCTGCGGGGAGAAGGATGGTGAAAGGCGGAGGGCTAGTGATTCCAGCCCACGGACTCGCTTTGCAGGTCATGCTGGTAGGGGGGGTGGTATTAGGAACAGCACGCGTATCGATGACGGCACCAGACGGATATGTCGGCGGCACAGCGATGTTAAGGAAAACGTAATTCAAGACCGAACAGAAGTCGGGGTTTTGGACCTTGAAAGCAAACTGACTAGCATCGATAAAGGCAGGCGAGTTCGTTATCTGGCCCGATACGCTGTAGACAGCGTCCTGACCTTGCTGTGCAATAGCAGGGGGAGGAAAAACGCCGATACCTACTACAATAACGGCCGCCATAGCATAGACCACCCAACAATCTGACGCGCCCAGTGCTCTTTTCATCGATTCTCTCCTCTAAGAAATTCCGTCCCCAGTCCTTCGTTCGCCGTTCCGCACAAATTTAGTGGTTTACTTCGAATACAGTGCCGCAGTAGTTTGAGCAGGTGCCCCGCCCGCCGCCGGTCGTTGTACCGTAGAGGTTGCCATAATTGTCGACCACAATCCCAGCAGCGGGATATTCGCCGTCAGGGGCACCGCCGAAATTGTAGACAGTACTAAGTGTCCACCGCTGAGTTTGTCCCGTGGCGACAGGCTTCATCCTGAAAACATTGCCGTAGTGGCACTGCGGAGTTCCGCCGTTTGTCGTCCCATACAGAGCGCCGGACGAGTCAAAAGTAAGCCTCGCCATCGGGTCTGTACCGTTCTTGTCGCCGGTGAAGTCGTATAGCATTGTTTCGTGCCATTCGGTGGTCCTCCGAGATGGAGGCGACAAGCTGAAGACGGTACCGCCCCCCGGCCCGCCGCTTGTTCCCCCGGTCAAGGTAGTGCCGTATAGAATGCCCGTGCTGCCAAGTGTAAGCCCCGCTGCCGGGTTGGTTCCATCTGGATCGGCGCGAAAACGGTGGAGGATTCTAGCTGACCAGGCCCCGCCCTTGTGCAAACGCATCAACTCGAAAACTGTTCCGCAGCCTCCGGAGCCACATTGCCCAGCCTCGATGCCGCCCCCGAAGCTGGTTCCATATATGTTGCCCTTGCTGTCTAAAACTAACCCTCCATTCGGGCTCGCCCCATCTGTGCCTCCTGCGAAGCTGTGCAGCACTCTCTCCGTCCACTTGCCGCCCTTCTGCTTCGGAGGGTTCAGCTCGAACACCACTCCACACTGCCCACCGTAATACGAATCGCACGTCGTACCTTTCGTGCCGCCGAACGCGGTCGCCCCATAAAGGTTTCCCGCACTGTCAAAGACCAAGTCCCCATTCGGCAGGTAGCCCTGCCTCGAAGTTGGAAAGCTGTACAGAATGGTTTCCGTCCACGCTCCGTCTTTTTGGTTCGGCGGCGACACCTCGTACACCGTCCCGCATCCGGCTCTGACACCCACCAGATAACAGTCGCCTGTTCCACCGTAGGCAGTGACCCCGTAAAGATTTCCAGCGGCGTCCATGATCAGCCCGCCGTTCGGCACGCTGCCGTCCTGCGATGCTTCACCTTGAAAACGGTAAATCACCGTCTCCGTCCACTTGCCCTTCGCGCCCGGACTCAGCTCGAACACCGTCCCGCACTCACTCCCGACCGGAGCGCACGAGGCTGGGCCGCCTCCGGTGGTTGCCCCATACAAA
>Ga0182014_10002666_pt1 | contig 22169 bp, 19 predicted proteins | sample 612S2DmetaG_FD_120489 | JGI IMG/M metagenome (GOLD analysis project Ga0182014, IMG submission 120489) | Permafrost microbial communities from Stordalen Mire, Sweden - 612S2D metaG | ecosystem: Environmental > Terrestrial > Soil > Wetlands > Permafrost | place: Sweden: Stordalen | collected...
TAAAAAACCGCGGGCACGTTAAGGACACAATAACGATTACCATGGGTGTCTCAGGGCGCTAAGAGTGGCCATCCATTGCCCCTGCTTTCTATGAGTTACGGGTTATCGACTCACTGTCACGGCAGAGGTCGCGGGTTCGAGCCCCGTCGTCCCCGCCATACATTCCAAACGACTTAGGAGTGTTTGGCAAGTGACAAGTTGGGGCACAAAAAAGGCACAGATAGAATAGCCGGTTTTGTGGCCAAGTGACAACACAGAGTTTAGAAACACACGAAAAAGGCTCCCGGAAGGGAGCTTTTGACGTTTAGGGACACCTGAATACACAAGCAGAGGCGCAGAGAGCCCCGCACAAAGGGTACCTTGATGCGCCTTGTTGACGTTCAAGGGCTCATAGGCGCGAAAACGAGGGCACAAAGGGCACAAGAGAAAGGGCTCCCAACCGGGAGCCCTTCGAGTCTGTTGTGGAAAATCTAGCCAGCCCTTTTCAGGGGTGGCGCCACAAAGATGCCGGACATACCGCTGAGGGCATTCCGCTTCTTGGCCGTGTTCCCTTGCTGGTACACGTCCAGCGTGATTCTGCTGTTGGCGTGCCTGAGGAGTTCCTGTACAGTCTTGACGTCCTCGCCCTTCTGACCAAGCAAGGTGCCCACTGAATGCCTGAACGTGTGCCAGCCGATCACCTTGTCCTTAATGCCCGCTTTGATGGCAGCGGGGCGGATGTGATCCTTGAGCGCAGACTCCGGCCAGTATGGACGCTCACCGTTGGTATCACGCCCAGCCACGGTCCCAGCTTGGGCCGCCGCACCGGCTGCTGCCGCTGATACCCCGGCGGCGCCGAATACGCCAGCATCTTCCGCACCGTCTTGCGCGCCAGACCGAACTCCCGTGCTACCGTCCGCTGGCTCTTGCCCTCGATAAGGGCTGCCCGCCGCACTCGCGCATACAGTTCCACCGTGTACATCCCTCCGGTGTTCCACGACTACGGCTGCCAACTCAACGGCTCTGAACGCGGTTCGTACCTCGTTCGATACCCCTTGGCGATGCCTGCTGTCCGTGAAACCAGAATCCGGCGGTGGTCTACTTTTACACCGCCACGTCACGCCGCTGCCGCGGCGCCACGTGGTCTATTTTTGCTCCGGCACTCAGAGGAGACGAATGTGAACTTCTGAATCTTGATATTGTCCACACCGCGTCTGTTCTGCGCGGACCGCAAAAGAAACAGAAGCACAATTCGATCCCAAATCACTTGGGGTTCAGTTCTCAATCTCCTCAGATTCTCCTCGTTTTCGCTTTTCTTTCCCTTGAATTCTCTCTAGGTTTTAAGGTCCGCACTCAGCCGCAGGAATAGCAAGCGTGAATTTCCAAATGAATTCGATACTACAATATGAGCCCTAAAATGGTCAGCCCGTTCCAAACTGCACCACTACCGATCCCTGACCCCTGATCTCTGCTCCTGTATCATCGAAGAGGCTCTCAGGTGTGAGTTTCATCCTGCCGGGAGTCCCGTGGGAGGCGCATGAAGACTGGCATTATCGGCCTGCCGCAGGTGGGCAAGACATCGCTGTTCAAGATTCTGACCAAGGCCAGGGTCGAGGAGCGCGGCCACTCGAACCCGCGCGAAGCGCACATCGGCGTGGCGCGTGTGCCGGACGAAAGGCTGGACAAGCTGTCGGCGCTCTACTCACCGAAGAAGACCACCTTCGCATCCGTTGAATTCGTCGACGTGGCGGCCATCGGGCAGGAGGCGCTGAAGGAGACTGCGTTCCTTACCAGCCTGCGCCAGGTGGACGCGCTGATTCACGTGCTGCGCGCCTTCGAGGACGACTCTATTCCGCACGTGGGCCCCATCGATCCGCTGCGCGACATCAGGAACGTCGAGTTCGATCTGATGGTCAGCGATCTCACTCAAATTGAAAAGCGGCTGGAGCGCGTGGAGAAGGATCTGAGGAAGATGCGCACCGGCGAGCTGGAGCGGGAACACGCGCTGCTGGTGCGGTCGAAAGAGGCGCTTGAAAAGGAGCAGCCGCTGCGCGAGCTGGAGATGACTCCCGAGGACAAAAAGCTAATCAAGGGCTTCATGTTCCTGTCGCAAAAGCCCATTTTGTATGCACTTAACATCGGCGAGAGCGCCACGCTGGGCACCGACCTGGAGGCGGCGGTGAGCCGCTTCAAGCTGGACGACGCAGCGCAAAGGCCCAACGCCGGCGCAACGGCCATTTGCGGCAAGGTGGAAGCCGAGTTGGCGGAGATGGACGACGAGGAGGCGGCGGAGTTTCTTGGAAGCTACGGGCTGCACGAGAGCGGCCTGGTGCGGCTGATCCGCAAGAGCTACGAGTTGCTGGGGCTGATCAGCTTCTTCACCGCCGGCGAGGACGAGTGCCGCGCCTGGACTGTTCCGGTAGGCTCAAAGGCGCCGCAGGCTGCCGGAGCCATTCACACCGACCTCGAACACCACTTCATTCGCGCCGAGACCATCCGCTGGGACAACCTTCTGGCCGCGGGTTCCGAGGCGGCGGCAAGGGCCAAGGGCACGCTGCGCGTGGAAGGCAAGGAATATGTCGTGCAGGATGGGGACGTGGTTCACATCCGGCACAGCGGGTAAGGGCGGATGCTCAAGATCTCATTGCTTCTGGGCGCCATTGCCGCGCTGGCCGATGTGGCCGGCGGGCTGGTGCTGGTGCGGGCGCGCGGCGTCGAGCGCTATCTGCGCTACTTTGTGGCACTGGGAGCGGGTTTCCTGATGGCCACGGCGCTCATTGAGATGACGCCCGAGAGCCTGCGGCTGAGTCCGCGGCTGGGGGCGATTCTGATCATGGCCGGGTATTGCGTGGTGCATCTGCTGGAGCACACCATCAACTCCCACTTCCACTTTGGCGAGGAGACGCACCGCGGCGAGTTTGTCTCCCGGCGTACGGGCAACTCGGTCATGGTGGGCTTGAGCGTCCACGCGCTGTTTGACGGCGTGGCTATCGGCTCGGGGTTTGTGATTTCCAACTGGCTGGGCTGGCTGATCTTTCTGGCAATTTTTCTGCACAAGGCCCCGGAGGGCTTCACCATGGCCTCTGTGATGCTGGCGAGCGGACGGAGCCGCACCACGGCCTTCTACTCCGCCGTGGCGCTGGCCGCAGCCACCCTGGCCGGCGTGCTGGTGATCGAGCTGATTCCCAGCTGGCTGCCGTATGGGTTGCCCCTCTCAGCCGGCGTGGCCCTCTATGTGGCCGCCACCGACCTGGTGCCCGAGGTCAACCGCGAGCCGGGCGTTCGCATGGCGCTGGTATTTTTCGCGGGCGTGGCTGGGTTTCTGGTGCTGCGGATGCTGCTGCCGGCGCTCTAGAGTTCGAGACGCGAATCAAGGCTTCAGGCGCGGGGGGTCAGGCTCGGCGCCCCAAGCCGCATTTCGCGGCATAGAGCCTAGCCAACAGCAGCGCATAGTGCCAGGCGACTTTGAAGCTGGCTTTGCTTGCGCCGCGGTAGCGTAAACCAAAGGCGAACGGGACCTCTTCGACCGACCGGATGCGGCCGCGCACCAGAACCTCCAGGAGCAACTTGAAGCCTGTCCGCTGGAACGGGATCTGCTCCAGGCAACATCGGCGGACCATGAAGAAGCCGGACATGGGGTCTTTGGCCCGGAGCCGCGCCCTTTGCAGGGGCCAGGTCACCCATACGGCGGCGGCTGAGAAGAACTTTCTGGCCGGATTCCATTGGCCCAGGTCGCCGCCCGGGGTGTAGCGGCTGCCGATCACCAGATCCCGGCCGTTGTGGATGGCCGATAACAATTGCGGCAACAACTCCGGAGGGTGCTGGAGATCGGCGTCCATCACGCCGAGAATCGCGGCATCCGTGTTCTGCCAGCCATGGAGTACAGCTCCGGACAAGCCCCTCTCCCCCTTGCGCACCAGGAGGCGCACGCGCGGATCTTTGAGTGCGATGGCGGAGACCACATCGCCGGTCCCATCGCCGCTGTCATCATCGACAACCAGAATCTCGTAGGGGATATCCAGGGGATCGAGTACGGAGCGAACATGGTTGAGCAAGCCGCCGATGTTCTCTGCTTCACAGAGCGTAGGAATCACGAGCGCCAGCTTTTCTTGCGCGCGCTCCGTGTGCCCTATCGCCGGCAGCGGCAAGTTTACCGCTGCGTCAATCTGCATGTAGGACGGCTTTCTCGTTGCGGACGGCATGCTTATCTTTACCTAGTGTATATGGGGGTTCGTGGGCTGAAGCGCACAATTCTTTGGCCGATGTTCCGCGTGCGTGGCTGCGACCGGCCCGTTGCACCAGGGTCAACCGCGGACCCGGAATCCGGATTGCGGCAAAATCCTTTCGGGAGCTGAACGCTCTTCACGGCTGGACCGTTGGATACCCTGGGCCCATGCCTGGCTTCGGCCTCAACTGGATATCTGGAATGCCGTCTAATGTTAAAGTGTTGCAATCACCCCTGGGAGCTTGCCTGGAAAAATGCGATCAACTGCAGCGTTCTCCCTGGAACATGCGTTGGGTTGCGGAGCGGGGAATCTCTGTTTGAAGATCAAGCGAGCATTTCTCCAGTTTTTGCCTCTTCTGCTGTTCACGATGCTCGGCTTTCTGGTGATGGGCTACCACCCCGGCCTTGAAGACGATGGAATCTATCTGACCGCAGTGAAGGCCGACCTTAACCCCGCTCTGTTCCCCCACAATTCGGATTTTTTCAGGCTCCAACTGCAAGCTACTTTCTTTGACGGCTGGATGGCCCACTTTGTTCAATGGACCGGGATTCCTTTGGCCTGGGCGGAGTTTTTCTGGCAGTTCGCCTCGCTTTTCTTCATCCTCTGGGCTTCAAGAAGGATCGCCGAGCAGGTATTCGCCGAAAAGCGAGCCCAATGGGCAGCCGTGGCCATGGTGGCAGCCATGTTTACGCTACCGGTGGCGGGTACGGCGCTGAACATCGCCGACCAGCATCTGCATCCTCGCAACCTGGCAACCGCGCTGATCCTGATCGCCGTCTCGCGGATACTCAAGGGAAAGCGCTGGCACGCCATTCCGCTGCTGGCTCTGGCCTTTGTGCTGCATCCCATCATGGCCGCGATGGGAATCTCCTTTAGCGCCTTCCTCACGCTGGCTTTGCTCCAACCGGCTCCGTCCCGGTTGCGCGCCGTGGAAAGCCCCCTGGCTGCCGCCGTGCCGCTGGGCTGGGTCTTCGAGCCGGCCACTCCCGCCTGGCGCCAGGCTCTGAACACACGCACCTACTACTACCTCTACAGCTGGACCTGGTACGAGTGGCTGGGCGCGCTGGCGCCTCTGTTTCTGTTCTGGCTGCTATGGCGCGTGGCGCACAGGCACGGCGAAACCCGGCTAGCCCGTTTTGCGCTGGCCGTCTTTGCCTATGGCGTCTTCCAGCAGATCGTGGCCATGGCCATCCTGACGCCGGATGCGCTGGTGCGGCTTACTCCCTTGCAGCCGATGCGCTATCTGCAACTGGTCTACATTTTCATGGCATTGGCGGGGGGCGGGCTGCTGGGCCGCTTCCTGCTCAAGACGCGGGTGTGGCGCTGGGCGATCTATCTGCTGGTGTTCAATGGCGGCATGTTCCTGGTGCAATGGGAGATTTTCGACGAAGGCGCGCACCTTGAGCTTCCTTCGACGACGAGCGCCAACCCCTGGCTGCAAGCCTTCGATTGGATCAGGCAGAACACCCCCGAGAATGCGTATTTCGCCCTGGACCCCCGCTACCTGGCCGCCCCCGGCGAAGGCTTCCACAGCTTCCGCGCGCTGGCCGAACGGAGCCAGTTGGCCGATGGCATCAAGGATACGGCTGTGGTGACGCAAGTGCCCAGCCTTGCGCCCGCCTGGCAGGAACAACAGTTGGCCCAGGCCGGTTGGCCGCACTTCCAGCTTGCGGACTTCGAGCGGCTGAGGACGGAGTTCGGCGTCGACTGGGTGCTGGTCTCCTATCCCGCGCCGGCGGGGCTGGGCTGCCGCTGGCACAATGACGCGCTGACGGTGTGCCGGATTCCGTAAAGGCAGGGAATAGGGAATAGGGAACAGGGAACAGAAAGCACGCCGACCTCAGCAAATCTCTTCCAGGCCGGGGCCCCACTCGTTCGCAACCGGAACTTACCAGTTTCGCAGTTTCACGGATTGCCGGTTCCTGTGCGGTATGCGTGTGAATGGGCAATAACATACTTGGCACACCGCGGTTCATCATCGGCGATGATGAGTCACGCATCAGTGTGGCTTAAACGTTTTGCCTGTTTCGATCAGTGTTTTGAGGCGGGAGAGGAGAAGTGGCCAGCCATCGGCAAAGGAGGCGTAGGCAGTGTCGTCTTCCGCCCACTGGTCATGCGTGACGGAGACCCTGGTGGCCTCACTCTCCGGCACGAGCTCTATCATGACGCGGGAGACCTTGTTGGAAGAGCCGGGGGCGAATGTGTATTGCAACAACTTTGGCGGCTCGGACTGGAGCACCTCGCCGCGAACTTAGATGCTGCGCTTACCGTCGGTCCCTGTGCCGACCCAGTTCATCAGACCGCCGAGCTTCAGATCGGCTTCGAGTTCGGCCCCCGTAAAAATGATGCGGTTGGATTCGGAGGAGACGAAGCCCTCCCAGACTTTATCTGGAGGTGCGGCGAAGTAGAAGACGAAGTGCAATGGAGTTTGCTGGGCCACGTGATCTCCTTCAGTGTTTGTGTTGGCCTGCAAGGGACTATGCCACTGTATTGACCACTGTACAGGATTGGATCGGGGCGGGCGTCAGGTACCCCGAGGGCTGCGGTTTCTGTACGAAACGTGTTGGTGGGTCAAGTATATAATTGCGCTGATTTGTGCTGGCAAAAACCACAAATTCCTTGAATCGAGTACGCTCACACTGAATCGCCTCAGCTAGAAGCTAGAAGCTAGAAGCTAGGAGCTAGAAGCTGCCTTGTTACTCCCGCCGCAACGCCTCGATGGGATCCATTTGCGCAGCCTTGCTGGCCGGATAGAGCCCGGCGGCCACGCCGCATACGACCAGCGCTCCTAGGGCCAGCGCGGCCGACCATGGGACCAATCTCGGCGGGTCCCAGCCCGGCAGCTTGCCGGTAAGCCCCTGCTGCAGCACCCACATGAAGCCCGCGGAAACCACAATGCCAATCAGGCCACTGATGCCGGTCAGCAACAGACCCTCCCAAAAGAACTGCGCCAGGATACTGCGCTTAGTGGCTCCGATCGCTTTCAGCAGTCCAATCTCGCTGGTTCTCTCCGTGACAGAAACCAGCATGATGTTGATGATGCCCACTGCGCCCAGAGCCAGCGTGACGATGCCCACGCCGCCCAGGAAGATGTCCATGGCAGTAAAGATGGCCCCGATCATCTTTTCTTCCTCGATGGTGTCCCACTCGTCGAAGGCGTCTTTCAGCGATGGGTCGAAGCCGTGCCGCTCGGCGATCACCCTATGCACCGCGATTCTTGCCGCCGTGGCTTCTCCTTTGGTAGCCGGCTGGTACTGAATGGAAGTCAGTGCGTCGCGGGGAATGTTTTCACCCTTCAACGCGAAGAGCTCCAGCATGGTGGTGATGGGAAGGTAAACCTTCTGGTCGTCGTAGTCGTTCTCGCGGCGGCCGATCTTCTCCACCTGTCCAACGATGGTGAATTCGGTCCCGTTGATGGTGATGACCTCGCCCAGCATGGGCCGGCCGGAAAACAATAGCGTGGCGGCCTTCGATCCCAGCACCGCCACGCGGCGGCGTTCAGCCAGGTCGGCATCATCCAGGAAACGGCCCTGGGCCATGGGAATGAACCGTACTGCAGTGTAGTTGGGTTCGGTCCCCAGGACGTGGCTGGAGGTATTGTTCCACTGGCTCACTTCGTAGAGATCGTTGCGGGTCAACTCGTTGGTCACGGCGCGCAACTCAGGCAGGCGGCGCAGCGCGTCCTCGTCTCCCAGCGTCAACTGATAGGGGCGCATGCCTGTATGCTGGTTGGCCAAAGCGGGGATGGTGCCGTTGAACATCATCACCAAGTCGTTGCCCAGAGTGGCCAACTGGCGGTGCTGGCCGGAGCGGAAGCCCTCGCCCAGGCCCACCAGGACGAGCAAAGAGCCAACGCCCCAGGCAATCCCGAACATGGTCAGGAAGCTGCGCAGCTTGTTGGCCATGATGGCGCGGAAGACCTGGCCGAGAGTGTCGAGAAAACTCTGCATAATCTTTGGACGCCGGGGAAGGCCGGTCGGTGAATGATACGCGGCGGAGGAGGGCCCGGTTCCCGAAAGAGGAGGGTTCAGCCTTGAACGGCCTTTGATTCAGTGAGGCACAGGCTACGGGCCAGCGGCTCAATCCTCGAATGTCAATTGCCCAGCCCAGCCTTTGGCAATCGTCTCGTTCATTCCCTCAATCGTCACCGGCTACCCCGTCCACTTCACAAACCCCTCCAAATCCATGATCGACCCGGAAGCCGGCTTGGTAATAAACTCGCGGCTCTCACCCTTGATGAATCTCACCCGGTCGCCGGGTTTGAGGCCGAGCGTTTTGCGAACCTCAGCGGGAATCGTGATCTGACCTGTTGAAGTAACGGCCGCGCTGACGATCGGGTCTGCTCATGAACAATGATAGTCCCGATTTTTTAGTATCTGTATTGAGAGATCGGCCTTTGCGACAAAAGGGATCACGTGATTGCCCCTATTCTTCATAGGTATAAAACCCGTGCCCCGACTTTCGCCCCAGCCAGCCCGCGTCCACCATCCGCACCAGCAGCGGGCAGGGTCGATATTTGGGGTCGCCGAAGCCCTCCTGCAACACGCGCAGAATGTCTACGCAGACATCGAGACCAATGAAGTCCGCCAGAGTCAGCGGGCCCATGGGGTGGGCCATGCCCAGCTTGAAAATCTGGTCCACAGCCTCCGGGGTAGCCACGCCCTCCATCACGGCGAAGGCCGCCTCGTTGATCAGCGGCATCAGCACCCTGTTGGAGACGAACCCTGGCGCGTCGTTGACGGCGACCGGCGTCTTGCCCAGCCGGAGAACCAGTTCCTGCACGGTTGCAAAAGCCGCGTCGCCGGTGGCCGGGCCGCGAACAATCTCCACCAGCGCCATCACCGGCACGGGGTTGAAGAAGTGCATGCCGATGACCTGCGCCGGCCGGCGAGTCTCGGCGGCCAATCTGGTGATGGAGATGGAGGAGGTATTTGTCGCCAGGACGGCGCTATTCGGCAGGATGCGGTCGAGCGCACGAAAGATCTCCGCCTTCACGTCGAAGCGTTCGGAAGCAGCTTCAATGGCAAAGTCCGCGCCACTGAGCGCCTCGCGGTCCACTGTAGGCGTGATGCAGGCTAGCACTGGCTCAATCCCGGCCTCCGGTAGCTTGCCCTTGGCAGCCTCGCGGCCCAGATTGGTGTGAATCAGCCCCAAGGCCCGGTCGAGAAAGCGCTGCTCCACGTCGCAGAGCAGAACCCGGAAGCCCGCGCGGGCAAAGACATGAGCAATGCCGGAGCCCATGGTCCCGGCGCCCACCACCCCAACCGTCCGGATCTCCGCCCCATTCTCCGCCATGGACAACGCCTCCCGAACGGGAGTGTAGCAGGCAGGGGGCGCCGAACGTCCTAGTTCCCGCTCGAACGCGCCGGAACCATATCCAGCGGTTCGGTGAGTGTGAACAGCATCGTTGTGCCGGAATCGAGCGTGGCTTCCGGATGGCTGACGAGCAAGTGGACCGTGACCATGCCGGCTCCGATCAGGCTGCCGGCCGCGGCGCCCGCCGGGCCACCGAGGACCGCCCCGGTCACCAATCCGGCTCCCACCGCTCCGCCATACTCGACGCCGTCGCGCTTCAGGCGCGAGTCCGGGGTGATGGCGCCTTCGCCCCCGATGCGAGTCCGCGAACCTGGGGCTCCGGTAGTCTCGGCGTGCAGCCGGAAGCGCGCACCGTCGGGCAGGATCACCGTCTCTGGCTGCAGGCGCATGGAGCCGTGGCCACCCACATGACCGCTCGATACCTGGATCACCCTGCCGTCAATCTCCGCTCCGGCGGGAATCACCACCTGGCCGCCCTGCAACACGTCCGTGGCCACCCGGGTCCGGAAGGCTTCGCCCTTCACGCTGGACACAGTCGAAAGCCGATGCAGCAGTCTCACTCGAATGATGGTTCCCTCACCGAGCGCTCCGGGGCGCAACGCGTGTGGATGCACAATGTCGCCGTCCGGATCGTCGGGGTAGGCGCGATCCGTCAAGGCCGGCCTGGAGGGCGGGTAGGGCGCCACATGCACGATTCCGCCGTCATTGTCGGGGTCCGAAGAGTTGATGGCCGGATCGACGGAGGCGGGCTGCGGCTCAGCCTGCGACCGGGCGGGCACGGAGACGGCCGGCTGAGCGTACATCGGCTGCCCGGCCAGGGGCTTGGCCTCCGGTGTGCTGCTGGTGACGATCTGGTCATCCGGGGGAGGATTCGAGGTTCCGTGGTAGGGGCTGGACTGGATCGCCTGCTGCGCTCCCAGAGCGGCAGTGGCGGCGACAAACAAGGCGCACACAAGAATCGGCCGGTTCATCCAATACTCCTTTTCGGGGGTCTCCATTTCCTGAGTCTCCCTTTCGCGGGCGGAAATCTCCCTTGATATTGAAACCCCGCCGGGACCGGGGAGTTGCGCGCGCGACTCGCAACCAGGCGACCCACATGCCAACTCACCCAACGTTAGGCTAGCGCAGACCAGTCATGGAGGTCGCGCCTCCCGGCCGGGCAGGTTCCTTCCGCGGCACGAATCAGCAAAGGCAACCCGTAAGCTGTGGTTCCAACGGCTTGGCCCCGTGTGACCGCCGTTACACCGTTCTGTACCCCCCGGTTTGTTAGAATCCATAGGGTAGATATGCACTCTTGAGCGCTGGACGGAGAGGAATTCCGAACGTGCAGGAGCTTCTGAACACGATTCAAAGCGCCGCCGGAGAAGCTCTTGCCGTGGATCGCCGTCCCAAACTGAATGACCGGCTGCTGCACCGCATTGCGAGGACCGATATGACTGAGATCGTTGCCATTCGTGCCCGCGAGGTTTTGGACTCGCGCGGCAATCCGACCGTGGAAGCGGACGTAATTCTGGATAGCGGCGCTTTGGGCCGCGCCATCGTGCCTTCGGGCGCATCCACCGGCGAGCATGAGGCTGTGGAACTGCGCGACGGCGACAAGAGCCACTTCCTGGGCAAGGGTGTGCTGCAGGCCGTGGCCAACGTGGAAACCGTGATTGCGCCCGAGTTGGAGGGCATGGACGCTTCCAACCAACGGCTGATCGACCAGACCATGATCGCGCTGGACGGCACGCCGAACAAGGCCAAACTGGGCGCCAACGCCATTCTCGCCGTCTCCATGGCCGCCAGCCGCGCCGTGGCCCAGACGCTGGAACTCCCGCTCTACCGTTACCTGGGCGGCGTGAACGCCAGCATCCTGCCCACCCCCATGCTGAACGTCCTCAATGGCGGCGCACACGCCGACAACAACGTGGACTTTCAGGAGTTCATGATCGTGCCGGTAGGCGCGGAGCGCTTCTCCGAGGCGCTGCGCTGGGCCGCTGAAACCTTCCACACCCTCAGGAGCGTGCTCAAGAAGAAGGGCTACAACACCTCGGTGGGCGACGAAGGCGGCTTTGCTCCCTCGCTCAAGTCCAACGCCGAAGCCATCGAAGTGATTCTCGAAGCCATCGAGTTGGCGGGCTACAAGCCCGGCGGGCAGATCGCCATTGCTCTGGATCCGGCGTCCAGCGAGTTCTACAACAAGGAAACCGGCAAGTACGTCTTCAAGAAGAGCGACAAGCGCGAGCTGTCGAGCGAGGAGATGGTGAGCTTCTACGACAACTGGACCCGCCAATATCCCATCGTCTCTCTGGAAGACGGCCTGGCCGAGGACGACTGGGCGGGCTGGAAGATTCTCACCGACAAGCTGGGCAGCCGCATTCAGTTGGTCGGCGACGATATATTCGTCACCAACCTCAAGCGGTTGCAGCGCGGCATCGACGAGGGCGTGGCCAACTCCATCCTCATCAAGCTCAACCAGGTCGGCACGGTCACCGAGACCCTGGAAGCCATCGATCTGGGCCGCCGCTACGGCTACACCTCGGTCATCTCGCACCGTTCGGGCGAAACCGAGGACACGTTCATCGCCGACCTGGCCGTCGCAACCGGCGTGGGCCAGATCAAGACCGGCTCCGCCAGCCGCACCGACCGCATCTCCAAATACAACCAGTTGCTCCGTATCGAAGAGGAACTGGGCTCCGGCGCGGTCTACCTCGGCCTGGAGAGCTTCAACTACAACGACTAAAGCCTAAAGCTGAAGCCGGGCGCCCCAGGTCTCGTTCGTGAGACCTGGGAAACCGCCAGCCTCCACGGTCGCTGTCGTCCTGAGCAAAACAGGGCATCCCGGCAAGCGGGGCGCCCTGCAAAGTAGAAGGACCAGCGGTTCCACTGGGCCATCTTATGCGCCAAGCCTCCTTCTCCTTCAAACCCAACATCCAAGGAAGCCGCCCGTGTCCATCTCCAAGCGTCCTCTCGTTCTGACCATCCTCGACGGATGGGGCTACCGCGCCGAAACCACCAACAACGCCATTGCGCTGGCCAAGAAGCCCACCTACGACAAGCTGCTGCGCGAGTACCCCAACACGCTGATCCAGGCCTCGGACCACTTTGTGGGCCTGCCCGACGGGCAGATGGGCAACAGCGAAGTCGGCCACCTGAACATTGGCGCCGGCCGCATCGTGCAGATGGACATCACCCGCATCGACGCCCAGATCGCCTCGGGCGAGTTCTCCAGAAACCCGCCCGTCGCCGAGGCCATGAAGCGGGCGCGCGAAGGCGGACGGCAACTCCATCTCTTCGGGCTGTGCTCAGACGGCGGCGTTCACTCTCAACTGGAGCACCTCTACGCCCTGCTCCGCACGGCGCGCGAGTACGGCCTCGAGCGGGTCTTCGTGCACGCGTTCATGGACGGCCGCGACACCCCGCCCACCTCCGGCGCGGAATACATCGCGCAACTCGAACAGAAGATGCGCGAGTACGGCGTGGGCAAGGTCGCCACGGTCAGCGGCCGCTACTACGCCATGGACCGCGACAAACGCTGGGAGCGCGAGCGCAAGGCATTCGACGCCATGGTCCCCGGCAAGGCCGAGGGCGGCGCGTACACGAATCCCGTGGCGCGCATGGCCGAGTGCTACAACAACGGCGTCACCGACGAGTTCATCATTCCCTTTGTGGTGGTGGATGGCGCCGGCAAGCCGTTGGGCCAGATCCGCGACGAGGATGTCTGCATCAACTTCAACTTCCGCGCCGACCGCGCCCGCGAGATTACCCGCGTGCTGACCCGTGAAAGCGGCCTGAACAAGCAGGGCGGCCGCGACCTGGGTGGCTGGGAGGCGCTCGACAAGGCAATCCCCCGCTCCGAAATCCCGAAAAACCTCTACTACCTGTGCATGACGCGGTACGACCAGCTCTACGATCTGCCGTTTGTCATGCCGCCGGAGTCGCTGGATAACATTCTGGCCAATGTGCTCGCCAAGCACCATCTGCGCAACCTGCGCGTGGCCGAGACGGAGAAGTTTGCCCACGTGACCTACTTCTTCAACGGCGGCATCGAGAAGCCCTTCCCTGGCGAGGAACGCGTCCTGATTCCCTCGCTGAAGGTGGCCACCTACGATCTGGCGCCGGAGATGAGAGCAGAGGCCATCGGCGACGCCATCGTGAAGGCCATCGACGACACCACCTTCGACCTGATTGTGGCCAACTTCGCCAACGCGGACATGGTGGGCCACTCCGGCAAGCTGGAGCCTACCATCCGGGCCATCGAGGCCGTGGATGCGCAGTTGGGCCGCATCTACAAGGCCATCAAGGAGAAGAACGGCAGTTGGCTGATCACCGCCGACCACGGCAACGCCGAGCAGATGGTGGACCTCGTCACCGGCGCTCCGCACACCGCGCACACCACCAACCCGGTGCCGCTCATCTATGTAGCCGAAGAAGCCAATCACTACCGCCTGCGCCCGGACGGCTCCCTGCGCGACATCTCGCCCACGCTGCTCGCCATTCTCAAGGTGGACGAGCCCAAACAGATGACCGGCGGCGACCTGCGCGTGCCCCTGGCGAAATAACTTCAGTCGCAGAGACAGAAAGAGGCGAAGCCACACCGGCTTCGCCTTTCTTGTTTCCGCACAATTCTCTCGCACAATCCTCTCGCACAATCGTTCGGAAGATTTATCTGCAGGTCTTCTCCGAACGAATGAGGATGCGGGAAATTGCCACCGACATCGCGCGGCGATCCATCGTAAAGATGATGCGATAAGGGCCAACGCGCTTGCGGTAGCGGCCCTTCCATTCCGGACCTTTGAGCGGTTTCACGTCTCCTGCCAAAGGGCCGGTCTCCATCTCGTCGATCGCGTACTCCACGCGCGCCTGCCGGTCGCGGGGAAGCTGGCGCAGCTCCTAGCCCCTGAGGTATGCTTTTCGGGGATTTTGCGAGCAATCCAGCCTTCTTCGCCGCCACTTTAGCTGTAGACAAACGGAAAGCGGGGCTTGCGCTCCGCTTTCCGTTTGCCAAGGCGGCAATCTACCGCCAGTGTCCTTCAATCAGCACCCATTCCCCATGCCGATGAACCCACCTGTGCGCAACCCAAACCCCACCGGGACGGGGCGGGCGATCCCAGTGTCCTGGGGTCCAGACGTAGTGGTCGCCTTCGTAGCGGTGATAGCCGGCGACCCACACGTATCCACGATCCGGAGGCGGACCCCGGCGTTCGACGACCGGAGCCGGCGGCCCTATGCGAATCACAACCTGCGCAAACGAAGCCGCAGGGACCAGTGTGAGAGCAAGCAATACTGCCAGTGCAATCTTCTTCATGACAATTCATCTCCTCCAGGGATTCGGTTTCCGGAATCCTGCGTGCGTTCCGGCCTGTTGATCGTTTCAACGCAATACCGCGGGAATAGTTGCGAGCGCGAATCGCCACGCCCTCCATTCCGGCTTTTGGTTGAGATGCCACGGTCGCACGCCGGGTAGCCCGCAATCGTTGCCAAATGAAGCGGAAGCCGGATCTGCGCGGGATCAAAGGAAGTAGTCGAAGTCTGTCTCGATCTTCATCCGGCGCTGGATCCTGAGAATGTGGCCGGGCAGACGCGACGGGCTCAACTCCACGTAGTTGCGCGGTCCGTGCCACAGGTAGCGTTCGCCGGTAAGCAGATCCTCAGCCTCGTAGGCGCGGTCGAGGGGGATGAGCAGCTCCTCCAGCGGCAGAGTTACATATCCCAGCTGCGTGTGATGTGGATCGAGATTGACGACCGTCAGGATGAGGTTTGAGCGGTCCCCCGACTCCTTGCTGTAGCAGAGAAGCTGGTCATTGTCGGTGAAGTGGAATTTGAGCGACCAGTCGCTTTGCAGCGCTTCATTGTCTTTGCGTATTGCATTCACGCGCGCGATCAGAGACCGCAGACTGTCCGCCCGTTCCAGATCCCATTGCCGGATTTCGTACTTTTCCGAGTCGAGATATTCTTCTCCGCCGCGGCGCACGGGAAGATGCTCCATCAGCTCGAAGGCGGGGCCATAAATGCCATAGTTCGAGCCCAGGGTGGCTGCCAGCAGCAGGCGAATGGCGAAGACCGCGCGGCCGCCGATCTGCAGAAACTCGGTCAGAATGTCCGGCGTGTTGGGCCATTGGTTGGGCCGGAAGAATTCGCGTACCGGGGTCTGGGCCAGCTCGGTAAAGTAAGCCGTGATTTCGCCCTTCGCGTTGCGCCACGGGAAATAGGTGTACGACTGGCTGAAGCCCAGCTTGGCAAGCCGGTACATGATCTTCGGGCGCGTAAACGCTTCTGCCAGGAAGAGAACCTGCGGATGGCCGCGCTTGATCTCGACGATCACCCATTCCCAGAATGAAAAAGACTTGGTGTGCGGGTTATCCACGCGGAAGATCGTCACGCCCTGCTCAATCCAATAGAGGAATACGCTCTTCAGTTCCTCCCACATGGCGGCCCAGTCTTCGCTCTCAAAATCGAAAGGATAGATGTCCTGGTATTTCTTGGGAGGGTTCTCCGCGTATTGAATGGTTCCATCCGGCCGCTTGCGAAACCAGGATTCGTGCTCACGCACGTAAGGGTGGTCGGGCGCGACCTGGAACGCGATGTCGAGTGCAACGGACAGGTCGAGTTCCCTGGCCTTGGCGACAAAGCGCCGGAAGTCTTCGACCGAGCCGAGTTGGGGATGAATCGCCTTGTGCCCGCCGTCTACCGAGCCGATGGCCCAGGGACTGCCGCAATCGCCCGGTTGAGCCACCGGCACGTTGTTACGGCCCTTGCGGAAGAGGAGGCCGATGGGATGAATCGGCGGCAGATACACCACGTTGAAGCCCAACTCCGCAATGTAAGGCAAGCGTTTTTCGCAATCCGCGAACGTACCGTGCCTGCCCGCCTCCTCCGCCGCGGAGCGGGGAAAGAACTCATACCAGGCGCTGAACCGTGCCCGCACCGGATCGACGACGATGCTGAATTCGCGATCCGACTCCGTTGCAAAACGCTTGTCCGGGTAGCGCAGAACCAGTTCGTGCAGCGTCGGGTCGGTTGCGTGGATGCGCAGTTCACCCGGCTCTTTACCGGAGCGCAGAACGCCTGCCCGTTCGCGGAGCCAGCCGGAGTCGGCCCCGGAAGCCCGGCCTGCGGCCTCCGCCACCAGGTCGGCGCCGATCAGGTAGTCGACGGCGCCATCGCTTTCGGCCTTGATGCGTTTCAGAAGATCGCGGCGCCACGTCTCAAAATGGTCAACCCAGCCTTGCACTTTGAACCCGTAACGGCCCAATTCGGCCACGCGGAATGCGGCCGTCCACCGGTCGTTCACCAGCGGCTGCATGGGAATCTCAACCCACTTATCCGAGCCTTCCCGATGCGCGAGCAACGAGGCGGCGATGGCGTCGTAGCCGTCCGTGAAGATGTCGGCTTCCACGCGGACCTGGTCGCCCACTGTGCGTTTTGCGGGGAATCGGTCGCCGTCGACTGCGGGAGAGATTCCTTCAATGATGACGCGCTTGCGTCCGTCCAATTCAGTCAATGTCATAGCCGTTCTTGTGTTACCTGTGTGCAAGCCTGGGCCAAAGTGAGGCAGGTGCGCCGCAGCCAGTGGCGCGTCCTGCGCAAGAAGAGTTTACTTCAAGGCTGCGCGCCCATCTTCAGTCCCTCGATTAAACGCTCGTAGAGGTGAATTGTCTGCTGGGCGATGGCGGTCCAACTGAAGGTTTCTTCCACGCGGCGCCGTCCGGCATCGCCGAAGCGCCGGCACTTTTCCTCGTCCTCCAGCAGGAGATTGATGCGGGACGCAAGATCGCGCGCGAATGTCTCGGGATAGCTGGGGAAGCTGGTGACGGGGTCCTGATCGAACGGCACGAGATAGCCTGTTTCTCCATCGACCACGACCTCTTTGATGCCTCCGGTGGCACTGGCCACCACAGGGGCGCGGCAGGCCATGGCTTCAAGGTTGATAATGCCGAAGGGCTCGTAGACCGAGGGACAACAGAAGACGCGGGCGTTGCTGTAGAGCTGGATGGCCTCCTGTTTGCTGACCATCTTTTCGATCCACACAATGCGCGCGTGATGCTCGCGCGCGCCTTCCACCTTCTGGCGCAGCTCGGCGGCTATCTCCGGAGTGTCCGGCGCCCCGGCGCAGAGCACAACCTGAGTTTCCGACGGCAGGAAGCGGATAGCATCGACCAGGTGGGTAACGCCTTTCTGGCGAGTGATGCGGCCCAAAAACAAGACATACGGCGCGGCCGGGTCTACTCCGTAATCGGTGAGCGCCCCGGTATCCGCGGTCTTCTGATATTCGGCAAGATCGATGCCGTTATAAATAACGTGAATGCGGCCGGGCTCAACGTCGGGGTAGGCCCTCAAAATGTCGGCCCTGGTGCCCTGGGAGACGGCGATGATCGCGTCGGCATCGAGAATCGCCGTACGTTCCATCCAGGAGCTCATGGCGTAGCCGCTGCCGAGCTGCTCGGCCTTCCAGGCACGCAAAGGCTCCAGCGAATGCGTGGTAAGGACAAAGGGCACGCCGTAGAGTTTCTTGGCCAGGAAGCCGGCCATCGACACGTACCAGGTATGGGTGTGGACGACGTCGATTCCTTCCAGAGCCTTGATCTGCGTCAGGTTGAGGCTGAAAGCCTCCAGGGCCCCCTTGAACTTGCCTTCGGTCCCGTTGGTAATCTCGCCCCAGGGTTCTGCGCCGCGGACGTGCAAGTTGCCGTGGTCGGAATGCTGCGGCCCCCAGCAGTGCACTTCTACCTCGATATCCTTGGCCAACTCGCGGCTCAGATAATCCACATGGACTCCAGCCCCCCCATACACATGAGGGGAGTATTCGCGTGTGAATAAACCGACTCGCAACAGTCTTACCTCCGGCCGAATCCCCAAAAATCAGATGACGCGGACCTTCATCTCCGCCCCGAGCGCCTGATGGCCACTCCGTGCCGCGATGCTATCCGCCGGCAGACGACCATGCCGCATCCACGCACCCCTGGAACCAAGCGCCGATTGCCACAGGGAAGTCTTACCGTGGAATTCGCTGGGGATGAGTGTATTCGGTACCCGTCCGCGGCGCAAGCCCCGGTTCGTGAGCGAAGCATTTACCGCAGACGGTCCGCCGGGCACCCCATGCTTGCCGCGTCGCTGCATTTGCGGCGAGAGCAGGAAACCGCAAGCCTCAAACCAGCGCCCATTTACTCACGCCGCCTCAATCTCCTCCGTCAGCGCCTCGGCAGCCGTCACGCAAGCCGCGCGGTCCACGTCCAGGTGCGTCACCAGCCGGATCGCATCAGGCCCCACCGCGCTGGCCAGCACGCCGCGGGCGTTCAGCCGCGCCACCAGCTCCGCCGCGCTCAGCCGCCCCGTCAGCCGAAAGATCAAGATGTTGGTCTCGACCGAATCAACGTCGATGGCCACGCTATCGATGTTCGAGAGCGCCTCGGCCAGCAGCCGCGCATTGGCGTGGTCTTCGTGCAGGCGTGCCGGCCCCTGCTCCAGCGCAATCAGCCCCGCCGCAGCCAGCACACCCGCCTGCCTCATCCCGCCACCCAGCGCCTTGCGGAAGATCCGCGCCCGCGCCATCAGCTCCGCCGACCCCGTCAGCATCGATCCCACCGGCGCCCCCAGCCCCTTCGACAGGCAAAACATCACCGTGTCGAACCCGCTCGTCAGCGTCTTCACATCCACGCCCAACGCCACAGCCGCATTGAAGATCCGCGCCCCATCCAGGTGAACGGGCAGCTTCCGCTCCTTTGCGCCCTCCCAAATCTCCTCCAAAACCGGCAACGGCGTAACGGTCCCGCCGGCCAGATTGGCCGTATTCTCAATCTCGATCAGCCCGGTCGCCGCTCGGAAAGCCCCGCGCCCACGGATCTCCGGCTCAATATGCTTCCACGTCAGAATGCCCCGCTCGCCAACGACGGCGCGCACCAGGCAGCCGGAAAAAACCGCCGTGGTAGCCATCTCCCAGTCCAGAATGTGCGCCCGCGATTCCGCGATCACCTCCTGGCCCGGCTGGGTGTGCAGCCGGATCGCAATCTGGTTGCCCATCGTGCCGCTAGGCACAAACAGCGCCGCCTCCCGGCCAAAGACCTCCGCCGCCCGCCGTTCCAGCAGGTTCACCGTGGGGTCCTCGCCGTAGACGTCGTCGCCCACCTCAGCCGCCGCCATCGCCGCGCGCATCTCCAGCGAAGGCCGCGTCACCGTATCCGAACGCAGATCGATAATCGCTGCCAATGCTTTCATCCTCCGGATCTCTGGATTGCTCTTGAATCGAATCCTGAATAAACAGCTGCGTCTGTCCCCAGTAAACGGAACCGAACCAGCCCACTCACCCGCTAACTCGCTACCTTGCTATTGATCCACTCCAAAAGATTGAACCACCACAAAGCTGTCATCCTGAGCGAAGTCTGGCGCGTTCTTTGCGCCAAACGCAGTCGAAGGACCTGCCTTTGCTCTCCTTCGCATCAACTCAATCAGGCCGGATCAATAACTCACTAACTCGCTGTTCCCTGTTCCCTATTCCCTATTCCCTGTTCCCTGTTCCCTGCCTTTATGGTATCTGCCCCATCGGCAGCTCAATCACCGGCGTCCGCTTCCCATCCTTCACCGCATACGCCCACAGTCCGTGAAAGTTCTCCCTCAGCCCCGGTTGCGCCTTCAAGAGAGCGCTCAGCACGGCAACCGCCTCGGTGCGCGCCGCGGCCGGATCACTCACTCCCGTCGATTCGTAGGTTACGCCCAAATCTGCCTGGTGCAGCGAGGCGTCCAGGCGCACCGCATCGATCTTCCAGGTGCGAGCGCCGTCCGGAAGCGAATAAGGAAAAGCGTCCTGCGGCGAACCCTTGATCTGTGCCTGTTCCTGGCCCAGCTTTTCCAGATTCGGCGAAGAGAGAAAATCCACCGGCAGCAGCAGAGACCGCGCCGCCTCGTAGCAGTACCAGGCGCTCCACGAAAGGCCGGCTTTCGCCAGCTCGCGGGCGTGCTCCCAGTACCAGACCCCATCATGCCCCTCAAAGATGCCTTGCCGCACAGACAGTCCCGCCAGTCTCCATGCTGCGGCTACGCCGGTCGGATCCCAGGCCAGAATGATTCCCATCTGACCGCCGAGCGGAGCCCCCGCCGCATCGGCCAGCACCACCGCGTACCGCCCCGGCGGCAGCGCCCGCATGGTGATCGTCACGGTCAGCGATCCAGTTGAATTGGAGCAGAAGAACTGGGTATCGGCCGGCGACCCCAGGCTGCTCGCGTCCAGCAGATACACGCTCCGCAGTTGCACCTGTCCGCCCTTCACTAGCGGCACGGCCTGCTCCACAGCCCCGCGAATCCCGTCCCACTCTGCCGCCTCGGCCGGCAGCAGCGCGGCCTGCAGCGCGGCATAATCCTGCTGCACCACGGCCTCCGACAGCCGTCCTCCGGTCGCAGCCAGGGCATCGCGATCCTGCGCCAAAAGCTCCGCCTGCGTCGTACAGCTCATCGAATTCGCCGCGTGGCTCGCCCGCGGCATAGCTGGCAGTACAAACACAAGCAGCGCGGCGGCCCAAACCTTCCAGCAGAGGCGCATCTCCCCAGACATCCTCAGACATCCTCTCTGGCCAGCAAAACTCTTTTTTGAGCGTCCGCGGGCCACTGTTAGTCTAGTACAGTGGAGCGGCAACGAATCGCCGCGTTCGGACGCCCGTTGAGAGCCGGACGCCGCTACCGGGCCGCCACAATCGGAATTAGGAACCGATTCCCATGCGCACCATCATCCCGCAGCAATCCCAGGTCGCGCAAAACAAGACCTCGCGATACCAGACCTCGCGGGAACTGCTCCCCGCCTCCGTCCAGATTCCATTTGCGGTTCTGGCTGCCTCAGCAGCCCTGTTTGCAGCCCAATTGTTTTTGGGCGCCACGTTGCTCACCGCGCAGGCGCCTGCAGCAAACCCTGCGGCAACCCCTGCTTCCACGCCGGTACACAAAGCGCTCCCCCCCCACACCCGTCCCAGCGCGGCCCATCGGCTCACCCCGCTGGCTCCAGCGGCCCCTGCACCCGTAATGCCTCCCGCGCCCGAACTTCCCCATTGGCCTGCCAACGACCGCCCGGTTCTGGCCTCCGTCGTCTGGGACAGCCAGGGCCTCCGCATCGACGCCGCAAACTCCAGCCTGCAGCAGATATTGAAAGATATCTCCACGGCCACCGGCGTCACGGTCGACGGGATGGCCGCCGATGAGCGGGTTTTTGGCGCCTATGGCCCCGGCCAGGCGCGCGACGTGCTCTCCCAGCTCCTTGAGGGCTCCGGCTACAACGTGATCATGATTGGCGACCAGGGCCAGGGAGCGCCACGGCAGATCGTGCTCAGCGACCGCCACGCCGGCGACGCGCAGCCAGCGGCCAAAAGCAACCCGGCCAGCTCCAACGACGATGATGCCGACGCCGACGAACCGCCGCAGCCTCAGCCGAGCGGGCCCGCGGCTTTCCGCCCCGGCTTCCCGCCCGGCGGAGGACCGCCGCGCACTCCCCCGCAGATCAACATGCAGGAGCAGCAGCAGCAGCAGCGCCAGCAGCAGACGCAACCGCCCAACAATCCGCCAAACTAGTCGATCCTGAAAAAGTGCTTCTCAGGCATATTGAAGTTGAGTATTTCGGGCTTGTGGGCCTTGGGAGACGAGCAGCCCGTTCCATACCCTCATCATGCAGAACAGAAAAATGCGCCA
>Ga0182014_10002667_pt1 | contig 22169 bp, 27 predicted proteins | sample 612S2DmetaG_FD_120489 | JGI IMG/M metagenome (GOLD analysis project Ga0182014, IMG submission 120489) | Permafrost microbial communities from Stordalen Mire, Sweden - 612S2D metaG | ecosystem: Environmental > Terrestrial > Soil > Wetlands > Permafrost | place: Sweden: Stordalen | collected...
AAGAGCCGCGATGCCCTGAAGTGCCGAAGCTGACGCGTTCGGCAGCAATCTTTGGGTCGGGCGCTTCGTCGTAATAGGCCGCCAGCAATTTCGAGACATCGACCAGAACTGAATCGGGAGCCGGTTTACCGGCCAATGGGCTTACATTCATCACTGTCTCCCGGTCGTAAAGATGCGGTCATGAGGCACACGATTAGCCTTTACTGTCACATATTATGCCGGAAGCGAAGGAAGCCGCAATCAAGAGAATTTCATCAGATCTCGGTTCAGATAGGGCGGGCTGTTCCTTTATCCGTGCGCTGTCTGGTCCGATCCCTGAGGCTGCTAAGCATCTCGGAATAGCCTTCCGGCCCCAGGCAGACAGCGACGATCACCCAAGACTCGAAGCATTTTCCAGAGTGAAGCCATGTTGCTGGTCAAAACGGGCTTGCCCAGCTTCCGCTCCAGCAATTCAATGATCTCCAGAGTGCGGAAATTCGAGCAGCTGATCAAGATAGCTTGAGACTCAGGCCGGTCCACCTCGCTGGCCATCTCGGCATTCTGCTCGGGCGTGAAGGTCGAATGGGCCGAGGTGCCGAGTCCCTTCATGGCCAGGACCTCAACGCCGAAAGCATTCAGATACTGCTTCAGCTTCTCGCTCAGCCAGGGCTCGTAGGGCGAGGCCACACTGACCTTCGTTACTTGCAAGGCGCGCAGTGCATCCACGACCGCGGCAGCGGCCGCAACTCCCGGAATTTGGGTCGTGTCTTCGATCAGGCGGATGATCTCCTGATCGTGTCCCGGCCCTTGCACAAATCCTCCCGCCAGACACCCGTAACAAATCACTTACACTTTCGCTTGCGCCAGCAGTTGCGAGGCGGAAGGCACCTCAGCCGCCATCCACTTAAAGTTCTCTTCGTCGTCAGCCATGATCTTGATTCGCATCGAGTGCACCGAGATCGCCGGGCTGATGACCCGCTGGAACTCGTATTCGTTGACCGTGTTCCATGAAGGAACGATCAACCCGAGTTTTCTCTCCCATTTCTCCATGACTCACCTCCTGTCCAGATCACCTGAAATTTAGCCCCTCGCATTCGCGAGGAAGGGTTTTGCCGCGCCAATGATAAGACCATAAACGCTGGTCAACAATAATTGATAACCGTTATCGATGTATTGCCGGGGCGTCTCTCCCCCCCGGACCACTCCCCCAACGGGCTTGCCGGCTTTCCTTCCTGCGCCGAGGATTTTATGGATCGCTTCTACCACGACCGGGTGTGTCGTCTGCCCGGGGAATCCCAACGACTGCGACAGATCATTGCTTCCAATGACCACGCCATCGATGCCTTCAGTCTCGAAGATTGCTTCGATGTTTTCAACGCCTTCCCGGCTTTCCACGTCAGCCAGAACCAGCGTCTCGAGGTTGGCTGCCTTCACATATTCTCCCAACGGGCCGCGTAGCCCGTAGTCGGCGCCCCGCACTGGAGCGAGACCACGGACTCCCTCGGGGGCATACTTTGCCCCACGCACGGCAACAAGACAGTCCTCTACACTTTCAACGCCGGGAATGATGATTCCCGCAACGCCAACATCCAGATAGCGCAGAATCACCGCTGGCAAATTCTGCGGAACGCGAACCAGGGGGGTGATTTCCTGCGCCTCTGCCGCCACTACCAATTGCCCCACTTCCGCCACGCTCAGGCCGGAATGCTCGCAGTCGATAAACAGCCAGTCGAATCCCAAAAGGGCGAGCACCTCCACAATTTGCGGGGCTGGATCTTGAATGATGACTCCGGAGGCAGCGCCACCTTTTTGCAGCTTCTCTTTCAGCAGGTTCTTTTTCATGCTATCTTCCTCAACGATCAAACTCTGCACGGCCGATCAAAAGCCGAAGAGTTTTTGCGGGTTTTCGGCCAGGACCTGGTTACGGGTCTTCTCGTCCGGTAATGCATCCACGACCCCGATCATTGTGGTGGCCATCGGGATGTTAGTTTCCCGGCTAAAGTGATCGCACTTGTGAATCTCCTCTTCGTTCCCTAAAATCGCCCCGGATGCCGTGCAACAGTAGACAATAATGTCAACCTTAGCGCTGGCCAGTACCTCTACCGCACGTGGAAGCAATTTTTCCATCTCAAGAAGGCTCTCAACATCACTGCCCCTTAGGTACAACCGAGTGGTAAAAAACTCGAACTGACTGCCCGCCACTTCGTAAAAAAGGGGCTCCGTTACGACTTGGGCAGCTGGCATGATCAGCCCGACTTTTAGCTTTGTTTCTACGCCTTCTGCCATAGCTCCACCGCGCCACCCTTCTTCAGGCTATTGCGAAACAACCTTGACGCTTGCCATTCCAACTTTAAATGTCAACGGTTTTCTCGTCATGGTCATGCAAATGAGCACTCCAACGAGCAGCAGGCCTCCAGCCAGAAAATACGCACTGTCAAAATTACCGGAAGCTTTGACAATAATACCGGTCACAATGGACGCAGCCAAACCAAAAGTATTGCCACCCAATATTAAAACGCCTGTGGCCGACCCCACCATGCGAGGGTCTCTCACCAAGTCGCTGACCAAAGCGGTATTTAACCCGGTAACAGCGCAAGTAAAGGTCAAGGAAGTAGGGATTAACAAGAGCACAACAAATTCGTTACTAACTACCGTTGTCAACAGAACGACGCTTGACAATAGCACGGAAACAGCTACGGCAGTACACCGCTTGCCTTGCTCTACCGCCTCAGGCGTCAAGATCTTATCACTATATTTAGCGAACAATATCGAACAGATTACGGCTATAACGTAGGGAACCGAGGTAAATATTCCTGCCTTCATAAGTGCCATATGTCGTGCTTGCACTAAATAGGAAGGCCGGGTACTGGAAGGCATTTTGTGGATCGCGCGGAGTGGGGCGAGGTGGCAGGATCTGCCGGCGGAGTATCCTTCCCCGGCGACGTGTTGGCGTCGACTACACGACTGGGAAGAGCAAGATGTGTGGCTGACGATCTGGCGGACGTTTCTGGGTGAACTGAATCGCAAGGGCTTGTTGGACTGGAGCGAGGCGTTTATCGACGGCAGTTTCGCCTCTGTAAAAAAGGGGGCGCTGGAGTCGGCAAAACCAAGCGGGGCAAGGGTACAAAGTGGATGGTGGTGGTCGATGGCAAGGGTGTTCCTCTGGGAAACCACTTGGGATCGGCCTCCCCGGCGGAAGTCAAACTCGCGGAAACCACCCTGGCAACGATCTGCGTCCCGAACCGATGTCGGCGCGGCCGTCCGCGGCAGAAACCGCAAAGGCTGATTGGCGATAGGGCCTACGACAGCGACCCGTTGCGAGCACGATTGAAGAAGCGAGGCATCGAGTTGATCGTGCCTCACAGAGCTGGCAGGGTTCGCAAGGCAACACAAGACGGACGTGCCCTGCGCCGCTATCGCAAACGTTGGAAGATCGAGAGAACCAATGCATGGCTGGGAAACTTCCGCCATCTGGTGGTTCGATATGACCGCAAGCTGAACATCTACCAGGCCTTCTTTCAGATCGCCTGCTTCATGATCGTCTTGCGTAGGTTATGAAACAGCTTCTAGAATATTAAACCGGGAAATTCCAAGTCGTCTGCTTTGATCACGGGTTGCAAGGTGCTTGACGACTTCATGACGGGATTCAATTCGCGGATTTCGCTCAAATGGGCGCGGACGCTCAACTACCCTCACGTCCGTGTCGCCGGTAGTGAGGTGATCGTTTGGAGCACGCCTGAAGATTACGCTAAGGCCAACGACCTCCAGCAGTTTGCCAAGACGGGGTGGAACCATAGTCAGTGGGATTGGCGGCGCCTCGTTCAGTCTTCAGATGACAAGCTTCACTTTCTTGTTCAGTTCAGTCGATATAATGACGCTGGTAAACCCGTGGCTGCCTACGAGTCCCTCTATATTCTCACCAAAAAGAATAATCGTTGGGGCGTACAAGCCAGATCCAGCTTTGCCAGTATCGCGATCCCTGGAGCGGCATTCTGAAGCAATAGCGGAGTGTTAACTTTAGCGCCTGCGCTCATTAATAGCCAAGTGCCTCAAAGAGAAACGCAATAGAACACCCGAGTAAAGCCCTCGGGGTTCTGGATTATGGTGGCGGATTAACTGGTGGTATCCGATTGCTGCAGACCCATGTTAAGACAAGACGCTGAACTGGCTTCGTTTATTCTGCAGCTTACTGGGGTGCCCCTGCATAAGGAAGAGCAGAAGCCGATATTTTTGGGCAGGTCAGAACCTGCCCCACGCTTTTCCCAAGGAAGAGGTTCATAAAACCGAGCGGACTGGTGGGTACTGTAACGATCTCGATTGGCTGGCAAAAGCCCCAAACGGCGCGCCATCGCTGCACTCTTCGTTCGCAGTTCACCCGGGGCTTGCAAAACCGCTCGCGAGTAGTACAATTCGGCCATTCAGAGCTGGATAAGGATATTCCTGGCAAGACTAAGACCGCGTAACTTAAACAAGTTGTTCTTGAAAAACTCATTAGGAGAAAAGCAATGCAAAACAATGACTGGAGCCGTCGGGAATTCATGGTATCAATCCCTTGTATGGTCGCGGGCATGGCTGCATTAGCTCATGGCCTGACCAAAGCCAGTGGCCAGGGGGTGGCGGTAAAATGGTCGACGGGCACGGAATTGCCTCACTTGAAAGTACCAGTGAATGCAGCCGACTGCCATCATCATATCTATGACCCGGCGCGTTTCCCGTACGATCCGAACGCGATGCTGAAACCGGGTGCTGCCACCGTAACCGATTACCGGATACTTCAGAAGCGTCTTGGCACGACACGCAATGTAATCGTACAGCCCTCGACTTACGCCGTGGACAACCGCTGCCTGGTGGATGCGCTCAAACAGTTCGGCAAATCGGCCCGAGGTGTTGCGGTCGTAAACACCAGCGTAACCGACGCGGAGCTGAAAGAATTGAACGCGGCAGGGGTTCGCGGCATCCGTTTCAACCTGGCGCAGGGAGGCGGCACAACCTGGGAGATGGTCGATACACTGGCAAAGCGCATCATGCCGATGGGATGGCACATTCAGATTCAAGCCGACGGCCCAGAAATATTTGCCCACAAAGAAATACTGAACCGCATTCCTTGCCAGATCGTCTTCGATCACTTGGCGCATGTTCCCGAGCCTGACGGGGTCAAGTCCCCGGTGTTCGGCATGGTTTCCGATCTGCTGCACAAAGGCAAGGCATGGGTAAAACTTACCGGCTTCTACTACGAGACCAAGGTCGGGCCGCCTACTTATGCCGATAGCGTCGCCTTGGCAATCGGGTATGTGAAGGAAGCGCCGGAGCGAATGGTCTGGGGTAGCGACTGGCCGCATCCGTTGAACAAGGATAACGCGAAGCCTGACGACGCACTGCTGCTGGACTTGCTCGCCAAGGTGGCACCCAGTCCGGCCACGCGCAATCTTATCCTGGTCACCAATCCCGCCAAGCTCTATGGATTTTAGCGAGCAAAGCGAGTAGCGACTCCGCTGGCCCTGTTCAGTTGCAAAAGCCGGGCCAGCGGAGTTGGATTAACTGGTGGTTGCTGGCTGTAGTGTGCCTGCTTCCGACGGTTCGGCTGCCTTCAGTGGTTCTGCTGCCTTCACTTCTTTCCCTTTGTTCACCGTCTTTGTCGTATTGGTGCTCTTTGCCTTTACCTGTTTCGGTTTGGGTTGTGCCTTATCCTTGCTGGCCTTTTGCCAACCACACCGTCCTTCGTCCGTTCCCTGCGTTTGAAACAAACCAACTTGCCATCGATCATCACCCCTTTGTTCATGGCGATGCTGATTTTGGCCCGGGTTGTTTTCGTTGCGTCGGGTTTGTTCGGGTCGAAATGCGGGTCAGTGGCCTTTTCCATTTCCAAATACGACTTTCCCGAATCTCATAGTTGCTTCAATTTGCCCCACGGTACTGCCACACGGGCTTCTTTGTGTTGGCTGCCTTCGATTTCTTAGCGGTTTTACCATCGTTGTTTCCTTTCTGAGCTTAGCGGGTGAATCGTCCCGGAACTGTACCGTCCTTTTCTACCTCCCGCCAAGCTGCAATCATTGGTGCGTCGTCGGGGCTGAGCCGAGCCTTCCCATCACAGATTTTAAATTTGTCTTGGTACCACCCCCACCCGGGACAAGCTTTTCGTTTGCGACTTTCGGGCTTTCCAATCCAGATTTACAGCCAAAAGCCCATTCGCCATCTTTACTGTCTGAGAATGGATGCGAAACCCGTTTTTGACCATTGCAAGCTGTGATGGACATCGGGATTTGTCAATGAATTTGGCGCTTTTGTAATAGGACGGCTGACATGCTGCGAATCCTGAAATGGTAGCTTGCCAAACCGCTCACAAGCGTTACAATTTCGAAATCCAACTATAGAGAGTTTGCCAAAAATCGGCGCTCAAAAATGGCAGCCGGAACAGCCGAATTGGCCAACGTTAATAACCGGCGCAGTTGAGATTGTTCGTTTTCGGGAAAGCGAGGGTGCCGTGAAGGAGCAGACGGAAGCGCTCGTGATGCAGATGCACAAAAGCGGAATCTTCTATAACGAGGCGGTCCCGGAGTTCAAAAAGCGGTTCATCATTACCGTGCTGGAAGAAAATAAAGGTAACCAGTGTAAGGCCGCGCGTCAGTTGGGAATGCATCGCAACACGCTGAGTCGCACCATCGCCGAATTGAAAGTCGACGTTCGCGCCGTGCGTGAAGGAGTGCGTCGTGCACCAAAAAGCGAGCGTCCGTTTGCGGTCGAAAGGATAGCGGCACGTTAGACCCACACGCCGTAAGATCGGGGCGGTCGTATTGAACATCACAGTTCAACTCGCCGCCCTTTTCTTAGTTCCTTGGCTTTCGAACCGACCTTCCACCTACTGAGGGCTTAACATCCACGGAGCATCAGGAGTGGCAAAACGACAGATTGTTGCGTTGGCGATACGAAACCGGAACAACAAGACCAACCGCAACAGGCAATCAGGAGACAGGAATGGAACAAGTCATAGAACAGCAAGTCATGCGGAAGATATTCTGGCGACTGACACCGTTAATGATGTTGCTGTACATCGTTGCGTTCATCTACCGAGTGAATGTCGGCTTCGCTACATTGACGATGAACAAGGATGTCGGGCTCAATGCTTACACCTCGGCTTGGGAGCTGGCATTTTTTTCTTGGCTACTTCCTATTCGAGGTACCCGGCAACCTGATTCTCGCCAAGGTCGGTGCCCGCCGGTGGATCGCCCGCATACTTTTTTCCTGGGGCGTCATCGCCTGTGGAATGGTGTGGGTCAAGGGATCGACTATCGTGCTGGCAATGCTTCCCAATTCGAGCTGAGTTTTGCGCAAACCGGCAGCTTGCTGGAGAACTGCTCCGACCTCGGTACTTCCAGTGAATGCATATAAATCGATGTCCTGGTTCTTGAGAAATGCGTTTCCGATCACTGAGCCGCGGCCTTGAATGAGGGAGATGAACTCCGGAGCTATGCAGCCTCCAACAAGGCTTCGACCAGCAGCGCGGCGCTCAGCGGCGTGTATCCGGCAGGTCTTAGGATCACAGCATTCCCGCCCGCCAAGGACGACGCAATCTTATGTGCGACGGTGTTGAGCGGTGAGTTGAACGATATTATGGCACAGACGATTCCCAGCGGCACACGGATGGTGAATCCAATGCGGTTGTGCTGGCCGGGGCTCCCGGCGGATCGAGACCATGCGAGCGATGTCTTATCCCTTACCAGTGGCTCGAAACCAATGACTATGGTCGTTTTCTGGCAGACAACAGCCTATAGCACCTCACGTCCTGATCAGCCGTTTACCTCAGGAAACTCGAAACTCCGGCGTCGCACGACGTTCTTGCGCAACACCGGTGCAACTGTTCGTATGAACCCCGAACGAAAGAGAGCCCGGCCATCACACATCAATCCGCCGTACCACGACATACGGACCGGCGGGTCTCCCCACCATCACAAAATGAAACAAGTCTCGCTGGATCGCCAGGACAACATCTTCCCTGGGCACATACGCCAGCTCACCACGAAGGCGCTTCGCTATATAAGGATCTGTGAGATAGTCCCAAACGGCTGAAAGATGATCATAGGGATGGCCGGTTAGAAGGTGCTCGATATAATCCCCACAACGTTCATCTTCAACTGACTTCTCAATTGCCTGAAAACCCATAGCCAGCACGGTGACTAATAAGTCCACCCCATCCTTAGCCCGCAGATATTTCGCTATCGCTGATGCTGTCACATAACTGCCCAGAATCACTTCCCGCGCGGTCGCGCTAGCGGCGAGAACACCTTGTGTTCCTGCACTGGAGCGGAGAACCACTTTGCGCCCACGAAAGAACTGTTCTCCCATTTCCACAATGTCCTTCGGCGAATTCCCGAGATCAAAGCCCTCAACCTTAATTCCCTTTACTTCGCCGGCGACTAAATAGCTGCGGTCCTTTGCCCGAATCTCAAGCGCTTCTTGTGGCGTTCGCACGAGCAAAAGTTCTTCGATTCCGTAGTGGAACATCAGCGCGCTGCAAGTAAATGCCCGGAGTACATCAATAACCACAACTATTCCCTCCGCGCTCTCTGCTCCTGACAGCAGGCTCTTCCTCACGACCTTCATGGAACTGTTTCCCCCGACTGCCGAATTTGGTTCTTAACCACGATTCACACGCATTATCGCATAAACCTCGAGATCAACCGCTAGGAAGCGCTAGGTCCAGCTAAGGTCCAGTTTCAGTCCGCTCTAACCGGCACACATGTTCGTACCTTCGCGCCACCTTCTGCCTTGACGTGGACGTCGGACCAATAGATCACTCCACTGCACGCTCAACCACTAAAGCTATATTCTCGGGAAGCGGGGAAGCGAAGGCACCTGTTGCCAACCCACTTTGGCGGGAACTTCAGCGCCCACAAGTAAGCATCGCTTCGACTTTTCTCCGGATGGTGGCAGCGGCCTCGGGCACGTGCAGTACATCGCACTCCGAACCGAGAATGTGCGGGTGCCCGACAGTGCGCATCTTTCCGATTAACTCCAGCGTCATTGCTTCCACCTGCTCCGCCGGCATGGCCGCGTCCGAGTAGAACTTTTTCGTCGGCAGATTGCCAAACAGCACCACTCTCTTTGGAACAAGAGCCGCATCCTCCCAGAGCTTACGTGAACTGCCCAGGCTCAGAATCGCCGGATCAAGCCGACGGGCAAATTGTTCCACCATGAAACCAGACAGTTCGCCGCAATCGTGAAAGATAAGATCGATTTTGGCCGAGGCAAGTTGGTCCTTGATTCGCAAATTGGGCCGCATGACGAAGCGCTCGAAGATGTCCGATCCCGCATTCATCTGCCTGGGTGATAGATAAACGATGTTGGCCGCCGGCTCACAGATCATGAGTGCCTTGGCGCCGGCCTTGATCTGCGCCTCCAGCGAACGCGCAATCGCCATCTCGGCCAACGCCAGGCAACGCTCCGCCAGCAAAACGCTTGCATCCTCTTCCGGCGTCATTCCCATTCCCGCCACGGCGATCGCGGTGATCGGGTCCGCCATCAATTTGGTCATAAGCGAGAACGGCCCAATGGCCATTCCGACGGGAAGAAGATCCGTTTTCCCGGCGACATAGCGAAGCGAATCAATATGGGCCTGGCCGCGAGCGCCGAAGGAGGTGCGCGAGGAGTCTCGCATCAATTGCAGCGTACCCTCTCCCGGAGCCTCCCCGAAGTGAAAAGTCTCGGCCTCCGCTTCGGGAGTACCTAGGATGCGAAGTAGATCTTCCTTTTCCAGCGTGAGGTCCATCAGCGGAATCGCCAGTGGACTGGCGTAGCGGCGCGCCGCAGCCTCCGCCACCTCTCCCAGCAAAGAGCCGTCGCGTACGATCCGTTGCGGGTTGGGCCTCTCGTGCAGAACGAGATCAATCCCAATCGGGATGCGCAAACCACCGGCGGCAAGTTGGAGGTAATACTCCCTTTGCATGCTCATAAATCACGGCACGTAACTATAAAGCCGCTATGTGGAACCATATCGTTGGCTACACTGGAATGCATGATCAAACATTGCGACTACATTTTGCGGCGGAACATCAAACTGCACATTATGAACCGGACTGAAAACGAAACCGCCTCCAGGAGCCAAGTCACTCATACGCCTTTCCACCTCAGCTCTTACGTCGTCAACAGTTCCATGCGGTAATACGTGCTGGCTATCGCATCCCCCGCCAAAAAAGCATAGCCGGTCGCCGAACTCCTGCTTAAGCTCTCGTGTGTCCATTCCGGCGGCCGATACCTGAACGGGCTGAATAATGTCGATTCCTATCTCGATGAAGTCCCGCAGCAGCGGCCTTATCGCACCGCAAGAGTGCATGAGTATTTTGGCTTGCGTTAAGTTTTTTATATGGTCAATGAGATCCTTTTGATAAGGCTTGATCATGGTTCTATACGTGCCGGGAGAAAGAAATAGCGAGTTCTGGGTTGCGAAATCATCCACGATTACGACGGCATCAATATACTCTCCAACCGCGCCGAGATACGAGGTGAACTTTGCCTTTTGTACTTCCAATATCTTTCGAAGCATGGCATGTGTAAATTCCTGATTCATAGCCAGATCCATAAGGGCGTTTTCGTATCCGCGAAGAAACCAGCAAACCTCAAACATGTCAACTCCCATTACGCCGCCGATTATTGCATATTGGGTGTGGTTGTACAGGTACTGCGCTTCTTCGCGAAGTCCCTCGATGCGGCCCGGATCACTGCCTACCGGCCAACGGAACTTTTCAAGATCGTCGATCGAGTCGGTGTCTGATAAAGGATAGCCGACAACATCATAAAAGTGATACTTGCCAGCCTCTGAACGTTTTCGCAATACTCCCCATTCATCAACGAAGCTTTCCAGCTTCGTGTAATTCAGATCGCGCCAATACCTGGGAGGCCTGGAATAAAGCGGCCTTGTATCAATGTGAAATCTTTGCAGCATATCCTCACTTGGACGCACCGACTGTCCCCATCGCAGAACAAACCGCGGGGGATCCTGTCGACGCAAACCTTCCGCATTTTCCAGGTGACCCGCCAATTGTTCATATGCGCCAAGACTCAGCGTGGAAACATAAGTTCCGCCCAAGTCTAAAGGAACCCGGTCTGACTCTTTGTGGTCAAACGCTAACCGCACTCTCTCCCGCGAAGTGAGTTCGTCTTTCACTGCCGTGACCTCCTGACAATAAGCGCACCAGCCCCTGGGATTAAGCTCCTGCGGTTGTTGTCCGAACCTTGGGCACCCTCACCAAGGTTTCGGGAAGAAAAAGTGTCACCAGCAGCCCAATGGCAAAAATCACCGGGCTGGTCACAATGCCAGCTCTCAATCCATACGTCTGACCAATGTACCCGACAGTGAACGGCGCGATGACCGCACCCATTCTTCCAACGTTGAAGCAGAAGCCTCCTGCCAGGGCTCTGATGTTCTCGGGAAAGAGTTCTGCATAAAAAGCTCCGGTCACACCAAACACCCCGCCGAATGGAATGGCCATGCATGGCCCAAACCAATACAAGAAATTCACATCAGAGATCAGTAAATAGGTCGGCACTGTCACACAGTCGATAGCAAAACATAGCAGGATCGCATTTCTCCGGCCTAGCCTATCACCGATGTATCCAAATAATTGATAGCCGATAAACATTCCAATGTAGAGCAACGTCAGAAACGTGGCCATACTCGTCATACTCAGTCCGCGCTCGCGAACCAGAAAAGTTGGAATCCACGTAGCAGCTCCCCAGTATCCGCCCATCTGGCAGGCGTTCTGTAAGGTTGCCAGCATTGTGCGCTTAGCAACTGATTTCTCGAAGATGCTAGCCAACCCGATCTTCTTTTCGGCTTTCTTGTCACTCGTATTCCGGACTGGTTTATCGGGTGGAATTGCCCACCAGACATAAACGGCGACTAATATTGAAGTCGCACCCAACAGGAAGAGGTATTTCCAACTGAACTTGAACACCATGCGCCCCGTAATGGATGCCACTATCCACCCCACCGCGAAGGTGCTCAACATGAAGGAATTTGCCCGGGCCATATACTGTGGAGCCCAATGCTTCGCCAGCAGAGCGACACAAGGCCCCCACACCCCCCCGATTCCGACCCCCGTCAGGAATCTGAGAACCATCCAACCGCCCCATGAATTGACAAACACAATGAAGCCCGTGCCGATCCCAAACTCGAGAAGACACAAGACAATTGCCAAGCGGCGACCGTAGTTTTCGGCGATGAGTCCGAAAACCATGCTACCGATGGCAGCGCCGATCATTGTTGACGATGCCAGGAACCCGCCTTGTCCAAGCTTGATATTCAAAACCTTGATGAGCGCTGGCATTGCGACTGCCAGAATCGCAAGATCGTAGCTGTCGTAAAAATACGTGAAAACCGTTCCTCCCAGCACTTTCCACCGTTCGCTGGTCCCAGAAGCCGACACGTTATTCACACTGTCGCTCATGATCTTCACTCCAATTGAATTTTGTTTAGTCCCTACGTCCGAACGCAGTGCAACCTCTCACTGCTCGGTTCGGTACTTCATAAACATCTCCGAGAGCATGCAGGGCGAGTACTAGGATTTTGCCCTGCATGAGTTGGCGCGAATCACGCGCTCAACGAACATCTTGGCATTGTCAAAAGCTGCGGCCAGCTCTTCCTCGCTTAGGCCCGCGCCAAGCCCGACCTTTCTGGCCATGGCACCGTCGATGAGATCTCGCGAGGCATGAGCATCGCTGTTGATGACCAGCCCAGCACCTGCTTCACGCGCCAGCGACGCCACCCGGCCGTTACCGAGGCAGTGCCCGGAACGTGCAGAGAGTTCTAAAAGCACCCCGTTCTTGGCTGCGAGCCTCGCCTGCTCCGCGGTGAGAAGCCCGGGATGAGCCAGCACGTCCACGCAGGCCTCCAGGGCCGCCGTGTTCGTGCCTTGCGGGACGGGCTCTACGATCGTCTCGCCGTGGACGACCACCACCTCCGCGCCGAGATCTCGCGCTCGCTGGGACAAGGAAGCAATCAGCTGCGGCGGAACGTGTGTCAGCTCCACGCCCGCCAGAGCCCTAATCTGATGACAGCGGTTGAGCTCTTCTAAACCACGCGTGATACGTTCGAGCAGTTGCTCAAGGTTGCTCGGGTCCGCATGATCCGTGAGCGCAACCGCTGCCAGTCCTTTCTCCTCTGCCCTTTGCATTAATTCAGCGGGGCACAGAGTCCCGTCACTAAAGAACGTGTGCGTGTGCAGATCGATCATGGCTATTCGCACCTGTCTGGAGCTGCTCCAGTTCGCCTGCGTGTGTTTGAACCTTATTCAATGCCTCAACTATGTCATCCATGTCCGCCCGTTCACCCAAAAGTACCTGATGCCGCAGTATCAGGGTGCGTCGGCAAGCTTCCTCAACAACAGGACACCCAGGATCTCGAAGGTTAACTGCCTGGCGATAGTGCTCCAAGGTCTGTGACGGAACTGCACCCTGCAATTGACCCGGCTCGAACACTGGCTGCCTGTAGATCGGAACCCTGTCGCTGGGAAGAAACGGAATCCCTTCAGCGACGAGCGCACGCGCCAGGAGGTCGGGCGTAAGTCCGGCAAACAGCTCCGGATCGTAGCGTACCAGATAATAGTAGTAACCGTGCTTTGAACCCGGTGCGTCATACCGTATGTGGCTAGTCCCCTTGACCTGTGCGAGCCGCTGCGTCAGATAGGCAGCATTCTTCTGCCGCTTGGCGTCCTGCTCGGGAAACTTCTCCAACTGCCCGAGCAGCACGGCACTCTGCCACTCGGAAAGACGGTTATTCCCCGATAGCCGCTGCGACATGAGTTCGCTCGATCGGCCCGCCGATTTCTGGATGGCGCTCTTGAAACGGCCAAAAGCACGGTAGGCGGTCACCTTTTCGGCTCGGGTTTCGTCGTTGGCGGTCACCAGTCCTCCCTCTCCGCAGGTGATCGTCTTATTCGACTGAAAGCTGAACGAGCCGAGGTCTCCCCAGGCACCCGACTTGCGTCCGGCCCAAATAGCACCGATGGCTTGGGCGCAGTCCTCGATGATTGCGAGACCGTGGCGCTGTGCGAGAGCCTGCAACGCTTCCATGTCAGCCATCTGTCCGCCCAGATGCACCGGTATCATGGCCCGCGTGCGCGCTGTGATCTTGCGCTCGCAGTCGGTCGGATCGAGGCAATAGTTTTTCGGATCGATGTCGGCGAATACTGGAACCGCGCCAACCATCAAAACCGAGGTTGCGGTGGAAATAAAGGTATAAGAGGGGACGAGCACCTCGTCCCCCGGTCCGATGTCCAGAGCACGCAGGGCAACTTCGAGAGATACGCTCCCGTTTGCTACGAGAAGACCAAAACGCACGCCTACGAGTTCAGCAAACCGCTGGCCGAAAAGTGCGCCCAACGACTCAGAATCGTCGCCGCGGGCGCCGGCAAACCATCGGTTCCCTGCAAGCACTTTTTCCAGCCAAGCTCGCTCATGTGCGTCAGCGATCGGCCAAGCTGGAAACGGCCGATTTCGCACTGGAGTCCCACCCCATATTGCCAAGTTCTTCACGTTGGAATCCTTCCTTTCTACTCTGCCCAACTTTTAGGTGCCAGCTGCCTGCGCTTTCGCTACTGGCTTGCCTAGCATTTCAAGCAGCAGCGTGGCGGCGTGGGTGGCGAACGCTGGATCATTGATCCAGGCGTCCTCTTCCAAAACGCGCACGTGAGGCTTTAGATGTCGCGTCAACGACACGATGAATGCACGATCGCCCTTCGGGTCGTAAAGTGGACCGCCGCGCTTGGCGTACATCGAGAACCCGCGGAGCGGAATAAGAACCGTCGTGGGCCCCTTGGCGGCGTTCAGCTTTTCGGCCATGACGCGACCCACCTTCGCCATCTCGGTGCTGGTCGCGCGCACCAAGCTAATCACAGGATTGAAGTGGTAGCTCTTGCGCCGGCTGAACTTCCCCTTCAGCTTTTGCTTCGTTTCCCGGATCAAAAAATCTACGCAACCGGGCACCACCAACTGCGGTATTCCCTGCCGCCCGGCGGCCTCAAGGCGGTGCGGTCCGGCGGCATGAAAGCCGCCGCAAATCTCGTCAGTCAACTCGTTGGTGGTAAAGTCGAACACGGCATCGAACACGCCCTGGTCAATGAGGTTTTCCATCGCCCTGCCGCCCGTCCCGTTGGGATGGAAGACGACCATCTCGTAGCCGCGGGCCTCGATGAGTTTCTTCGCCAGCATCACCGCTGGAGTAGTGTTGCCGTACATGGTGGCCGCGATCTGGCCACCGCCGCGGCGCAGTTCGGTGCTCACCGCGGACCGCATCATGCCAAGCACGGCCGCAACAGCGTTGTCGAAGATCTTGCGGCTGATCTGGTTGATCCCGAGGATATCGACGACCGAATGCATGATCATGATGTCGCTGGTGCCGACATACGGTCCGAACGGCGTCTGTCCCTGGGTGGCCGGTGATACGAGCAGTTTGGGAACGCCCAACGGCAGGGCGTGCATCGCCACCACCGCCGTGATCGCGCCATCGCTGCCGCCGATGGCGAGAGCTCCCCCAATGTCTCCCTTGGCGTAGAGTTCGGTCAGCACCGGAATGAGTCCCCGCTGCATGACCTCACAGGCTTCGCCACGGCCCAACTTTGCGACCTCCGCGGCGCTTTTGCCCGCCGCCTGTGCAACTTGTTCCCGAGGGACATCGGGAGAGACGCCAAAAGGCTCACCCGCCATTCCGATGTCGATGATCAGCGCTCGGCCACCGCTCGACTCGATTTTTTCTTTCAGGTAGCACGCTTCCGCGCCCTTTGTGTCGAGGGTGCAAATGACTGCGACCGCTCCCCTCGGAGCGGCCGCCTCTGGCGAATGAGGGTTGACTGACATGTCTTCCTCCTTTTTGTTCTGCCGGTTGCATCGCAGCCGGGCTAGCAGGCTGCGCAAAAACGGGCCGATGCATCAAACGAGGCGCTATGTCATGTGGGCGCCGCAAGATTCTTGTACAAGAGCTTGAGGGCTCGCCTCACCTGAAACTTATTTTTCCGCAGCCTCCTAGAATGCTCGCCCGGTATAGTTACGGTCGTGCACCTCTACCTTGACCTTCTTCAACTCCTCGCAGAACTCGGCAAGGATCTCGGCCTTGCGCTGGATGAGGCGCCTGCCTTTGTCCGCCGTGGCCCGGAAAGGATTGCCAACCAGTCCGGTGTCGCTATACTCCTGGTGGTCCATCGGCACCCACGCAACATTCAGACCATTCATGATCACGTAAGGACTGCCATTGATCTTCTTGAATTTTTCCTGGTTCAGCCATTTCGGTGCATGAGTAAAGTCTTTGTCCGTGCGGTCAAGATGCACGAGGCTCTCGTTGAAGGCCATCACTTCGGAGGTTTCGGCCTCACTCCCGTGCCAGCCAGGTGTTTCCTCCGGAGGATTCTCCAGCAGGTCCTTGGCAAAATCAGGCAGGGCTTCCGCATCGGAGCGGAATACGCATACGAACGCGCCGGTCTCGTAGCGAACCGTGCGCAGCGCTGGGTCCACAACTTTTGTGTTTGAAGTGTGCCCGGTTGCAAATACGATTTTGTTGAAACCATTGTGGATCAGGCAGCGCGCGACGTCATAGAGGATTGCCTGGTAGGTGGAGGAACGCATGGTGATCGTGCCTGAAGCGGTGCCGACAGGGTGCATATGTTGCGGGGAATAGCCGAACCAGATGAGCGGGGTGTGAGGGACATTAGCCATTTTGGCCGCCGACTGCACGGGCAACTCGGCGGCAATGCCGTCGGTGCACACCGGCAGGTGGCGCCCATGCTGCTCGCAACTGCCGAGCGGCACCAGGACAACGTCGGTCTCTTTCAGCCATTCGCGCACGTCGAGATAGCCGCAGTGATACAAGTTGTGGGGCCTACCGTTTTCCATAAATCGCTTCTCCTTTGAATGAGTACGACACGCGTTGCCGCTGTCGTTTACAGTTTTCCGGTCAGTCGAATCAGTGCGGCGCGGCGATGCGCATCCATGCCTTCGAATTCGCTCTGCCGCACTGCGTATGGGGCAAGTCTTTCCTTTCCGCCGTCGGTGACCCATTGATGGGTGATTGTCTTTAGGAAGGTTCCCACCCAAAGGCCGCCACCCCGGCGGGCGCCACGGAGCGTAGGCAGGATGTGGTTCGTCCCCGCGATTTTGTCGGCAAAGACCTCGGCCGCCGCCTCTCCCAGGAAAAGCGAGCCGTATGAGGTCAGCAGCGGAAGCAGAGCGCGGGGGTTCTCGGTATGAACTTCCAGATGCTCCGGTGCATAGTCGTTCGCATACGCAGCGGCATCCTCGATCGTCTGCGTCACGACGACAACTCCATTCGTCTCCCACGAGCGGCGCGCCACCTCCTGGGTAGTCAATTCCTTCAGCTGGCGCTCAATTTCACTGAGCACCGCGCAGCCCAGCTTCTCCGAAGTGGTGACGAAAGCCCCGCGGGCATTCGGATCGTGCTCGCATTGTGCGAGGAGGTCGGCGGCGATGAAATCCGCCTTGCCCGTGGCGTCGGCGATCACCATGCATTCGCTCGGGCCAGCCAGGAAATCCAGCCCGACGGTGCCATAGACTTGGCGCTTCGCTTCGGCGACATACTGGTTGCCGGGTCCAACCACGAGGTCGACGGGGCGGATGGTTTCGGTGCCGAAGGCCATAGCCGCGATGGCCTGAGCGCCCCCCAGGCAGTAGATTTCGTCGGCGCCGATTTTGGCCATCGTATAAAGGATTGCCGGGTTCAGGCGCTTGCCCCGGCCTGGCGAGGAGCAGGCCACAAGTCGCTTCACACCGGCCACCTTGGCAGGGGCGAGCGACATAACCGCCGAGGTCAGACAGGGGTAACGTCCCGCGGGGACATACGCGCCGGCAGATTCGACAGGCACGAGGCGGTGTCCCATGAACACGCCTGGAATCATTTCTTTTTCGAACTCCACTAGAGTTGCGCGCTGTGCCTGGGCAAATGCCGTCACCCGCTCGATGGCGAAGTCCAAGCCCGCAATGATGTCCTGCGGAAGATCTCGTTTCGCCTCCTCGATCTGCTTGGCTCCCAAACGGATCGGACCGTCGTAGCTGTCAAACTTCCTTGCGTAGGCGGCAAGCGCCTTGTCGCCATCGCGCTGCACCGTCTCCAGCACCTCGGCAACCGTGGTCCGTAGCGCGCGCAGATCCTCAGCCTTGGGAGGGCACGCACTCTTCAGTTCGCGAACTGTCATGTTTTTTCTCCGTCCGTATGATTTACGCGCCGGGCAGTTGAGGTGCAGGAGTTGCATACTGACGCCCCTGCCCATGCCAGATACCGCTTTCCCCTAAGCACATGGTTTTATAATCTGACCGGCTGATTATGGATTCGGAAAATAGTCGATTATCGATAATCTGTCAAGTGGTAATCTAAATAAAATGCGAAATAAACTTGACCGTTCAGTCGTGCGGCGAGAATCAACCGCCGATCAGGTTCGCCAGACCCTCTTAACCCGAATCCTCGACGGCACTTACAAGCCAGGCGACCGCCTAAAAGAACTGCTGCTGGCGCGAGAGTTCAACGTTAGCCAGGCACCAGTTCGTGAAGCGCTCCGTGGGCTGATGGCGGCCAACATCGTCGAAACCGTCCCGTACAAAGGAGCTCGGGTTCGCGTTGTAAGCGATATGGAACTGCAGCAAGCTTACGTCGTACGAGCGCTGCTAGAAGGATTGGCAGGGCAATTGGCAGCACCCAGATTTAAGGGTGATACCGAGGAGTTGAAAGCACACGCCGATGCCATTAAGAAAGCCGTCAAGCGCAAAGACATGCGCCAATACGCCGAACACGACTACCCATTTCACAGGGCAATCGTTGAGCGAAGCGGCAACCACGTGCTGCTGCGCATCTGGGAGCAACTCCATTTCGAGGTGCGCACCACCATGTACCTTTTTCGTCCGTCGGCCAGACTCGCCGAGGCTGAGAAATATCACCACAAAATCGTGGATGCTCTCGAACGTGGTAATGGGTCCGAAGCAGGAAAGCTTCTACGTCAGCATTCTGGCGCGTTCGCCGACGAGTTGAAAAGCCAGATCAGTAATCGTGAGGCGCGGGGTTCCACTTCACCTGGCCGGCTTGGGCGGCCTGCTCGTTAAAAGGAAACAAAGGAAGGCAAAATGTCCGATCTAACTGTCAGGGTTTTGAATACTGGAACGATTCAGCTTGACCACAGTCACGTAGCCCTCGGGAAGGGTCTTGGAAAGAAAGAAGATTTCCCGTCGACGGTATGGCTGATAGAAGGAGGCAGTAAGCTCGTCCTTGTCGATACGGGCATGTGCGAGACTCCAAAAGCCGACTGGCATCATGCCGGCTCTCACCAAGAACCGGGAGAGTCGATCTGTGAGGTGTTGGGAGCACTGGGAATCAAACCGGAAGACATCGATGTAATTGTGTTTACGCACCTGCACTGGGACCATTGCGCGAATCTGAAACGCTTCACCAAAGCGCAATACATCGTTCACGAAGTCGAGTTGGAATTCGCGCGCAATCCGATACCCCCTTACTACCGAAGCTATGAGGCTCCCATCACTGGTTACGAAGCTCCGTTCTGGGGTGTTTCTTTCAAAACCATAAAAAACGATTACGAAGTTATACCTGGCGTGGTCGTGATACCCACGCCAGGACATTCGCCAGGGCACCAATCCGTTGTGGTGCAGACGAGGTCGGGGAAGGTGATCGCTGCGGGTGATGCGGTCATGTCTCGCGAGAACCTGACCGGAGATGGGGCGAATCACCTGCGGTTCAATATGCTGGGGCGCTATGTAAACATGAAAGACGCATGGAATAGCCTGGAGAAGCTTGCCAATATAGGTGGTACTATTTTGCCGGGCCACGACTACGGTGTGTTCGATCATCTTCTGTATCAATAAAGGGAAACCTGTATGCGCTCCTGCGAATGTGGTGAATACGATCGGCTGAAAAGAGATCTGATCGAGGTTGCCAAGAGAGCTTGCGACACTCAGTTGCAGGCCGGCAGCGGCGGCAACCTCAGCATCCGGGTGCCGGGCAAGGATCTTTTCATAATTAAACCATCGGGCAAGGGATTCCTGGACCTATGTCTGGAGAATCTTTTGGTGGTCAACTTGGTTGGTGAAGTCGTTTCCGGCCATGGCAAGCCAAGCAAGGACACCATGACCCATGCCGGAATTTATAAGTTTCGTCCCAATGTTCAAGGTATTCTTCATGTCCACGCAACCTGGGCTCTGACGTTTGCTCTTGATGAGTGCGAAATCCCATTGCTGACCGAAGAGGCGATCGACAAGATCGGGACCATTCCGGTTATTCCGTGCATTCCAGGGAAGCTCTCGCAGAATCACCAAGAGGTGGCAGCGAAATTCGCAGACTCTACCATAAGGGTTGCTTTGCTTGCAAAGCATGGCTTGATCGGTGTAGGAGAGACATTGCGGGAGGCTGCCGAACTTTGCGAACTGGCAAACGAATCGGCAAAGCTTGCCTATCTGCATCAACTCAGAAAAACCGCTGTTTGTGCGGGGCGAGGAGTTCCGTAGCGATATGCTCCAGGCTCGCTTTTAGCGAGCGACTCGCCCGCACACAGTGTCCATCCATCTCACGACCTTTTAGTCTAACCTGCGGCGGTCGCGCGTTTGCGCGCAGGCTTGGCCAGGCTCAAAAGAGACTCGACCAGTATGCGGGCGAATGCTTCGTCGTTGATAGCCGCATCGACTTCGATCAGTTTCACCTTCTTGCTCAAGTCTTGCTTCAACGCCGCGCGGAAGGCCTCGTCTGAGGCGGGATCGTACAGCTCCCCGCCCGGACGATTGGGCATCGAAAAGCCTTTCAATGGCAGTACATAGATCACCGGCCTTTGCTCTGGTTCAGCCTCTTCGCCGTCAGGTGTCCGACTTCCGCCATCTCATTCGCCGCAGTTCGCACCAGCGTCATCAGCGGATTCATGTAGTATGTTGCGCGGCCCTCATACTTGGCCGGGAGGCTCTCCCTGGTTCCCTGCACGATGTAATCGATGCAACCAGGCGCTACGACCTGAGGCAATCCTTTTCGCCCCGCCGCCTCGAGCCGGTCGGGTCCAGGATTGTGGTATCCCTGGCAGACGAAATCCGTCAATTCGTGGGTGGTAAGGTCCAAGACCATGTCGAAGAATCCCTCCTCGATCATCTCTTCCATGGCTTTGCCGCCTACCCCGTTGGCGTGAAAGGCGACCACCTCCATGCCATTATTTTCCAACAAAGGTTTACATACCGAGACCGCCCCCATCGTATTTCCATAGGTCGTCATGGCAACCCGGAGAGGCTCATCCAGGATTTTGCAAGCGCTTTGCTGAGGTGGCGCCAGAAGATCGCAGTTGAAGTGCTTGTGCCCGCACTCACATGGACCCGGATTTCCGGAAGGCAGTTCATAGGCGCGGAAGTCGAATTATGATCTCTGCAAATCTCCCGACGTTCGTTTTTGGTAACCATCTCGAAAAGCTAATTTTTCGATTGGTTGGTACCCGAGTCAGCGCAGTTTGATGAACTCGGTTGCGCTGGCCAGGGAATTCAAGGCGGCCTTGTTGCGAACAATCAGAGTCGTTCCTTTGCTTCGCACGATTTGCCGCTTCTTGAATTCCATGAGCACTCGGGTCACGGTCTCGCGCGATGCCGCGATCATCTGGCCCATTTCCTCATGAGTGAGCAGGAGCCTGACCTGGGGTTCCGGCTGCTCTGCTTCCCCCGAACGAACCATCCAGTCCAGCAGCAGCTTGGCCACCTTCTCGGCGGCCGATTGTGCCATGTTGAACGAACGCAATTCACGGCACGCGGAGCTGTATTTCTCGGCTAATTGCTGGTCGACGCGGAAGCAAGCTTCGGCGTGGCCGCCCAGAAAGCGGAGAAAATCTTCGCGCTTGATGAAGTTGATCTGGCAGCTCTCGATGGTCTCGGCGCTCACCAGGTAAGGCTGGCCCGAGATGGTCGCGCTCAGGCCGAGCATTTCTCCCGATTCGGCGATCCGCATAATTACCGTCTTGCCTTCCGCCGAGGAGAAGGAAAGCTTAACCCGGCCGCGGCACAGGATAAAAACGCCTCGCGGTTCATGGCTCTCCGCGAACAAAATTGCGCCACGGGGAAAAACTGTCGTGTACCTGAGATTCTCAAATGCCTGGAGTGCGCGCTCGGGCAGATCGCAGAACCTTCGATCGCCTTTGATGGTGCAGGCGGTACAGCTTTCAATAATGTCGAAC
>Ga0182014_10002668_pt1 | contig 22167 bp, 17 predicted proteins | sample 612S2DmetaG_FD_120489 | JGI IMG/M metagenome (GOLD analysis project Ga0182014, IMG submission 120489) | Permafrost microbial communities from Stordalen Mire, Sweden - 612S2D metaG | ecosystem: Environmental > Terrestrial > Soil > Wetlands > Permafrost | place: Sweden: Stordalen | collected...
CAGGCCAACGCGCTTCGCTGCCGTCGGCCTGGCGATTGCGGTAACTCTACTGCAAGCCGCCCCGAAGGACGGCCAGCGGACATTTGCGACGCCGCACGAGGCCGTCCAGGCGGCCATTGATGCAGCGGAGCACAATGACACGGCGGCCCTCCTCCTGCTTTTCGGACCCGACGGCAAGTACATTCTCGAATCCGGCGATCCCGCAGAAGATAGGGATCTTCGCGCCGAGTTTGCGCGCTCGGCTCACGAAAAGCTCCAGATTGATGCAGATCCCCTGACGCCTGACAGGGCGACCTTCTCGGTGGGGGTAGAGGAGTGGCCGTTTCCCGTTCCCGTGATTCGCAGAGAAGGAAGATGGCAACTGGATTCGGCCAGCGGGAGGATCGAGATTCTGGCGCGCAGGATTGGCAGGAACGAACTGAACGCAATGGAGGTTTGCCGGGGCTACGCGGAGGCGCAACTGGAATACGCCGCAGCGGCGCGCGACGGAGATGGCGCCCTGAAATATGCGCAGAAGATCGTCAGCACACCGGGCAAGCAGGATGGGCTGTATGCGGATGGCGTTGCCGACAGTCTGGTTTCGGGAGCGTTCGCCGCGGCCGCAGCCGCGAATCAGTCTACAGGGGGCAAGAGGCCGGAACCGTATCACGGATACTATTTCCGAGTGCTGAAATCTCAGGGACCGGACGCTGCCGGAGGCGCCTTCGACTATGTGGTGAACGGTAAGATGATTGGCGGCTTCGGTCTGGTCGCCTGGCCCGCGGAGTATGGCGTGTCCGGAGTCCGGACTCTTATCATCAACCACGACGGCGTGGTTTACGAAAAAGATCTGGGGGCCGGGACCGCCGTCGAAGCCCGCCAGATGACGCGGTTCAATCCCGACAAATCCTGGCAGCCGGTGGTCCTGGAGTAGAAATCCCACGGCTTCCGCCAATCCGTTCACGCGCAGTTTGAGGCTCCGATCAAGGTGTTCCAGGAATCCGACTGTCGAACGAGGCGATTCTTATGTCAACCATCTTAAACCGGGAAATCCGGCTGGCATCCCGCCCCAACGGGGTTCCCACCGCAGCCAATTTTACCCTGGCGCAGACCGAACTGGAGCCACTAAAGGATCAGGAGGTGCTGGTTCGTAACCTCTTTATATCGGTGGATCCATATATGCGGGGCCGGATGAACGCCGGAAGGTCGTATGTGCCGGCTTTCGAATTAGGCAAAGCGCTCGACGGCGGCGCAGTTGGCGAGGTCATCGAGTCCCGTGCCAAGGAATTCAAGCCAGGTGACGCCGTCGCCTCCCCCTTTGGCTGGCGGGAATACTTCATTGCTTCGCCGAAGCAACTGCAGCCGGTCAGCGGCGAGATTCAGCCGCTCTCGGTTTACCTTGGCGCCCTCGGCATGACGGGCATGACTGCGTGGATAGGGCTGAATCTGGTCGAGGTCAAAGCCGGCGACGTCATTTGCATTTCGGGAGCCGCGGGCGCGGTCGGCAATGTGGCGGGTCAACTGGCGAAACTGCGCGGCTGCCGTGTTATCGGTTCGGCCGGCTCGGCGGAAAAGGTCCGTTTCCTGCGGGAAGAATGTGGTTTTGACAACGCCTTCAACTACAAAACCGGTTCTGTCCTGGGACAATTGAACCGGGAGGCGCCCGATGGGATCGATGTTTATTTCGATAATGTGGGAGGCGAAACGCTCGAAGCCGCCCTCTCGGCTTTGCGTGTGCATGGCCGGATCGTAGCCTGTGGCGGCATCTCCGGTTACAACGCCGACACGCCGCATCCGGGCCCTTCGAATCTATTCAACATCATCACCAAACGGCTCACGATGAAGGGGTTCATAGTTTCCGATTGGCTGGAACGTGGAGCCGAGTTCCACAAGGAAGTGGGCGGCTATTTCAAAGCGGGCAAGCTGAGGAGCCATGAGACGGTGGTGAAAGGAATCGACCAGGCGGCGGGCGCTTTCATCGGTCTTTTCCAAGGGCAAAACGTCGGCAAGATGGTGGTGGACTTGTCCTGAACGCGAGCGTTCCCATGGACAAGACAGCTCCGGGAAATCAAAACCCCTATGCACCGCCTCGGCGCACTTACGGCCGGCGATTCTCTAAACCTTTGGGTCAACGCCGCCCGCCTCCAACGGGGCTGACAGGACCCACCACCAGTCGGCAACTTTCACACTTCAAGTGCGGCCTTTGCATCGAGGTTCCCGTCAAATCTGCCGCTACCTGCGCCGTACCGGCGGCCTCAGCCTTCAAATAGAAGGAGTTCTATGATGGACCGTCTCGTGCAAGGGACGATACTCGGCTCACCTGGTCGAAACGGAAGCTCTCGGCGACACTGTCGTCAATGCGGCGTGATGAGCGGCTCCGGCGCCGGTCCGCCGCGCATGATCACCGGTTGGATGAACCGCCCGTTATTGCGGCTGCAAAGAGCGGGAGAAGGATGGGTTCAGTCATGAAAACGGAGTCCAGCATTCGAAACATCGCGTTTCTCGGCGACTACCTGCCGCGTAAGTGCGGCATCGCAACATTTACATCCGACTTGCTCGGGGCTGTGGCAGCGCGGCATCCCACAGGATCGTGCTTCGCGGTGCCGGTCACTGACATCGATGGGTGCTATCGGTATCCGGACGCAGTTCGCTTCGAGATCGCCGAGCAGGATCTGGGGTCTTACCGGCGCGCGGCCGACTTTCTGAACTCCGCCAAAGTGGACGTTGTCTCGGTGCAGCACGAGTTCGGAATTTTTGGCGGCCCGGCCGGCAGCCATTTATTAGAGCTGCTGCGCAGACTAGCGGCGCCGGTGGTCGCCACGCTCCACACCGTTCTCCTCAAGCCGAACGCAGACCAGCATCGCGTGATGCGGGAATTGATCGCGCACTCAACCCGCCTGGTGGTCATGGCGGAAAGGGGACGAACGATTTTGGAGGAGGTGTACGAAGTGCCCCGGGCCAAGATCGATCTGATCCCGCATGGCATCCCCGACGTGCGTTTCATCGACCCGGATTACTACAAGGGTCAGTTTGGCGTGGCCGGAAAAAAGGTATTGCTGACGTTCGGGCTGCTTTCGCCCAACAAGGGGATTGAACACGTTCTCAACGCTCTCCCGGAGGTGGTGGCGGAGTTTCCGGACGTTGTCTACATCGTGTTAGGCGCCACGCACCCCAACGAATTGCGCGCGCGAGGCGAGACCTACCGCCTCAGCCTAGAGGCCACGGCGAAGAAGAACAAAGTCGAGAACAGCGTCATCTTCCACAACCGCTTTGTGGACCTGAAGCAACTGACCGAGTTTATCGGAGCGGCGGATCTTTACGTTACTCCTTATCTGGACGAAGCCCAGAGCACCTCGGGAACGCTAGCTTATGCGTTTGGCGCGGGCAAGGCCGTGATCTCGACGCCGTATTGGCACGCCGCGGAGTTGCTGAGCGACCAGCGTGGCGTCCTCGTGCCGTTCGCGGACGCGAAGGCGATTGCGCGCGAGGTGCGCGGGTTGTTGCGCGATCGAACGCGCCGGACCGCCATGGGCGATCGCGCCTACAGGTTGGGGCGCGCCATGGTGTGGAGCAACACAGCGGGTCTTTACCTGCGCTCCTTTGAAGCCGCGCGCCGGCAGGGGGCAACGGCGCCCCGCGAATCGGTCGCTGTGAACGGGTTCTTCCGCCGGCCACAGGAATCGCCGGAGTTGAATCTGGATCATGTTTACTATATGACCGATAGAACTACATCGTTCCGATTACATTCGGGAAGTGACGAGGACTATTAGCGTACGTGAAGCCACATATTCAGTCGATGGAAAGGATAAACGATCATGGCAGTTGTCGAGCAAAAGAAATGTGCACACCCGGCATGCCGGTGTACCGTGCCAGATGACAAAACGTATTGCAGCCAACAATGCGAAGACGCGAAGGGAGAGGTAGAGATCTCGTGCGATTGCGATCATCCGGGTTGCGCGCTTTGAGAGTAGGAATCGGCACAGGTACTGACTGAGCGGTCGCCGTGCTTTGGCGCCAACGGGCGACCGTCTGCGGGTAGTGGGTCAAGTTCTCATGCCGACCCACTACCGGTCTTTCGGAATCAGGCAGAGCGACGCAAAGCGTTTCCGGCCATTCTACGAATATGGGACCGTAGCTACAGAAAACCGATTGAATAAGTGCAGTGGAAGGCCCTTAGGGCTTTGCGGGCGTCGGCTGCCAGAGCTCAATCTTATTCCCATCCAAGTCATAGATCCAGGCAAAGCGACCGTAGGATTCATTCATTCGTTTGGCGTCAATCTTTACGCCCTCTTGTTTCAAGCGGTCGAGCAAAGCATCCAGATCGTCCACGATGTAGTTGACCATGAACGGTTGCGTGGCTGGGAAATAGTCAGTCGAGGTGGGAAAAACAGTCCAAACTGTAACGTGTTCCTTTTGCGGGTCGTCGTGTTCGCGCCACGGAAGCATCATGCCTCCGCCTTTGTCAGCGAGTCCAAGATGCTTCGAATACCATTCGCGCATCTGATCACGATTCGCGGACTTGAAGAAGACACCGCCGATTCCAAGGATGCGTCCGCGCCGCTCCATTTCGACGGGCGGCTTCGACTTTTCAGGTTGCTGAGATTGCACTTCCTGTCCTCCTTTTGAACAGACCGAGATGAGCAACAGCGAGCCGAGCGCAATTGTGCTCCACGGTATTCCTTGCATGTACGGATTATACAAGTTTTCATGGATTATACAAGTTTCGATTCTGAATTGAGAAAACGGTTCGCTCAAGGTTCGGCGCGATTCACCCTTTCCAGATCGACCCTGCCGCTTTCGGACTGTTTGCACGGATCTCGTCGAAGAATGGGGTGCGCCGCTGCTCGACGCACTCGGCGGCGTACAGGTACATAGCGGCGGACCAAGTCTGCCAATCCCGCCCGCTGGGCTTACCGGTCTGCGCCTTAATCCACTCGTTGAAACCCCACTCGGCCTGGTTCTCGTGCCACGGTTTGACCAGCTCGGTCAACGCCGCGAGCTTCCGCTTCGCCAGTCCCATCCGCCCCGCCGCGACGCACGCCGCCACATAGAAGCCGCAAACAAACGGCCAGACGCCCCCGTTGTGATACTCGCCGGGCCGGTTGTATTGCTCGTATCGGGGGTGCCAGTCGGGATCGTGGCGCAAGATATACGGAAACAAACAAGGCGGCGAATCGACGGCTAGCTCTCCGCGGTCCCGCATGGCGTCGCACTCGGCCTCAATCCATGCCACCAGGTCTCGCGACCGATCGGGCGAAGCAATCCCGGTCAGGATCGCCAGACTATTGCCCAACAGATCGAAACGATCGCTGTTAAAGAGTTTGTAGGAGTAGAGGGCGTAATAAGGCTTGGATGGCACTACAAGGCCCTCGTGCTCATGGGGATTCTTCGCCGCGGCACGGACCTCCAGACGATTCATCAGATCGCGAAGCCGACCGGCGGACTCATGCTCGCCATAAAGAAGCAGATAAGCGTAAACCAGCGTATTCACGTACAATCCAAAGCCCATCACCCATTGCTCGTCACGCCAGTCGCTGGTGGGTAATTGCGACACCATCACCATATCGTCAGGGCTCTGGTATTGCATCCATTTCAGGGCTTTCCGCGCTGCCTCGTCGAGAAACTCCGGCTGGTTGGCGCGTTTCCTGTATAAGGCCAGGCCAAAGAGAAACAGGGGCGTCGTATCGCTGGAGCCACGGTCGGCGGGATCGTGCGCGAGCGATGGGACGAGGCCGCGCGGCGTCTGATTGGTTGCCAGCGCCACCAGCGTGCGCCGCAGCGCGTCCGCAAGCTCCTGATTGCCGTTGGCCAGAAATCCCAGGGCTGAAATCATCAGGTCCCGCGTGTAAGGTTCCGGGTATCCCCACCCGGCGGTTCGTGGCAACCCTTGAAACGGCCCGCGCGCGTTAGAGAGCAGGACACGGAGGGCCGCCTCTTTGGCCTGGTCAATGGAGGCAATCGGCTTTTCGTCCATAAATATGGCCACCTCGATGGCGTGCGGCGCCAGATCGACGAGGACTCGCACTCGCCGCGTTGCTCTCTACTGAATTCCCAATCGGTCGGACACGATCTTCAGGAAACGTCTGGCCACCTGGCGATAATCGAACAACTCGACCGCGCGTTTTCGGCCCGCTTCGCCCATCCTCCGCCGCAGACCGCTGTCCTCCATGAGTGTCAGGAGGTACCTGGCGATGTCGGGCACGCTGGCCCGGAACTCCGCTGTCCGAGGGCTTGGAAACACTATGCGATGGCTAGCGTCTATTCCGTGGCCTTCCCCGAATACCGCCTCACTGATCTTCCTCTCCTCGGCTACTTCCGCCAGGAATGCCGTTTCACCGTGGACCATCGTGTCCAAAAACGCCATCGCGCGAATCGCGATCACCGGCTTTGCGCAAGCGTTAGCCTCCACCTGAATCATACCGAAACCTTCCAGCCGCGACGGTGCAGCGTAGATATCGCAGGCGGCCAGCAAGTACGGCATGAAATTCTGCGAGACCACGTTGGTGGAGAAGACGATCTTCTTGTCAATGCCCAAGTCCGCCGCCAGTTGGAGGTCGATCAGGTTCTGTTGGACCGTGCGCGGCTGAGGCCAGACCTTGCAGACATACCTCCAGCCGGGAGCCTCGGCGTCGACCAGCGCCAGCGCCCGCATGACCTCCTGGGCGCCCTTGGACGCCGCGTCGCCGCCGACGGTCAGGATCATGATCCGCTCGTCGGACACTCCCAAAGCCTCGCGGATGGATCGGATTTTCAGGTCGTCGCGGCTGTGCGGCGTGAAGCGGTCCGTGTCGCAACCTACCGGCAGCACCTCGATATTGTCTCCCCTGATGCCGTCCCTGATATACGTCTCCTTCACCCAGTTGGAAGTGACCAGGATCAGCGGCAGAGCGTTCAACACCTGTTGGTGTGCCGCGACATACCCATCGGCCAGGAGCCACGGCACGGTCTTCATGCCAAACTGTTGCGGGTGCAGGACCAGGTGTGGAACATGGCCCCAGAACCCAATCCCAACCACCACGTCCGGCTGGAACCACCGGTAATACCATTCCTTTTCCTGGGGCGATTCGAAATGCACCGGGTAGACGTCGACGCCGATCTCGGCGAGGCCCCTGCAGAACAACTGGCCCTGCGTCGCCAGGCCGGCCGCCGATGGCGGGTATTCGGTAAGCACAAGCACTTTCACGATTGCGGCTCCCTGGGTGTTGTACGCTTTACCGCCTCTTGCGGCGAGTCAAAGCACCAGAACCCTTCTTCTCTCGGAGTGGTTTGCGCTTCCCAACTGCCGGCCCCGAACCCGTAAAGATCCGTAATCAGCCGGCGTTTTTCGAGCCAGACATCGTCCGTCAACACGTCCCGCCGATCCGCATCGTCGCGAACCCGAGGGAAGTACGCCCGGCCCCCGTCTTCGTAAGCAAACAACCACAATCGCCCGGTGTCGATGTTGCCCGACCGCCAAAGCGCAACCACGCCGTGGCAGCACTCCGAATGCCGGCGATGCCGCGTGTACTCGCCCATTGGGCCGTGGGTCAAAATCAGGCTGTAGCTGGTTCCAGCCAGCAGCCTCGCGGTGGTTTCTTGAACCTGCCCGGCCGGCAGCGGCGCCTGGTCCGGTCCATCGTCGAGATCGGCCATGTCACCCTCCGCCCCCAGTCGCCGCAAGACCCGGCGGAACCTTGGCGCGCGGTCCGGATCCGCCGCTCTGCACAAGGTCAGGATGCGCCAAAGAAACTCGGGATGGGTCAGTATGTAGCCGCCACACCAGAGCGTCTCGTCGTCCGGATGGGCGACGACGACAGCCGCCCGCGGCCGCGGGTCCGATCTTAACTCATCGAGAGGCATGGGAAGATTGTTCTCTAATCAGGAAGTTTCGCTTTATGCGACACGGTGGCTCTAGGGAGTGTTCGCGGTCTGGCGCGGCGTCTCTTTGGACGTGATCTGCGATGCCGCGGGAAGCTGCGTCACGTCCCATCCGCCTCCAAGGGCCTGGATCAACTGAACCGCCGCTGCCATCTCGCTCACGCGCAGAGTCAACTGGGTCTGCCGATCGCTCAACAGAATATTCTGCGCAACGATCACGTCAAGGTAGGGATCGAGACCGGTCTGGTACCGCGCCGTGGCGATGTCGACGTATCGCTCGGCCGCGTGCACCGCCGCATCCTGCTTGGCGATCTGCTGCGATGTCACACGGAGCGTCGCAATGTAGTCCTCCACCTGTTGAAACGCCGTCAGCACGGTCTGCCTGTAAGCGGCGACGTCGGCATTATAAGTCGCGGTGTACTGAGCCACCGCCGCTCGGCGCAGACCGGCGTCGAAGATCGTCTCGGAGGCCGAAGCCCCGAGCGACCAGACCAGCGCCGGAAGCGAAAACAACTTCGCGATGGTAGACGACTGAAGCCCGCCGCTCCCCGTGAGGCTTACCGTCGGGTAGTACGCCGCCTTCTGGACACCGATGATCGCATTTGCCTCGGCCATGGTTCGTTCCGCCGCGGCGATATCCGGGCGCCGCTCGAGCAGTTGGGAAGGAACGCCGACAGGGATCGCGGGAATCGGCGTCGTCAGGTTTTTCACGGGCATCGAAAAGCTTGAAGCGGGCCTCCCAATCAGCGTTGCCATGGCATGTTCGTACAAGGCGCGGTTGGTGGCAATGCCGATTCCCGCGGCTTCCGCGTTCGCGAGCGTTACCTCTGCCTGAGCGACGGCCTCCGGGCTGTCGATCCCGGTTTCCACCAGAGCGCGCGTCAGCTCGAGCGACTGCCGGTCGGCCTCGATGGTGCGGTTATACAAATCCTGGAGCGCATCTTGCCCGCGGAGTTCGAAGTAATACTCCGCCAGGGCGGCCTGTTCCGTCAGGCGCTCGTTTTCGAGGTCCGCGGCGCTCACCTGGGCGGCGTACCTGAATTCGCTGACCGTGTTGCGGATGCGGCCCCATAGGTCCGGCTCCCACGACACATCGAACGGCAGGGAAAAATCACTAAAGGTGGTGCGTCCGCTCGTCGACGGGGCGGCCGTCGTCCCGCCAGTCCCTTTTCCGGCGCCTGCGGCCGCCGCGCCCGCTCCGGTCCTGGTGTACGCAGGGTTCACCATCACGGTGGGGAAGTAGCCCGCATGGGCCTCACGCACCTGCGCACGGGCCGCCATGAAGTTCTGAAAGTATTGCGCAATGTTCTGATTATCGATGTTCAACCGATCTTCGAGCGCGTTGAGTTCGGGCTCCTTGAAGATCTCCCACCACTTTCCCTTGAGGGCCGCGTCCTGCGGCTGCGCGGCCTGCCATGTGCCCGGCGGCGCGGCGCTGTACGCCGCTGGAGACGCCTCCTTGAAAGCCGGCGGAGTGGGAGTGACGGGCGCGGCATATCTGGGGCCAACATTGCACCCGCTCAGTAGAGAGATCCAGATCGCCGCGGCACAGGCCGCGCTACCGGCTCTTCTACGCTTTTCAGTCGGACTGGGCGGCTTCTCGGTCATAGATCCTATCCACTTAAACCGCGGCGCTGGGGGCCGGACCGGCCCCATGGCCAAGCATGTCGTGCTGCTTTCCCAGCATCCGCAGCCGCAGCCGATCGAATGCCAGGTAGAGCACCGGCGTCGTATAGAACGTGAGCAACTGACTCAAGATTAGCCCTCCCACAATCGTGATGCCAAGGGGCCGGCGGAGCTCAAACCCCATACCCGTCCCGAGCGCCAACGGCAGAGCTCCCAATAACGCAGCCATCGTGGTCATCAGGATCGGGCGGAAGCGCAACATGCACGCTTCGAAAATCGCGTCGGCCGTGCTCTTTCCATCCTGGCGCTCCGCCTGAAGAGCGAAATCGATCATCATGATGGCGTTCTTTTTTACGATCCCGATCAGCAGCACGATGCCGATGATGGAAATGACGTTCAGATCCACCTTAAAGAGCATCAGTGCGAGCATGGCGCCTACGCTCGCCGACGGCAAAGTGGAGATGATCGTCAGTGGATGGACCAGGCTCTCATACAAAATACCGAGAACGATGTACACCGCCAGCAGCGCCGTCAGAATCAGCACGGGCTCGGTGCTCAGGGACTGCTGGTACGCCAGCAGCGTGCCTGCAAAAAACCCTTGAATCGTGGAAGGCTTGCCAAGCCGCTTTTGAAGCTCGCCGATGCTCGATGTGGCGTCGCTCAAAGACAAGTTCGGGGCGAGGTTAAACGACACGGTGACGGAAGGGAATAAGCCGGTGTGGTTGACGGCTAGCGGGATGGTGTTGGACTGGCCCCTGGCCACCGCGAGCAGCGGAATGCTACCGCCGCTGGACGCCGGGAGGTAGATGTCTCTCAGCCCTTCCGGGCTTTGCCCATACTGGGGAGCGACTTCCAGCACGACGTAATATTGATTCAACTGCGTGTAGATGATCGACACTTCCGATTGGCCGAATGCGCCGTATAACTCCGAGTCCAGCGACTGCACGGTAAGTCCGAGCTTTGCCGCCGTGACCCGATCGTAGGTCATCAGCTCATCGAGGCCGCCATTCTGCTGGTCCGAACTCACGTCCTGGAGACCGGGCAGGCCCTTCATTGCGCTCAGTAGCGTCGGTCCCCACTTGGAAAGCTCCTGTATATTGTCGGATTGGCTCGTGTACTGGTACATCGCATTACTGGACCGGCCGCCGATGCGCAGATCCTGCACGGCTTGAAGGAAGGCGGAAGCCACCGGCAGACGGTTCAATTGGGGGCGCAGGCGGTTGATGATCTGGGCGGCACCGACGTTCCGCCGCGCCGCCAGTGGCTTGAGCGCAACATAGAGGGAGCCGGTGTTGGTGGCCCCATTGCCGCCGGTAAACGCGATCACATTCGCGACGGCGGGATCGCTCTTAATCACGGCGCCGATCCGCTGAATGGAGTCGTTCATCGCCGGGAAGGACGAATCCTGCGGCCCTCGCACCGCGCCGGTGATCGCTCCGGTGTCCTCCTGCGGGAAAAAGCCCTTGGGTATCTTGACGATGAGCACCCCATTGAGCGCAATGGTGAGGAAGAGTACGACGAGGGTGGGAGCCGGATGGCGAAGCACCCACCGCAGGCTGCCGCGATACAACGACAGCACCCAGTCGAAAAACCTTTCGCTGGCGGTGAAAATACGGCCGTGTTTTTCCGTGCGTTCGTTCTTTAACAGATAAGCGCACATCATCGGCGTGGTAGTCAGGGAGATGATCATGGACACAAGAATGGCCGTCGAGAGAGTGACGGCAAATTCGCGGAAGAGACGGCCAACGATTCCGCCCATCAACAACAGAGGAATAAAGACGGCGATGAGCGAGATGCTGATAGTGAAGACGGTGAAACCGATCTCTTCCGCGCCCTTCAGCGCCGCGGCAAAGGGTTGCATGCCATTTTCCAGATGGCGCGTGATATTTTCCATGACCACGATGGCATCGTCCACCACAAATCCCGTTGAAATGGTCAGGGCCATCAGCGAGAGGTTGTCAAGGCTATATCCGAACAGATACATCACTGCGAGCGTGCCGATCAGCGAGACCGGCACCGCAACGGCGGGAACCAGCGTAGCACGGCCGTTGCGCAGGAAGACAAAAACCACCATGATGACGAGGCCGATGGAAATCAGCAGCGTCCTCTCGACGTCGCTGACGGAGGCGCGGATGGTTGTGGTCCGATCGAGAACGATGGTGGTATCGATGCCGAGCGGAATGGATGCCTGGATCAATGGAAGTTGCGCGCGTATGCGGTCGACCGTATTAATGATGTTGGCGCCGGGCTGGCGGAAGATGATGACGGAAATCGAGCGCTTGCCGTTCAGATAGCCGGCGGCACGGACGTTTTGCACGGAGTCCGTCACCTGGGCGACATCGGACAGGCGGATAGCCGCGCCGTGGTGATAACCGACGACAATCGGCTTATAGTCGTCCGCCTTCGAGATCTGGTCGTTGGCAAGGATGTCCGCGGTCACAACGCCATCGGAGATTTGGCCTTTGGCCAGGTCGGCGTTCTGCAGGCTCAGCACGGACTTCAAATTCGCAAGGGTAAGTCCGTAGCTGGCCAATTGGGTGGGATTTGCGTCCACGCGCACGGAGGGCAACGCGCCGCCTCCGACACTGACCTGCCCTACGCCCTGAATCTGCGACAACTTCTGCTCGATGACGGTGGAAGCTTCGTCATACAGCGTCGCGGGACCGTATTTGTCCGATGTAAGACCGAGGATCATGATCGGCGCATCGGAGGGATTGACCTTGCGATAAGTCGGATTGGCGGGCAGGTTGGCGGGCAGATAGGTTCGGGCCGCATTGATGGCGGCCTCGACATCGCGGGCCGCGCCATCGATGTCGCGGCTGAGGTCGAACTGGATGGTGAGCGATGTGCTGCCGAGCGTGCTGGCGGAGGTCATCTCCGTCACACCCGCAATATGACCGAACTGCCGCTCCAGGGGAGTGGCGACGGACGACGCCATAATGTCGGCGCTGGCCCCAGGCAAACTGGTACTGACCGAAATCGTCGGAAAGTCGACTTCCGGCAGGGGCGATACGGGCAGCACCTCAAACGCAACCGCCCCGGCAAGGGCAATCGCCACCGTGAGCAGGGTCGTAGCCACCGGCCGGTGGATGAAGGGCGCGGAGATGTTCATGCCGGCCCTGCCAATTCCGCGCCTCCGGTTTCCGGCTGGTTCGATTTGTGCGCAAACCGGTGCCCCAGATTGTCAAAAAAGATATAGATGACGGGCGTGGTGTAAAGCGTGAGCACCTGGCTTAGCAGCAGTCCACCTACCATGGCGATGCCCAGCGGCTTGCGCAACTCGGAGCCGAAACCCGTTCCCAGCGCCAGCGGCAGCCCAGCCAGCAGCGCCGCCATGGTGGTCATCATAATGGGGCGGAAGCGGAGCAGACAGGCCTCGTAAATGGCATCCGTCGCGTTCTTGCCGTGCTTCCGCTCGCCCTCCAGGGCGAAGTCGACCATCATAATGCCGTTTTTTTTCACGATGCCGATCAGCAGCACAATGCCGATGATCGCCACCATGCTCAAATCCTGGTGAAAGAGAAGCAGTGCGAGGAAAGCGCCGACGCTCGCCGACGGTAGCGTGGACAGAATCGTAATGGGGTGGACAAAGCTCTCATACAACACACCAAGCACGATGTACACCGTGACCAGAGCGGCAAGAATGAGCAACGGCACACCGGCCAGCGAATTCGTGAAGGATGCCGCGGTGCCTTGAAAACCCGCCTGGAGGCTGGGAGGCATGTGCATGTCTTGCTGCACTTTGCCAACGCTTGTAATGGCGTTGCCCAGGGCGGCATTCGCCGCCAGATTGAACGACACCGTGATCGCCGGAAACTGGCCCTGGTGGGTAATGGCGAGCGGCTCCGTGGTCTTCTCGAAGTGGGCGAAAGCGCTCAGCGGAACGGCGCTGCTCACGGCCGAACTGGTAGTGCCCGCCGAAGTGGCTCCCTTGCTGGACGCCGCCGTCGAGGTGCTCGCCGAAAGCGCGTTCGCGGGAGGAGCAAGGGTATTTGCCGCCGGAGTGTACAGGGCGGAAGTCGTCAGCGCATTGGAGCCCGCGGAGGACGATCCGGAAGACGCAAAAGAGGAAGAGGCTCCGGTGCCGCTGGCGCCCGCGGACGCATTGGACTGAATGTAGAGTTGGTTCAGCTTGTTAGGGTCTTTCTGAAACTCCGGCTGACTCTCGAGAACGACATGGTACTGGTTTACCTGGGTATACATCGTGCTGATCTGCCGCTGACCGAAGGCGTCATAGAGGGTGTTGTCGATGGTCGAGGGCGCGATGCCCAGTCGCGAAGCGGTGACCCGGTCGATCGCCAGAGATACGGCCAGGCCGCCCAGTTGTTGATCGGTGGCCACGTCTTCCAGTTCCGGCAACTGCTTCAGCCGGTTGACGAAGCGGTTGGTCCAGTCACTCAACTCGTTCGCATCGGGGTCTTCGAGCGTGTACTGGTATTGCGTTCGGCTCACGCGGTCGTCCACGGTAATATCCTGCACGGGTTCCATGAACAACTGGATTCCCTGAACCTGGCTCACTCTGGAGTTGAGCCTGCGGATCAGGTCCGACGCACTGATCTTGCGCTGATCGAGCGGCTTTAAATTGATCGACATCCTACCGCTGTTCAGGGTTGTATTGGTTCCATCCGCGCCGATAAACGAGGAGACGCTTTCCACCGCCGGGTCGCTCAAAACCGCCTTTGTAAGCTCCTGCTGCTTCTCTGCCATGGCCGATGAACCGATCGCCGGCGGCGCCTGCGATATGCCCTGGATGACACCCGTGTCCTGTATCGGGAAGAATCCTTTGGGGATGACGATGTAAAGAAACACCGTAAGCACCAGTGTCGCCACCGCGACCAACAGGGTAATCGTCTGGAACCGAAGAACGAACTTCAGCGTCCGGCCATAGAACGCGATCATGCCGTCGAAAGCGCGCTCCGTGGCCCTATAGACGCGCCCCTGCTCCTCTTTTGGCTGGCGCCGCAAGATGCGCGCGCTCATCATGGGCGTGAGAGTAAGGGAGACCACCGCCGAAAGGACGATGGTAACGGCAAGAGTTACGGCAAACTCGCGGAACAGGCGCCCCACCACGTCACCCATAAATAACAGCGGAATCAATACGGCGATGAGTGACACGGACAGCGACAGAATGGTGAAGCCGATTTGCTCCGCACCCTTGAGCGCCGCTTCCATGGGTGGATCGCCCGCTTCGATGTACCGCGAGATGTTCTCGATCATCACGATGGCGTCGTCCACGACAAACCCGGTGGAGATGGTCAGCGCCATCATCGATAAGTTATCCAGGCTGTAACCAAGGAGGTACATCGCCCCGAAGGTGCCCACCAGCGACAGGGGCACGGCCACGCTCGGGATAATGGTGGCGTAGAGACTCCTCAGGAAGAGGAAGATGACCAGCACGACGAGTCCCACCGTCAACAACAATTCGAACTCAACGTCGGAAACCGATGCCTCGATCGCGGTGGTAAGATCGGTAAGCGTGGTCACCAGGATGCCCGTAGGCAGGTTGGCCTCCAGTTGCGGCATTAGTCCTTTAATACTCTTGACGACGCTGATGGTGTTGGCCCCGGGCTGGCGTTGCACATTCAGGATCACGGCGGGGGTCTGATTCATCCACGCCGCCTGATTATTGTTCTCTACGCCATTTACGATGCGCGCTACGTCGGTCAGCATCACCGGCGCGCCGTTGCGGTAGGCGACTACAACCTTCCGATAGTCGTTGCTGGTGACCAGTTGATCGTTGGCGTCGATTTGGTAATCCTGGCGCGGCCCATCGAAGTTCCCTTTGGCGGCGTTCACGCTGGCCCCTGTCAGCGCCGTGCGAAGGTCTTCCAGGTTGATGCCATAGGATGACAGAGCCGTAGGGTTGGCTTGAATGCGCACGGCGGGTTTTTGGCCGCCGCTGATGGTTACAAGACCCACCCCGTTGAGCTGCGAAATCTTAGGCGCAAAGCGGGTGTCCACAAGGTCTTCCACCTGGGAAAGCGGCATGGAATTCGAGGTGATGGCCAAGGTGAGCACAGGGGCGTCGGCTGGATTCGTCTTGCTGTAGATCGGCGGCGCGGGCAGGATGGATGGCAACAAACTCTGCGCCGAGCTTATGCCGGACTGCACCTCTTCCTCGGCTACATCGATAGCCAAGGTGAGATTAAACTGCAGCACGATGACCGAGGTGCCTCCGGAACTGGTGGAGGTCATCTGGCTCAAGCCCTGCAGTTCGCCGAATTGGCGCTCCAGTGGCGCCGTGACAGTCGTCGCCATCACGGACGGGCTCGCCCCCGGATAAAACGTCAGTATCTGAATGGTCGGATAATCGACTTCCGGCAGTGCGGAGACAGGCAGTTGCGTATAGCCGACAAGACCGATCAGGAGGATGGCAGCCATCAGCAGAGAGGTGGCTACCGGCCGCAAGATGAATGGACGAGACGGACTCAATGCGCTTTGCTCCCGCTGGCGCCGGCCGGGACAGGCGTGTTCGAAACGACCACGGCAACGTTGTCCTGCAACTTATCGAAGCTGCTGTTGGCGACAACGTCTCCAGGATTGATGCCGTCAATCTGCGTGAAACCGCCATCCGTAACTCCCGGCTTTACGCTCCGCAGATGCGCGAAATTGTTTTGAATCACGTACACGAACGATGCCTGGCCATTTTGTTGAATGGTGGAGGCTGGAAGCAGCGTCACCCCCACAAGCGTATTTACCAGCAGCCGGGTGTTTACAAACTGGTTCGGGAAGAGCGCGTCGTTGGCGTTGCCGAACAGCGCTCGCCCTTTTACCGTCCCGGTCGTAGTGTCAATCTGGTTGTCGATCGTCAACAGCGTCCCGCTTGCAATCTTCTTTTGCGCGCTGCGATCAAAAGCATCCACGGGGAGCTTGGCGCCCTTGCTTAGGCGAGCCTCCACCTGGCCCAGACTGTCTTCCGGTATGGTGAAAATTACAGTGATCGGCTCCAACTGCGTAATAACTGCGAGGGTCACGGTTCCGGCGGACTGCACCACGTTGCCCGGGTCCACCAGCCGTAAACCCATGCGGCCGGAGATGGGAGCGGTGATATGGCAGAAGTCGACCTGAACCTGGTCGTATTGCACCGTTCCCTGGTCGTTTTTTACCGTGCCCGCGTCCTGGAGCACAAGCTTCTCCTGATCGTCCAGGATTTGCTTGGCAATGCCGTTGCGTGCCCACGCCGCCCGGTAGCGTTCCAGGTCCATCTGTGCTTGGGCGAGCAGATTTTCGTCTCGCTCCAGCGCGCCTTGCGCCTGTAAGAGCGTCGCGCGGTACGGACGCGAATCGATTTCAATCAGGGGATCGCCCTTAAGTACCCGCTGACCCTCCGTATATTGCACGGTAACGACCAGCCCACCCACCTGGCTGGTAATCGAATCGGTATAGACGGGGGTGACAGTGCCGATTGCATCAAGGTAGATGCCGATGTTACCTTTTTGAGCTGTCGCGCTGGTAACGGTGATCCCCGGCGCGGGACGGCTTGCCAATGCCGCCGCTTTCTTGACGGCCTGGCGATGTCGTATGACCAGCGCGATGGCAAGCACCAGGATCAGGAGTAACAGGCCCCACATGACGGCCCACGCGACTTTATGCCGGCGGCGTGCCGGAGGGCGAGCCGCGAGCTGGTGGCCGGGACCAATGGCCGAAGGCTTCTTTAGTTCATCTGTCAAGCGATTCGGGTCTCCTTTTGCACCTCCGAATCCCACGGACAGTGCTGCTCGTGAGCGACTCCCGCAGCGTGAGTGGCGAAAGGTCTTCCCGCCCGCTTATTGGCGCGGTCAACCAGCCGCAACCCAACGCGCTCAGCGACAGGCGCCGCGATCTCACCGCGACAAGGGGCAGACGTGTACCCTGGGATGAGTGCAGAAGCTGCACCTGGAAGTGCGGGATTTGCTTCGCCCCGTGGCTCCCTGGACTCAACCTCCCAGGTACTCCACGTGCGCGTACGTGCCCAAGCGCGGGTTGTATGCCAGATACCAGCCAACATGGTCGGGGTCTTCGTAGATCACGATCTGATCGCCCGTCCAGTTCCAGCCCGCGACGATGTTGTAGTCCCACGCGGCGACGTCCCAGTAGAAATTGTTGAACCAGAAGCGCTGCGCGTTTCCTCCGGCCAGCATGAATACATGTTCCCGTCCAAAGCCACCGGTGAAGCGTCCGTGTGCCCACGGCTGTGCGAGGTGGTAATGCGCGTCGTTGGCGCCGGTATTGTGTCCGACCCACCTGTCGTTCCTGGCGTCCACGTGCGGAACGTCCGGATGACCATTCCTGTCCACTTTCACGTGGTTCTCGGTCGCGGACTTTTCCGCCCGGGCAGGGGCCGAAGCGCGCGCCGGCTTGGAAGCCCTCGCGGCAGCGGGACCCCGAGCGGGGATGTGGCCACCGCCAACCGCCGCGGGGTGACCGCCGCCGCGTGACTCCCCACCGCGCTGCGCAAAAGCAGCCACGCAAAACAGAAGAGATAGTCCTATGATCCTTTTCATCTTCGTGTGCACCTCGAAGTAAGCACCTAGCAAGCTTTTGGCCAATCTGTTGCTTCCGACAGTGCAGTTCCTGCCGCTTGACAACGCCGCCGCCCGCTGACTTTGCGGCTTCCCCTCTCAAATTGAAATGGAGGAAAACGTGCCCTGGATTTGCTGTCCGCGCATGTCTGGGGAGAATCTTCCCAGGCTTTGGAGGAACATTTTGACTAATCTAAGAACGTTAACGGAAAAGGCGTCAGAGCTTGGCGCCGGGGCCAAAGAGTCGATGGATGACTTGGGCCGGTCCGCAGGCAGGAAACTGGCTGAGGCGCGAGAGGAGACGGGCGATGCGCTCCACTCGGCTGCCTCCTCGGTTCGCGCAACAGGCGATGCGATCGATAACTTCGCTACCGGCACGGCGGATCGACTGGATGCTACCGCATCTTACGTCGAAGATCGCGATCTGAAAGGCGTATTCACTGACTTGCGGAGGTTTGGCCGCCGCCATTTGACAGGCTCTCTGGTGGCCGCGGTTGGGATCGGCTTTCTTGCCGGATCCGCCTGGAACCGAGCGACACACTCCTCCCGAAGAGCACACAAAAACACGTAACCGGGGCTTGGGTGACGGTCCAAGAATAGACCCTCGTCCGCGCCATTATGAGCCGGGAGCGGTGGTTTTCGCTTCTTCGCGCAGCGCCGCGATCCGGTTCTGTAGCGTCCGCAGGCTGATCCCCAACATCCCGGCCGCAAGTTTGCGATTGCCGTGCACGTGATCGAGGGTGAGCTTGATGTAAGCCTCCTCGAGCTTCATGAGTGGCTGGCCAGGCTGGAGCTTGAATCGACCGTCCTCGCCGTCCGAAGGCCGCGCATACGTGGCCGTGCTTACACCGAACGCGGGCGAAGGAAGGTCCGTCATCCGGATCGGACCATCGCCCGTCACGATGGCGGCTCGCTCCAGAATATTGCGCAGCTCCCGCACATTACCGGGCCAATCATACCGCTGAAACATGACCAGCACGTCGGCATCGACACCCGTGACCCGCGTGCCATGTTTCCTGTTCAGATTTTCCAGCATGACATCGGCGATCTGCGGAATATCTTCTTTATGTTCCCGCAGCGGCGGAATCAGGATCTGAAATACACTGAGCCGATAGTAAAGTTCCTCGCGCAAGTGCGTTCCGAGTGCTTGGCTGGTGGCGGCAAGTACCCGGGCGTCCACTGCGATTTCGTGCCTGCCGCCAAGCCGCCGCACTCGCAAGTCCTCGAGAACCCGCAGCAGCTTTGGTTGCGTGGACGACGGCATCTCCCCGATTTCGTCGAGAAACAAAGTGCCCCCGTGCGCCTGCTCAAAGCAACCGGCCGAACGCTCCATGGCGCCCGTAAACGCGCCTTTCTCATGGCCGAACAACTCGCTCTCAACCAGAGTCTCCGGTAAGGCGGCCGCATTGATCGCGACAAAAGGCCCGTCGCCGCGAGAGCTGCACTTGTGGATCTCCCGCGCAACCAATTCCTTTCCAGTGCCGCTCTCGCCACAGATCAATACCGGCGCCGAAGTGGGCGCTACCTGTCTGATGAGCGAAAAAATCTGCTGCATCGCCGGGGAGGTCCCTACCAAGTCCCCAAGTACGCCGCGAAGGCTCAGGTCGCGCTTGAGCTCGGCGGTTTTCTGCAGGCTGCGTTTGTAGCGAATCGCGCGGTCAAGGAGAATCTTGAAAGCGCGCGCTTCCACCGGTTTCTCAAGGAACCAGAATGCTTTGAGGTCATGGACGGCGGCAAGCGCCTTTTCCATGCTGCCGAAGCCGGTAAGCGCAATCGCCGGAGTGAGGTCGCCGCGTTCCTTCAGGTGCCGGAGCAGTTCAAAGCCGTCCATGCGCGGCATCACCAGGTCCGAAACGATCACGTCCGCGTTGAAGGCAGAGAGCCGTTCCAGCGCTTCCTGCCCATCGGCCGCGACTTGCGTGTCAAACGCACAATCGGAAAGCATGGCAGCCAGGGCACTGCGCTGACGCTCGTCGTCATCGACAATGAGTATCCGGCCCGAAACCGCAGGCAGTCGGGGCATCGCCTACTATTCTAGCAAGCCGCGACGGAACCGGCGTCGTGGTTCGGCGAGCCGGCCAGAACTAGCAACCTCGATGAGAGGCGAAACTGAACGCGAGGAGTATCCCCGCGTCGCGTCCCTACGAACCGTATCGAGCCGGTCCGGATGCCGCCGCTTCCAAAGAAAGACGGCACCGCGGCGTCACTGGCTCATTGCGTGAACCTGTAGCTGGTCACGGTTCCCCACACTCCGACCGCCTTCATGACCCAAATGGCGACCGCAACGACAACCACTACATTCAGGATCGTCTTGATACTCCCGGCCATTGGGATGAAGTTATTGATTAGCCACAGCGCGACGCCGACCACGACCAGCGCGATGACGATGTTTATCAGGGGCATGTTTTTTACTCTCCTGCGCCTTCAAGAAGCAATCCGCTGCCCAATCGCCGGGTTGGTTCGCGTTGGATGTGTCCCCACGAATTAAATGACTCTGCGCCCCTGAAGCAGCCGGATTACCATTACTACCAAAGCAACCACCAACAGGATGTGAATCAGCCCACCGGCGGTGTAGGAGGTCGCCAATCCCAACGCCCACAAAACCAGCAGAATTATACAGATTGTCCAAAGCATTTTTGGCTCCTTCGCGACACATGCTTGCAAGCGCGGTTCCAAAACGCCAGGTTGGAACTACATGGGGTTACGGGCTAACCGACGCACTGCCGGCCCGCGAACCCGATGTGGCGCGGAGGTGCAGAAACCGCACGAGACCGGCGACTTGCCGCAGATTTTGCCGGCCTACCCCGGGCGGCATATTAACTCTTCGCGGTCCTTAGGTCCCGGTTGTGAGGGTTCCGAACAGCGCCCCGACGCCCGCGGTCATCGCCATCGCGAGGGCACCCCAAAATGTGACGCGTGCGGCGCCGAGCGCCACGCCTGCGCCTCCGACACGCGCAGCCAACCCTCCCAGCAGCGCCAGGAACAGCAATGAGGTTCCGCCGACAAGGGGGATCAGACTCGCCTGCGGGCCTGCCGCTGTGACTGCGAGAGGCAGGGCCGCTCCGACCACGAAGCTGGCCGCCGAGGCCAACGCAGCCTGAATCGGACGCGCAGTGAAAGCTACGGAGATGCCGAGTTCGTCGCGAGCATGCGCGCCTAAGGCGTCATGGGCCATCAGTTGCTCGGCAACCTGTTTGGCGAGCTTGCGGTCGAGACCGCGAGCGACGTAGATCTCCATCAGTTCCTTGTGTTCGCCCTTTTCGTCCGTCTTCAGTTCCGTGCGTTCCAGCTTGAGGTCGGCCTGTTCGGTGTCTGCCTGTGAGTGTACGGACACGTATTCACCTGCGGCCATCGACATCGCCCCGGCAACCAGGCCGGCGATCCCCGCGACCACTACGTTCCCGTGACTCGCGTGCGCGGCTGCGACACCGAGCACCAGACTCGCCGTCGATAGAATCCCGTCGTTCGCGCCCAAGACCGCCGCGCGCAGCCAGCCGACGCGTCCCGTGCGATGTCGTTCCGTTTGGAGCGCTTGCATTCGTCAGCTACAGTGCGACAGTGATCGCCAGCCCGACGCCCGGATACCTGGTGTCGTAAAGGTAGTACCCGTTGTCATAAGCGATATAGACTTCATCGGTCGCCCACCAGTTTTCGGCCCAGTATTCCGGCCAGGGATCCACCAGCATGAACGAAAAGCCGCCGTACGAGAAACGGGGATACCCCATGTAGATCGTGGGGTTGGGCATCCGGAAATAGTGTTGACTCCCGAAATAAAGACCGAAGCGGTCCTGAGGAATGTAGTAGCCGCCATAACCTCCGCGCTGCGCCCAAGTGCGATGATCGCTGGCCCAGTGTTGAGCACGATCCTGCTGAAACGTACTATGCCCCTGCCAGGCGCCATGCTGTTGCCATCCCCGCTGCTGTTGCCACGCCGCTGCCTGCTGCTGCGTGCGCTGCGGCTGCTGTTGTTGGGCCTGCTGGGGACGTTGTGCCTGCTGCTGCGCTGGCCGCTGTTGAGGCTGCTGGGCCCGCTGCTGTTGGGCGGGTTGCGCGTGCTGCTGTTGTTGAGGCTGCTGGGCGGCCCGCTGCTGTTGGGCGGGTTGCGCGTGCTGCTGTTGCTGAGGCTGTTGGGCGCGCTGCTGCTGTTGGGCGGGTTGCGCGTGCTGCTGTTGTTGAGGCTGCTGGGCGCGCTGCTGCTGTTGGG
>Ga0182014_10002671_pt1 | contig 22146 bp, 18 predicted proteins | sample 612S2DmetaG_FD_120489 | JGI IMG/M metagenome (GOLD analysis project Ga0182014, IMG submission 120489) | Permafrost microbial communities from Stordalen Mire, Sweden - 612S2D metaG | ecosystem: Environmental > Terrestrial > Soil > Wetlands > Permafrost | place: Sweden: Stordalen | collected...
ACCATCAGCACCCGCATTGCGCTCGGCGTTTCCGCCGCCGTCGTTTCGCTCAGCCTGGCGCTCGCGCCGGCCGCCTTCGCCCAGGACAAGATGGGCAAGGACGACGGCATGAAGAAGGACACCGTGTCCAAGGATGGCATGAAGAAGGACGACGGCATGAAGAAGGATACCATGTCGAAGGACGGCATGAAGAAGGACGATGGCATGAAGAAAGATGATGGCATGAAGAAAGATGACGGAATGAAGAAGAACTGAGCGCAGCGCCTGGCTCCGTCGCAGGCTCGCCCCGAGCGGGGCGGGCCTGCACGTCGCTGGAATGCTGCGATCGGCCTGTCCGTCGTGAGGCGCCCGTCGTGGCGCCGTCAAAAGCCGCCGTTTACCGCTTCTTTTTCTTGCGCGCGGCGTAGCGCGCGTCGCGGGCGGCCTTCTGCTCGGCCTCGAGCGCCGCCTGTCGTGCGATCTCTTCTTCCTTCTCGCGCGCGAGCTGGGCTGCGGCCGCGGCGATCGCCTCTTCCTCGAGGCGCTTCTGCTCGGCCTTGGCGGCCTCGCGCGCCAGCTTGGCCTTGGCGCGCTCCGCGGCCAGTGCCTCGCGCTCGGCCTGCCGCGCCTTGACCGCGGGATCGTCTGGACCGGGCTGGCTGCGAAACTTGTTCAGGATGTTCTTCCTGGCTTCTACCGCCGCCTTCTGGCGGTCCGCGAAGCTAGGTTCCTTGAATCCACTCATTGGTAGGGCCTTGTCGCTTTCTTGTTTGTTGTGAGGCGGTCGGCTTGGCGCCGACGCACCGGCCAAGACATGCCAGCACAACCGCGCCGGCATGACCGGGAGCGGTGTACATCCGCGCGCGCCGGGAAGCCATCAAAATAGGGGCGGGAAGGCTGATCCGGCGGTTATTTTTTGCGGCGGATAACTGGTAATAGGGGCCTGGACGACACGATATTTCGCATCAACCGCTGCAAGGATTATTCGCCTCGATGACCGAACCCGAACCAGCCGGCAACCGGCGCGGCGCGATCGCCGGCCTCGCCATCGCCGTGGTGCTCCTGGTGGTGGGGTTGTGGCTCGCCCGCGAGCTGACCGCATCCAGCAAGATGCAGGACTGCCTGATGTCGGGGCGGACGAATTGCGCGGTCATTCCGGCGCAGTGAGAACCGCGCCGAAACAATCCGTTAATGATCTCTGTAAACGTAAATAAGCGTCTGTCGTTGACGGTCGCCTTGGCACGACTATTCATGTGGGCCAATTGCAACCCGCAGGCACACAGGAACCATCATGATCATGTCACGCGTCCATGCAGCCCTGATCGCTTCGGCCGTCGCTGCCGTTGCTCTGCCGACCGCCGCGTCGGCCGGCTGTTACGGCTGCTACGCGCCGCCGCAGCCTTGCGGAACCTGCTACCAGGCGCAGGTCGTGCCTCCGCAGTACCGTACCGTCCAGGAAACCATGATGGTGTCGCCCGGTGCGGTCGTCGCACATCGCACGCCGGCGCAATACCGCACCGTGATGGTGCCGAAGACCGTGATGGTGGCTCCGGAAGGCGTCGAATACGAGCGCACGCCGCCGCAATATGCGGTTCGCGACCGCGTCGAGATGGTGGCGCCAGCGCGCACCTATTACGTGGCCGTGCCGCCGCGCTGCGGCTCCTGCGGCTACTGAGGTTTCTGGCGCGTCCGGCGCCGTTGAAGATTCGAATGTGAAAAAGGCCCCGGCGTCGCCGGGGCCTTTTTTGTGCCGCGGTCGTATCGCCAGGATGCCGACGAGGGCGGTCGGTCCTGGTTGGATGTTCAACGTCGACCAGATCGGTGGTCCCGATCTTACCGATTTTTAACGGGACAAATCGCGACGGGCTGGTCAGCAATGCGGGCCCATGGCATCGATCGGCAAATGCCGAGTCGCACGTTGAAGCGCCAAGGCGCGGGCCAATGGGGGTACGAGAATGAACACGTCCAGCCGATCCGGGATCGTCCTTTCGCTGGCGTCCGCCATGGCGCTGTTTGCGCTTTCGGCGCATGCCGAAGAACCCCAGCAAAAGCCGCCGGGCAAGCCGGCGGTGCAGGCGCCCAGGCCGGTTCCAGGACAACATTCCGGGCCGGCCGCCGGTCATCCCGGGCCTGCGGTTGGCCGGGGACCGCAGGATGCACACATGGCGCGCGGGGCGTTGCCGGCCCGCAATTTCGGCGGCCACCCTTATCGCGGCCGTGCCGCCTGGGAGGGCGGTCGCTGGCATCACGAAATGCGCAATGGGCGCGACGGATGGTGGTGGGATGTCGGAGGCGTCTGGTATTATTACCCGCAGCCGATGGAAGGCCCGCCGGCCTACGTCTCCGAGGATTTCGTCGACGACGACATGGGCCCGCCCGTCGCCGGAGGCTACGCCCCGCCGCCCGGTGCCTACGCACCGCCGCCGCCACCCCCGCCGCCCGATCCGGGCGCCAGCGCCGTCGGAGGCGCCATCGTGGGTGGGCTGCTCGGCGGCCTGCTCACGGGACGCGCGAGCGGTGCGGCGGCCGGCGCGATTGCCGGCGGGGCGACCGGCGCGATCGTCGGCGCCCAGGCGGCATCGAGGCCCGGTTACTACCTGTCGCAGGGCAATTGCTACTACCGCTATCCGTCGGGACAATACGTGCAGGCCGATCCGCGCGCCTGCTACTGAGCCCTGACGTCCAACAGATCGAGGCGCGCCGGCGCGCGCTTCGATCGCGGCGCGGCATTCCGCCAGCGGTTACAGCGCGCTCCCACTATCTGCGAGCAGATCGCAATAGCGCCGCAAGGCGAACTCGACGGCGCTTCGAAAGCGCGGGCCTTACTTCGGGGCGTGATCGATCTTGTGCGCGAGGTGGCCGGTTTCGTGATCGCGGCGGAGCTGGCTCAGCGAGGTTTCGTTGAGCTGCGCCAGCACCTCGCTCAGCTTCTCGGTTACAGGATAGCCGGCGGCGAAGCCCGGTCCGTAGATCTTTCGCAACGTGCCCACCAGTGTGTTGCCGTGCTTGTGGCTGATTTCGCCATCCTTGTCGCGGTGGCGATTGTCCAGACCTGTCTTGCTCATGGTGCTCTCCCTGCGCCGCGGACTTTGCCGCGCACGGCCGACAGCATCCTCCCGCCGCAACCAAATGGCAACGGACGGCGTCAGGCAAATGTCACAATCGGGGTCGAGGCGGTTCGGCTTGCCTCATCCGTGCCCGGCCGCCAGCGCGGGCGACAGGCGCTGGATGGGCGGCCACGCGGCTATTGGAAGCCCGTCTTCGGCTTGATCGTGAGGGCCGATTTTGTGGAGGACAGGGCGCTGTCGATGGCCGCCTTGGTCTGAGCGGTCCAGGAATTGGCATTGTACGTGGGGCCAGCCGTGAAGCCCGTGCTGGGTTTGCCGGCGATGGTGTTTTGGACCCGCGACAGCGTCGACCCGAAGCTCGTCGTTGCCGCGGCGGCGGTTTGTTTGACCTGGGCGGTCTGCCTGGCAAGCATGTCCGCAACATCGGATGCGACCGATGATATCGTCGTCATGTGCTGCTCCCTCGTGAGGGGAGCATCGGACGCGGATGGTTAATGAATCGCTAATAACGGGTGGGGTGGGGTGTCCAGGGCTTCAACCCAACGTGCCAAACCACATGAAGGGCAGGGCGTTGGCTCTTGAGACTGCAGCGCAATCGTGCCGGATCATCCTGATCGCCACGACCATACAATAACATGGCGATCCCAGCAGGATTCGAACCTGCAACCCACGGAGTAGAAATCCGTTACTCTATCCAGTTGAGCTATGGGACCGTTGGCGGCGTTATAGCATTGCCAATATGAAAAATCCGCTGCCCCGCCAAGCCCGTTCCGAACCGTTTTCCGCGATCCGGCGACAAAACCAAAGGCGGTGGACCATTGGCTTTGGTTCGCCGTCGGCGCAATGCTGCGCCACAGCCGGCTGACGGCCGGGGCCCGAGGTTCGGCTTCCGACGAATGTCGCATGCGACTTTTTCGCCAGCCTGTTCCGCCGCCATGAGTCCGTCACCTTTTAGCGCACTTCTCTAGGATACGCGGCGTTCGTCCGCGAAGGAGCTCCGTCATGATTGGTTTGGTTCGCGCCGCAGCACTTTGCGCAACGCTGGCGCTTGGCCTGTCGGTTGGCCTGGTTTCGGCAGAGGCGGCCGACAAGGCCTTCAAACGTGACGATCTCGCGGATTCCGCGATCAAGCTGGAGGCCCAGATCAAGAGCGAGGCAGGCCCGGTCGCCAAGAGCAGCGCCGCCCTGAAGACCGACGCCGACGCCGCCTTCAAGCGCAACGATTTCCGCACCGGCCTGCAGATTCTCGGCCAGATCGCCGCCACAACCCCCGAGGACAGCGGCAACTGGCTGCGGCTCGCGCGCACCATCTTCCAGATCCGCCCCGCCAATCCGAGCGAACAGACCTTCCTGCTGGAGCGGGCCTCGACCGCGGCCTATATCGCCTATCAGCACGCCGGCAATGGCGGGGAGGAGGCCGACGCGCTGGCCGTGCTCGGCCGCGCTCTGTCCGAGCGCAAGCTGTGGCGGCCGGCGCTCGATGCGTTGCGGCTGTCGCTCGACCAGCGCGAGGTCGCCGAGGTGCGCGGGAGTTACGAAAAACTGCGCGACGAGCACGGTTTCCGGCTCCTGGACTACACCGTCGATTCCGATTCGGCTTCGCCGCGGGCCTGTTTCCAGTTCTCGGAGGAACTCGCCAAACGCACCGACTTCGCGCCCTATCTGGCGCTGGCCGGCAACGACAAGCCGGCGCTGACCTCGGAAGGCAAGCAGCTCTGTGTCGACGGGCTGAAACACGGCGAGCGCTACAACATCAATCTGCGCGCCGGGCTGCCGTCCACCGTGAAGGAAAGCCTGCCGAAATCGGCTGAATTCAACGTCTATGTCCGCGACCGCAAGCCGTTCGTGCGCTTTACCGGACGCGCCTATGTGCTGCCGCGCACCGGCCAGCGCGGCATTCCCGTGGTCAGCGTCAATACGCCGGCGGTGAAGGTCGACGTGTTCCGAATCGGCGACCGCAATCTGATCAACACGGTGATCGACAGCGATTTCCAGCACGCCTTGAGCCGCTACGAACTGTCGAGCCTCGGCGACGAGCGCGGCGTCAAGGTCTGGTCGGGGGAACTGGCCACCGCGACCACGCTCAACCAGGATGTCACTACGGCATTTCCGGTCGATCAGGCGCTGGGCGAGTTGCAGCCGGGTGTCTACGTCATGACGGCGGCGCCGAAGAGCCCCGGCAGCGACGACGACAGCCAGCTGGCGACGCAATGGTTCATCGTGTCGGATCTGGGCGTCACCGCGTTTTCCGGCAATGACGGCATCCACGTCTTCGTCAATTCGCTGGCTTCCACCGAGGCCGTCGCCAGGGCCGAGGTGCGGCTGGTCGCGCGCAACAACGAGATTTTGGCCAGCCGCAAGACCGACGATTCCGGCCATGTGCTGTTCGAGGCGGGTTTGGCGCGCGGCGAGGGGGGCTTGTCGCCGGCGATGCTGACGGTGACGGGCGAGAAGGCCGACTACGCCTTCCTCAGCCTGAAGGCCAGCGCGTTCGACCTCTCGGACCGCGGCGTTTCCGGCCGTGAAGTGCCTGCCGGCGCCGATGCCTTCGTCTATGCCGAGCGGGGCGTCTACCGCTCCAACGAGACGGTCTACCTCACCGCGCTGCTGCGCGACGGCCAGGGCAATGCCGTGACCGGCGGACCGCTGACCCTGGTGATCGAGCGCCCCGACGGCGTCGAATTCCGCCGCGCGATGCTGCCCGATCAGGGGGCGGGCGGCCGGACGCTGGCGGTAGCGCTCAATTCGGCGGTGCCGACCGGGACCTGGCGGGTACGGGCCTTCACCGATCCGAAGGGGGCATCCGTCGGCGAAACCACCTTCATGGTCGAGGATTATATCCCGGAGCGGATCGAATTCGACTTATCTTCCAAGGACAAGCAGCTCAAAGCTGACGTTCCCGTGGAACTCAAGGTCAACGGCCATTTCCTGTATGGCGCGCCGGCCTCGGGCCTGCAGCTGGAAGGCGACATGCTGGTCGCGCCATCAGCGGAACGGCCGGATTTTGCCGGCTACCAGTTCGGCGTCGCCGACGAGGAGACCACCAGCAACGAGCGCACCCCGATCGAGGGCCTGCCCGAGACCGACGCCAACGGTGCGGCGACCTTCCCGGTGAGCCTCGCCAAGCCGCCATCCTCGACGCGGCCGCAGGAGGCCCAGATCTTCGTCCGGATGGCGGAAGCCGGCGGCCGCGCGGTCGAGCGCAAGCTGGTGCTGCCGGTGGCGCCTGCAGCCGCGATGATCGGCGTCAAGCCGCTGTTCGGCGACAAGAACGTCGCCGAGGGCGACAAGGCCGGGTTCGACGTCGTGTTCGTCTCGCCCGAGGGTAAGCAGCTTTCGCGCGACGGCCTGCGCTACGAGCTGTTGAAGATCGAATCCCGCTATCAATGGTATCGTCAGAGCTCGTCCTGGGAATATGAGCCGGTCAAATCGACCAGCCGCGTCGCCGACGGCGATCTGACGGTGGCCGCCGGCACGCCGTCGCGGATCACGCTGTCGCCGCAGCCCGGCCGCTACCGGCTCGACGTCAAATCGGCCGAGGCCGAAGGTCCGCTGACCTCGGTGCAGTTCGATGTCGGCTGGTATTCCGACGGCAGCGCCGACACACCCGACCTTTTGGAAACCTCGATCGACAAGCCGCAATACCAGTCCGGCGACACCCTGGTGGTTTCGGTCAATGCGCGTACGGCCGGCAAGCTCACCATCAATGTGCTCGGCGACCGGCTGCTGACGACGCAGACATCAGACGTCAAGGAAGGCACCGCCCAGATCAAAATTCCCGTCGGCAAGGATTGGGGCACCGGCGCCTATGTGGTGGCGACCTTGCGCCGTCCGCTCGATGCGGCCGCCCTGCGGATGCCGGGCCGCGCCATCGGCCTGAAATGGTTCGGCATCGACAAGAACAGCCGCACCCTGCAGGTCGGTCTGTCGCCGCCGGCTTTGGTGCGACCGAACTCGACCTTGAAGCTGCCGGTCAGGCTGGGCGGCCTCAACCCCGGCGAGGATGCCAAAATCGTCGTGGCCGCGGTCGATGTCGGCATTCTCAATCTGACCAATTACAAGCCGCCGGCGCCGGACGATTATTATCTCGGCCAGCGCCGCATGAGTTCGGAAATCCGCGACCTCTATGGGCAACTGATCGACGGCATGCAGGGCACCCGCGGCCAGCTCAAGACCGGCGGCGATTCCGGCGGCGCCGAACTGCAGGGCAGTCCGCCCACGCAAAAGCCGCTGGCGCTGTATTCCGGCATTGTCACGGTCGCCGCCGACGGGTCAGCCGAGATCAGCTTCGACATTCCGGAATTCGCCGGCACCGCGCGGGTGATGGCGGTGGCCTGGACCGCGACCAAGCTCGGCCGCGCCACGACCGACGTCACGGTGCGCGATCCCGTGGTGCTGACCGCGACACTGCCGCGCTTCCTGCTCAACGGCGATCACGGCACAATGAGTTTTGATCTGGACAATGTCGAGGGCGCGCCCGGCGACTACACCATCAACGTCAAGGCCTCCGGTCCGGTCAAGGTCAGCGGCAATCCCGCCACTACGATAAAACTTGCCGCCAAGCAGCGCTCCTCGATGTCACTGGCGCTCGATGCCGGCGGCGCCGGCACCGCCAGCCTCGATGTCGACATCAAGGGGCCACGCGGCCTGACCCTGGCGCGGCATTACACGCTCGACGTCAAGCCGGCCACACAGATCCTGGCGCGCCGTTCGATCCGGACACTTGCAAAAGGCGAGAGCCTGACGCTGACCTCCGACATGTTCTCCGACCTGGTGTCGGGCACCGGCGGGGTTTCGCTGTCCGTCAGCATGTCCACGGCGCTCGACGCCGCGACCATCCTGAAGGCGCTGGACCGTTACCCGTTTGGCTGTTCGGAGCAGATCACCAGCCGCGCTTTGCCGCTGCTCTATGTCAACGATCTGGCCGCCGGCGCGCATCTGGCCATGGATACCGAGGTCGACCAGCGCATCAGGGACGCGATCGACCGCCTGCTGGCGCGGCAAGGCTCGAACGGTTCGTTCGGGCTGTGGTCGGCCGGCGGCGACGATGCCTGGCTCGATGCCTATGTGACGGACTTCCTGACCCGCGCCCGCGAAAAGGGGTTCGCGGTGCCGGACGTGCTGTTCAAGAGCGCGCTCGACCGCATCCGCAACTCGGTGGTGAACGCCAACGAGCCGGAAAAGGACGGCGGCCGCGATCTCGCTTACGGCCTCTACGTGCTGGCCCGCAACGGCGCGGCACCGATCGGCGATCTGCGCTACCTCGCCGACACCAAGCTGAACAATCTGGCGACGCCGATCGCCAAGTCGCAGCTGGCGGCGGCGCTGGCGCTGGTCGGCGACAAGGCGAGGGCCGAGCGGGTCTATGCCGCAGCGCTCGAAAGCCTCGCGCCCAAGCCGGTGCTGGAATTCGGCCGGGTCGACTACGGCAGCGCCCTGCGCGATGCGGCAGCGCTGGTGTCGCTGGCCAGCGAGGGCAATGCGCCAAAGGCGACGCTGACCCAGGCGGTCGCCCGTGTCGAAGTGGCGCGCGGGCTGACGCCCTACACCTCGACCCAGGAGAACGCCTGGCTGGTGCTGGCGTCGCGGGCGCTGGCCAAGGAGACGATGTCGCTCGATCTCAACGGCGCAGCCGTCAAGACCGCGCTGTATCGCAGCTACAAGGCCGACGAGATGGCGGGCAAGCCGGTCAAGATCACCAATACCGGCGAGGCGTCGGTGCAGGCGGTGGTTTCGGTCAGCGGCGCGCCGGTCACGCCGGAGCCCGCGGCGTCGAACGGCTTCAAGATCGAGCGCAATTATTTCACGCTCGACGGCAAGCCGGCCGACGTATCCAAGGCGAAGCAGAACGATCGCTTCGCGGTGGTGCTGAAGATCACCGAGCCCAAGCCGGAATTCGGGCACATCATGGTGTCGGATTATCTGCCGGCCGGCCTCGAGATCGACAATCCGCATCTGGTATCGTCCGGCGACACCGGCACGCTGGACTGGATCGAGGACGGCGAGGAGCCGGAAAACACCGAGTTCCGCGACGACCGCTTCACCGCGGCGATCGACCGCGCCGCCAATGACAAGTCGGTGTTCACGGTGGCCTATGTGGTGCGCGCGGTATCGCCGGGCAAATACGTGCTGCCGCAGGCCTATGTCGAGGACATGTACAACCCCTCGCGCTATGGCCGCACCGGCACCGGAACCATCGAGGTGACTCCGGCGAAATGAGCGCACCAGGCAATAAGAGCTCTCAGTCGTCATGGCCGGGCTTGTCCCGGCCATCCACGACTTTTCTTTCCAGGGAAGAAGACGTGGATGCCCGGGACAAGCCCGGGCATGACGGTGTGAGAAAGCGGCGTCTCGTTCATTTTGCCGTTGCCGCATTCGCGACCATAGCCGTCGTCACGCTTGCATTGGCGGCATGGAGCATCTCGCTCGGCCCGTTGCCGCTGGCGCAGGCGAGGGAGGTCTCCACCACGGTGGTCGACCGCAACGGCAAGCTGTTGCGCGCCTACGCCATGGCCGACGGCCGCTGGCGGCTGCCGGTCGATGCCAAAACGGGCGTCGATCCCGGCTACCTCAAGCTGTTGCTGGCCTATGAAGACCGGCGTTTCCGCAGCCATGCAGGCGTCGATCCCCTGGCCCTGGGCCGCGCCGCGCTTCAACTCGCAAGCCGGGGCCACATCGTCTCCGGCGGCTCGACCATCACCATGCAACTGGCCCGGCTGCTGGAGCCGCGGCGGGCGCGATCGGTCCACGCCAAATTGCGCCAGATGGTGCGCGCGCTCGAGCTCGAGCGGCAATTGAGCAAAGACCAGATCCTCGATCTGTACCTGACGCTGGCGCCCTATGGCGGCAATCTCGAGGGCATCCGCGCCGCCTCGATCGCCTATTTCGGCAAGGAGCCGAAACGACTGTCGCTGGCGGAAGCCGCGCTACTGGTGGCGTTGCCGCAATCGCCGGAAACCCGAAGGCTCGATCGCCATCCCGGTGCGGCGCGCGCCGCGCGCGACCGCGTGCTCGACCGTATGGTCGAGGAGCACCAGGTATCGGAAGAAGACGCTGCCCAGGCCAAAGCCGTGCCGGTGCCGCGGCTGCGCAAGCCGATGCCGATCCTCGCGCCGCATTCCGCCGACCAGGCCACTTCCCTGGTCAAGGATACGCCGGTCATCAGGTTGACGCTGGAGCCGGGCCTGCAGAAGGCTCTGGAAACCCTGGCGCGCGATCGCGTGACGGCGCTGGGACCCAATATTTCCGTCGGCATTCTCGCGGTGGACAATGCCAGCGGCGACGTGCTGGCCCGGGTCGGCTCACCGGATTATTTCGACGACAAGCGCGCCGGGCAGGTCGACATGACCCGCGCGGTGCGCTCGCCGGGATCGACCCTGAAACCGTTCATCTATGGGCTCGCCTTCGAAGACGGGTTCGTCCATCCGGAAAGCCTGATCGACGACCGGCCGATCCGGTTCGGCTCCTACGCGCCGGAAAATTTCGACATGACTTTCCAGGGCACAGTGCCGGTGCGCAAAGCCCTGCAACTCTCGCTGAACGTGCCGGCGATTGCCTTGCTCGATCGCGTCGGCGCCAGCCGGCTGTCGTCGCGGCTGAAACAGGCGGGCGTCAATCTGGTGCTGCCGAAAGACGAAGCGCCGGGGCTGGCGATGGGGCTCGGTGGCGTCGGCGTTACGCTGCAGGATCTGGTGCAGGCCTATTACGGGCTGGCCCGGCTCGGCAACGTCAGGCCGCTGCGTGAAATCATGGGCGCCACCGACGAGACGCGCGATCCCCTGCGGCTGATGGACCAGGTCGCGGCCTGGCAGGTCGGCAACGTGCTGATCGGCACGCCGCCGCCGGAAAACGCCCCGCACAACCGGATCGCGTTCAAGACCGGCACCAGTTACGGCTATCGCGATGCCTGGTCGGTCGGTTTCGACGGCCGCATGACCATCGGGGTCTGGGTCGGGCGTCCCGACGGCGCGCCGGTTCCCGGCCTCGTAGGCCGCACCGCCGCAGCCCCGATCCTGTTCGATGCTTTCGCCCGGACCGGGAAACTGCCAGTTCCGCTGCCGAAACCGCCGAAGGGGGTGCTGGTGGCGAGCAATGCCAGGCTGCCGCTGCCGCTGCGGCGGTTCCGTCCGGTGGGGGAACTGGTGCGGAGCGGGGGCGAGCAGGCGTTGCATATCCAGTTTCCCTTGAACGGCTCGCGGATCGACGTCGCCGGGTCAGATGGCGCGCAGCCCCAGGCGATGCCGGTCAAGGTCGCCGGCGGCGTGCTTCCCCTGACCATGCTGGTGAACGGGGTGTCAGTCGGAGAAATCGACGGCCGGCGCCAGCGCCTAGTCGATCCGCCCGGTCCGGGCTTTGCCCGACTGACCGTGATCGACGCCACGGGCGCGGCGGACACAGTTGTCATCAGAATTCAATAGAGGGTCGCTAAGCGGTTGTCGTAATAGCGGTTTCGGCGTATGCGGAACCGATGGCCGAGACCTATGCCCGCCCCCGATTTGGAGAGCCGCGCGAGCCCAAGAACCGGGTGAATCCGGGCAGCCGGTTTGTGGGCCTGATCGATTTCGTCGCCGGTAGCCATGTCCGCGCCGTCGTGTTCCTGGTTCTCTGCGGTTTTGCGCTGTTTCTGCCGGGATTCTTCAACATTCCGCCGATCGACCGCGACGAGGCGCGGTTCGCGCAGGCGACCAAGCAGATGGTCGAGACCTCTGATTTCGTCGATATCCGCTTCCAGGACGAGGTGCGCTACAAGAAGCCGGTCGGCATCTACTGGCTGCAGTCCGCCGCGGTCGAGACCGCCTCGGCGCTCGGCCTGCCGCGGGCGCAGGTGCGGATTTGGCTGTACCGCGTTCCCTCGCTGATCGGCGCCATCGGCGCGGTGCTCCTGACCTACTGGACCGCGCTGGCGTTCGTCACCCGGCGCGGCGCGGTGCTCGCAGGCCTCATCATCTGCAGTTCGGTGCTGTTAGGTGTGGAAGCGCGGCTTGCCAAGACCGATGCGATGCTGCTGCTCACGGTGGTGGCGGCGATGGGCGCGCTGGCGCGGGTGTATCTGTCCTGGCAGCGCGGCGAGGATCCCGTGCATCCGCCATGGTCATGGCCGCTGATCTTCTGGACCGCGCTGGCCGGCGGCATCCTGCTCAAGGGACCGCTGATCCTGATGTTCGTCGTGCTGACGATCGCCACGCTGGCGATCCTCGACCGCTCGGCGGCATGGCTCTGGCGGCTGCGCCCTGTATGGGGCCTGATGTGGATGCTGGTTCTGGTGCTGCCCTGGTTCGTCGCGATCTTCTGGCGCGCCGGAGATGCGTTTTTCGCCGACTCCATCGGCGGCGACATGCTGAGCAAGCTCGCCGCGCAGGAGTCCCACGGCGCGCCGCCCGGGACCTACCTGCTGCTGTTCTGGGTGACGTTCTGGCCGGGAGCGGCGCTCGCCGGGATGGCGGCGCCCGCGGTGTGGCGGGCGCGGCGCGAGCCGGGCGCGCAGTTCCTGCTGGCATGGCTGATCCCGTCCTGGATCGTGTTCGAACTGGTCCTGACCAAACTGCCGCATTACGTGCTGCCGCTCTATCCGGCGATCGCCATCCTGACGGTCGGCGCGCTGGAGCGGCGGGTATTGTCGCGGTCCTGGCTGCGGCGCGGCGCCGCCTGGTGGTTCATCATTCCGGCGCTGACCTCGGTTGTCGCCGTCGTGGGCGCGATTACCCTGACGCGCCAGCCGGTATTCCTGGCGTGGCCGTTCGTGGCGGCGGCGCTGATCTTCGGGTTGTTCGCCTGGTGGCTGTTCGACGACAACCGCGCCGAACGCTCGCTGTTGAACGCGGTCGCGGCGGCGATGTTTCTGTCCGTCGCCTTCTACGGTGTCGTGATGCCGGCGCTGACGCCCTTGTTCCCGAGCGCGGAAATCGCGCGCGCGCTGCGCAACGTGGTCTGCGTCGGACCGAGAGCCGCCGCGGCGGGCTTTCACGAGCCCAGCCTGGTGTTCATGACCGGCACCGAGACGCTGCTGACGGATGGGTCGGGCGCCGCAGACTTTCTGGGGCAGGGCAGTTGTCGTTTCGCCCTGGTCGAGCAGCGCTCCGAACGCGGTTTCGCCCAGCGCGCCGAAGCCATCGGCTTGCGCTACAACGTTGCCACCCGCATCGATGGCTACAATATTTCGCAGGGGCGCGCGATTTCGATCGCGATCTACCGTTCCGAAGGCACGGAGTAGGATGTCCGCGCAGGCCGGCATCGGCGAACCCTCGAATTATCTGGTGAACCTGGTCGTGCTGGTTCGGCAGTCGCTGGCGCCACTGGTCCGCGCACCCTCGCATGGGAGGCGTGCCGAAGCGGCGCGCCTATGGGCGCGCCAGACGTGGCTGACCGTGGCGATCATCGGCGCCGTCATCGTCGCGCTGATGGTCGGGTTCGATGCGCGCGAGATCGGCATGATGCCCGCGCGCGGCACCCCCGGTCTCTGGCCGGTTCGCATTCTCACCGATTTCGGCAAGGACAGCTATGTGCTGTTACTGCTGGGCGGGATGCTGCTCGTGGTGGCGCTGGTCGCCGCGGGGTTGCGCGGAAATGCGCGGGCCCGATGGCTCGGTCTCGGCTTGCGCCTGCAGTTCGTGTTCTTCGCGGTGCTGACGCCGCTGCTGGCCGGCGAATTGATCAAATGGGCCGCCGGACGCGGCCGGCCGTTCGTGGGAGGCAAAGCCGACCCCTTCAACTTCGAACCCTTCATCGGCACCGAATCCCATGCCAGCTTTCCTTCGGCGCATTGCATCACCGCCTTCGCGCTGGCCGTCGCGGTGGCCGCGGTCTGGCCGCGGGCGCGCGGCGCGATGATCGTCTATGCGGTGCTGATCGCCGTCAGCCGCATGGTGCTGCTCGCCCATCACCCCAGCGACGTGGTCGCGGGGGCAACGATCGGCGTGGTCGGGGCGATGGCGGTACGATACTGGTTCGCCGCCCGCCGGCTCGGCTTCGCCATCCGTCAAGACGGCGAAATCGTGCCGTTTCGGCGCATTTCCGGGGGGCTCAAAAGGGTTGCCGGCAAGGCCTCGGCCCCATAAGAAGCGGGCGCTGCAGCCGCCGGACCCAAGGCGTGACCGGCGGCAGGCCCGTTCAAACGATGAGTGCTGATTTGCCTTCTCCTGACATAGAAACGGTGGCCGTTTCCATCGTCGTCCCCGTGCGCAACGAGGCCGGCAATGTCAGCCCGCTGATCGCCGAGATTGCTGCCGCGCTCGATGGCCGCTGGCATCACGAAATCATCTACGTCAATGACGGCTCGACCGATGCGACCGCCGAGCGGCTCGCCGCCGAGATGAAGAGCCGCGCCAATCTGCGCCAGATCCGGCACGCCGGATCGTCGGGCCAGTCGGCGGCGGTGCGCAGCGGTGTGCGCGCCGCACGCGGCGCCATCGTGGCGACGCTGGACGGCGACGGCCAGAACGATCCGGCGTTCCTGCCGGAACTGATCGCGGCGATCGAGAAGGGCGGCGAGCGCACCGGCCTTGCCGCCGGCCAGAGGGTCGGACGCAAGGACACCGGCTTCAAGAAACTGCAGTCGCGCATCGCCAACGGCGTGCGCAACGCCATCCTGCGCGACGGAACCCGCGACACCGGCTGCGGGCTGAAGGCGTTCCGGCGCGAGGTGTTCCTGATGATGCCTTATTTCGACGGCCTGCACCGCTTCCTGCCGGCGCTGGTGCGCCGCGAGGGCTACGAGATCGCCTATGTCGACGTCGTCGACCGCCCGCGCCGGTCCGGCGTTTCAAACTACGGTTTCTTCGACCGGCTATGGATCGGAATCATGGATCTCGCCGGCGTGTGGTGGCTGATCCGCCGCAAGAAGCCGACCCCTGTCGCGACCGAGGTGAAGTGATGTTGATCCAGTATGGGCAGGACCTCGGCAATTATCTTTATGACGTCTTCGTCGCCAAATTCGATTTCTGGCTCGCCTTCGGCCTGGTGGCGCAACTGCTGTTCACGGCGCGGTTTCTGGTGCAGTGGATTTCCAGCGAGCGCGCCGGACAGAGCGTGGTGCCGATGGCGTTCTGGTTTTTCTCGATGGGTGGCGGGTTGATGACGCTGGTCTACGGCGTCGTCAAGCGCGAGCCCGTGATCATCCTCGGGCAGTCGATGGCCACCGTGATCTATGTCCGCAATATCATGCTGATCCTGAAGAATCGCGAGCGCGGATCGCGAACGCTGAATCGCTAGCGAGCCGGAGAGGGCGGCGATAACGCAGCCACGTCACTTTCGGCGCGCTTCTCGGCCACCGGCCGCGCGGCAGTGCTGCCGGAATTCCTCACCCGGTTATGAGGTCCGCAATCGTCGCGCCGCGGGTCAATCCTGGCCATTGGCGGCATTTCGGGGCATGTCGGTAAAAACCGGTAAAGAGAGTTCAAAGGGAACCCCTAGATTGCGAGGGGTCCCGCTAGGCAGATTCCAAGAATTCTTCGCTAAAACTGGCTGGAATGCCGGATGAAGCATTATCGAACGAGGCGAAGGATCGACATGCTGGTGAATCGACGCAAAAGCGAACGCCTTCAGTGCAGGCGGCTCGCGAGGATTCAATTCGGGACCGGCTCGCTGCCGCGCGACTGCACGGTCACGGATATCTCGGACGGTGGGGTGAAGGTGATCGCCGAATACCTCGATATTCCGCCCGAGTTCACCATTATCCTGTCGGAAGGCCGCCCGCGGCAATGCCGGTTGGCCTGGCGGATCGGTTGCGAACTCGGCGCCCAATTTGTCGATTGATCGAAACGGCCCTGAAGAGCATCGGGAGGATCAACGGTCTCCCTCACTCGCGCAGGGGGCGGCGCCGGCTTGGGCGTTGATGCGGCGGGGCTGGCCGTTACCGGGGTGCGGAGGCCGCCTGGTTAACGGGAATTTAGGGTTAACCTGTGAGCATTTTGGCCAGTCGCCGACCACAGGCCAGGTACATGCTCCGACAGTTGCTTCCCCAAAACCGTTTCGTGAGACACCTGGCTTGCGGAGCATCATTCGCAATCCTGCTGTTGGGCCTCGCCAACTGCCAGACCGCTGGCCCATCCGACATCACGGGGTCGTTGGGCGATAAAGCCGAAACGACGCGCGGCGCCGATGCCCGCAGCGAGGTGGATGCCGATCGGGATCGCTATCGTGCGGATCCGAAGAGCGTCGAGGCGGCGCTGCAATATGGCAAGGCGCTGCGAGCCACGGGACAACGCACCCAGGCGGTCGCGGTGCTCGAACAGGCCTCGATCGCCCACCCCGACAACAAGGCGCTGCTGGCCGGCTATGGGCGCGCGCTGCTCGACAATGGCAGTTTCCAGCAGGCATTCGACGTTCTCGGCCGCGCCCATACCCCGGAGGATCCTGACTGGCGGATCCTCTCGGCGCAGGGTACCGCGCTCGACCAGCTCGGGCGCTACGAGGAAGCCCGGCAGTACTATTCGAGCGCGCTGAAAATCGCGCCCGAAGAGCCCTCGGTGCTGTCCAATCTCGGCCTGTCCTACGTGCTTTCGAAAGATCTGCCCAAGGCGGAGGAGGTCTTGCGCCGCGCCTATGCCCGCGCCGATGCGGACTCGCGCGTGCGGCTGAATTTGGCGTTCGTGATCGGCCTGCAAGGCCATTTTACCGAGGCGGAGAAGATCGTGAAGGCCGATCGGCCGCCCGAGGAAGCGGCGGCGAACGTCGCCACACTGAAGCGGTTGTTGTCGCGGAAAGAAAACGCGCACGCCGAAGTGGATAAGATACCGGTGGCGACCGCTGGCCGCCCGGATTGACTTCCGGCCGGCACGGCCCTCGGCCGTGCTCCGTGAAGCCTCGCACGCCGCGCAGCGGTCTACTTTGCGCGCAATTTCTTCAGGATGGGCGACAGGAACGAGCGCTTGGGCTTCTTGGTCTCGCCGCGGCCGGTGAGCTGCTGCGCGATCCGGAGGAACGTGGCCGTGGTGCGGTGACCGGCGGAGATTTCCGCGATCATCTGGCCGTTGTTGGCCGCCGTGCCGAACAGCCGCGAATCGAAGGGAATGGCCGCGATCGGCGGGATCTCGATGGTCTTGGTGAAGCCGCGCGCGTCGATTTCCGGGCGCCGCGGCATGCGGACCTGATTGAGACAATACAGCGGCGGCCGGTCGTTGGGGCGCGCTGTCTTCAGCAGGTTCAGCATGTTCTTGGTATTGCGCAAATTGGCGAGGTCGGGTTCGGCGACGATCAGAATATCGTCCGCGCCGACCAGGATGCGCTTGGTCCATGCCGACCATTGGTGGGGAACGTCCAGCACGATGCAGGGCGTCGTCATGCGCAGCGTATCGAAAATCGAATCGAAGGCGTCGGCGCCGAAATCGTAGACCCGCTCCAGCGTCGCCGGCGCCGCCAACAGGCTGAGGTGGTCGGTGCATTTCGCCAGCAGGCGCTCCATGACTGCGGTATCGAGCCGGTCGGGAGAGTAGACCGCGTTGGCGATGCCCTGGGGCGGATCCTGATTGTAGTCGAGACTGGCGGTGCCGAAGGCGAGGTCGAGATCGATGACGACGGAATCCAGCGCCAGATCGCGCGCGATCGCCCAGGCCACATTGTGTGCGACCGTGGACGCGCCGACGCCGCCCTTGGCGCCGACGACCGCGATGGTGCGGCCGACGGGGATCGCCTCGGTCGCCGAGAACAGGCTGCAGATCGAGCGCACCACGTCCAGCGGGTTGACCGGCCCGATGACGTAGTCGCTGACGCCGCGACGCACCAGTTCGCGGTAGGGGGCGGTGTCGTTGGCGTTGCCGATCACGACGACCCGGGTTCCCGGATCGCAGACGCCCGCGAGTTCATCAAGGCCGGCGAGGATATCGCTGCGGCCTTCGGTTTCCAGGATGATGACGTTGGGCGTCGGAACCGTGCTGTAGGCCTCGATCGCGGCGACCACGCCGCCCATCTTGACCGTGACATGGGCCTTGCCGAGGCGGCGGTCCTGGGCCGCCGACTGCACGGCGGTTGCGGTTTCCGCGGTCTCGCAAAAGGCCTGTACCGATACGCGCGGCGCCGGCGCGATGTAGTCGTCGGTGTGCTGCGGCGGGCTGTCCGACAGCTCGTCGGTGTCCTGGCGGGCGTTGCTGATCATTTGCCTGTATCGCTGAGTTTGGCTTTGTCGGATTCGGGATAGGGGGTCGTGGTCGTCTCGCCCTTGCGATATTTCTGGAAGGCTACGTTGCGCCGCGCCGTGTAGGCGGGGGTTTCGGAGCGCGGCTGTACGAGGTCCGACGGATTGTCGACCATCGCCGCCATGTTGCGCTGATAGGCGCAACCGAAATTGTAGTAGTCCTTGTTCTCGGAGTATTCCCTGTTCAGGATCGAGGGGCCGAGATCGTCCGGCCACAGACCGCAGGGGCCGGCAACGGCGGCAATCCTGGGATAGGTCAGCGTGATCGCCGCGAACGCGCGCGGGTCGTCCGGATGGTAATGACGCAGCATAACGCCGCGGGGAGGCACGCCGCCTGCCGCAAGCAGCGCCCTGACTTCCTGGAACGCGGCCGCAGCAGCCCGGGCGTTCGGCGTGTCGACCGGTACATCGGCTACAATCGCGCCGGTTCCCTCGCGAACCCAGGTTCTTGCCAGTCCCATCACGTCGGCGCGCTCTGACGCGGACAGGCCGCCGCGGCCATGACCGACGAAAACGACCACGGAGCGGTCGGCTTCTTCGATCGCGATGGGATGACGCAGGCGGTAATCGTTGGGAACGCTCGCGGTCGTCGCAACAACGCCGTTGGAGGTGCACGCGCCCAGCGCGACCGACAGGCCGGCGAGGGCGCCGAGCAGGCGCAGGGTTCGATGACGATCAAGCGGTATGCTGTTTGCCATGGTTCTGTCCTCGTCCCGCTGTGCCGGGCAGCTCCGTCTCAGTCGATGATGAAGCCGAAGTTGGCCGGGTAGGCTCCAACCGGTTCGGCACGGCCGGAAACGCCGTAGATCCGGTTGATCTGGGCCAACAGGGTCGATTGGGAATCCGACGCGGACGCAAACCCGTCGTCGGGACGCGACAACTCTTTCTGGGCAACCGCCCGGACCACAAAGGGTGTCACGATGATCATCAACTCGGTCTGGTGGTTGACGTAGTCCTGGCTCCTGAAGAGCTGTCCAAGAATCGGCAGTTGGTCGACGCCGGGCATTCCGTTGACGGCCTGCTTGGTTTGCTCCTGAATCAGGCCGGCCAACGCGATTGAGCCGCCGGAGGGGATTTCCAGCGTGCTTTCCACGCGACGGGTCTTGACCGAGGGAATCGTCGTTCCACCGGCACCGCCGGTCAAAGAGTTTTCGGCCGAGACTTCCGACACCTCGGTCATCACCCGCAGGCTGATCCGTCCCTCGGTCAGCACCACCGGCGTGAAGTTGAGCGAGATGCCGAATTTCTTGAAACTGACCGTCTGGACGCACTGTCCGATGGCGCCCGCCGTCGTCGTTTGGCAGGTTACGCCAGTCGGAATTGGAAATTCGCCGCCTGAGATAAACGTCGCGGACTCGCCGGAGATTGCCGTCAGATTTGGTTCCGCCAGCGTCCGGATCACGCCCGCGCTCTCCATCGCGCGCAGGGTGGCGCTGACCGACGGCAGACCGGCTTTGGTCAGCGCCGACGTGGTCAAGGTGTTACCGGGGACGAGCGGTGAATTGTTTGCGGTGAACGGGTTGACATTGTTGAAATTCACCACCGCGGTGCCGTAGTTCATGCTGGCGGAGAGATCGATGCCCATCTGTTTGATGATGTCCCGCTGCACTTCGGCGACCGTGACCTTCAGCATCACCTGATCGCGGCCCCGCACGGCGATCGAGTTGACTACCTTGTCGGCACCGCCCACCAGGCGCGCGGCGAGATCGCCGGCCTGCTGCGCCTCGATCGGGCTCGATACCGAACCGGTCAGCATGATGCCGTCGCCGACGCCTTCGGCCTGGACCGCGGAACTCGGCAGCATTTGCTTCAACGCGGCGCGCACGCCGTTGAGGTCGCGCTTGACCGCGATGTCATAGGCGGCCACCTGCTTGCCCTCGGCATCGAAAAACACGACGTTGGTCTGGCCGACCGCAGCCCCGATGATGTAGGCGCGCTGCGCCGAGCGGACCACGGCGTTGGCAATCTTGGGATCGGCGACCAGCACGTCCTTGACCTCGTGCGGCAGATCGATGATCACGGATTTGCCGATGCCGAGCGCGAGGAAATGCACCCTCGGCGGTACGCTGTCGACAACCGGCGCCGTGGTCGTGGAATCACCCGCCGCCACCGGTGTCAGCGCCGGATTGAACATCAGCGCGGTTACGGCCGAAAATGTCAGGGCGCGGATCGACAAGGTCCGCATCACCGGTTGATTTCCTCCGCATTTCATGTCGGACGTCCTTTCGGTCACTTCTGTGTCGTCGTCGTGCTGGCAATGCCGTAGCGAACCACGCTCACGCCTGCGCCCCGCTTTGCAGCCTGATCGTCAGGTCCGCTGTCGCTGATGTTGATGTCGGCAATGCTGCGCAACGCCAGCGCCAGCGTGCCGGTCTGGCGCGCGCGCGCCAGCGTCTCGGCCTGTTCCGGCTTCAGCTCGAGCGTCACGGTCCTGCCGACCACGGTGTTCTGGCCGTCTTTTTCCTTTGGAGCCTGGTCGATCGCGAGCACGCGAATGTTGGCCAGAATGATTTCCGAGTTGATGACGTCGGGCGAGCCCGGACCGGTGCTCTTGTCGCGCTTCGAAAGAATGACATCGACCCGGTCGTTGGGCAGGATGAAGCCGCCGGCGGCGGTTTCCGGCGAGATCTCGGTCGAGATCGCTCGCATCCCTGTGGGCAGGATCGCCGCCATGAAGCCGGACCCGTTGGCCTTGACCAGTTTTTGCTCGCGGATCGGCTCGCCGGCGAGGAACGGCGACCGTGCGATCGAGCCGGCCATCTCGGTCGTGGCGTCGGGGCGATCGCTGCGGCGGATGAAGACGTTGCTGGCGGTGGCTGCCGGCCAGCTCTGCCACTGCGTGTCTTCGGGCTTGACGGTCTGGCCGAGGCCGATCTCGGATCGGGCGACGAGCACGTCCACGGTTTGCAGCTGTGCAGTCGGTTCGGCCGGCGCCGGCTTGTTGTCGGACCCGCTCGCGAGATAGGCGGCGACGCCGCCGGCACTGAGCGCGATGGTCAGGACGACAATGCGTGCGGTGTACATACGCTTCACTATCTACGTTTACGCCGCGATGCCCGGAGGGCATGCGGTGTCAGCCTCTCGTCCAAGCATGACTAGGCGGTAAACGTATAAGCGAACTTGCCAGTGGGGGGATTTGCCGAGATGAATTCAGGGATTTGTCGGCATGGTGAACGGAGCGTTATCGTTCAAAAGGACATATCCGTAAAATTCCGGCGTGACCTTCCCGGACCGACCGACGACGGCCCGATTAAAGCGCCTGGCAATACATGCGGTAAAGAGCAGAGCGCTTTGGAAGCGTTCGCCTTACGCGGCGTTGAAGGCGGCAAAACCGCGTTCGAGATCGGCCTTGAGGTCCTCGACATTCTCCAGCCCGATATGGAGCCGCAATGTCGGGCCGCCCGGCGCCCAGGAGGTGGCGGTACGATAGCCCGCGCAGTCGAAGGGAATGACGAGGCTCTCGAAACCGCCCCAGGAATAGCCCATGCCGAATAATTCGACGGCGTCGAGCAGGGCGTCGACCGCCTTTTGCGGCGCGGGTTTCAGAACGATACTGAACAGGCCGGACGCTCCGGTAAAATCCCGTTTCCAGATCGCATGGCCCGGATCGGTTTCGAGCGCGGGATGCAGCACCCTGGTGACTTCGGGCCGCGCCGCCAGCCAGTGCGCCATCTCGAGCCCGGAGCGATGATGCTGCGCCAGCCGCACCGCAAGCGTACGCAAGCCGCGGGTGGCCAGAAACACGTCATCCGGTCCGGCGCAGACCCCGAGCAACTGGATCGCCTCGGCGACCTGTGGCCAGGCCTTGGCATTGGCGGAAATCGTGCCGAACATGATGTCGGAATGGCCGCCGATATATTTGGTCGCGGCCTGCATGCTGATGTCGACGCCCTGCTCCAGCGAGCGGTGGTACAGCGGGGTTGCCCAGGTGTTGTCGTCGATCACCAGCGCGCCGCGCGCATGCGCGACGGA
>Ga0182014_10002676_pt1 | contig 22133 bp, 18 predicted proteins | sample 612S2DmetaG_FD_120489 | JGI IMG/M metagenome (GOLD analysis project Ga0182014, IMG submission 120489) | Permafrost microbial communities from Stordalen Mire, Sweden - 612S2D metaG | ecosystem: Environmental > Terrestrial > Soil > Wetlands > Permafrost | place: Sweden: Stordalen | collected...
ACCGCGAAATCCGTCGGCTCCACGTCCCAGGCCTGGTGCTCGGGATTCAGCGGTTCCAGCCGGATTTGTTCGTGATGCCACTGGTCTTCGCCGGTGAAAGCCTTCCGGCTGGTGTACTTCTTGACGGTGTAACGGGCGGTCTCATCCAGCTCGCCAAAGCGCTGGATCAGCAGGATCTTGTTCTGCCGCGAACCGGCCGGATGCAAGCGGAACAGGTTGAGGCTGCCATCGGGAAGGCGCGGCTCCATCGACCGGCCGACCACGTGGGCCACAAACAGGTCGGCCGCCAGGCGCAAGCCTTCGGGAGCCCGCACCCAGTCCTCTTCGGCCGCTTCCATCTCTTCTCCCAGGCGGCCCGCCGCGGCGCGCAGGCTGTAAAGAGGGAGATGGGTGACAAAGCGGCCGACATTGAGCGGCTCGACGTGCTCTTCATAAAGATGGTCGAGCACGCGGGTGAAGGAATCCACCGCAACCTGGCGCCGGTCGGAAACGCGTAAGACATTGGAAAGACAATCTTCCAGAGATTCGAGCCAAGCCGCGCCGCCCAGCCTGGCCGCTTCCTTACGCATATCGCTCTCCAGCAGAGGCAGCAGGCTGGGATAGAAGCCGGGAATCCGGCCATCTTCGGAGGGCGCGCTGGAATCGGCTTGTGATTCAATTACTTGCGAAGAACACCAGGGGCTGAAATCCTGCCGCAGGCGAATCCAGAGGCGATCGCTGGCGGGGTCGAGCAGCAGCACGCCGAGGTTGCCCGCAGGCTGCAAGGGGCAGGCTAATTCCAAGACGACGTACTCGCCGAGGCGCCGGCCCGTGAGACTTCGACCGGCGATGGGCACGAGCGTGGGCATGGGCGGTGGGGCGGTTACTCGCAATAGCGAAACCGACTTATTCCTATCCTTTTATAACTGTTTATCGGCCAAAATGCCAATTCCGACAGGTCGATGCTGTAAAGAAATAGGGCCACGGATTAACACAGATAAACACGGATAAAGAAAGCAAAGGATTTATCTGTGTTTATCTGTGTTCATCCGTGGCTAGAGCTTGATTTTTTCACAGCTTCAAGGCATTGAAAAAGCAGCCGATCTGGGATAATAGGAAATCCTCATGTTCTCTCTCGCCCCAGGCGAGCCTGGCCGCTGCCGGCTCCGGAGATCCGGGTCTCTTGGAGCGGCGAGTCTACCTAAGACAGCGCATAGCCCTTGTAACTTAGGTTTTGTAACCTACCGAGCCAACCGGACGCCTATCCAGACGAAGTTCGATGCGCTTTGGCATACCGGTGTTCAAGCCGGTGTCCGATGTTGGTAGATTTCGAGCTGATCGCGCGCGCCCAGCAGGGTGACGCGGCGGCATTTAACGAAATCGTTTCGGTTTATCGCAAGCGCATTCTGGGGACGATCACGCGATTGATCGCCCGGACTGAGGATGTCGAGGACGTCGCGCAGGAAGTTTTTGTGCGGCTTTATTTTTCCCTCGATCAATTGCGGACGCCCAAGGTTTTCGAACCGTGGTTGTACCGCCTGACGGTGAACGCCGCGTATGATTATTTGCGTAAGCAGCGGCGCCGCCATGAGTTCCGCATGTCGGACTTGTCGGAACAGCAGGTCATGCTGGCCGATGCGGCCGCGGGCGGTAAGGCGGACCAGGAGGAGCAGCAGAAGAAGCGCATCCGGGAAGCGGTGGATTCAATGCTCGGCGCGGTTTCGGAAGCGGACCGTATCCTGCTCATGCTAAAAGAGGTGGAAGGGCTTTCGTTGAAAGAACTTGAAAAGATTTACAAGGTCAACGAAAATGCTCTTAAGGTGCGGTTGTTTCGCGCCCGGCAACGGGTCTTGAAGGCGTTCGACGCGAATGTGCAGGGTCAGGCAGGCTGAAAGGCCGGTCTGGGGTTTGAATGGGAAGCCAAGAAGGGAATCGAATATGTACCCCGGGGACCATGGCAATCACGAGGAAGAGCTGGACGCCCTGTTTCAGGCGTACCGCAAGGCTTGTCCGGATCGCGAGCCTGGCGTGAACTTCATGCCGGGAGTATGGCAACGGATCGAAGCGCAGCAGCGCAACACGTTTTCTTTCCTCCGCATGGAGCGAGTATTCGTGACCGTCGCGGCTGCCGCCACTTTAGCTTTGGGTGTCTACCTCTATCTGCCGCAGAACTCCAGCGCCCGCGCCGGCGCCTACCAACAAAACTATCTGGAAGCTCTGGCGGATGCCAATTCCGTGGAAACTCCCGATATCGTCGGTCCGCTGCGCCTGGATTTGCGTCGGGACTCGAACCAGCCGGGCCGGTAAGCCGATCCATGCCGAAATCCAGGCTTTCCGCCTTCGTCTATCTGTTCCTGGTGTTCGCGGGCGGTGCCGCCGTGGGCGCTTTGGGATATCGGCTCTATACGGTGCAGGTGTCTGGCGGGGGTCCGGGCAGCGTCCGAAAATCCAGCGCCCCCGATCCCGAGGACGTGCGGAAGCACCTGGTGGCTGAGATGAAGGAGCGGGTGAAGCTGGATGCCGGCCAACTTGCCCGTTACAACCAGATCCTCGACGCTACCCGCGAAGACTTCCACGCCCTGCACGACCGCATGAATGCCGAGGGGCGCGCCATCCATGACCGGCAAGTGGCCCAAGTCGAAGCCTTGCTCCGTCCGGACCAACTGGCGGTCTACAAACAGGTGCTGGCCGAACACGAAGCGGCCCGCCAGCGGCGCATGCAGCAAGAGCGCGGCAATCCGCCGCCACTCCGTCCCGATTTCAAGAAGTAAGAAAGCGATCGGCGGCTCGGCTAACCCGCCAGGGCGGGTTTGGCCGCCGCTATGCTACCGGCTGCGCCTTCTTGGCGCCACGGGTGGCTTTGTACTTCCTCTCGAAGCGGTCCACTCGGCCGGCGGTATCGATCAGCTTTTGCTTCCCGGTGAAGAAGGGATGGCAGGACGAGCAGATTTCGACGCGGATATCGCCTTTGTGCGTGGAGCGGGTTTTGAAGGTATGCCCACAGGCGCAAATGACGTTCAATTCGTTGTAAGCGGGGTGAATACCGGCCTTCATGGCGTTACTTGAGGAATCCTTTCGAGATTTTCAGTATAGCAAAAACATTAAACCCCCGTGCTCCCAATGGAACACGGGGGTTCAGGTAGCCCGGTTAAAACCTGAGGCTTAAAGCTGACCGCAAAAGGCAGCCGGTCCACAGGAACTTGACCCCGCCACTGAAGCGGGAATCGGCTACGTTAGAGGCTCGACTTTAACAGTCGGCCACCTCCTGCGGTCGTTGATTACTACATTTCATGTTTGCTGGACCACCTCCTTCCTCAGTGATAATCACATCCTCGCATGACACCCCGAAAGTTGTCAATATGGTTTCTCATATAAAGTGGCGTTAATTCGTTTTAGCCCAATATGTAGTATTAAGGTTGCACCATCGTCCGGCCTGACCCGATCACTCGGTCCCGCGGCCATGGGATGGTCCGCGCCCTTCACCGTTTATCCGCGGCCGCGGCCTCGCGTCTTCGCGCCAGCAGTTCGAACCATGCCGCGAAGCCGGCCCCGGATTTGCTCGAAGTTTCCAGAACCTCCACGCCCGGGCGGATCTCGCGAATGTTGCGCAGGGCCGTGTCGCGGTCGAATTCGCAGGCCGCGGCCAGATCGATCTTGGCGATTACCGCCACGTCGGCCGAGTTGAACATGGCGGGATACTTGAGCGGCTTGTCTTCGCCTTCGGTTACCGACAGGATGGCCACGCGCAGGGCCTCGCCCAGATCGTAACTGGCCGGGCAGACCAGGTTGCCGACGTTCTCGATGAACAGGTAATCCAGTCGATCGAGCGCCCAGCCTTCCAGGTGCCGGCCGATCATGTCGGCTTCCAGGTGGCAGCAGCCGTGAGTTTGGATCTGCCGTACGGGCGCGCCGGACGCCGCCAGGCGGCGCGCGTCGTTGTCGGTTTCGAGGTCGCCTACCAGCGCCGCCACGCGCTCGCCCCGATGGCGCAGTTCCCGCAAAGTGCGCTCCAGGAACGCCGTCTTTCCGGCTCCTGGGCTCGATACCAGGTTCACCGCCAGCAGGCCGGCGGCGCCAAACCGCGCCCGCAGATCAGCCGCCAGCAGGTCGTTCTTTTTCAGAATCCCCTGGCGCAACTCCACTATGCGCGTCGTCACCGTCTTCCTCTACCTCCAAGGATACTATCTCCAGTTCCCGCCCCTTCAGGACTTCCAGGCTAAGCGTGCCGCAACGAGGGCAGCGAAAGCTCTGCGCCCCATCGAGCGCCACGTCATCGCCGCAAGGCCGGCAGCGGACGGTCACCGGAACGCGCTCGATGACGAGATCGGAGCCCGCCAGCACGGTTCCTTGGGTCGCCAGGCCCCAGCAAAACTGCAGCGGATCTTCCATGATTCCGCTCAACACTCCCACCCGCAGCAGCACGGAATTGACCTTCGCCACCTTCTGTCCGGCCAGCGCCTCGGTCGCCGACGAGACCACGGAGTAAACGATGGAAAGCTCGTGCACGCGGCTGCCCTGCACCATCTTAGTACGTGGGACAGACGATGGTTTCTTTGTCGTCTGTCATGCCTCCGCAAGAGACGACCCCTGACAGACGACGAAAGGCGATCGTCTGTCCCACAAACCTCTTGACATCCGCACCTTTTAGTACTAATTATTTAGTATGAGACGCCGCAGCACCACCCTCACCGGCCAGGAACTGGAAATCATGAAGATCGTCTGGGCCAGCGACCGCGTTACCGTACGCGATGTCTACGAGACCCTGCTGGAGCGGCGCAAGGTGGCGTACACCACTGTGATGACCATGATGAACATCCTGGAACATAAGAAGTATCTCAAGAAAACCCAGGTCGAGCGCGCCTATGTGTACCGCCCCGCGCAGCCGCAGGGCCAGGTGATCGGCGCCATGGTGCGGGATTTCGTAAATCGGGTATTCAACGGGTCGGCCGAGCCTCTGTTGGTACATCTTGTCGAGGAGCACGACCTGTCGGCCGCCGACCTGGAAGAGATCGCCCGGCTCAGGAGGAAGTCATGACCTCGCTTCTCTGGGACAATTTCTGCGCCTACAGCTTGCAAATCGCCTTACTGGTGGGTGTGGCCGCGGCTGTGCCCGCGCTGTTTCGCCTGCGCGCGCCCAATGCGCGCCTTGCCTATTGGTATGCGCTGCTAGGGGCGTGCGCGTTGTTGCCCCTGGTGCGCGCGTGGCAGCCGCAGGCGATCGCCGCGAGTGTCCAGGTAGCCACGGTGATTACCCGCGTCACTACAGCGGTTCCGGCCGCTCGTCCCATTCCGTGGAGGGAGCTGGCGCTGGCGGCGGTAGCCTTGGGCGCGGCCGGACGCCTGGCGTGGCTCGCGGCCGGCTTCAGCAGGCTGCGCCGTTACCGCCGCGCGGCCGCTCCCCTGGAGCCGGGTTGCGCCTGGTCCACCGAAGCCGAGCTGCTCCTCTCCGGGTGCGTTGCCGGTCCTGTCACTTTCGGCTGGCGAAAGCCTGTCATCTTATTGCCCGCTCGTTTCCCGGAATTGGCCGCCGACATGCAAGACGCAATCCTATGCCACGAGATCCTCCACGTACGCCGCGGCGACTGGCTCTTTGTGATCGCCGAAGAGCTGGTGCGCGCCGTCTTCTGGTTCCACCCCGCCATCTGGTGGGTGTTGGCCGAGATTCAACTGGCCCGTGAGCAGGCGGTGGACCGCGAAGTGCTCGAAATGACACGCTCGCGCGATCCTTATATCGACGCGCTGCTTGCCATGGCCGGCGCGACTCCCGAACTGGAACTTTCGCCGGCGCCGCTGTTCCTGCGCAAGCGCCATTTGAAGCAAAGGGTAATGGGCATTCTCAAGGAGGCGAATATGTCGAAACCGCTCACCGCCGGCTTGCTGGCGGCCGGACTTGCAACCATGGCCGCCGCTTGCTGGCTCGTTTCCGGCGCCATCCCATTGGCGGCCGCGCCACAAACCGTGTTCGACGGGCCCGGCGTCAGCGTCGATACCGGAGGCGCCGACCTCCTCCACCGCGGCGGCGTGGCCTATCCGCCCGCCGCCCAGGCCAAGGGCATCGAGGGCACCGTGGCCGTCCAGGTGACCATCGATTCTAACGGCGAAGTCACCGACGCCAGCGTACTCGGCGGTCCGGACGAGTTGCGCCGCACCGTGCAGCAATCCGTGTTGACCTGGCACTTCACCAGCGCTTCGGCCAATTCCAAGCGCCAGGTGAGCGTCACGTTCGGGCTGCCCACGGCGCAAACCGAGCCATCGGGCGCGCCTCACCTTGCCGGTGTGTTCAGGGTCGGAAACGCCCGGCAGGGAGTGTTCGCCGGCTCCATTTCCGCCCCACAGTCCGCGACGTCCCCGAACTCCAGCCACGTCATCGAATCCATCCAGATCTCTGGCCTGTCGGAGGACGCCACGGCGGAACTCCTGGCGCGCCTGCCGGTAAAGGTCGGCGACGACTTCACGGAAGTGGCTCCGAAAATCTTCGCCGCGATACACGATTTCGACAAGCATTTGACAGCCACGCTGCTGCCGACCCAGTCCGGAAATGCGCAATTGAATATCGCGCCGCCCCAGGCCGCGAGCGCCGAAGTTGCCGCCACCGGCCCCACCAAGATCCGCGTCGGCGGCAACGTACAGGCCAGCAACCTGATCACGCAGGTTCGCCCGGTCTATCCTCCGGCGGCGAAAGCGGCCGGAATTCAGGGCGTGGTCAAACTGCAGGCTACCATCGGCCCCGACGGCAAAGTCGCGGACCTGAAAGTTCTCAGCGGCGATCCCCTGCTGGCGCAGGCAGCCCTGGACGCAGTGAAGGATTGGGTCTACCGGCCCACTTTACTGAATGGAAATCCGGTTACGGTGGAAACCGCAATCGACGTCAATTTCACCCTGTCCCAGTAAAGGAGAAGCCGATATGGGAAAAGCCAAACCGAGCCGCGACCACAGAAGCGCAGGCGTAAACGCCTACTCCACCAAGACTCCAATGCACTTGCCGGCCTCGTGGAGTAGGCCTTCGGCCTGCGATTCGATTTTTTCACGGCTCCAAAGGGAGCGGTGCTTTCGTGGATACGTGTTTGCATTTTTGCTGGCGATCGCGCTGGCCGTAGCCGCAGCCCAGACGGCCCCGGACTCCGCCGGCGTGACGGTCGAGACCGGTGGCGCGCCGCTGCTGCACCGCAGCCCGGTACGCTATCCCGAATCCGCCGTGGCTGCGCACGTCGAAGGCACGGTGGTGGTCTCCGTGCGGCTCGACGGCAACGGCGAAGCGGTCGATGCCAGTTCCGTCAGTGGACCGGAAGAGCTCCGCGGCGCCGTCTTACAATCGGTCCTCAACTGGCACTTCGCCCGGGCCGCGGCGAATTCGACGCGGCAGGTGAGCGTGACCTTCCAGGCGGCAGCGGCAAAGAAGCCCGGCCAAGTCCCCTCGGACATAGCGCCGCCGGTGAAGGAACCGCAAACCGTCACCCTGAGCGTCTACGGCCTGTCCGACGCGGCGCGCGCCGAGTTGCTTTCGCGCCTGCCGGTCCGGGAAGGCGATACTATCACCACCCAAGACCAGTTGCAGAAGCTGATGGCCGCCATCCACGCTTTCGATGAGCATCTGCGGACCTCGGTATCGACCGGCGCATCGGGTGGAATGAAGGTGAGCATCGCCGCGCCCGGCTCCTCTCCATCCGCGACTTCCGCCTGGTTCACGGGACCAACGGCTCCTGCCACTGGCGAAACCTTCGCGCCTCCTCCCGGCACCATCACCGTAAAAGGCGAGGTGGAAGCCGCCAACCTCATCGCCAAAGTGACGCCGGTCTATCCAACTCTGGCCAAGCAGGCACAAATTTCGGGCACGGTGACTCTTACCGCTTTCATCGGCGCCGATGGCAAGGTACAGAACCTGAGCGTAGTCAGCGGTCACCCGTTGCTGGTTCAGGCGGCTCTCGACGCCGTCAAACAGTGGGTCTATAAGCCGACCCTGTTGAACGGGCTTCCAACGCCGGTGATCACCACCATCGTGGTGAACTTCACTCTGGCTCAGTAGCGCCGGCAATCTTTGTCGCTTCCCCCGACGCTGTGTCCCACCCACCAGCGGCCAACCCCAGTTTGAAATAGTCACGGTCTACGATCGTTGGCAGCCGCTGTACGGCCAGGGCCCGCTGCTCAGGCGGCAGAGATTTCCATCCAAAAAGCCGCGCTCCGAAACGAAGGGAGCGGATCCACGCGGCCCCGCCGCCGAGGCGCTATTGCCAGCCGCCTCCCAAGGCCCGATAGAGATCGACGAAGGAGAGCAATTCCTGCAGGCGCAACTGGGCCAGGGCGAGTTGTCCCTGGAACAGGTCGCGCTCGGCGCTGAGCACCTGCAAGTAACTGTCGGCGCCGCGCTGGTAGCGCAGGGTCGAAAGGCGCGTGGTCTCGGTTAGCGCCTGCACCAGAAGGTCCTGCTGGCCGCGCTGGGCGCGCGTGCGGTCGTAGCGGATCAACGCATCCGACACTTCGCGGAATCCGTTGTAGATGGCCTTTTGATAGGCGATCAGCATTTCGCGCTTCTGCGCTTCCGAGAGGCGAACGGCCACGCGAACCTGGCCGGCGGTGAAGATGGGCAGGAGCGCGTCGGGAGACAGGGTCCAATAGGCCGCCGGACCGGTGAACAACTGGGTGAGCGCCCGGCTCTGCCCGCCCAGAAGGCCGGTAAGCGTAATCTGCGGGAAGTAGTACGCCTTCGCCACGCCGATCTGGGCATTGGCGGAAATCAGATTCTGCTCGGCCGCGCGGATGTCGGGCCGGCGGTCGATCAGCGAAGACGGCAATCCGGCCGGAAGCTCGGGCGGCAGGACGAAGCTCTCGATCGGCTTGCCCCGCGCGATATCGCCGGGCAGCTTTCCCACGAGGAGGTTCAAGGCATTTTCCACCGGTCCGATGTCGCTCTCCACACTCGCGATCCGCACCGTGGCGAGATAGAGAAACTGTTCCGCCTGGTGGACATCGAGGCCAGTGGCGGCGCCGTGGTCGTGGCGCAGGGTGATCAGCTTCAGGTTGCGATCGGCGATGTCGCGCGTATTGCGGGCGATCTGGAGTTCCCAATCGCGCTCGCGCAGGGTGAAGTAGTTGCCGGCCACGTCGCCGATAAGCGACACGGTGACGCCGCGCCGGGCTTCTTCCGTGGCCAGGTATTGGGCGCGCGCGGATTCCTTCAACCGGCGGATGCGGCCCCACAGATCCAGCTCCCAGGAGAGCGCCAGACCGGTCTGGGTGTAGGTGGCTTCGGTCGGCGTGCCGGGCGCGCCCTGTAAGCTGGAGCCGATGGTGGAGTACCGCACCGTGCCCGCCTGTTCGTCGGCGTAGACGAACGGATACTGATTGGCGCCGGCGATGCGATAGCGGGCGCGGGCTTCCTCCACCCGCTCGGAAGCCATCGCAAGGTCGAAATTATGCGCCAGCGCGGCGGCGATGAGTTGCTTCAAAGCCTCGTCGGGGAACAGGTCCGGCCACTTGGTGTCGGCCAGCGACGCCTGGCTTGGCGCCGGGCCGCCGCGGTATTGGCCGGGCGCTGGCACCGAGGGCCGTTTGTAGTTGGGGCCCACGGTGCAGGCGGAGAGAAGCACGGTCAGTGTGCAGAGCAGAACGGGTGGCACAGGCTTTAGCCTGTGAGCTTGCGGCATGGCTCTCATTGCGCCTCCGCCACCGGCTCGATGCCCGGCTTCGGCTTGCGCGCGGCGATTCCCTGAATCACCGCGAAGAGCACCGGCACGATGAAGATGGCCAGCAAGGTCGCCGCGTTCATGCCGCCGAAAACCGCGGTGCCCAGCGAGCGCCGGGAAGCGGCGCCGGCCCCGTGCGCCATCAGCAGGGGCGTAACTCCCAGGATGAAGGCGAACGATGTCATCAGAATGGGGCGCAGGCGGAGACGCGCGGCTTCGAGCGCGGCCTCCCGGATGGAGTGCCCGGCCTCGTAGCGGGTACGTGCGAATTCCACGATCAGGATGGCGTTCTTGGCCGCCAGGCCGATCAGCGTGACGATGCCGATCTGGGTATAGATGTCATAGGGATAGCCGCGAATCCAGACGGCGAACAGCGCTCCGAACAGACCGAGCGGCAGCGCCAACAGGACGGCGAACGGTATCGACCAGCTCTCGTACAGGGCGGCCAGAAACAGGAAGACCAGCACGGCGGCGAAACCGAAGATGAAGCTCTCGTGACCCTGCGCCTCTTTTTCCTGGTAGGTGGTCCCGGTCCATTCGTAGCTGAAGCCGGCGGGGAGGCTGGATGCGGCCACTTCCTCCATGGCTTGGACCGCCTGGCCGCTGCTGTAGCCGGGGGCGGGAGTGCCAATCAACTGCACCGCCCGGTTCCGGTTGTAGCGATAGATCACCTCGGGCCCGGATGTGGCCGTGACGGTGGAAAGGGTGCCCAGCGGGACCATGTCGCCGCCGCTGGTGCGGACGTAGAAGCGGTTGATGTCGCGAGGCTCGGTACGGAATTCCGGCTCGGCCTGAACCATCACCTGCCAGGTGCGTCCAAACACGTTGAAGTCGTTCACGTAGAGCCCGCCGAGGAACGTCTGCAAGGCGTCGTACGCGTCGGTGACGGGAATGCCCAGGGTCTGGACCTTATCGAGGTCGAGATCCACTTTGTAGGACGGGACATTGGAGCGGAAGGTGTTGACCACGTTTCCAATCTCGGGCCGTTCGCGGGCGGCTTGGGCCGTCGCGTCGGCCACCTGCGCCAGATCTTCGACGCCCACGCCGGTACGGTCCTCGAGCATGAACTGGAATCCTCCGGTGGTGCTCAGTCCCTGGATGGGAGGCTGGCCGAAGGCGTTGGTGACGGCTTCCGGCACCCGCGCCGTGGCCCGCTGAATGTTGGCGATAATGCCGCGAAAATCCAGGTCCGGAGTGGTGCGCTCGTCCCACGGTTTCAGACGGGTGATCACGGTGGCGACATTCGAGCTGGAGGTGCGGGTGGAGATGTCGATGCCGCCTAGAGTAAAGGTGCCCGATACGCCCGGGATTTTGCCGACGATCTCTTCCACCTTGCGGGTTGCCGCATCGGCGCGGTCCATGGACGCGGCGTCGGGCAGGCGGACGGTAACGTAGATGGTGCCCTGATCTTCGTCGGGAAGAAAGCTGGTGGGAAGCTGGCGGAACAGCCAGCCGGCCGCGAACCAGAAGCAGAATAGCCCCAGCATTGCCAGCGCCGATTTGCGAATGAGCGCGCCCACGCCTTTCAGGTAACGGCCGCGGGTCCACTCAAATACGCGGTCGAACCCGTTGAAGAAGCGCCCCAGCGGGCCGCGACTCTGCATCTTCGGCCGCAGCAGGATGGCGCTCAGGGCGGGGCTCAACGACAGCGCGTTGAAAGCCGAGATCAGCACGGACACCGCGATGGTGAGGGCGAACTGCTTGTAGATCTGTCCGCTGATGCCGCCCAGGAAGGCCACCGGGATGAATGCCGCCGACAGGATGCAAGCGATGGCTACCACCGGAGCGGACACTTCCTCCATGGCCCGGATGGCGGCCGCGCGCGGCGTCGAGCCTTCGTCGATGTGACGCTGCGCCGCCTCCACCACCACAATGGCGTCGTCCACCACAATACCGATAGCCAGCACCAGCCCGAACAGGCTGGTCATGTTGATCGAAAATCCCAGCAGCGGAAACAAAGCGAAGGTGCCCACGATCGCCACCGGCACGGTGAGCAGCGGGATCAGCGTGGCGCGCCAGTTCTGAAGGAACAGGAAGACCACGATTATCACCAGCCCGGTAGCTTCGAATAACGTCATCATCACTTCGTGAATGGACGAGCGGACAAATACGGAGGAATCGTACGGGATGACGTAGTCCAGACCCGGGGGAAAAGTTTGCTTGGCTTTTTGGCAGAACTGGCGGATTCGGTCGGCGGTGGCGACCGCGTTGGCGCCGGGCGAGAGGTAGATGATGAGGTTGCCCGAGGGGGCGCCGTTGACGCGGCTGAAACCGCTGTAGCTGGCGGCTCCGAGTTCCACCCGGCCGATGTCGCGGATGCGCAGCAGACCGCCGTCCGGACGCGCGCGCAAAATGATGTCCCCGAATTCCGAGGCGGTCACGAGGCGCCCCTGGGCGCTGACCGAATACTGGAACGCGGTGCCGGTGGGCGAAGGCGGCTGGCCGATCGATCCGGCGGGATTCTGCCGGTTCTGCGCCCCAATGGCGTTGTTGATGTCGCTGGCAGTGACTCCCAATTGCGCCATCCGGTCCGGGTTCACCCAGATGCGCATGGAGTAGATCTGGGCGGCGCCGAGCCGCGCCTCGCCCACCCCTTCGACGCTGGCCAACTGATTCAACAGGTTGATCTGCGCGTAGTTGGCGAGGAACAGCGAGTCGTAGCGGTTGTCCGGAGAAATCAGGCTGACGCTGGTGAGGAAAGCGGTCGAGACCTTCTTGACCACCACGCCCTGGCGCTGCACATCGAGTGGCAGCCGCGGCATGGCGATATTCACGCGGTTCTGCGTTTGCACCGTGGCGATGTCCGGATCGGTGCCGAGCTTGAAGGTCACGCTGATGGAGACACTGCCATCGTTGGCGCTGTTGGACATAAAGTAGATCATGCCGTCCAGGGCGAACAACTGTTCTTCGATAGGCTGGGCTACGGTCTTCTCGATATCCTGCGCATTGCCGCCCAGATAGCTGGTGCTGATCTGCACCACCGGCGGGACCACCTCGGGGTAACTGGCCACGGGAAGACTGGGGATGGCGACAGCGCCCAGGATAACGATCACGATGGCGATCACCATCGCGAAAACGGGATGATCGATAAAGAACCGCGCCATGGTCAGTTCCCCGCCATCCGCCCGGTAGCCGGCGCCGATTCAGTGGCGCGATACGGCTGCGGCTGGACCTTGCTCCCCGCTCTCACCTTCTGCTGGCCTTCGACGACGACGCGGTCTCCAGGCTTCAAGCCCCGTTCGACGATCCAGGAGTTGCCCACCCGGTCGCCAGTGGTCACCGGCTTCACTTCGACCTTGTCACCCGGTCCGACGGTGAAGACCGTCATCACGCTTTGCAACTGCTGGATGGCTTTCTGTGGGATCAAAATGGCGTTCCTGCGCTCGGCTACCTGCACCCGGACGCGGCCGAACTGTCCCGGAAGCATGGTGTGCCGGGGGTTGGGGAAACGGGCCTGCAACTCCAGGGTCGCGGTCTTAGGGTCCACCTGGTTGAGCGAATTCTCGATGTGGCCGATGGAAGGGAATTCGGACCCATCGGCGAGAATCAAGGTGAGCGGCAACGCCGCGCCCGGTAGTCCGCCCTGGCGGGTCCACGCCAGATATTCGGGTTCCGTAACCTTGAAGCGGACCCAGATCGGGTCGAGCGGCACGATGGTGGTGAGCGGCTGGGCCGAGGTAGGTGTCACCAGGCCGCCCACCGGAATCAGGGTATCGCCGATGCGGCCGCCGATGGGCGCGAGGATGGTGCCGTATTGAAGGTTCAGCTCCGCGGCGTTCAGGGCGGCCTGTTGCGCTTCCACCTTCGCCTGCATGGAGGCGATCTGGGTGCGCGTGGAGAGGCTGGCCTGCTCCACGGTGGCTTTCAAGGCGTCCACGTTCGCCTGGTTGGCTTTCAGCGCGGCGGCAGCGGCGTCCAGGTCCTGTTTGGAAGCGGCGTCGGCCTCGACCAGCGGAGCGAGACGGTCGACGTCCTGTTGGGCCTTGACCAGGTTTGCCTCCGCCGAGGCCAAGGTGGCCTGCGCTTGGAGCGTGGTGACCTGTTTGCGGGCGAACTCCAGATCGGCTTCGCTCTGGTGGAGGTTCCCTTTGGCCTGCTGCACGGCGGCATCGTACGGGCGAAGATCGAGCACGTACAGCGTTTGACCGGCCGCTACCTCGGCGCCCGGGCGAAAGTTCCACTTTTCGATGTAGCCTTCCACGTGACCGCGGACCTCGACCATATCGCGGGCATAGGTTTGCGCCGCGAATTCCGAAAAGATGGGGACGTCGGCGGCGGTGGCCTCCATCACGACAACGGCTGGAGGCGGCGTTTGAGCCGGGCCGGTCTTTTGGCCCGATGCCGCGCATCCGGCTAGCACAATCGCCGCAAGCAAGCCGAAAGCACCCGCGGCTTGCAAAAGAATCTTCGAGTGTTTGTTTCTGGATGACATTAACTTTTTCTTGAGAAGAAGGGCAGCCAGGCGGTCGCCGCCGCTTTCGTACTCCCTCGCCACGGTCAGGGCAAGGTGCATGAGATTACAACCTGATTATCTTAAGCTTGCGCGGATGAAGTCAAACCAGGGAGCCGCGCACGTTCAGCCGGCGCCACAAAAAGCTCGACGGGCAAATGTGGCGCACGCAGACCCGCGCACGGCCTCGCACCTACTTCATCGGAATCGTAAGTGGTTCAAGTTCGTGCTGAACCGTTTCTTCACCTGCTCCGGCGTCAGCACCGCGGCGGCCAAAGTCATTCCGTTGGCCGTCTGCCGGGCCGGATAATCGGCCGGCGCCGGCCGCGGCCGAATCCCCTGGTTCCCCGCCCAAACGGTGGCGGCTACCACGACAATCGTCGAAATTACGCCACCGCGCAGAGACATCCGGGCCTCCCGGTACGATTCTACAACTCCTGAAACCGTAATGGAGCCGGCAGCCATAGACTATCCCCTACGACTACGACGCACTCGGATCCCGCCGGTTTCAGGCTTCGGGCCGCAAGCCGCACGTTCCCGGATGGGAGCCTTCGCGGTCAGAGCCGTGGCTTTGAGTCCAGGGCGTGGTAAGCCGCAAGCGCCTCGTGAAGGCTGTCAAAGATGCGACTTGGACCGATGGCCTCGGTGAGGCGGTGCCGGTCCAGGTCCGGCTTCAGATCCGATTGGACGTGCGCGAAAACCAACTCGACACCGCGGCGGGCCAGGTCTTGCTGAAGCTCCCGCACCACCTGCGCGGCGGTGTAATCCACATTCGTAATCGCTCCGGCATCCACCACGAGCCAGCGCAGGGGCGAAGGCGCAGGCCCGGCAAGGCCGCGAATCTCGTCCGAAAACATTCCGGCATTCGCATAGAAGAGCACGGCGCTAAATCGGTAGACCGCCACCCCCGGCTCGGTTACCGCTCCGCGAACCGCCGGGGTCAGTTGCCAGATGCCCGTCTGGCCCCGAACCAGTACGGCCGTGTGAGGGCGATAGCTGTGGCGCACCACGCGGAGCAGCGACAGCACCATGGCGAGAACGATGCCCTGTTCGACGCCAACCAGCACGACCACGGCGGCGGTCGTGAGCGCCAGTATATATTCGCCGGGGCTTTCCTGGCGGATCGCCCGCAGGCCGCGCAAGTCCGTGAGGCGGATGGCCACCAGAAACACGATGGCGCCCAGCACGCATCGCGGCAGGTACTGAAATGGGCCGGTCAGGAACAGGAGTACCAACGAAACTGCCGCAGCAGCAGCCACGTGCGTCACCTGGCTTTGACCTCCGGAGCGCTCGGCCATGGCCGTTTGGGTGGGACTTCCGTTCACCACGAACGTCCCGCTCAAGGCCGCTGCAGCGTTGGCCGCGGCGAGGCCGGCGAGGTCGGCGTTATCATCCGGCCGCTGATGGTGGCGGAGGGCGTAAATGCGGGCGGTCGCCGCGCTTTGCGCCACGATCATCACCACGCACGATCCGGCCACGGGGATCAATGGCTCTATGTCCTTCCAGCTCACACCGGGCAAGCCCGCATGCGGCAGGCCGCCGGTAACCGGCCCGATGATGCCAATACCATGCCCGGCAAAATCAAAGATGGCGCTGGCTGCTATGGCGCCGGCCACCGCGATCAGTGGGCCGGGCACTCTCGGCGCAAGCCGGTCGAGGGCGAGGACGCCCGCAACCACCACGGCCGAGAGACCGAGAGAGGGCAGCTCAACCCGAGACAGGCTGCCGGCGATTTCAGCCAGTTGCCCGACCGTCCTATGGGAGTGAACCTCCAGGCCCAGCATTGAGCCCAACACCGCGATCCCGACCTGGAACCCCACTCCGGTCAGAAAACCCACCAGTACCGTCCGCGAAAGGAAATCGGCCAGGAAACCCAGCCGGAGCAGCCGCGCCAGCAGAAGCAAAGCCGCGGTCAGCAGGGCCACCATCCCCGCCAGAGCCACGTACCTCGGGCTGGCCACCGGCGCCATGCCGGAAACGCCCCCGGCCAGAATCGCGGCGGTCGCCGAATCGGCGGCCACCACCAGGTACCTTGACGAGCCGAACGCCGCAAACGCGAGAAGGGGCAGGAACAACGTGTACAGTCCGCTGACGGCTGGCATGCCGGCGATGCTGGCATAGCCAAGCGCCTGCGGGATGCTCATCGCCGCCAATTCGATTCCGGCCAGGGAATCGCGGAGGCCATGAGCGGAGCGGAACGGCCGCATGCCGCGAAACAGGCTCGGCCGCCTCTCGTTGTCAGACTTCGAATGATCTCGTGCGTCGGTGTTCACGGACAGCGGTCCCTTAACGCTCGTATTCGTAAGTACAATAACCTATCCGGGCCGAGGCTGTCAGCTTCGGCCTGGAAATGTCGTCGTATACATACGAACGCGAGTACTGAGGGAACCGTTCAGCGCCTTGGCGGCAGAAGGCTTTTTCTGGTCCCGGGGAGAAGGAAATCCGATGCGGGATGCCATTCCGGGATGTCCCGCGGTTTCGGTGGTTCTTCGCTTTTCAGCCGCTGAGACGAGCCCTCGATTCGAATCGCGTCGCAGGCGTAACACACCAAGCCTCCCAGCGCCCAATGCAATACGCCGATCGCGAGGATGACCCTTTCCTGTGTTCGAGAGAGATCCCGGCCAAGAATGTTGATGACCGCGACCACGCCGCAGACTACGCCCACATAGAACCACCAAACCACCCAACGGTGCATCCGCACGTGAACATGCATAAGCCCCTCCTGCTACCAAGACGTCCCGCCATGGCCGCAGGATACTCTGCCCGGGCAAGAATACCGCGACGGTGTACGTATCCGCACGCTGCGGCGCGCTAAGCGCACGGTTTCAGAAATTCGGTCACGTATCGGCGGCAAGCTTTCAGCCGCTCCGGCGTGGCTGACAGCTACTAAGCGCTAAAGGGCCAAACCCGTTCGATGGTCTTGCTCAGCATCCAACGTTTGTCTTCGGCGTCGAGAAACTTCATGTCGTCGCGAACCACTGTCAGGGCCTTGTCGTAGGTGGATTTGGCCTCGATGATGGGCCAGTCCGTGGCCCACATCAAACGCTCGGGGCCGAAGGCGGCATGGAGGCGGCGCACGTGTTCCTGCGCGTCGAGCCAGGGGTAGGCCTGGCGCGAGAGCGACCAGGTGTGGGAGATTTTGACGAACAGGTTGGGATATCGCTGTAAGGCGATCAACTTTTCGAGCTCGCGCGGCTGATCGACGGGACAATCGGCCATGTGATCGATGACCACGGTGAGATCGGGTGTCCGTTCGAGCAACAGCCCTACTTCGGGCATGCGGCCGATGGGCGCCAGCACGGTCATGGGGACCTTCAACTGGTGGCAGCGCTTCCAGAGGGGCGGCATGAGCGGTCCGTGGAACCAATCGCCGGAAGGGTCGCCGGAAGGGCTCAAACGAACCCCGCGAAAGCCCTCTTCGGTGAGGCGGGAGAGGCGATCGGGAGCGGCCGGATCGAGCGGATCGACGCGCGCGACGCCCTGAAACATCGCAGGGTAGCGTTTCAGCACGGAGGCCAGGTAGCGGTTGTCGTACCGATAATGAATGACCTGAATGAGGACGGTGCGGGCGACGCCGTTGGCCTTCATGAGCGCCAGCAGTTGCTCCGGCGTGGCGTCGCGGTCGGGCACTTTGGCGCCGGCCGCGAACGGATACTCGGGATCGTGCTTCCAGACGTGCACGTGGGGATCGATGATACGGTAATCGGCGCGGGAATCGGCGGCCAATGCGCTCACGGCGGAGGCTCCCAGAAATAAACGGCGCGACACGTTCCGCATAACCGATTATAGGCACGGAGGCAGCCTCGTGGAGCGGCCTCGCAGTCTGCCACGCCGGGACTCATCCCGGCGCTTTTGTTGCGGTTGGGCAGCCAATCCTGGCTGCAGCCGCCCTTTCAGGCGGCTCTTCGGTCGCGCCTGTCTACCTGTCTAAAGGACAGAGCGCTAGCGAATCTCGAAGGAATTGATAACCAGGCCAAGTTCGCGAACATCGCCGGGAGCGCGGAAGGTGCGGTCGAGTTGAATCCCGACTTCGATCTTCGGCTTGCCCACCGATTCCTGCGGGAGAGGAAAGGCGGCTTCGAAAGGGGCGTCGCCTTTGGATAGAGACAGCTCTCCGATTTCCCGCCCGTCCACCGCGACTTTACCGGTCAGCCTGCCCGGCGATACTTGTGCCTGGGGGCAGTAACCGCCGATATGGAGCTGCTGTCCGGGAGACGGAGGGCCGGCCAGGACAACGCCCGCGCTCTTTCCCATCCAGCGGTGGTCGCCGTCTGGTTCGTACCATGTGCCGCGCAAAAAAGGCTGCGAGAGCCCACTTCCCGGGTTGAGCCGCCGCGGCATCGACTGTGCGGACGATTTGGCCGCGGCCTCGAATCGAGGAGTGACGTCGATCAGGACCGGGGTGGCGGCGGACAACACCTCGACATCGTTGGCAATGAGGAGCTGCTGTAATACGGAGGCATCGATGAAGAGCGGAGAGATATCCCCTAATGCGGGGTCCGGGGCGATCTTGCTCCGTTCCGCCGGGTCGACATACACGTCGCCTATGCCAAACGCGCGGAAAGGCTGGTCCCAGATGGCGCTATAAAACAGGTCGTCGCCTACGCCGGTCAGGACGATGGTTTTGCCGGGGGACGATTGGCGCACGGCGGCCACTGCCACGACCACGTCCTTAATGTGTTGACTCCGGCGATAAAACCAGGCGCAACTCGCTGCCGCATAGGGTGCTTGCACCATCAAAAAGAGAAGCAGTATGGCAGCGGTAATGGTTCTGTCGAGCCAGCCCCGCCGTGCGGCGGAAGCGGCGGCGAAGGCGCCGGTGAGACCGATCCCGATCGCCGGCAGGGTCAGGTAGTAGTAAGATATGTGGTCTTTCAGCGGAAGCACCGGGCACAACAGAATGCCGAACCAGGCCAGGCCGAACAAGGGGAGCATCCGCTTCCGCCAGGCAGACCAGGCGGCATAGCCCAACGCCGCGGCGGTGAAAACGATGCGGAGCGAGCGCGCGAGCCAGGCCGCCGAAGAATGGATGCTCGCCCAGTTCCAGGGCACCAGCGCCCACTTCCAGTAGGTTCCCAGCGTAGCGGCCATGGCGGCGTCGAAGTGCATGGAGTAAGTGAAGGTGGGCTGTCTGGGTACGAGTGCCAAGTGGAGCGCCAGAAACAGAAGGGAGGCGCCAAACAACGGCACTGTGGCGCGCCAGTATTTCCGCGCTTCGAGCAGGGCGTAGAGGGCGGCGATGGCGGGATAGACAATCATGCTTTCCATCACTCCGAAGCCGATCAGAAACACCAGCCACTGCAGCAGGTACCAGGAGCGCTTGCCGGTTTCGATGTAGCGCAGGAAGAAGTGGAACGCCAGCAGCATCGAGAAGGCGCAGAGAATCTGCATGTAGGCGGAACTCCACGCCATGGGAAAGGCCAAGGCTCCGTTGGCGGTCCACAGGATCGGCGCCAGAAAGCCGGCCACGCGCGAACCCGATATGCGCCGCGCGATGGACGAAACCAGCGCCAGGTTGCCGAGCTGGGTCAGAAACACGCATAAGTGCGCGGGAAAGGCGTCGGTGCCAAACAAACGGCCACAGATGAGGAAGAACAGCCGCTCGCTCAGGGGCCGAAAGGTGCCGTGCCGCGATGGCCCCAGGACAGCCAGGAGAAAGTCGTGGATGTTGGCGATTCGATAGCGCTGGCCCAGCCAGGCAAAATCGTCCTGCTGATACCAGGCGCGCAGCCCGTAGAAGTACAGGACCAAACAGAAGACCGGCGGGATCCACCAGTATGCCAGGCGCAGGAATTCCTCGCGGCGGGAATGGTTGGGCGGGCGGGAGCCAGCCGGATTCGAAGCAGATGGCGACATGGCAGGAAAGCGCGGGCCGGGGGCCGGACCAACGGCATTGTAGCAAGCCGCCGGAAATGTGGCGCAACGGCGTTGGCACTGAGTGGTTCGAATCGGCCCCCGGAGACGGCCGGCGAGCCGTTCCGCCTTCCCGCCCACTCCGCACGATGCACAAAAATGCACAAACCACCGCGCGCGGAATTCGCGGGCCAGACGTTCGGTGGATGCTTCTAGCTTCTATCAATCTAGGTCAGATGCACGCCGATAACTCCATTGGTTTCTTCATCTGCGTTCATCGGCGTCATTCGGCGACCCAATTTTCCCATTTGGAGCGCGGTATGCTCAGAGGATGCGTCATTGTTTGCCCAACCCGACCAGGGTGGGTGTGTTCGGATGGGGCGTCGTGGCTCCTAAGTCTCCCAATATCAGGGCATTCGAGGAGAACCTGCTGTGCTCCGAGAGTTGGCTGTCCCCATTTAACGGCTTTGGACCGGACAATTTTCTGGTGGGAGAGCCGGAATTCCACTTCAAAGATTATCAGCCGTGGATCAGCCAGCGCTTTGCCCCGCGGCATTATCAGAACCTGAAGGAGAAAATCGACCTGCCGGCGCTATTCGCGGTCGGCGCGTTTATTCAGGCACTGGAGCAGAACCCCGGACTGGAACAGGAACTGAAGTCGCTGGGCGAGCAATGTCACGTCTATGTGGGCACCGGTTTGGGAAGTCTGGGCACGATGTACGACACCAGCGTGGCGCTGTATGAGGCGCAGGCGCGCTGGGACCGTTTTTGGGCCCGGCCGGAAAACAATCGCGCGCTGCGGGAGTATCGAGCGCCGGGCGAAGGCGATGTGCCCCCGGATCCGCGGACGGCTTCTTACGACAAGGGCGATGACGACCGCGCCGCCGACGAACGGAAGTGGAACCGCTATTGGATGGCTCGCTCTCCGGAGTTGGCGGAGTATCTGGCGGAACTGGCCGAGATCGATGGCGGCGGCATCGAAGGCGACATCGCTTCGGGCAAGCTCAACAGCATTCGCGACAAGGAAAAGCGGCGCGCCAGGTTGCGGGAAAAGTGGCGGGCGCCGGACCCCCCGTGGAAAGTGTCGGCCAATCTGATCTGGAATATTCATAATATGCCGGCAGCGCAGATTTCCATCCTGGGCGGAATTACCGGAATGGCTTTCGCGCCGGTGGCCGCGTGCTCCACCTTCGGGGTGGCGTTGGAACTGGCCATGCGCGCCATCCAGGCCGGCGACGCCAAAGCGGTGGTGATGGGGGCCACCGACCCGCCGCCGCATCCGTTGACAGTTGGGGCATTCTACAGCGCGCGGGTAATGGCCGCGGACAGGCGGGTATCCACGCCGCTGACCCAACTGAAGGGCACCCACGTGGCGGGCGGGTCGGTGATCTGGATCGTAGGCGACCTGGAATACATGCGCGCAAAGGGTTTCCAACCGCTGGGCATGGAGCCGGTGGCGGTAGGCGTCACCTCCGACGCACACCACATCATCACGCCTTCGCTCGACGGCCCCAGGGCCGCCGTGTTGAACGCGGTAGCGAAGGCCTCCGCAACGGCGGATGGCTTGGGCACCTGGGACCTGCACGCTACCGCTACGCCGGGAGACTATGCCGAGATGGAAACGGTGCGCTCGCTGCTGCCACGCGACGTACTGGTGACGGCGCGCAAGGGCACTTTCGGCCACGGCATGAGCGCCGGGGGCGGGTGGGAACTGACCGCGCAATACCTCGGCTACCAGCGGGGGAAACTGTTTCCGACTCCGCTAGTTGAAGCCGAAATGCATCCGGCCATCCGCGAATTGCACGACCGGGTAGTTTTCGATCGAGCCTGCACATTTCCCAGCGGCCTGGCCGGGAAACTTTCAATGGGCATCGGAGGCATCAACGCCTGCGTGATCTCGCGCCCGCTAGAGTGAGGCTCGGCGCTCCTGAACTCGTGGAATTTGGGTTGAGCCAAGTTTGCGGCTCGGCGAAGCGAACCTGTACGGCAGAACGGTCAGGTGGGTGGAATATGAGATGCCGGCGAGGTGACGCTGGCACAAAAAAAAGTGGTTCCAAGTGATCCGATCCTCTACCTTGCTTACCACCGGCATGCGCGGCATTAAGCGTTGCGTCGGAGAGCACCGTGCGATTCGCCGCTTAGCTCCACTCAGGGCGTTTTCCCCACCCCAT
>Ga0182014_10002678_pt1 | contig 22117 bp, 26 predicted proteins | sample 612S2DmetaG_FD_120489 | JGI IMG/M metagenome (GOLD analysis project Ga0182014, IMG submission 120489) | Permafrost microbial communities from Stordalen Mire, Sweden - 612S2D metaG | ecosystem: Environmental > Terrestrial > Soil > Wetlands > Permafrost | place: Sweden: Stordalen | collected...
CGCATGGCAGCACGACCGAAACACAAGCCGCACCAAAGCAGACTGGCAATTCACGACCAGAAATGCTCGCATCAAACTCAAGCACCTATACCCATCAATCTGAATGAATCGGCCGACTAGAGCCTTTCCGCTTCGATTGAATCGAAGCGGGGCTCTGGATTCTTGCTTTGACGCGTTTTCTTGACGCGAACCGGTTGCCACTTCGCTGGAAAACGCTTTAGCGGCAAAATTCCGGTCGAATCCATCGCACGCCCGATCACCGCCACACCCCACGCCAAAAACCGAAACCGCGGCCGTGGCGGAGGGGCGGCTCATCTCCCTCTTTCGCCGTCACCTGAATGAAACGCCGCCTGGGATGGCAATTCCGCTGAGTTTGCCGGGTTTGCCTCAATGGCGCGGGAAGGATAAGACGACGCCTGACCGCTGCGGAATCGATCGAAACGGGGCTTTGAACGGATGCGAATTCTCTGCACCAATGATGACGGCATCCATGCCCCCGGCCTCAAGATCGTCGAGGAGATCGCGCGCGCGCTGTCCGACGACGTCTGGGTCGTGGCGCCCGAGCTCGATCAGTCCGGCGTCTCGCATTCGCTGTCGCTGAACGATCCCTTGCGCCTGCGCGAGGTCGGCCCGCGCCATTTCGCGGTGCGGGGCACTCCGACCGACTGCGTCATCATGGGCGCGCGCCACATCCTCGGCGAGACCATGCTGGACCTGGTGCTGTCGGGCGTCAACAAGGGCCGCAACGTCGCCGAAGACGTGGTCTATTCCGGCACCATCGCAGGGGCCCTGGAAGGCACCATTCTGGGAATTCCGTCGTTCGCGCTGTCGCAGGAATTCAGCATGGAGACCCGCAACGCGCCGCTGTGGGAGACGGCGCTGAAATTTGGTCCCGCGATCCTGCGCAAGGTGATCGACGCCGGGGTGCCGAAGAACACCGTGATCAACGTCAACTTTCCCGCCTGCGCGCCCGATGAGGTGCTGGGCGTGCGCGTAACGCGGCAGGGCAAGCGCAACCTCGGCTTTCTCAAGGTCGACCAGCGCCGCGACGGCCGCGGCAATCCCTATTTCTGGATCGGGTTCGAACGGCTGGCCCAGGTCGACGTGCCAGCGGAGGGCACCGACCTGGCGGCGCTGGCCGCGCGCTATGTTTCGGTGACGCCGCTGCGGCTCGACCGCACCGACGATGAATTCTCGCAGGCGCTGACGGCGACGCTGAAATAGCGATGCGCGCTTGTCCCGGATGCTGAGCCGCGCGAAGCGATACGCTGCTGATCCGGGGCACCGGGGCCTATTTCGTTGGGTAACGCGCGGATCCCGATTCTGCGGGATACCCCAAACCTCCCCCCTAAACGATTGGCAGCGACGGTGGATCACCTTTCCGCCAGACGTTGAAAGTCGCCTCCCATTTGGCAATTTCATCGCCCCGCATGGTCAGGAGTTCGATCCCGCGCCCCTGCATCTGCCGTCCGTCTTGCCCGTCATCCCATTCGGCGTCCCAGTAGCACGCGATGACGTTGCCCGAGACCGCACGCAGCTGCTTCTGTAGACGGTAGTTCTTCTGACGTTCGAAACGAGCGATCAAAAATGTCTCCAGCGCCGGCCTGCCAGTCGTTTCGGGAAAATCCGCAAATAGGACCACGACATCGGAAGCAAAGGTCTTCATGACCTCGGAGATATCACCTGCGTTAAGCAGCCGTTGGGCTCGTTCGAGCACGACTTCGGCGTCGGCAAACGTAAGTCCCTTGATCTCCTGAACAATGGTCATGTCGCGCTCCCTGAGTTGCAGCCATGACGGCTGCATAAGAGCCCTAACCTAAGGCAACGGAGCGACAGATTCCGTCAGTAGCGAGGTCAGGAGGGCGCCGGCAGCCCCTCGATCTGGCGCCACTCCCGGATCAGGTCCTGGCGACGTCTTGGATATCTCTCGCCGAGTTCCGCGATGCCTGCGATACGGTCGGTTCGGAAGTGGCGGTAAGCCTCGCGAAGCTCACACCATGCGGCGAGCAAACGCACGCGTGCACAGAAGGTAATGGCGATCGGCCATATCGTTCGTTCGGTGGGGACGTCATCCTGATCATGATAGGCGATCCGGATCTTTTGCTCGTCTCGAATGGCACTGCGAACGGGCGCCATATCCACACGATCGACCACCGCGGGTTTGATTGGGCCTGCCAGAATACCCGATGAGCCGGCGACATCGCTCCGACCGGGCGGCAACACCGCCGTGATCTTCGCCAGTGCGTTGCGTGCTGCCTCGGCGAGAGCAGGATCGGTGGCCCGCCCTACCATGCCCGTACCAAGCATGAGAGCCTCGATCTCGTCACGGGAGAACATCAGCGGTGGCAGGGTAAAGCCGGGCCGCAGCACATAGCCGAGTCCGGCTTCGCCGTCGATCGGTGCGCCTTGGGCGATCAATGTCTGGATGTCGCGATAAACGGTACGCAGTGAAACGCCGAGTTCGGCCGCGAGTTTCGCCCCGCTCACGGGACGTCGATTCCGCCTCAGCGTCTGTATCAGATCGAGCAGTCTTTCCGTTCGCGACATGCGCGCATCTTTCGCGTCCCGAGAACGCTTTATCCTAAACCGTCGCGCCCTTCAGCGTGGCGTCGATCACCCGCGCCAGGGTTTCGATCTGGAAGGGCTTCTGCAGCGCAGGGCGGTTGCGGTATTCTTCCGGAAGGCCCGACGAGCCGTAGCCGGTGGCGAAGATGAAGGGGCGGTTGCGCGCCTGGATCAGCTCGGCGACCGGGGAGATCACCTTGCCGTTGACGTTGACGTCGAGAATGGCGATGTCGAAATCGGTGGATTGCGCCAGCCGCAGCGCCTCGTTGATCTCGCCGGCCTCGGCCACGACGCTGAAGCCGAGCTCCTCCAGCATGTCGGCGACCATCATCCTGATCATGACCTCGTCCTCGACGAGGAAAACAGAACCGCCCGCCGGCCGCGTCGCAGTCATGGTAATGTCCTTGCCCATTCGACCTTTGAGGGTCGCAAAAAACGCTAACCGGCGCAATGTCATCGCACAAGCCAATGTTCCCTGTCACCGGCGCCGCTGACAGGGAGAATCGATTGCCCCGGCCGCTAACGCCGGGGTATCAACCGGGTTCCGGGGTGGGAACATCGATTTCGGCTGATTCTTCCCCTGGCCCGGTCCACCTGCACCGCGCCGCCCGAAAATGCCCTGGTAGCGTTTAAGGATTGAAATGCCGACGAGCCAGCATCCGCCCGAGAAAATGATGTTTCAGCTCACCCTGCGGCGACGCGGGATCAGCGATCAGGCGGTGCTGCGCGCCATGGAAGAGATTCCGCGCGAGAACTTCGTGGAGCCGGCCGACCGCGACGGCGCCTATCGCGACAGCGCGCTCGGCATCGCCTGCGGCCAGACCATCAGCCAGCCCTTCGTGGTGGCTTACATGACCGAGCAATTGCAATTGCAGAAGCACCACCGCGTGCTCGAGATCGGCACCGGCTCCGGTTATCAGGCCGCCATCCTGTCGCGGCTGTGCGGGCAGGTGTTGACCATCGAGCGCTACCGGACGCTCGCCGATAGCGCCCGCAAGCGGCTTGCGAAGCTCGGATGCGACAATGTCGAGGTGATGCTCGGGGACGGCTTCGACATTCCGGCCAGCGCCGGTACTTTCGATCGCATCATCGTGACCGCCGCGATGGAGCAGATTCCCGAAGCGCTGGTGGAGCGGCTGGATCCCGGCGGCATCCTGATCGCCCCGGTCGGTCCGCATCAGGGCACCCAGACCCTGGTTCGGGTCACCCGAACCGACGCCGGGTTCGACCGCAGGGATTTGGTGGACGTGCGGTTCGTGCCGGCGCTGCCCGGCATCGCCCGCGAACTGTAGAAGTCCGGATTGGCTGTCCCGCCAACGTCTTATTCTCAGGGTTAAGCGGTTGTTTACTGGGGAGGTGTTTACTCAAAACGTAGTTTGTTGCGTACGAGTAGGTAACCATGTCCTGTGTCGTCGAGTCGCTTTGCTCGCGCCGCTTACCGCACGTCGCGGCGCTGGCGCTGATCTCGTTCGGTTTTGCCGGCTGCAGCGCCGATATGTCGACGCGCCTCTCGCAAAACTCCTCCTCATTTTCCAATCCTTTTGCCTCGCAGCCCGAAGCCACCGGCTCGGTCCCGGCTCCAGTGGTCGAACGCCGCGAGCTGCCGCAATATGCCCGGCCGCAATACCAGTCGCAGCCGTTGCCGCCTCCGATCGCCGCGCCGCAGAGCTATCCGGCCGCCAACAACGGCGTGTCGGGAGGAGGGCGCGGCCTGGCGTCGTATGCGCCGCCGGCTCATCCGATCGAGACCACCGGGAGCGTCGCGCCCCGTTCGGTCGCCGCCGTGCATAGCCCGGCCCCAACCGGCACCACGATCATCGTCGGCACCAGCGACACGCTCGATCTCCTGGCGCGCCGGTACAATGTGACGCCCGCCGCGATCCTGCAGGCCAATGGCTACAAGGGACCGCGCGCATTGTCGCCGGGCCAGCAGCTGATTATTCCGCATCAGGCTGCGGTGGCCGCAGCGCCGGCGCCCGCTTTGGCCGCGCCCGTCAGCAAGCCGGTTGCCGCCGTCAGCGGCACGCCGCTGGTTCACGTCGTCAATCCCGGCGAAACCTTGCTCAGCATTGCCCGTCGCAACCATGTCTCGGTGGCGGAACTGGCAAGGGCCAATAACCTCGATCCCCAGGCGAAGCTCAAGCTCGGCACCAAGCTGACGGTGCCCGGTGCGAGGACCGCGGCCGTTGCCCCTGTGGCGCAGCCGATGGTGGCGACGGCGCAGCCCGCTGCGGCACTGGCGCCGCCCGCGACCAAAATGGCCGCGGTCACGACCGGACCGCAGCAGAGCGTGCGACTGGCCCAGGCCACCACCAAGGTCGAGGAGGCCGAGGCCGAAACCCCGGTCAAGGCCGCCGAGGCAACCGGTGCGCTGCCGACCTTCCGCTGGCCGGTGCGCGGCAAGGTGATCACCGCCTACGGTGCCAAGAGCAACGGCAAGTCCAACGACGGCATCAATCTCGCGGTGCCCGAAGGCACGCCTGTGAAGGCGGCGGAAGACGGCGTCGTGGCCTATTCAGGCAACGAGCTCAAAGGCTATGGCAATCTGGTTCTGGTTCGGCACGCCAACGGTTATGTCACCGCATATGCCCATGCGAGTGAACTGATGGTGAAGCGCGGCGACACGATCAAGCGCGGCCAGATCATTGCCAAATCGGGTCAATCGGGTGAGGTGGGGTCGCCGCAACTCCACTTCGAGATCCGTAAAGGATCTACTCCGGTTGACCCGCTTCAATTCCTCAACGGGGCGTGAGCGGACGCGACGCTGAGGCGTGCCGCATCGGCAATCGAAGCTTTCATCGGCCGGCATAGCCGTCCGATGCCTATGGCCCGCGCCATCCAGCATTGCAGAGACGCCGGTGATAGGGCCGGCCGGCCGCAGCGTACTGGATCCCCGCTGGAACGACCAATCGCGGGCGTGCACTCTGGGTTTTTCCGCGTCTAGTTTCCGCTGAGCCTGACCCCGAGCCGTCCCGCCAGTTCCTGGGTGAACTGCCAGGCGACGCGGCCCGACCGGGAGCCGCGGGTGGTCGACCATTCCAGCGCTTCACGCTCGAGTTCTTCTTCCGCGAGCTTGATGCCGAAATGGCCGCAATAACCCCTCACCATCGCGAGATATTCGTCCTGGCTACAGCGATGGAAACCGAGCCACAAGCCGAACCGGTCGGAAAGCGAAACCTTCTCCTCGACCGCTTCGCCCGGATTGATCGCGGTGGAGCGCTCGTTCTCGATCATCTCGCGCGCCAGCAGGTGTCGCCGGTTGGAGGTGGCGTACAGGATCACGTTGTCGGGACGTCCCTCGATGCCGCCTTCCAGCACCGCCTTGAGCGACTTGTAGGAAGCGTCATTGCCGTCGAACGACAGGTCGTCGCAGAACACGATGAAGCGGAATTCGGAGGCGCGCAAAAGCTCCATCAGCGCCGGCAGGCTCTCGATATCCTCGCGATGGATCTCGATCAGTTTCAGCCGGTCGGCCGGCTTGCGATTCAGGTTGATGCTGGCATGCGCCGCCTTGACCAGCGACGATTTGCCCATGCCGCGCGCTCCCCACAACAGCGCATTGTTGGCGGGAAGGCCGTCGGCGAAGCGCTCGGTGTTCTCGATCAGGATGTCGCGCATCCGCTCGATCCCCTTCAAAAGACCGAGGTCGACGCGGCTGACCCGCGGCACCGGCGCCAGCCGCCCGTCGGGGTGCCAGACGAAGGCGTCGGCGGCGGCGAGGGAATCGGCCGCATCCGAGGCCGGCGAGGCGGCGGACAGGTGTGCCGCGATCGCCTCGAGTGCGCGCGCGATCCGCTCCTCGACGGCGTGTTTCGGCGATGCAGACGGGCGTTTTGCCGCGGCCGCGGCGGATTTGGCGGCTACCGCCCTGGAGGCGCGGCGAGACCCTGTTTTAGCTAGTTTTTTTGGCATCTTCGGGGTTCCTGACGACGCACCCTTAACGGGCCTTGAAACAGCCCGCAAGCGGCGCAAATGAGGGGGCGGGCGGCGTTGCAATTGGGACCGCGGCCGCTATAGTCCGCGCGAATTTGACCCGAACCGGCCCTTTCGCCAACGCGTTGCCCGGTTCATTCCCGCTTTACGAGGATCGTCCGAATGCTGATTACACCTGCGTTTGCCCAGGCCGCCGGGGCCGGGGGCGATACCAACAGCATGTTGATGTCGCTGCTGCCGTTCGCGCTGATCTTCGTGATCATGTATTTCCTGATTCTGCGGCCGCAGCAGAAGAAGGTGAAGGACCACGCCGAGCTCGTGAAGAACATCCGCCGCGGCGATACCGTGGTGACGACCGGCGGGCTGGTCGGCAAGGTGACCAAGGTGGTCGACGATGACCAGATCGAGTTCGAAATCTCCGATGGCGTCCGGGTCCGGCAGATGCGGCAGATGATTTCGGGCGTGCGCGCCAAGGGCGAGCCGGCGAAGGACAAGGGCGAGTCCGCCAAGGACGAAACGTCCGCGAGCTAGCTTTATCGAAGCGCCGCATTCTCGAAGAATTGACGGGTCAACTCGATGTTGTATTTCACGCGGTGGAAGGCGCTGGCGATCATCCTGACGGCGCTGGTGGTGTGCCTTTGTGCGGTGCCGAATTTCTTCCCCGAAGCCACGGTCAAGACCTGGCCGGCATGGGCGCAGCGCCGGCTGGTGCTCGGCCTCGATCTGCAGGGCGGCTCCTATCTGCTGCTCGAGGTCGATTCCAACTACGTCAAGAAGGACAAGCTCGACACGATCCGTGACGACGCGCGGCGGACGCTGCGTGAGGCCAAGATCGGCTATACCGGCCTGACCTCGCGTCCCGACTCGGTCGAGGTTCGCGTCAAGGACACCGATCTGCAGACCGCCCTGACCAAGCTGCGCGAACTGTCGCAGCCGCTCGGCGGACTGGTCGGCTCCAGCGGCCAGCGCAGCCTGGAAGTCAACGATGCCGGCGGCGGCCTGATCCGGCTGACGGTGCCGCAGGCGGCGATCGTCGAGCGCATCCGCCAGACCATCGAACAATCGATCCAGATCGTGGAGCGGCGCGTCAACCAGCTCGGCACCGTCGAACCGGTGATCCAGCGGCAGGGCACCGACCGTATCCTGGTCCAGGTGCCGGGCCTGCAGGATCCGAGCCGCCTGAAGGAATTGCTGGGCAAGACCGCCAAGATGGAATTCCGCATGGTCGATTCGACCGTGCCGCCGGACCAGGCGCAGGCGGGCAGGGTGCCGCCAGATTCTGAAGTGCTGATGAGCGCGAGCTCGCCGAAGATGCCCTATGTCATCAAGAAGCAGATTCTGGTTTCCGGCGGCGATCTGACCGATGCGCAGCCTGGCTTCGACCAGCGCTCGAACGAGCCGATTGTCAGCTTCCGGTTCAATACCTCCGGCTCGCGCAAATTCGCCCAGGCGACGACCGAGAACGTCGGCCAGCCCTTTGCCATCGTGCTGGATAACGAGGTGATTTCGGCTCCCGTGATCCGCGAGCCCATCACCGGCGGCTCCGGGCAGATATCCGGCAGCTTCACGGTGCAGCAGGCCAACGATCTGGCGATCCTGCTGCGCGCCGGCGCGCTGCCGGCGCCGCTGACGGTGATCGAGGAGCGCACCGTCGGTCCGGGCCTGGGTCAGGATTCGATCGAAAAAGGCGAACTCGCCGCCTATGTCGGCGGCATCCTGGTCATCGTGTTCATGCTGGTGACCTACCGGCTGTTCGGCGTATTCGCCAACATCGCGGTCGCCATCAACGTCGCGATGATCTTTGGCGTGCTGTCGCTGCTGAACGCGACGCTGACGTTGCCGGGCATCGCCGGCATCGTGCTGACGGTCGGCATTGCCGTCGATTCCAACGTGCTGATCTACGAGCGTATCCGCGAGGAATTGCGCGGCGGGCGCAATGCGATCTCCGCCGTCGACGCCGGCTTCAAGCGCGCGCTGTCGACCATCCTGGATTCCAACATCACGACTTTCATCGCCGCTGCGGTGCTGTTCTATATCGGCACCGGCCCGGTGCGCGGTTTTGCCGTGACGCTCGGCATCGGCATCATCACCACGGTCTTCACCGCGTTCGAACTCACCCGCCTGATCGTGGCGGCCTGGGTGCGGTGGAAACGGCCACACCACATACCAATTTGAGAAATCGGAGCCGGCTTTGACTCATTTGGTTCTGATCGGACTGGGCATTCTCATTGCCGTGCTGACGGTGGTGAGCTGCTTCGGCTGGCTGCCGGCGCTGCGGATCGTGCCCGACGTGACGCGTTTCGATTTCACGCGCTTTCGCCGCATCAGTTTCCCGATCTCGGCGTTGCTGTCGATTGTCGCGATCACGCTGTTCTTCACCCACGGGCTGAATTTCGGCATCGATTTCAAGGGCGGTACCCTGATGGAGGTCCGCGCCAAGTCTGGCACCGCCGATATCGCCGCGATGCGCGCCCAGTTCAGCAGCCTCGGCCTCGGCGATATCCAGCTGCAGCAATTCGGCGGGCCGGATGAAGTCCTGATCCGGGTGGCCGAACAGCCCGGCGGCGACGCCGCGCAGCAGGAAGCGGTGCAGAAGGTTCGCGGCGCACTCGGCGACGCCGTCGAATACCGCCGCGTCGAAGTGGTGGGCCCGCGCGTTTCCGGAGAATTGCTGGCCTACGGCATGCTCGGGCTCATGCTCGCGATCTTCTCGATCCTGATCTATCTCTGGTTCCGGTTCGAATGGCAGTTCGCGCTGGGCGCCATGATCGCCAACGTCCACGACATCGTGCTGACGATCGGCTTCATGTCGGTCAGCCAGGTCGATTTCGACCTCACCAGCATTGCCGCACTTCTGACCATTCTCGGCTACTCGCTCAACGATACCGTCGTGATCTACGACCGGATCCGGGAAATGCTGCGGCGTTACAAGAAGATGCCGATGCCGGAACTGCTCAACGAGTCCATCAATTCGACGCTGTCGCGCTCGATCATCACCCACGTCACGGTGACGTTGGCGCTGCTGGCGCTGCTGTTGTTCGGCGGCAATGCGATCCACAGCTTCACCGCGGTCATGATGTTCGGCGTGGTGCTCGTCGGCACCTACACCTCGATCTTTATCGCTGCGCCCATCCTGATCTATCTCGGCGTCGGCACCCATCGGGACGCGCCGGAAAAGCCGGCAAAGCCGGACAAGCCCGCGAAGAAGTGACGATGGTGAACCGCTCGGACGCGCCGCATCTTCCGAGGTCGGCCCCGATCGAGGCTTACGGCAACGGCGGCTTCGCCTTCGACGGGATGTCGCATCGCGGCTCGCTGTTGTGCCTGCCGGATGCGATCTGGGCCTGGCCGGTGACGCGGCCCGAGGACATCGACGAAACCTCGCTGGACCGGGTGTTCGCTGCGGCCAATGGAATTGATACCTTGATCATCGGCACCGGCACGGGTGTTTGGCTGCCGCCACCGCATCTGCGCCAGGCGCTGCGCAGGGTCAGCGTGGTGCTGGACGCGATGCAGACGGGGTCTGCGATCCGCACCTACAACATCATGATGGGCGAGCGGCGGCGCGTCGCGGCGGCCCTGATCGCGGTGCCATGAGCAGCGCCGACGAGGGCCGCCAAGCCGCCGAATTCTGCGCCGACCTGGTGCGCAGCCACGATTTTTCCCGTTACGCATCCACGCTGTTCGTGCCGGCGGACCAGCGCCGCGCGCTGCTCGCGGTCTATGCCTTCAACGTCGAGGTTTCCCGGGTCAGGGAGCTGGTGAGCCAGCCCTTGCCCGGAGAAATGCGCCTGCAATGGTGGACCGACATGCTCGCGGGCGACGGTCACGGCGGTGTCGAGGGCAATCCGGTTGCAGCCGAACTGAAGCTCGCGATCCGGACCTGGCGGTTGCCGGCGGAGCGGCTGTCGCGGCTGATCGAGGAGCACCAGTTCGATCTCTACAACGATCCGATGCCGACCATGGCGGCGCTGGAAGGCTACGTTGACGACACCGTCTCGGCGCTGTTCTCGCTGGGCGCGGCGATCGCCGGGTGGCAATCCCCCGAGATCGAGCATCTGGCGCGCCATGCGGGATTGGCGCAGGGCATCGCACAGACGGTGTCGGCGCTGCCGATGGATGCCTCGCGCCGCCAGCTGTTCCTGCCGCTGCAATTGCTGGAGAGCCACGACACCGGCATGGAGGAGGTGTTTGCGGGCAGGCAAACCCCGAAGCTGCGTGCCGTGCTGGATCAAATAATCGGTGAGGCGCGGGAGCACCTGAAGACCGCCCTGGCGCTGCTGGAAAACGCGCCGCCCGGGGTGAGGCCGGTGTTCTTGCCGCTGGCGCAGGTGGCCCGCGATCTCGAGCGAATGTCACGCGCGGACACCGACCCGTTCACGCCACACGCCGCTTCAAGGCTCGGGACGCTGTGGACCCTGTGGCGGGCGTCAAGGTCGCGGCCTTTTCGCTGATTGACGCTTTTCCCTAGTGCGGAGGGGGAGCGTCGTTGAGGGCCGTCATACGCGGCTTCTCGATTCGATTGACGGGATCACGGAATACTGGATCACCCGCCTTCGCGGGTGATGACATCAGTGGAGGATTGCGAGTTCAAATCCGCCGCCTCGAAATTGAAACGGTCGCGCAGATTCTTGCGCTGCTCGAGAATGGCTTTCAGGAACGCGCGGTCGGTATCGCTCTTCATCATCGGCTCGATCAGGTCGAGCTGGTTCATCGCGACGAGCTGCAGGATTTCGGTGCGGGGTTTTCCACTGGCATCGCGCGGCAGTGCCTGCACCACCTGGATATGTTCAGGCGGTTTTGGTCCCTTCGCCATCGTGAGTTCGTCGCGGAGTTGCGCTTCCAGCGCGGTCCGGTCGGTCTCGACGAAAGCGTAGAGCCCGACGCCGGTGCGGCGGTCGGCGAAGGCGACGATGGCGGCATCGCGGACGTCAGGATTGTTGCGGATCAGTTCGAGCAGCACCGGCGCGTCGTTGACCAGCCGCCGCCCGCCGCCTTCGCGATCGGTGAAATTGAACAACCCGCGGGTGATGGCGCGGTAGACCTTCTTGCCGGTCTTGAGCCAGATGCTGGCGACAAACGACTTGCGCGCGAGGATCTTGCGCTCCTTCGGCGTCAGCGCCTCGGGCGCGTAGCTGCGCTTGTGCTTGAGCAGATGCCTCAGATCCTCGTATGCGGCGATCCGGAACAGCCGGCCGCGCGTCCTGAAGCAGGCGGCGAGCTGGAAGTCGGTGAGATAGGCGCGGCCGTCGCTGCCGCGCAGCCAGTTCTGTTCCTTGGCCAGATCGTTGTGGCAGATGCCGGCCCGGTGCAGCTTGCGCAGCGCCTGTTTGGCGGAAACGAAATAGCCGATATCGCCGACCGGTTTGGCCATCTGCAGCGCCACCCCGTCGATGAAGCCGCGCACCAGCGCCTGGCGGCCGGCCCACAGCAATTCCGGTCCGACATTCAGGCCCCGCGCCAGCGCCAGCGCGCGGCGCTCGCGCCCGAACAGGTGCCGCGCCGGGATGAAGGACCACCATGGCACCGTATCGAGCCGGCGCAGCACGGCTTCGACCTCGCCTTTGTCGCTGCGAAAACGGCCGCGCTCGACCGTGGAAAACACGTCGCGCTTCAGGAGCACGCCTTCGGTCCATCGCGCCGACAGCACGGCTGCGTCGTCTTTGGGTAAACTCATGGGACGCTCACGCTGCCGCGGGGATGTGCAGGCTATCGACGATCCAGCGGTCGAGATCGGCCAGCGCCCGGGCGCTGATCGCCTGCTTCTTCGCCACCGTCTTTTCGTTGCCGCGCAACCGCGTGCCGTCGGGCTTCCTGGTCGGCGGGCTCACCAGCGGCGGAAACAGGCCGAAATTGATGTTCATCGGTTGAAACGAACGCGGTCCGGCGTCGATGGTTTCAATATGGCCGCCGGTGATGTGGCCGAGCAGCGATCCCAGGGCCGTGGTCGCCGGCGGCGGCGCCAGCGAGGTCGATCGTGCATCCGCCGCGGCGTAAAGGCCGGCGATCAGGCCGATGCTGGCGGATTCCACATAGCCCTCGCAGCCGGTCATCTGACCGGCAAAGCGCAGCCGCGGCTCCGCACGCAACCGCAATTGCGGATCCAGCAGTTTTGGGGAATTCAGGAAGGTGTTGCGGTGCAAGCCCCCGAGCCGGGCGAATTCGGCTTTCTCGAGCCCCGGAATGGTGCGGAACACGCGCTGCTGCGCGCCGTGCTTCAGCTTGGTCTGGAAGCCCACCATATTGTAGAGCGTGCCGAGCTTGTTGTCCTGGCGCAGCTGCACGATGGCGTAGGCCTTCACCGTCGGATCGTGCGGATTGGTCAGGCCGACCGGCTTCATCGGGCCGTGACGCAACGTCTCGCGGCCGCGCTCGGCCATCACCTCGATCGGCAGGCAGCCGTCGAAATAGGGCGTGTTGGTTTCCCATTCCTTGAAGTCGGTCTTCTCGCCCGACAATAGCGCGTCGACGAAGGCGTCGTACTGCTCCTTGGTGAGGGGGCAATTGATGTAGTCCGCGCCGGTGCCGCCCGGACCCACCTTGTCGTAGCGCGATTGAAACCATGCCGCCGACATATCGATGGAATCCCGGTGCACGATCGGGGCGATCGCATCGAAGAACGCCAGTGCGCTCTCGCCCGAAAGCTCGCGGATGGCGTCCGCCAGCGGCGCCGAGGTCAACGGCCCGGTCGCGACGATGACGTTGCGCCAGTCCGCCGGCGGCAGGGCGTCGATTTCGGCGCGACGGATTTCGATGAGGGGATGGTCGTGCAGAGCCCGGCTGACGGCTGCGGAAAATCCGTCGCGGTCGACCGCCAGCGCCCCGCCGGCCGGGACCTGGTTGGCGTCGGCCGCGCGCATGATCAGCGAGCCCAGCCGGCGCATCTCGGCGTGCAACAGCCCGACGGCGTTATTGGCGGCATCGTCGGAGCGGAACGAATTCGAGCAGACGAGTTCAGCGAGGCCGTCGGTGCGATGCGCCTCGGTCATCCGGTGAGGGCGCATCTCGTGCATCACCACGGGAACGCCGGCGCGGGCGACCTGCCAGGCAGCTTCCGAGCCGGCGAGGCCGGCGCCGACGATATGCACGGGTTGGGTAGAGGATTGGGTGCCTGTCATGGGCACAGAGGTAGCGCGTAGCGGCAGATACGACAACGCCCGCGCTGGGCGGGCGTTATCCGTCTCAAAGGCCAGCTAAAAACGGATCAGCCGTTATAGGTGCCGGCAGCAACACGCGGAATGTCCGAACGATCAAGACCGATATCGGCCAGTTCGCGATCGCTGAGCTGGGACAGTTCGCTGACGTTGCGCTGATAGTCCCGGAACGCCTGGATCATGCGGATGAGCGATAACAACATGGTAGTCTCCTTGAATTTACGATTCAGCCTTTGGAGGAAAGCCTCATCGTTAAAATGAATATAGGTCAAAATCTCTCATTCCGAAAGATTAAATGGTGCGGTGCAGCTAAGCTCAAAACGCATAACAACGTAAGAAACGATTAACCCTTCAGCATGGCTGTTTCGGGATGCGGCCCCGCGGAGCAAAAATTTGTCTTCGTCTCGGAAAATTTCGTTATTTGAGCGGGATTTTCGCCCGAATGAGATCCACCTTCACAATCATAGACATGGCTCTGGTCGGTTTAGAATCAAGGGTAATCCGCCTAGCAGATCCTCCGTTCGGAGCTCTGAACCCCTCCGTCCAGAGCCCATGACGCTTCCCGATGCCGACCTCGTATGCGTGATTCGCATGCACAGTATTAAAACTGAATAACAGATCATTCTTTTATAGTGCGTTGCGGTATGTATTGATCGATGCCCGCCACGCTCTGTGAGGGTCCAGGGATCGGCCTCCGGATGGACTAGCATCGGCCCGCAGCTGCGACCGCCGTTCCCGGCCCTGGGGATGGCTGGCGAGGCCTCCTGATTCGGCAGCGGACTTCCGATGGGCGATACTTGCAGGCGGAGCGACCGCCGTCCGCGACCGCCAGCTCCACCTGCGCGTATTTTCGCTTGCGGACCGTCGGCCGAGACGGCCGGCATCGCCCATTCGTTACGGACCTGTAATGAAAACGTAGGGTTGTGCATGTGGCATTGCGCGCAGCGCTGATCACATTTGCATCGCGCGAAATTCATTCCTCAACGTTGCGCCGATCGGCGATCAATCGTTCCGCAGAATCCGGCAATGACGCTGGTTCTGTTCTCAACGGGAATGGAAAGTAACATGATCAATAAGTTACTCGGAGCAGCCACAATGGCTGCCGTTATCCTCGCAGTTGCGCCTGCTTCTGCAGCCAAGATGGCCGGTTGCAGCGGCGAAAACATGATGAAGGCCGAGTCGACGATCGACGCCATGGCCGATGGTCCGGACAGGGCGATGGGTCAGCAGGAGATCGCGATGGCACAGACCGCGATGCTCGATAGCAAGATGGGGGCCTGTGCGATGCACCTCGGCAAAGCCATGCACGCCGGCATGATGAAGTAAGTCGCTCGCAAGGGCCGGTTGCGTCTCGCGATCGGCCCATTGGGCGACGGATTTTCCCAATTCAGGGGGCATGCGCGAGCTGGGTCGCGAAATTGGCGATGGTCCTGGCATAGACCTCGCTCTTGTTCCATTGCTGCAGCACCGCAAAATTCGCACTGCCGGGCTCCCAATCCTTGCCGCGCTTCCAGCCATAGCTGGCAAGATAATTCGCGGTCGAGGCCAGCACATCCGGAGCGCTGTGCAGGAGATCGCGGCGGCCGTTGCCGTCGAAATCGACCGCGTATTTCAAGTAGGACGAGGGCATGAACTGAGTCTGGCCGATCTCGCCGGCCCAGGCACCGCGCATGTCCGAAGGCGCGATATCGCCACGCTCGAGGATACGCAGCGCATCCATCAATTCGGCGCGGAAGGTATCGGCGCGGCGGCAATCATAGGCCAGCGTCGTCAGCGAACGGATGGTCGGAAATTTGCCTATGTTGACGCCAAAATCCGTCTCCAGCCCCCAGATGGCCACCAGCACCTCGCCGGGCACGCCGTAGCTCTGTTCGATGCGCCCGAGCATGGAGCCGTATTGCTTCATCATGTTGGCACCGCGGGTGAGCCGGGGAGGCACCATGCGGGCCGAAAACTCCTCGAAGCTCTGGCTGAAGACCCGCTGCGAGCGGTCTCGTGAAAGCACCGATTGATCCGGCGTCACCCCGTTGAGGCCGGCCGCGATCGTCGCCTGCGAAATCCCCTTGGCGGCGGCCTCGGTTTTGAAGTCGTCGAGCCAGCTCGTAAAATTGCTGGTGCCGCATGGCGCCGCCAGCGCCGCCGCGTCGCATATCGTCAGCGCGGCGCATACCGCGAGGGCCTTGAAGGTGAAACCAGGGGTCATCGGGACAATCAGCTCCGAAATGATGCTCGAATGAAGAACGTTTCCCCGACGATTCGAAATGTCATTGGTAACCGCGGCCAAAAAAAGGCCCAGCGGTCGCCGGTTCTTCCCGGCGGAGACGCCGTTGACGTTGCTATACCGTCTTCAGCGCTGATTCGCGCCTGGTGACGGCGATTTGGTGCGGGGGCGGGCGGCCGGACGCACCATCGGCCCCGCGCATGCGGCGGACCGATGAGCGATTGATTGGAGGAGCGGCCCTATGTGCCGTCCTTGCGCCGCCACGGAAACAGGTTGGCAGGGAAATCCGCTGCAGGCCGCCGCTCGCGGTGCGGGCGGGGCATGATCGGCCGTGGATTCGGATCCGGCGCGATCACCTTGCGATAGAGGTGCCAGGTGGCATGGCCGAGCAGCGGGATGACGACGGCTAGCCCGAGGAACAGCGGCAGCGAGCCCAAAACCAGCAGCAGCGCGACGATCAATCCCCACGCCGCCATCGGCACGGGGTTGCGCGCGACCACCCGCATCGATGTGACCATGGCATCTCCGACACCGGCATGACGGTCGAGCATCAGCGGGAAAGACACCACGCTGACGCAAAGCGCCATCAGGGCAAACAGGAAGCCGACGCCACAGCCGACTACGATCAGCCACCAGCCCGCCGGGGTCGTCAGCACGCGCCGGACGAAATCGGGAATCGAGGCCGCGGCTTCGTAGCCGAACGCCGCGACGTAGATCGCTTGCGCGGTCGCCACCCAGGTCACGAACAGCGCCAGCAGCAAGGTGCCGAGCCCGAGCATGGCGCCGAATGACGGCGAGCGCAGTACTTCGAACGCATCCCAGACGGAAGCGGGTTCGCCGGCCTCGCGGCGGCGGCTGAGCTCATACAGGCCGAGGGCTGCGAACGGGCCCAACAGGGCAAAACCCGCGGCCAGCGGAAACAGCAGCGGCAGCACCGAATAACCGAGCACGGTCCGTGCCAGCACCAGGCCGAGCACCGGATAGATCATGCAGAGGTTGATGGCGTGGGTCGGCACCGCCTTGAAGTCTTCCCAGCCGAGCCGCAGCGCCTCGTGCAGATCGGAAAGGCCGATGGTTCGAACGATGGGCCCTGCCGCGTTGTCCTGCGCAGGCTGAGCCATGGGTGTCACATTGCCGGGATAGGGTGTGGCCATGGTCGCTATCTCCCTTGCCAATCAGCCCGATTTTGCGCCATTCGAGGGCGCAAGCGGCCATTTTGGAAACGATCACGATCCGACCAGACGCGAAGACAGGAAACCAATGCTGGCCATGTCGCGAACTGACGGCTCAGCGTACTCCCATTCATCCAGGCCGTCGCTCACGCTTCGGTGAATGCTGCATTGGCAAGCCATCCGGCGAAGGCTAAACTTGTAAAACTCCGGTCCGGCGCTGCCGGGAGCGAGAAAAGTGCCGTTCAGGCCCTTCACATCATCCAAGAGTTCACTGGGAGCAGACGATGAGCATTTTCGGCAAAATCATGAGCGCGATCTTTGGCCCCAAAGCCGGCGCGACGCCGCCGGCCGGCAGCGCCCCGTCGTCCGGCGGCCCTGCCGCTGATCCGGGATCGACGCCCGGATCGGCCGCCGCACCGTCGGCCGCGCCGCCGCAGTCCGTTGACGTCGCCCCGATCCTGGACGCGGCGGTCGCCGCCCAAAAGGAAAAGCTGGAATGGCGGACCTCGATCGTCGACCTGATGAAGGCGCTCGACATCGATTCGAGCCTCGCGGCGCGCAAGGAACTGGCCAAGGAACTTGGCTACACCGGCGACACCAACGATTCCGCGACCATGAACATATGGCTGCACAAGCAGGTGATGGCCAAGCTCGCCGCGAACGGCGGCAAGTTGCCCGCGGACGTCAAGTGGTAACCAGTCGCCCCGAAAGCCTGCCAAAAGGCCCGCATGATTGCGGGCCTTTTTCGTGGCGGTAGCGCCTTCAGCGTCATTGTCTTGCCCGGACCGGCCTGGGCGGCTAGATACGCGGCAGGGCGAAGATGCAGGCAGTACAGGGAGCAAGCCGATGAATACCGTCGATCGCAGGACCATTCTTGCTTCAGGTGCGCTGGCGCTGGCGGGTGCTGCGACACCAGGTGCTCCCGCGCAGGCGCAAGCCGGCGCCAAGCCGATCTTCTCCATACCTGCGATAACGATCCCGATCGCCGGCGAAGAGGGGGTATTTCCGGTCCGCCGCATCTATTGCATCGGACGCAATTACGCGGCGCATGCGATCGAACGCGGATCCGACCCCACCCGCGAGCCGCCGTTCTTTTTCCAGAAGCCGACCGACGCGATCCAGAACGTCGCCATCGGCGCCGTCGCGGAGCATCCCTATCCCTCGCTTACCAAGAACTATCACCACGAAGTCGAGCTGGTGGCGGCGCTGAAATCGGGCGGCACCAACATTTCCCCTGAAACTGCGCTCGATCACGTCTACGGTTATGCGCTCGGTCTCGATATGACGCGGCGCGATCTGCAGAACGGCATGGCCGCGGAGAAGAAGCCGTGGGAAATCGGCAAGAGCTTTGATCACGCCGCGGTCATCGGTCCGATCCACCCGGTGTCGAAGGCCGGGCATTTCACCAAGGGCGCGATCTCGTTGGCCATCAACGGAGTAGTGCGGCAGAGCTCCGATCTGGACAAGATGATCTGGAGCGTCGCCGAGCAGATCGCAAAACTGTCGGAGGCGTTCGAGCTCAAGGCCGGCGACATCATCTATTCCGGCACGCCGGAAAATGTCGGCCCGGTGGTGAAGGGCGACGTGCTGTTGTGCAAGCTGGAAGGCCTGCCGGACATGTCGATCCGGATTACCTGAGACTGCCTGTCACCCCACGAGATCCGCAAACTCCGGATGCTTGTGCAGATAGTCTACGACAAAGCCGCAACCGGCGATCACCTTCATTCCGTCGGCGCGGATCAGTCGCAGCGCGCCTTCGACCAGTTCCGAGGCGATGCCGCGGCCGCGCAGGCTGCGTGGGGTTTCGGTATGGGTGATGACGACGGCCGACGGCGTCAGGCGGTAATTCGCGAACGCCAGCCCGCCCTCGACGTCGAGCTCGAAGCGGGAGAGGGGCTTGTTGTCGCGGACGCTGCCTGTCGCCATGTCTCGAATTTCCGGTAAATTTCCAGTCGTATCTAGGCCGGTGAACCCGCGGATGCAAACCGCCCGCGCGTCGGTTCAGGCGTTCAGCAGGTCCGCATCATCCGGGTGCTTCTCGATATAGGCCTTCACGAACGGGCACTGCGCGATCACCTTCAATCCGTCGGCCCGCACCTGGTCGAGCGCGCCCTTGATCAATCGCGAGCCGAAGCCCTTGCCGCCGAGCTCCGGCGGCACTTCGGTGTGAACAAAGGTGATGACGCGGCCGGCGATGGTGTAATAGGTCGCGGCGATGTGGCCGTCGACCGCGAGTTCGTAGCGGTGTTTGGTGGTGTTGTTGACGACGTCGCTCATCGTATGTTTCCCGGATCGGTCAGGTCAGTTCTTCAGGGAGTCCGTGAGCATGGCGCGGATCGACCACGGTTCGCCGTCGCTGGCGCCGGAGATGTCATCGATCTTCCATTGCCCGTCATCCCTGACGAAGAGATAGTGGATGGTGTTGTCGGCGGGCTTGTCGCGCGGTGTACCCCGCCCGGCGATGGTGACCGCGATCGCCGCCTTGTCGGCCTCGAGCTTCTCGGCGACCACGTTGTAGGACTTCACGTCGGGGTCCTGCGAATTGGTGACGGGATCGAAATCGACCGGCCCGACATCGCCCTTGGGCGTATGGGCATCGGCCTTCGCCCACAACGCGGCCAGCGCCTTCGACAGGTATTTGGCCTTGGCCGCCTTGTTCTCGACGACGAACGCGCCGCCGCCATCACCTTTACCTTTCGCGGCACGGGCATAGATGGCGGTGACGATGGCGACGGGATCGTTCGCGGACGGCGGCGCGGCGCGGGCGGCGTGCAAAACGGCGCCGGCAAGCAGGGCGGCGGTGCCGGTCAGTGCCAGCGCTCGGCGGGTGATCATCGGAGCTCCTCACATCAGTTAGGGCGTGCTTATAGACGAATATATGTGCTTGGATCATGGCGCGTGCGCGCGAAACCACCGGGGAGAAGGTCATGGCCAACGATAAGGGTCCCAACATCAAGAAAAAGCAAAAATGCAAAAATTGCGAGGGCAAGGGCCTGTTGAAAAAGGGCGACAAGGTCGTCAAATGCCAGCGCTGCGGTGGCACCGGGCTGCGCTGAGCGCCATCGCCCGGGGACCGGGAATTGCGCTGCACTGCGATGGTTTGCTCGCGCAAATAACCGCTGGAATCCCGGCTTTCCCGCGGCCGTCCCCGCGGCCGACCCGTTGGCGCGAAGACCGGAATGACGTAGAGAATCTCCGGAAAATTCCAAGAGGAAGCCCCATGAAACTCATTCTCACTTTGCTCGGCGTCGTGCTGCTGGTCGTTGCCGCCGTCTACTTCCTGCTTCCGGCGGATCAATTGCCGGGCTTCTTCCCCGGGCATGAGGCCGGGGTAGCGCGGATGCACTATAAGCACGGCATCGTTGCGGGCGTGGCCGGCATCGTGCTCCTGGGCGCCGGCGTCTGGATGGGACGGCGGTGAGGGAAGCGACCGCTTCCCCGGCAGCCCCTTCGGGCGGCGTGACGCGGATGTCGCGCCGGGTGATGAATCTGGCGCATCTGCTGACCCAGAATGCCCGCCGGCACGGCGACCGCATCGGCTTCGTCTGGGGCGACAGGTCCTGGACCTGGCGCGAGATCGATGCCAGCGTTTCGGCGCTGGCGGCAGCCCTTGCCGCGCGCGGCGTCGGCAAGGGTGACCGCATCCTGGTTCATTCCAAGAATGGCGACGAGATGTTCTGGTCGATGTTCGCAGCCTTCCGCCTCGGCGCGGTCTGGGTGCCGACCAATTTCAGGCTGATGCCCGACGAGGTCGCCTGGCTCGCCACCGCCTCCGGCGCCAGGGGCTTTCTCTGCCATGGCGATTTTCCCGACCACGCCGCAGCGGTACAGGCGGCGAGCCCGGCGCTGGCGTTCACCTGGCGGATCGGCGAGGGCGGCTTCGGCGAAACATCCGTCAGCGAAGCCATTTCCTCGCAGGCGGGCGCTGGAGTCGAAAACACCGCGGTCGACTACGACGATCCCTGCTGGTTCTTCTTCACCTCGGGCACCACCGGCCGCTCCAAGGCGGCGGTGCTGACCCACGGCCAGATGGCATTTGTCGTCACCAACCATCTCGCCGATCTCATGCCCGGCACCACGGAGAAGGACGCTTCGCTGGTGGTCGCCCCCTTGTCGCACGGCGCCGGCGTGCACCAGCTGGTGCAGACCGCGCGCGGCGTCCCGACCATCCTTCTGTCCACCGAGCGCTTCGATATCGACGAGGCGTTCCGGCTGATCGAGCGGCATCGCGTCAGCAACATCTTTACGGTGCCGACCATCCTGAAGATGATGGTCGAGCATCCCGCGGCCGACAGATACGACCACTCCTCGCTGCGCTATGTCATCTATGCCGGTGCGCCGATGTACCGCGAGGACCAGAAGGCTGCCTTGAAAAAACTCGGCCCGGTGCTGGTGCAGTATTTCGGCCTCGGCGAGGTCACCGGCAACATCACGGTGCTGCCGCGCGAGCTGCACGATCCCGAGGACGGACCGCAGGCGCGGATCGGCAGTTGCGGCTTCGAGCGCACGGGCATGCAGGTCTCGATCCAGGGCGATGACGGCCGCGAACTGAAGCCATTCGAGACCGGTGAGATCTGCGTCATCGGCCCCGGCGTGTTCGCCGGCTACTACGACAATCCCGAGGCCAACGCCAAGGCGTTTCGCGACGGCTGGTTTCGCACCGGCGATCTCGGCCACATGGACGCGGAGGGTTTTGTCTATATCACCGGCCGCGCCTCCGACATGTACATATCAGGCGGCTCCAACATCTATCCGCGCGAGGTCGAGGAAAAGATATTGACCCATCCCGCGATCGGCGAGGTCGCCGTGCTGGGCGTGCCCGACCCGTTCTGGGGCGAGGTCGGCATCGCCGTCTGCGTCGCGCGCGAGGGCGCTGCGCCCGTGACCGAGGCCGACATGGCCGGCTTCCTCGCCACCAAAGTGCCGCGCTACAAAATGCCGAAACGCTTCTTCTTCTGGGACGCGCTGCCGAAATCGGGCTACGGCAAGATCCCAAAACGGCTGGTGCGCGACGAACTCGAAGCGCGCGGGCTGCTCGACCTCCATTCCAGGCCGTCAGACTGATGCGCAGC
>Ga0182014_10002679_pt1 | contig 22110 bp, 19 predicted proteins | sample 612S2DmetaG_FD_120489 | JGI IMG/M metagenome (GOLD analysis project Ga0182014, IMG submission 120489) | Permafrost microbial communities from Stordalen Mire, Sweden - 612S2D metaG | ecosystem: Environmental > Terrestrial > Soil > Wetlands > Permafrost | place: Sweden: Stordalen | collected...
GGCACGCGCATACTTCTCAAAACTCGGCTGACAGGCAAATGTTATCTGGCGCATCGCAATCTTCACTCAACTACAAGCTTACGCAAACTGGCTGTGGAGATCGGACTTATTCAGAGCATCCCTGAAAGCCGCGATTGAATCGATTTATAGGAAGGGGGTCCATCCGAGTGGCGCAATCCCTTATCGCATCTTCGCCGAGTATCAACGACGCTTTGAATGTCAAAGCCAAGCCGATGTATTGCTCGCCCCGAGGAACCACCTCTAGTCTGGCTCGACCCTTCACGCAAAATCGCTAACTGTTTCTTTTCTTTCAAGCGTGGATCGACTTCGCTCGTCAGTTCTGGCAATGCTCTTGATTAGCACAACAAATAAGAACGCCCCGTCTCCGGGGCGTTCAACGGTTACGGGTGAACCGATACCGTACGACGAAAGCTTACTGAGAAAAAGCCAGGCAATCGCCGCTCACGTACACTGCTATAATTCTTACCTCGTCAAAGTATTGAAGTCAATAGGATGGAACGAGATGGGTGAAACTAACACTCAAACTGGAAGCTATATTCTTGGCATTGACCTTGGTTCCGCCTCGCTAGGATGGGCAGCAATTTCCCTGGATGGAGCTGGCATGGCAACTGGGTTGCTACGTTCCGGTGTTCGACTCTTCAATCCCGCAGTTACCGGAGATATAGAGAAGGGACAGGATGAGTCCAATGCGGTCGCCCGCCGCACAGCCCGTCTCATCCGCAGGCAACTGCGCCGCCGTGCAGCCCGTCAGAGCGAACTCTTCCAGCTGCTACAGCGCTACACTCTCCTTCCCCCGTATAAGGGAGCCGAAGCGGATGCATCCCAACAGCGCCATTCAATTCTCAATGCGTTAGATCAAGAGCTTACGGCCAAATGGGTCAAGCCAGGCAATGCCGGGGCGCAGGCGGCAATTGAGTTGCCCCTCTATTTGCTACGCAAGACCGCGCTCGATGCGGCCTTGGAACCCTTTGAACTTGGGCGCGTCTTTTATCACCTAAGCCAGCGTCGCGGCTATCGGTCGAATCGGAAAGATCAAGCAAGCGACAAAGGGACACCGGGAAAAGCAAAGAAGGCCGACGACCTAGGCGCAGTTCAGGGGGGCATAAAGGAGCTGGAAGACGCGATCCGCTCGTCTGGAACGCGCACGCTCGGCGAATACTTCACATCACTCGACCCGCACTCGCAGAAAGTGCGTGGACGCTGGACTGCTCGCAGGATGTACGAGGAAGAGTTCGCCGCCATTTGGGCAAAGCAAGTGACCTTCCATCCTGCCCTGCTGACCGAAGAATTGCATTATAAGATCAAGCATTTGCTCTTCTATCAGCGCCCGATCAAAGCGCAATCGCACCTCATAGGGGACTGTGAACTCGAACCGGGTGAACGGCGAGCAGCATGGGCCACCTTAGAAGCACAGCAATTCCGCGTACTGCAGAAGGTCAACGACCTGGAGATCATTTTGCCAGGAAATGTCACTGGGATTCCCCTAACTCCCGAGCAACGGCAGACGGTCTTGAACCTATTGGAATCTTCCTCTGAAGCTACATTCAAAAAGATCCGTAAAGCACTCGGCTTAGGAGAGAACATCGGCTTCAACTTGCAGCGCGGAGGAGAGACCAAACTCAAAGGCAACCTGACCAACTCACACATGGCCGATGTGTTTGCAGAGCGCTGGCTCGAAATGTCAGAGGAAGATAAGAAGCAAGTAGTCGAGGATTGGCGAACCATCGAGCGGGAAGAATCGCTCATTCGCCGCGCCACGGAGCACTGGAAGCTTGACGAGACAGGCGCCAAGTGGCTCGCCTCTCGACCCGCGCCCAGCGGCTATTGTTCAATTTCCCGCAAGGCCATCCGCAAGCTACTGCCATTGATGATGGAAGGCAAGCGATTCAAAGAAGCGGAGAATGAAATCTGGGGTAGTCGCTTCTCGGGGGGCCAGGTCTACGACCGTATTCCGCCAGTACGCCAAGCCCTGAAATCCCTACGCAATCCCGCCGTCGAGCGCGCTCTCACGGAGTTGCGCAAGGTAGTCAATGCGCTGATCCGGGAACTCGGCAAGCCGACGGAGGTTCGCATTGAACTGGCACGCGACCTAAAGAAGCCCCGCCATGAGCGGGCCAAAGCCGTTAGCCAGAACCGAGACCGCGAAAAGCAGCGGAGTGCGGCCAAAGTCAAAATGCTCCAGGAAATCGGTCCAGGATTTGAGCATCCCTCGCGCGCCGACGTGGAGAAGGCATTGCTATGGGAAGAATGCCAGGGTGAGTGTCCATACACCGGTAAGCGGTTCCCGCTTTCCTCATTGTTCGGCGAGAATCCTCCTTTACAGGTTGAGCACATCATTCCCTTCAGCCGTATCCCGGACGATTCCTTCCAAAACAAGACTCTCTGTTATCACGAGGAGAACCAGATCAAGGGCAACCGGACGCCCTTCGAGGCATACAAGGATGCCGAACAATTCGAAACGATTCTGAATCGTGTGCGGAATTGGCGAACGCCCAACCCCGGCAAACAGCGCCGCTTTGAACTGCGCACGCTAGAGGAGCTAGAGGGCTTTTCGAGCCGCCAGCTGAACGACACGCGCTACGCCAGCAAGCTGGCTTGCGAATTGGTGGGTACTCTCTTTGGAGGCCGCGATATCCCGACGGAGAGCGGCTCCCGGCAAGTGGTTTTTGCCTCCTCCGGCATGGTAACGGCCACGCTACGCAAAGGCTGGGGACTGGAAGCGATCCTGCGCGAGGCCGCACCCTCTGCCAACGGACAGAATAGGGGCAAGCCACGTACCGACCACCGCCATCACGCCATCGACGCTATTACTATCGCCCTCAGCGCTCCGAGGATGATCGCGGCACTTAGCCGCAACAACGCCCAGGACCCTTACTGGCCCCGAAACGGGCGCACCGCGCCTAAACTTCAGAGTCCATGGAATGGCTTCGTGGATTCCATTCGCCCACACTTCGAGCAGATGTTAGTCTCCCATCGGCCTGAACACCGTCTCACCGGCGCGCTACACGATGAGACTAACTACGGCAGACCGCATAAAGAAGGCGGCAAGGATGTGGTCCATATCCGCAAACAAGTTGTGGGTATGTCTGCCGGGGATATAGAGAACATCGTTGATCCGGCGGTGCGCGAGAGCGTTCGGGAGAAGGCGGCGTCGTTTGGCGGAGACCTGAAAAAATGGACCCCAAAGGAGGGCAGTGAAGACTGGCCCTTGCTCAGGACAAAAACAGGTAAGGAAATCCCAATTAAACGAGTACGCATTAAGAAGTCACTGGGCGTGGAGACTATCGCCAAAGGTGATCGTGCGCGGCATGTGGCACTTTCAAGCAATCACCATGTCGCAATCTTTGCGCTGCTAGACGAACGGGGTGGGGAGAGGCGTTGGGAGCCTATGATCGTTTCGCTTTTTGAGGCGATGGAGCGAAAACGGAAGGGGCAGCCGCTGATTCAGACTCGATATCCGGTAGTTGGTGAATTTATTTTCAAGTTCTCGCTTATGGGTGGCGATACAGTGCTGTTGCATAAGGACTGCGACCACAAGAATAACCACTGCAATCCGTCAGTTTGGCGGCTGAGAACGATTGGCTCAAACGGCCAACTTTCTTTGGTGCGAATCAACGATGCACGGCTTAAAGCAGAAATTCAGAAGGCGAAAGAGTGGTGGTCGCCAACTCAAGACGCTCTTCGCAAACTCGATGCCGTTAAGGTGGTCATCGATTCTCTTGGCCGCATCCATCAGTCCGGAGGTTAGCCCGTGAGCGACCGCATTCTTGAGATTGCACATCCGGCACGGTTGAGCGTCCGGGATGCACAACTGGTCGTCGAACGGCAGGAGTTTCTGCCCTTCGCAACTCCGGTAAACGGGATCAATACACTACTTCTGGCGCATCCACAAGTCACGCTCACACAGGCCGTGGTTTCCCGGTTGGCTGAGGCGGGCGCGATGCTGGTAACAATTGACCACACTTATCTGCCTGTAGCAATGACTTTGCCCTTGCAGGCGCACAACCTACAAACGGAACGCTTAGCCGCGCAGGTAGGCCTTAAGCCGGTTACTCGAAAGCGACTATGGACGCAGATCGTCCAGGCCAAGATTCGCGCCCAAGGCAGCTTGCTAAAGGAGCTATACGGCTCTGATGGTGGCTTGACAGCCACCGCGAATCGCGTTCGCTCCGGCGATCCAGACAACCTCGAAGCCCAGACCGCCCGCCGCTATTGGGGACTGATCTTTGGCGAACCAGAGGACCGCATACCAAAGTTCCGGCGTGGTGCAGACCCTCTCGAATCCGGCCCAGACCAGAACCGGCATCTCGACTACGGCTACACAGTTCTACGCGCTTCGGTGGCCCGGGCCGTTTGCGCTGCCGGGTTACATCCCTCCATCGGACTGCGCCACCACAACCGGTACGACCCGTTCTGTCTGGCCGCCGATTTGATGGAACCCTTCCGCCCACTGATTGATCGGCGCGTGGCTTCTTGGATTGCCCATAATTCTCCATCGGCACCCCTCGATGCAATCGCAAAAAAATGGCTGATTGAGAGCGTAACCATGCGATATTGGGTGAACCGGGAAGAGAGAGTCCTCTCTGACATTTTGTTCCGGTTGGCTGGTTCGCTGGCCGCCGTGTTAACCGGAAAGCTGGAGAAGCTTGACCTACCCGAAACACTTGAACCGTGCCTCGACGAATCAATCTCTCCGCCTACAGATGTATGTGGCTGATCGCCATGTTCGATCTGCCCGTGGAGACCACGGAAAACCGGCGCGACTACACGCGCTTTCGCAAGGCTCTACTCAAGGACGGTTTCATGATGCTTCAGTTCTCGGTCTATGCCCGATACATCCCCAGCGAGGAGGCAGCCGAGGCGCACCGCAAAACGGTCAAATCCTGCATCCCACCGCTGGGACAGGTTCGACTGTTGGCGATTACCGATCACCAGTTCGCCAAAATGGAGGTGTTTTTTGGGAAAAAGCCGCGAAGCCCAGAGGACATTCCAGAGCAGATTCTTCTTTTCTAAGGGTTGGAGCGCCCGGAACCTATTTCTTGTCAGTAAGTCCCAGGCGTCCTAGTGTACGTGAGCGGTGATTCCTGGCCATCCCCAGCCGGAGGCACGGGTCTAGTGATGTCGGGACTCAGTGTACGTGAGCGGTGATTCCTGGCCATCCCCAGCCTACTCGCTGAACTGATGGAGTGCGTCGAAAGTGTACGTGAGCGGTGATTCCTGGCCATCCCCAGCGGAAGAGATGAAGGAGCGCGGCTGGACTAAAGTGTACGTGAGCGGTGATTCCTGGCCATCCCCAGCTTCCGTCGTCGCCTCTGTGCTTAGCATCAGAGTGTACGTGAGCGGTGATTCCTGGCCATCCCCAGCTCATGGCGTGCTGGGCTTGGATCACGCCAAAGTGTACGTGAGCGGTGATTCCTGGCCATCCCCAGCGAGGAGAAGCAATGAATCTCGAACAAACACAGTGTACGTGAGCGGTGATTCCTGGCCATCCCCAGCAAGAAGAAAGTTGGAGTAATTCAAAAAGCTAGTGTACGTGAGCGGTGATTCCTGGCCATCCCCAGCCCCGCCCGTCAACGGCGTACGCTGCATACAGTGTACGTGAGCGGTGATTCCTGGCCATCCCCAGCGGTAAGCGACGCGGCTATAGAAGCCGCCTTAGTGTACGTGAGCGGTGATTCCTGGCCATCCCCAGCGAACTATGACAACTCCATCGGCGTGTTCTTAGTGTACGTGAGCGGTGATTCCTGGCCATCCCCAGCCAAAAGCCGAAATGCGCAGGCGTCCGGGCGAGTGTACGTGAGCGGTGATTCCTGGCCATCCCCAGCAGACCGTAGGCCTCGTCTTCGAAGGGCACAAGTGTACGTGAGCGGTGATTCCTGGCCATCCCCAGCTGGGCGTCGGAGGGTCAGCTCCTCCCCGAGCAGTGTACGTGAGCGGTGATTCCTGGCCATCCCCAGCGAATGCGATCGACGGCAAGAGCGCCCTGCAAGTGTACGTGAGCGGTGATTCCTGGCCATCCCCAGCACGTGCACGATCGTGACCGGCATCGATTTGAGTGTACGTGAGCGGTGATTCCTGGCCATCCCCAGCACAAAGGGATTGCGGCAAGCAATAGAATGAGTGTACGTGAGCGGTGATTCCTGGCCATCCCCAGCAGAAGACCTTTTGCCCGGCGGGGATTGGAAAGTGTACGTGAGCGGTGATTCCTGGCCATCCCCAGCGCGATATCGCATGGACCCGCGCGGTGATCAAGTGTACGTGAGCGGTGATTCCTGGCCATCCCCAGCGAAATATGCATGCCTTGCTCCTGTGCCTGAGTGTACGTGAGCGGTGATTCCTGGCCATCCCCAGCCGAGGTAATGCTTTGACCGCCGAGCTTCGGAGTGTACGTGAGCGGTGATTCCTGGCCATCCCCAGCCAACTTGCGCGGCGGCTGGATCTTGGGGCGAGTGTACGTGAGCGGTGATTCCTGGCCATCCCCAGCCAAGACGAAGTAGTCGTAAGCATCCCGCAGAGTGTACGTGAGCGGTGATTCCTGGCCATCCCCAGCGAACAATTAAGAGAAAGCGCAAAGACCGTGAGTGTACGTGAGCGGTGATTCCTGGCCATCCCCAGCGAAGAGATTGACTCACATACGCGGTTTGCGAGTGTACGTGAGCGGTGATTCCTGGCCATCCCCAGCATCTGATGGTCAAAGACTTCAATCATGAGCAGTGTACGTGAGCGGTGATTCCTGGCCATCCCCAGCCAGTTCGAGGTGCTTTGCTTTGAATCCTCGAGTGTACGTGAGCGGTGATTCCTGGCCATCCCCAGCACTGCCAATCACCGTTGGATGGGTAAGGACAGTGTACGTGAGCGGTGATTCCTGGCCATCCCCAGCACAACCGGCAGTGGGCTCACATTGAATGTGAGTGTACGTGAGCGGTGATTCCTGGCCATCCCCAGCAATTGGTGCAAGTCACCATATGATGTGCCTAGTGTACGTGAGCGGTGATTCCTGGCCATCCCCAGCGGGATACGGTGACCAACAGCCATCGCACCTAGTGTACGTGAGCGGTGATTCCTGGCCATCCCCAGCGTGTCGTGGGAAGAGTGTGAAGCAGACCAAGTGTACGTGAGCGGTGATTCCTGGCCATCCCCAGCTTCAATTTTGATGCGCCTCGCCAATGCGGCAGTGTACGTGAGCGGTGATTCCTGGCCATCCCCAGCGAGATTGCGGCAGATATTTGCTTAAGGCTTAGTGTACGTGAGCGGTGATTCCTGGCCATCCCCAGCGCGCAACAGAACCTCTTCACGGAGGATAAAGTGTACGTGAGCGGTGATTCCTGGCCATCCCCAGCGGCCTGCTACGCGAACCGGTAGACTGATCCAGTGTACGTGAGCGGTGATTCCTGGCCATCCCCAGCCTACTGTCGATGGTGCCCACGGTCACGTTGAGTGTACGTGAGCGGTGATTCCTGGCCATCCCCAGCGGTCCGGACCGACTGAGGTTGCGCACCTGTAGTGTACGTGAGCGGTGATTCCTGGCCATCCCCAGCAAAATCCCCGCTGGTGAGAGTGGCAAGCGGAGTGTACGTGAGCGGTGATTCCTGGCCATCCCCAGCGTCCGTCCAGATGCAAGCCGCCCCATCGGAAGTGTACGTGAGCGGTGATTCCTGGCCATCCCCAGCTGTTCTCGTCGCGATGGTTGGCCGGGTCGAGTGTACGTGAGCGGTGATTCCTGGCCATCCCCAGCAGACGACGACATGCAGCTGCGCTGCAGCCAAGTGTACGTGAGCGGTGATTCCTGGCCATCCCCAGCCCGTCACAGGCGCGCTCAACTGCGATAAGGAGTGTACGTGAGCGGTGATTCCTGGCCATCCCCAGCACGCGACTTGATGCGGTTGCGACGCGAGAAAGTGTACGTGAGCGGTGATTCCTGGCCATCCCCAGCCGGTGATTCAATCAGGCGGCGGCGGTTTCAAGTGTACGTGAGCGGTGATTCCTGGCCATCCCCAGCATCTTGCGTCCGATTCCACGTCATAGACCAAGTGTACGTGAGCGGTGATTCCTGGCCATCCCCAGCCGACTTCCTGCGCGGCAGCGGGATCTTGGGAGTGTACGTGAGCGGTGATTCCTGGCCATCCCCAGCCTGTTGATGTCTGTCTCTGTCATTACCGAAGTGTACGTGAGCGTGATTCCTGGCCATCCCCAGCGTTCTTAGGGTCCGGGACAACCGGAAAGATAGTGTACGTGAGCGGTGATTCCTGGCCATCCCCAGCCCATGCGCAAGTGGGGCGTACCTGCCTCGGAGTGTACGTGAGCGGTGATTCCTGGCCATCCCCAGCAAAAACAGCGCCGCAGCCCGCGCCTCCGCCAGTGTACGTGAGCGGTGATTCCTGGCCATCCCCAGCACCCGGGTGAATGGAATGCGCTAATCGCCGAGTGTACGTGAGCGGTGATTCCTGGCCATCCCCAGCATGGCCCTCGGTGAGAGCGCCGTGCTGCCCAGTGTACGTGAGCGGTGATTCCTGGCCATCCCCAGCGGAGGACGCGCAGTGAACGTACTCGACATCAGTGTACGTGAGCGGTGATTCCTGGCCATCCCCAGCGCGTTGCACCGCTGACGCCGATCATCTCGGAGTGTACGTGAGCGGTGATTCCTGGCCATCCCCAGCAACTTTCTCGGACACGCCAGGACTGGAGAAAGTGTACGTGAGCGGTGATTCCTGGCCATCCCCAGCGAGCCGGTGGAAGTGATGGCGGAAGTGCCCAGTGTACGTGAGCGGTGATTCCTGGCCATCCCCAGCAAGGGGTTGACGGTTTTGGGCACGTAAACAGTGTACGTGAGCGGTGATTCCTGGCCATCCCCAGCGCAGGGTCAACAGGCACAGCGGGCGCGGGCAGTGTACGTGAGCGGTGATTCCTGGCCATCCCCAGCGTGATCTGCGCGACTTCCTTGATGCTATACAGTGTACGTGAGCGGTGATTCCTGGCCATCCCCAGCTGCCAGTATGATGGTGGAATTGCGCCCGTAAGTGTACGTGAGCGGTGATTCCTGGCCATCCCCAGCGTCTGTGCTACAGGTCCGAATTTGTTTGCAAGTGTACGTGAGCGGTGATTCCTGGCCATCCCCAGCCGTGCGACAAAAGCGGACATACGAATATGAAGTGTACGTGAGCGGTGATTCCTGGCCATCCCCAGCAAACCTGGGTGGCGCCTCCGTCACCGTCACAGTGTACGTGAGCGGTGATTCCTGGCCATCCCCAGCATGTCGGTTCATCGGGCACCACAAGCCCCGAGTGTACGTGAGCGGTGATTCCTGGCCATCCCCAGCATAAATGTGAGCGTCCCGCTGCATCAGTAGAGTGTACGTGAGCGGTGATTCCTGGCCATCCCCAGCGTGGACTTCGAGGCATCGCTCGTCTAGGTAGTGTACGTGAGCGGTGATTCCTGGCCATCCCCAGCACTCGCCGCCAAAGAGAAACGCCGTCTTGCAGTGTACGTGAGCGGTGATTCCTGGCCATCCCCAGCGATGGTGACCGAGCCTGGCTGCGCATGAAAAGTGTACGTGAGCGGTGATTCCTGGCCATCCCCAGCACCGTCGAGCAAGTGTATTCCGCGCTCGAAGTGTACGTGAGCGGTGATTCCTGGCCATCCCCAGCTAAGATTGCTACGACCGCGATGATTTCCCAGTGTACGTGAGCGGTGATTCCTGGCCATCCCCAGCGTACTCGTGCGTGGGGTCTTCAAATTCCAAAGTGTACGTGAGCGGTGATTCCTGGCCATCCCCAGCGCAAATCTTGCGTTGTGTTGTTATCGCCCAAGTGTACGTGAGCGGTGATTCCTGGCCATCCCCAGCCGTCGACTACGGTTTGGCCGTTCGCCAGTGAGTGTACGTGAGCGGTGATTCCTGGCCATCCCCAGCAGGGCGCGAACCTTCTCCAACAGGGCACCGAGTGTACGTGAGCGGTGATTCCTGGCCATCCCCAGCACCCACGGGCCGCTGGTAGTTCCATCCGGCAGTGTACGTGAGCGGTGATTCCTGGCCATCCCCAGCACCCACGGGCCGCTGGTAGTTCCATCCGGCAGTGTACGTGAGCGGTGATTCCTGGCCATCCCCAGCATGTACGGCAGTTCGGGCGGGTATGGGAGTAGTGTACGTGAGCGGTGATTCCTGGCCATCCCCAGCGGTAACCCGGCCCGCGTTTCACGCGAACCGGATCACCGCCCGGAATACATACCAACCAAGAAACTACTCTCAGCGTCACGTTCTATTCAATGGCTTCAAATCTGTGCGCACTCAGGGTTCTCGAAAGCTCCAGGACACAGCAGAAAAGTTCTAAAATCGTCCTCCAGAGCCGACCATTCTTGGCTTTTGGCCCTCTCGAAGATGCGATCAAAGTGACCTTGCCCTCAGAAGGCGTATCTCTTAGTCGGCCGGGTCTTGAGGATCAGATTCATCCTCGAGGTCGTCGTGGCGGTGGGAACCGTCATTTCCACGGTCTGCCTCGATCACCGCGAACTCTCAGGCGGCGATCTCCATGATTGCACCCATCCACTCTTTCTCGAACTGCATTGGGCTTGCATAGTGCAGCGTCGAGTGCATTCGTGTCTGGTTATACCAGAGCAGCCAGGCGATGGTTTCATCCTTGGCCTGACGGATGGTTTCAAATCGTTGCCCATGCAGCCGTTCCACTTTCAGTGAACCAAACAGAGTCTCGCTGCACGCGTTGTCCCAGCAGTTTCCCTTGCGGGTCATTGAAGGCGTGATTCCGCATTGTTTCAGCACCTTGCTAAAGTCGTCGCTGGCATACTGGCTGCCGCGATCACTGTGGAAGATCAGTCCTGCCTCTCGATCTGGGCGTCGCTGGAACCAGGCCATCTCCAAGGCGTCGATGACAAGGTCACGCCGCATATCGGGTTGCATCGACCAGCCCACCACCCTGCGGCTGAACAGATCAATGACCACGGCCAGAATCAGCCAGCCCTCCTCGGTGGCGATATACGTCAGGTCGCCAATGCTGCCCTCCCGCCAGCAGTAACAGAGAGCCCGGATATACGCGCCTTCTTCTTCAAGGCCCATCACCGAGACGGCTTCATCGGCCAGCCAGTCTGCCGCGTAGAACTGAAAGGCTGGGTCCTTCCCTTTAGGATTCGGCGTCATCGCTGTGCTCCAAGCGTGTTCCAGGATTCAGGGTCAAGCCAAGCTTTGCGGCCAGAAAGTTGTGATTGATCCGGTACCGATTACTCCTAATGCGGCCCGCCGCAAGTGTTCTCCGGACCAATATTCCCGGCTTTGTTAGTGCAGCCAAGTTTTCGTTGACGGCATAGAGGCAAGCACCGGTATCGTAGGAGATCTGGTACGCGTCAGCTTCGTGTCCAATATTGGCCAACATAATGAGACGAGCGGCGGCTGGGTGTTCCTTACCGTACCTGAAGAAAGCAGCCTACGACGCGGGCGTGCTGAAGAAGGGAGAGAAGGTGCAGTTCGGAATGCACAATCTCCGGCACTCTCTAGCGACGTATCTGATCGCGGTCGGACGCGACATAAAGACGGTCCAAACTATCTTGCGTCACGCCAACCCGATGACCACGCTTCAGCTTTACGCCCACGGGCGCAGCCAGGACCGCTCAGACCCGCAGGGGGAGATGCTGACGGCGTTTTTCGCGCCGCCTGTGAAGCCGTCTACGGATATGGTGCAGTAGCAATCACGGGTGAGTTGCGGGTGAGCGATTTTGAGGTGATTTACTGCTTAGCCTCTAAGCTATTGATTATATTGAAGAAATCTGGTGGCGGGAGGCAGGATCGAACTGCCGACCTACGGGTTATGAATCCGTCGCTCTAACCATCTGAGCTACCCCGCCGGGAGAGCCGCGACCGGATGGCCGCATCAATCTAGATGATACGGGCGGTTGGATTTGGGGTCAAACCCGGCCAGACACGGCTCGAGGTTTCCCATCCTTTGCGCCAGGAGCGCTGAAGAGGTGGCGCGCTCTGCTTCGGCACTGGAATGCCGGGGCTGAACGAAATCCGAATTGCACGCAAGAACCGGATAGCGTGACAGGCCGTGCATCGGCGACGATGGTTTCCATGAGCAGCAAACCCCAATTCGCACCGGCCGACCAAAGGGCTTCAATTCCTTCTCCAGCGTTAGCAATTGACGCCGAGACCGCGTGGCAGCAGGTTTTGAGCCGAGATCCTGCTGCCGAGTTCTTCTATGCGGTGACGACGACCGGCGTATTCTGTCATCCCAGTTGCACCAGCCGTCGGCCGCTTCGGACTAACGTACGCTTCTTTCATTTGGCGACGGAGGCGCAGGCTGCCGGCTTTCGCCCCTGCAAACGCTGCCACCCCACCACAGGGTTAAGCAGCCCTTTGGACAGAATTCGCGCGCATGTTGAGGCGAATCTCGACCGGCCTGTGCGTCTGGCTGAGCTGGGGCGCGTGACGGGGCTGAGCCTGTTTACAGTGCAGCGGCTCTTCAAGGAAGCCATGGGCGTGAGCCCGCTGCAATACCAAAGGGCGCTGCGCGCGGGCAGCCTGCGTGGTGGGCTCAAGCAAGGAGGCAAAGTGACGGATGCAATTTATGAAGCTGGATTCGGATCATCGAGCAGGGCCTACGAGGGCGTACCGCTGGGTATGACGCCGGCGCGGTTTGCCCAGGGAGGGCGCGGCGAGCAGATCGGCTGGGCAACAGCCCGTTCAGCTTTTGGCTGGGTGATTGCGGCGGCGACCGAGCGTGGTCTTTGCTGGCTGGCGCTCGGAGGCACTGCGGCGGAGGCCGAATCCAGTCTGCGCAAGGAGTTTCCCGCGGCCACGCTGCGACGCGATCAGGCGCTTGCGAAGCTGGTGGATGCGGCGGTGGGCGCGGTCAACGGGGGTGCGGCGCAACCCGGCCGGCGGCCGGAGCTGGCGCTCGACTTGCGCGGGACAGCATTTCAACTCCGGGTGTGGCAGGCGCTGAGGCAGATCCCGCGTGGCCAAACAAGGAGCTACAGTCAGTTGGCGCGGGAGCTAGGAGACCCGAAAGCCACGCGCGCCGTGGCCCGCGCCTGCGCCACGAATCGGGTGGCACTGGTGGTGCCTTGCCACCGGGTGGTTGGCGCGAGCGGCTCGCTCACCGGCTATCGGTGGGGGATCGAGCGCAAGCGCCAACTGCTGGAGGCGGAGCGCGTCTAATCCAGTCAAAGACGCGCGCCGCCAGAGGCCTGGATGGTTTGCCCGCTGACCCAAGTGGAATCGTCAGAGGCCAGGAAGGCCGCGATGTCGTTGGGCGAAAAGAGGGTATAGACCGGGGACATGCCTGACAGAGTGAACCGGGGAGATATCTGACACCCGATCAGAGCCCCCGCGTTGGAGGGACTGGGGCCGGGTCGCGGAGTGAGCGTGGTGGCGGGCGCATTGCGGCAGACGGATTCGATCAGGGCGAGTTCTGTTGTTGATGGTTCGGACATGCGGGATTCACCTGCGAATGGTATGCGCCGGAAGGGCGTAATTCTCGGCAAAGGGGAATTGCGGGCGATTGGGGTGTGGCTGGGCTGGGGCGGTGAGTGAATGGGACTGGTTGGAATCATCTGGGACTTATTTGCCGGGACATCGATGAATGCTGGGTGTTCTTATGGCCCTTATCGGGCCTCGATGAGAGCATTGGCGACTTGGCGCGAGGCGAGAACCCTCCCGGCTACATCGGAGTTTCTTATTACTTGTATGGGCTGTGAAGTTTGACAAGGCAACTTATGCCTACATGCAGTTTAACTGTACAGATAGACTGTATATATGGTATTCTCACGCCATGAGCAAGAGGTCGCCCGTCCCCGGGTCCAAAATCGCGTCAGATCTCGCTGCACAAATTAGGACCATTCTGAGCAGGCTGAAGCGTCGGCTGCGTGAGCAGGGAGGGCGAGGAGATCTGACGCCATCTCAGATCTCCGTCCTCCTTCGTCTTGAAAAGGATGGTGCTGCGACGGTGTCGGGCCTGGCTCGCGCAGAGGGGATGCGTCCTCAATCGATGAGCTCCATCGTCACCTCTTTGCAGGATGCTGGCTTAGTAGGCAGTTCCTCCGACCCAAACGATGGCCGCCAGACTCTGATGTCGCTCAGCAACAAATGCGAGAAGTTGCTTCGGGAGAGCCGCGCCGCGAGGCAGGATTGGCTCACCACCGCAATCTTGCAAAAGCTCTCCGCCGGGGAGCAGCAGAAGCTATCGGCGGCTCTCGAGCTTCTTAGCCGACTTACCGAAGATAGACCTCTTTCGTGAGCGATGGTTCCAATCAACCAAATCACATCCCAGGAGACTAACCGAATGCCAGTCACAACAATCGACGATAAAACAGCTCTTATCGTCGTCGACCTTCAGAAGGGCATCATCAACTCGCCCACTATCCACCCGATCTCCGGTGTCATCGAGCGCTCCTGTGCGTTGATCGTTGCCTTCCGGCAGCATGGTCTCCCAGTTGTGCTCGTCAATGTGGCAGGTGGTGCTCCCGGGCGCACGGAGCAGCCACGACGTCATGCGGCGTTGCCCGAGGGATTCAGCGACTTACTCCCGGAACTGAACAAGGAGCCTGGCGACATCGTGGTGACCAAGCAGACATGGGGCGCATTTTCGAGCACGGATCTTGAAAGCCAATTGAAAGCGAAAGGCGTCACGCAGGTTGTCCTTGCTGGCGTGGCTACCGGAACCGGCGTGGAAGCCACCGCACGTCAGGCGTATGAGCATGGCTTCAACGTCACGCTTGCCGTCGACGCCATGACGGATACGCGTCCTGAGTCGCACGCGTACAGTCTTTCTCATGTTTTCCCTCGTCTCGGAGAAACCGGTACGACCCAAGAAATTATCGATCTGCTAGCGAAAAGGATCTCTAACAAATGAACTGGCTTCATCTCGTTTCGTACTTCTTCGGTGGCATCTTTCTGGCAAACGCGGTTCCACATTTTGTCAGCGGCATGATGGGACGGTCCTTCCAGAGCCCCTTCGCAAAGCCCCCGGGACAAGGGCTCTCTTCCTCGACCGTCAACGTTCTATGGGGATTTCTCAACGCGGTCATCGGCTACATGCTCGTGCTGCGTGTCGGACACTTTGACATGCGATCGACGAGCAATGTCCTCGTGCTTGCGGTGGGTGCGCTGCTTATCAGCCTTCAATCTGCCCGGCACTTCGGCCAGTTTCATGGAGGCAATACGCCGGGGAGCTGATGAAGAATTCTGGGAGGGGCGCTTTCCGTGCCTTGAGTAGTTTCAACTATAGGGTGTGGGCAGCGGGCGCCCTGGTGTCCAACATCGGGACATGGATGCAGCGCATCGCCCAGGATTGGCTCGTGCTCACGCAGCTAACCCACCACGATGCCTCCGCCGTTGGTATTGTCATGGGCTTGCAGTTTGCTCCGCAGCTGCTTCTGTTGCCGTGGACAGGCCTCGCGGCGGATCGCTTCAACCAGCGCAAACTCCTGATGCTTACGCAGGCGACGATGGGCGTACTTGCGCTGATCCTGGGAGTGCTTACGATCGAAGGCGTCACCCGACTCTGGCACATGTTCGTGTTTGCATTTCTGTTTGGTTCTGCTGCGGCTCTCGATGCCCCGGTACGACAGACCTTTGTAGCGGAGCTCGTAGGTGACGAGCATCTTCCGAATGCAGTAGCGCTCAACTCCACATCCTTCAATGCCGCTCGGATGATAGGCCCCGCGCTAGCCGGTCTGCTTATCGCGAAGGTCGGTACTGGTTGGGCGTTCCTGATCAACGGAATATCGTTCGCCGGCGTGCTGATTTCCATGTCTTTATTCCGTGCCTCAGAGCTACAACCGAGCGTTAGGGCCACGCGCGCACCAGGTGGATTCATGGAAGGCTTCCGCTATGTTTGGGGGCGCGCAGACCTCAGAGCCATCATGATCATGTTGTTTCTCATCGGCACGTTCGGATTGAACTTCCCGATCTTCATCTCAACGATGGCCGTTAAGGTATTTCACTCTGACGCGAAAGGATTTGGGCTGCTTTCCTCCATCATGGCGGTTGGTACGATTTCGGGAGCTTTGCTCGCCGCTGGTCGGGACAAACCCCAGTTCAGATCCTTATTCATCGGCGCGGCTATTTTCGGTATCGGATGCACACTCGCTGCGCTGTCTCCCGGCTATTGGTGGTTTGCCGGCTCTTTGGTGTTGATTGGTGTCGCCGCTTTGACGCTCACAAACACCACCAACAGCATGATGCAGCTCTCTGCCGAACCTGCAATGCGTGGACGAGTCATGGCGCTTCGTCTGGCTGTTGCACTCGGCGGTATCCCGATCGGCGCACCCATCGTCGGCTGGGTCGCCAATCGCTTCGGCCCGCGCTGGGCGCTTGGAGTGGGCGCCGCATCGGGGTTTGCTGCCGCTATTGTGGCCATTCGGGTTCTGATGCAACGAACAGAATCCATACCCGAAAACGAGCCACGTCCACTTTGAAGCGAAGTAAGACGCTGCCTGAGGTCAGTTCAGTAACGATAGTCGGCTAGTGTCCGCCGATCTATCTGGGCGGGATTGTCAGTTGACGACTCCAGGCCAATGCACTCATCCACTCAAGCTGCACGCTGCCGGACGGACACGTAGAGGGTTGATACCGAGAATCTCCCTCTGCGTCGGCAGGGGTTTTCGGTTTAGGCAAATCGGCTTTGCTTTAGACCTGGGGAGAAATGAGGGGGTACGGCACTTTAGGAAGATGAATCTCTAACTTGATCCGGTAAATTGCGGCGGTGAAGATGAAGAATCGTGATGGTATGGCATTCCCTCGGGCTGAAGCCCCAGACTTTATGCGTCTCTTGCGGCGCGGCTAAAGCCGCGCCCTTTCAAGACAGCCATGGCCTTTCAAGACGGGGACTTGTTTGGAGGATCTTTAGAACCGCATGCGGACGCCGAATTGAACCTGGCGCTCGCGGTAGGAGTCGGTGGCGTTGATGTTCAGCGGCTGACCGAATTCCGTCTGGCCGGTCTTGAGGCCGGTGAGGAAGTTGAGAGTGGGGAAGCTCCCGTTGGTGCTGCCGGACTCAATGGAGTAGCCGGTCGTCTCCAGCTCGGTCACGTTCTGGTGGTTGAAGAGATTGAAACTCTCAGCGAGCAATTCCAACTGGCGCATGTGGCCGAGGTTGAAGCGCCTGGCCATGCGCATGTCGGCTTTCCAGGTGGCGGGGTAGCGGTAGGTGTTGCGCCCCACGCCGAATACTCGGTTGTCGCCGCCGTAGCCGTTCATTCCCGGAGCAAGAGCGACGATGGGCACGCCCGCGGAGTCGAATTCCTTGGCCAGGGAACCGGCGGTGCGCATGGTATAAGGCTGGCCGCTGTGGAAGCGGCCAATCGCGGAGAGCATCCAGCCGTTGCTGAGCCGGCCGGCCCAGCCGTGCAGCTTCGAGCCGGGTTCCCAGACGAGTGCAACGGAGGCTGCGTGACGGAAATCCAGGTTGCTGGTTCCGTATTCCTGGCGAAAATCCGTGGGGTCGAAAACACTGCTGCCGGTTACCAATGCGCTCTCGTTGGGGTTCCAGTCCATGGCATGGGCGTAGGTGTAGAGCGTGTGCAGGGTGAGGCCGCGGCGACCGTAGCGCGTAAGGCGGAGCATGGCCGCTTCATAGGTGGAGTTGGCGCGGCTGAAGATCTCCGCAACCTGCTGGTAGTTCGGATTGATGCGGCCGGCAAAGCCGGTAGGAGAGGTGGGTGAGGGCCAGGAAGCAAAGAACGGAACTGTGATGTTCGCGCACTTGAGCGGCCCCGAGCGGTTGCCGTCCACCACTGCGTAGGTGATGGTTTTCGGGTTCACCGTGGGATCGATATTGGCGTCGAAGGTGACGGGCAGGCGGCGGCCGAGACTCAGGACCGTGCTGGCTTCAAGTTGAATGCGGCTGGGCAGCGTTTCTTCCAGGGCGGCCACTGCCTGATGCACCTCGCCATTGCGGAAGCCGGGTGCAAACTCCACGGCACCCGGTTTGACTACACTTACGGGTTCTCCGGCCAGGACATAGGGAAACGGCGGGGCGCCGCCGCTGTTCAAATTGTCAGTGGGCCGCATGAATGAAAAAGCTCAGATCGCCTTTGAGCGAGCCTGTTTGGGTGAGCGCGTTTTCAAGGGTGGCGTTCTCGGTGCGCGCAAAGTACATGCCGTAAGCCAAGCGCAGCACTGGCCAACGGCTTTCCCCGGTTCCCCAGGCAAGGCTGACGCGGGGTGCCCAATCGTTGCCGAGACTGGGCAACTTTTCGGTCATGGGAAGATCCGGATTGTGGAGCGCCGCGAGCGGCGGCGGCGTCTGCTCGCGCTGCCAGCGCAGGGCGGCTGAAAGCGCGAGGCGCTTTGCGGGCTGCCACTGGGCGGTGATGTAGCCGGTCCAGTCGTTGGTGCTGAGCCACCAATCGGTGGGACCCATAGTCTGCGTGTAGTAGGAATAGCAGGGCAGATAACCGAGGCCATGCAAGACGCCAGCCGAGTCGCGCCACACTTTGCCCGTCTGATCGCAGTTGTGCTGGTCCATGGGGTTCAACTGGCCATTCAAACCGAAGGTCGCAAAGGCCAGGGCGTCGGAGGCGAAGTTCTCCACACTCGAGTAGTAGTAGGTGCCCGTCTGGTTGCGCAGCAGGCTGGTTGCATCGGCATTGTGGCGCAGGTTGAAACCCGCCTTCACGAGCCATTTGTTGCGCACCCAATCCACCTGCTCCTGGGCCTGATAGAGATGCTCGTCGGGGTAGGCGCCCGCGCCGAACCGGGCCGGGTTGCCCATGGTGAAGCCGTAGCGCGAGTCCACGACGATTTGCGGCAATTGACCCCATGAGTTGATGTTGAGCGACTGCTCGTAGGCGGATGGACTCTCAGGCGGTTCGCGCTGGATCTGGCGGCCTGCGGAAGCCTGAGTGACGGCGAGCAGATTGGGGGTTGCAAAGGTCTCCCAGCGGCCAAGGAGCCACTCTTCGCCGGCACGGCTTGAGCCGAAGCTGTGGTTGCCGTAGGTCTCAGAGGCACGCGTCAACCCGCCCCCAGGCGAGTCAAAATGTGCGCCAGTTCCTTCGAGTGTGAAGCGGTGACGCTCGGCGGCCTGCCAATCGATGCGGCCGAAGCCGGTCCACTGGGCGCCGGTGCGAGGCGCAGGCCCGAGGAGCGCGGCGAGAGTTTCCAGCATGTTTGAGTAGGCTCCTATACCCGCGGCGACAGGATTGTTGCTCGCCAGTCCCAACCTGGCGCTCAACACTTGCATCTGGTCGTTCGAGGGCTGGGCGAAGAAGCTGTCAGGATGCCTTACGGCGGAGACGCCGGGATCATTGCGCTGGTTATGGTCAAGGGCGGCAAACCAGAACAACCTGGTTCGGCGGATGCGGCCTCCCACACCGAAGCCCCACGTTGTTTCCCTATCACTGGGGGAGTAAGGCAACGGCGTAAACACGGGGATGGTGGTCAGCGTGGCGGGGGCGGTCTGCTGCGTCCACTGGGTGAAGGGGTTCTGCGCGCCCCAGAGGTTCTGGCGATTGAAGAGGAAGCCCTGACCGTGCAGCCCATTGGTTCCGTGCTGGGTCTCAACGCTAGCGCGACGGCCGGCGGCACGATCCTCTGATGCTTCGCCGTTACCGTCCGCGGTTTGCACGCTGCGGATCGCAGCCTCACTGGCGCCGGGACCGAGGAGCGAAATGCCCGACCCGCGCCCGCGCCCAGCGCCCGCGACACCAAAGGCCAGCCGGGTGGATGCGCCATCGACGACGACGGTGGACGGCTGCTGGCCGCCGAGCAGCGATGCTTGCGTTTCTCCTTCCGCCGAGGATGCGGCAGGTGGAGTATCGAAGACAAAGCTCTGCCAGTTCCGCCCGGTCAAAGGCAATGCCTGTAGCTGCGCAGCGGTTAGGGTAGAAGCTGGCGCGAGGGGCGCAGTGTCGTGGTCGAAAGCAGCTTCAAGCTGACGTTTGGCAGCAAGATGCGCAAGCTGCAGGACTGCCCGCGCCACCTGATCCGCGGCCGTCACAACCGCGGGAGTTTTCTGGCCATTCGGGGAGGACGTCTGAGCGCTTGAGTCTTCGCCTCTCGATAGGCTTGCGCCTTGCGGAGTCTTCGAGTCAAAGACGATGAGCCTTTCGGGAAGTGAGCCGCTGCTGGATTGGGCAAAACCAACCGTCCCCGCGCTCGCAACCATGAGGAGCGCGGCTATGGCCATCGATTTCAAGCAACTTCGCGCTGCCATCGAGGATCCAACTCGCGGCAGACCCTGGGAAAACACACATTCACTGCACGGCCCGCTCTAATGTCGGGTCCGCATGGCGCAATGCCGGGCGCGACCGAAGACGGAAGCCTCTCCTCTTCGGCTTGCCTGTTTGCCCTTGCAATGAAGTTGCAAGCGATTTTACGGCATCTTGCAGAAAAGATAAGGTGATGTGAAGCACTTTTCGGGTCTTATTTGCATTGGCGCGGTCAAAAGGCGCCAGAGCAAGTTCAGGCGCGTTGGGTAAACTGAGAAGACGTCCCACTGAATCCGGGGTCGCACGTGTGCCCCGGTTTAACCGATTACTGACAACGGATCTCTGATTGCTGGTTCACCTATGTTTATCGATGAAGCAAAAATTCGCGTCAAGGCCGGCAACGGCGGCAACGGCTGCATGGCCTTCCGGCGCGAGAAGTTCGTGCCCCGCGGCGGACCCTCGGGCGGCGACGGCGGCCGAGGGGGCGACGTTGTGATGGTCTCGTCGCAGCGCCACAACACCCTGATCCACTTCCGGTATAACCCGGAACACAAGGCACAGCGCGGCCAACACGGCATGGGCTCGAACTGCAGCGGTCTCGACGGCAACTCGATCGTTCTGCAGGTTCCGGTGGGCACATCGCTTTACGACCTGGAGACCGGGGAGCTGGTGCACGATTTCCAGGAGCCCGATGAACGTCTGATTATCGCGAAGGGCGGGCGCGGCGGAAGGGGTAACCAGCACTTCGCTACCAGCACTCACCAAGCTCCGCGTGAGCACGAGCTGGGGCGCCCCGGCGAGGAACGCAGCTACCGGCTGGAACTGAAGCTGCTGGCCGATGTGGGCCTGGTGGGCTATCCCAACGCGGGGAAGTCGACTTTGATTTCGCGCGTCTCCGCCGCCAAACCGAAGATCGCCGACTACCCTTTCACGACGCTCGAACCCAACCTGGGCGTGGTCGCGGTGGGCGAAGAGCCGCACCAGGAATCCTTTGTGGTGGCGGACATGCCCGGCCTGATCGAGGGCGCGCACCTGGGCGCCGGGCTGGGCACGCAGTTCCTGCGCCACATTGAGCGCACCCGCCTGCTGGTACACCTGGTGGACGTGTCGGATGCTTCAGGGCGACCCGATCCGGTGGAGGACTTCAAGGCCATCAACAAGGAGTTGGCGAGCTTTGGCAACGGTTTGGACGAAAAGCCGATGATCGTGGCCGCGACCAAGATCGACTCTGCCAACCCGGAGAAGCTGAAGAAGCTGGCCGCCCACACGAAGCGCAGAAAGCTGGAGTTTCATGCTGTCTCGGCAGTTACCGGGGAGGGCATCGACGAGTTGAAGTGGGCACTGGCGAAGCGGCTGCGGCGGGACGAGCAGGTTGAGTAGTTAGGAATCTGCGAGAAAAGCCGCGAAGCCTGCGGAAGATTGAGTTAAGCAGTTCCGCCCTACACCATCGCTCGCTCTTTCACGGTGAGGTACTGGTTCAGCACGGACGCGGTCAAAGCCTCGGGGTTCAGGTCCAGAGTCAGAGCGCCTTGATCGTGGAGGCGGGCGAGAAGAAGCTCGCGGCGGCCGGCCATCTCTTGCGCGGCGGCGGCGCGAAACATCTGCTCAATGTTTCTGGGCCGGGCCTGGGCTATGAGGTCCACTTCCGGCTGAGCCATGGCTACGAACAGCAGCACGTGGCGGCGGAGCAGCTGCATGGCACCGTCGATAACTTCGGGGCGCATGGCAGATTCGGCCAGGTCGGTCACCCACAGAATCAGGGAGCGGCGCGGTTGCAGGCGGTTAAGTGTAGCCGTGGCGCGGAGATGATCGGCCTCGCCGGACTCGGCGCGCACCTGGGCCAGCGACTCGATCAACTGGCGTAAATGCGCGGAGCCGCGTCCGGGCAACAGGCGCTGCTGGATACCCTGTCCGTAGGCCAACAGACCGACA
>Ga0182014_10002680_pt1 | contig 22107 bp, 22 predicted proteins | sample 612S2DmetaG_FD_120489 | JGI IMG/M metagenome (GOLD analysis project Ga0182014, IMG submission 120489) | Permafrost microbial communities from Stordalen Mire, Sweden - 612S2D metaG | ecosystem: Environmental > Terrestrial > Soil > Wetlands > Permafrost | place: Sweden: Stordalen | collected...
GGCATCGCTTCAGCGATGCCGATGCAGTTCCCAATGGACGCCCCTTCAGGGGCTGGGGCAATTTTCGCGAGCTTACTTCAACTCGCTGCTGTTGGGATCGAGGTTGTAAAAGTAATAGAAACGCAGGCCCAGGAGTTTGCCCGGAAATTCTTTCGGCAGCGGTGGGAACGGGGTGGACGCAGTGATGCTCGCCCACGCCGCCCGGTCGAGCGGGATGTCGCCGGACGAAGTGCGAATCGCCATGTCGCTCACCTTGCCATCCTTCAGGATGACGAATTCAATCGCCAGCTTGCCCTGTTTCAAGATTGGCGGATACACCGACGGCGGCATCAGGCCATACCAGTTCTGTTTCACAATTTGCACGATCCGCGTCAGGTAAGGCCCGAAATCCACGCCCATCGTATCGGTCAGGATTTCCGCCTGATCCAGCGCCTTCGCCCCGCTTCTGCCCGGGCTCCCGAAATCGCCCGCTTGTCCAGAACCGCCGTTGCGGCCGCGATTGGCGGCTACGCCCTGGACCGCCTGGTCGATCGCCGAGCCCGCCGACATGCGAGCATTAAAGTTCGGCACCGGCCTGTTTTGCGGAGGCGCTTGTAGCTGCGCCGTCTGGTCGCTCGGCTGCGGCTGCGCGAATCCCGAGCTCTGCTGCGGATTCTCCTGCGGCGCTGGCTGACCCTGCGCCGCTGGCGGCGCGCTCTCGCCCGGGCTCCCTTGATGCATGTTTTGCAATATCTTCTTCAGTTCTTCGCGATTGATCTGCGGCGCTTTGCTGGTCGCGATGCGGTCCTTATCCGAAATCACTTTCGCATCGGGACGCCGCGTCAACTTCTGCTCGTCGGGAGGTAACTCCAAAAACGTCGCGTCTTTCGGCCCCGTATCCGTCCGAATCGCTAGAGCCACCGTCCGGTGCGGCAACAGCTCCATCAGCTTCTCGCTGTTCCACAACAGAATAATCACGAACAAGTGCAGGATGACGGACAGCCACAGCGCTTCGCGCTTGCGCGCCCGCGACAGATCGTCTTGCAACTGAATGAGAAGATGCGGAACATCGTCGGGATTGAAACTGCGGTAAGCCGTTTCCCAATGCTGCGCCTCAAACAAATCGCGCTGCTCCGGCTGGTCGGGAGGCGGAGGCAACGGGTCGCGAGACGGAATTTGGGTAACCGGCATCAGGCAGAGACTATAAAGGTTAGAGCCACGGGCAGACTCCCGGGTTGCGTAACATCTGAGTGAGATTACGGTAAAGTTCTCTCTGTAAAGTTACGTAAACTATGGAGTTGCGACCGCCAACACCATTGTCGCATTTTTTGCGCTCGCCGAGTGAGTACCGGAGTAATGGCCGAGCAACCGGCCTGCCTGGACAGGGAGATCAGATCACCAAATTGAATCCGTCTGCATCACAACTTTTTGTGGCTCCGCTAGTCCTTGCGCTCTCGTTCCAACCGTAAAATGTTCTTGGAGACCTGTCTATGTTTCACAACGGGACTCGCCGTCCTGGCGTATCTGTTCAAGGTGTTTCCGCGCTTCGCGCGCCTGCATTTCGTAGATCCGTGCCCAATGCAACTATGCTGATGGTTGCAATCGTATTGCTCGTCAGCCCCGTCACCCTGCTGGCTCAGCACGGTGGCGGCGGTGGTGGACGCGGCGTGGGCGGCGGTACCGGCGGCGGCGCGGGCCGGCCCGGCGGAGTGAGCGAGAAGGACGATCTCAAGGATTTTCACCGCGCCATGGCTGTCCAAGCCACTGATGAGCAGCGCGCCGCTTTCGCCAAAGTCGCACAATTCGCCCAGGCCGCGAGCGATCACCTGCAAGCTTTTCGCGAATCTCTGCAGAAGGGCCCTGCTTCATCATCATCTCTGGCCGATCGCGCAACCGCCGTGGATCAGGCCATTGAACAAGCTCGCGCCGGCAACCAGAACTTTCTAACCTCGTTTTCTTCCGCTCAAAAGTCCGGATTGAAAGACCTCACCGGGAAACTCTCAAAAGCAGATTTCAATCTCGGTAAGCAACTAAAAGCCCTGGACGAAATCGTCCAGACTCCCAAATCAGACGGTGGACAGATCGCGAACTCAGCCGCCGCTCTCGACAAAGAGCTCGCCAGTTTTCAAGACCAGCAACTGGCGCTCGGCAGAGAGATGGGCATTCTCCTCTCCGCTGCCGGCCAGGACCTCGCCTTCAACCTTCCCAAGGTGACAAACTCGATCAACGTCGCCAGCCAGCCCGTTTCGATCTCAGCTTCAGGCGTCGTGTCCAGGACTTCCGGCGAAAACGGCCAGAATCTCTTCAGTCTCAAGCTGGTCGCCGATCTCTCCGATCTTCAGCAGAACATCACCGGCATCCTCCGCTCTCAAGTCAACCGCTCTCCGCGCTGCGGTGAGCGTATTGAGATTCAACAAGCCACGCTCACACCTCTACCACCGGCTAGCCTCGTGGCAGCTCGCTTGCGTTTCGAGCGCTGGGCTTGCCCGCTTGACTCGGGCACTGAAAATCCAATGGAAGTGGCTGCCGGCGACGCCACGATCGTGGTTAAGCTCACTCCGTCGGTCGAAGCCAACGCTGGATTGCGCCTCGCCTCTGAAATCACCCGCGTCGAAGCCGACGGCTTCCTCCGCAATTTGCTCCGCTCCGGTCATCTCGGCGAAACGCTGCGCGATCAGATCGCCGCATCGTTACTCTCCGCCCTGCAAAAGGGCGCAGATCTCAAGGCCACACTCCCGCCCGCCGCGCTGGGATCCGCCACCTTCCAGAGAGTCCAATTCCTGGATGCCGGCGCTGGCCAGTTGAACTTCGTCCTCGACGGTCAGCTGCAGTTCTCCGCCGAGCAGACACAACAGTTTGGCGCCCAGCTTAAGCAACGCCTGTCCGCTAAAGGCGCGCCAACGCCATAAATTCCAAATCGAGGACGCGCTTTGTAAAGTTAAGCAAAGATTTGTCTGAACCCTGTTCCTCACACAACTTCCGGCGCATAATTCTCTTCATACCTGATGTACACAGACCGATTCCCCCTAAGGAGATTTCCATGCTCAAACAGTGTCTTCTCGTTCTTCTCGCGGCCAGCCTCATCGCTATCGCCGCGCCCCTGGCGATGGCCCAATCCAACGACGGCCCGCCCCCTGACAGTCAGCAACCCGCGCAGGGCAACGGCGGCTGGCACCACGGCCCGCCGGATCCCGCTCAGCGCACCCAGGAGCTGACCAAGAAACTCAAGCTCACCTCCGATCAGCAAACCAAGGTACAGGATATCCTCCAGTCCGAACACTCCCAGATGGAGAGCCTGCACCAGGACAGTTCTCTTTCCCAGCAGGATCGCCGCGCCAAGATGATGGACATCCGCAAGAACAGCGACACGCAGATCCGCGCGCTTCTCGACTCCAACCAGCAGAAAAAGTGGGACGAAATGCAGGCCAAGCGTGAGCAATGGGGACAAGGCCATCGCCACGGTCCGCCCGACGCCGGCGACCAGCAGGGCCCGCCACCTCAACAATAGAACAACGAGGTTAGAGGTCAGATTCCTGAGGTTTAACCTCTGCAATCTGACCTTTGACCTCTGCAGTCACCCCGATCCGTCCCGCATGCCGCGCAATCTCGGCCAGAATCGCCAGCCCGAGCTCCAGCGCCCGGCGTCCATCCTCCAGCGAAACCACCGGACGCGACCGGTCGCGCACCGATTGCAGAAATGCCTTGATCTCCGCCAGCAGCGGCTCCTCCGCCGTGGTAGCAGGCTTCTCCATCTGGATCTGCGGATTCACGCTCGGCTGAGTGCGGGTGCCCCATTCTAACGTCGCGTCTTTTGCGACGTTAGGGTGGGAACTTCCCGCCCCGCCTCCGACCGAGAGCACCAGCACATCCTGCCGTCCATAATCGATCGAGATATACTGCCCCGCCTGAAAGAAACGCAGCTTGCGCACGCGCTCCGTCGAAACCCGGCTGGCCGTAAAGTTAGCCACGCAGCCCGATTCGAATTCGACCCGCACGTTCGCGATATCCACCTTGCCCGAAAGAATCGGCAGTCCCACCGCCCGTATTTCCTTCACCGGCGATTTCACGAAGGTCAGCACCACGTCAAGATCGTGGATCATCAGGTCCAGCACCACGTCCACATCCAGCGCCCGCGGAGAGAACACGCTCAGCCGATGCACTTCAAAAAACATCGGACGCTTGAGCAGCGGCAGCGTAGCCCGCACCGCCGGATTGAAGCGCTCCAGATGCCCAACCTGCGCCACCCGCTTGTGTTCGGAAGCAAGCCGAATCAGTTCGTCGGCCTCGTCGAGCGTGGCCGCCACCGGCTTTTCGATGAGCACGTCAACCCCAGCTTCCATCAGAGCGCGCGCTACCTCCGCATGCAAAACGGTCGGCACCGCAACCGACGCCGCCTGCACCTCGGTGTGCGTCACCAGCATCTGCTCGACCGATCCGAAGCCCTTGCACTCGAACTCGCGCGCAATCGCGTCGGCCCGCGCCGTATCCGGATCGACCACCCCCACCAGCCGCACGCTGCCCGCCTGCTGCAGCTGCCGATAAACACGAGCGTGATTGCGCCCAAAAGCGCCCACGCCAATCACCGCAACATTAATAGGAAATTCGTTACTCAGATGAGTGCTCCAGAACGAAGAAACAACGCGCTATTGTCGCAGTTCTAGTCCTAGATAGGAAGATACAAAACCAGGGACATTCTAACGTTGTCATCCTGAGCGTAGCAGCTGCTTCGCGGAACGCGAAGCGGCTGCGGAGTCGAAGGACCCCTACTCCCCTTAATCCCTCTGGCGCCGCCGCAGGGAGTTCTCTCTCCACACTCCCGTCTTCACATCTTCTTCAGCAGCGCGATCTGCCCGGCGTGATAGAGCTCATGCTGCACCACGCCATGAAGCATGTAATAGAAAGTGTAGTAGGCGCCTTCTTTGCCCGGAACGATTTCGTCAAGCCGCGAGTCAGCAAGAGCAGCAACAGCCGCGACCAGTTCCTCGTGGACGCGCCGCACCTCTGCCAGCGTCTTGCGCCAGGCGGCATCGCTCGTGTCTGTGACAGCCGGAAAATTCTCCGCATCGGAGAGCGTCACCGCGGTACCGCTCAACCGCCGCAGCACCGCGCCATCCCACGCAGCAATGTGCAGCACCAGCTCCCAGATCGTATGAGCACGCGCTATCGGACGCGTTGCCGCCTGCGCCGCCGTGACACCCTCCAGAATTTCAAACAAGGAATCGCCATGCCATGCGTCCCCATCAAACGCGCGGCAGAGTTGGTCGGCAATGCGAGCCGCTTCAGACATTGCGTGCCTCCGTTCCCTTGAGAAAACAGCACAAAATAGTGAGTCGGAAGTGAAAAGTCAGATTGCAGAAAGAACGCGGTTTTCGTCACCTCTGCAATCTGACCTCTAACCTCTGACCTCGCCCTATTCCGCGCACACCGCTATCCCCGCCTCATCCGCTGCCCGCGTCATCGCCTCGCCATCCAGCAGCAGACATCGTCCCGCGTCCACTGCCAGACAACTCGCCCCGGCACGCACCATCGTCTCGATCGTCTTCATGCCAATCACCGGAACGTCGAAGCGCATGTCCTGCTTCGGCTTCGCAATCTTCACCACCGTCAGCGCCCGGCTCAGCAGCGTCCCACCACTAGAAGGCTGAGAACTGAGGGTGCCCCACTCTTCGCGTTTTTTGCGAAGGGTGGGAGATTCCGCCTCAACGCTCTCGGGCGCCAGACTCTTCATGATCTCGCCTGCCCGTTCGATGGTCGCATCCGTGCCTTCCATCGCCTCGACCGCCACGCACGCCGCTTCCGCGATCACCACCGTCTGCCCAATGTCGTACTCCGCCAGCCGCCGCCCCACCGCGCGTCCATATTCGATGTTCTTGCGCTCTTGCCCGCTCGGAGCGCGTTTGCTGAGCACGCCCGTTTTCGCCAGCAACGGTTCCAGCAGCGCGGTTGAGTTCTCGAGCATGATGCCTTCGTCCGCCAGCACCTTCGCCACCGCGCCCAGCAGCGAGTCTGTGTTGCGCGTGCCCAGCGAGAGCAGCAACTTCGCCAGACGCCAATCCGGCTTGATGGCGGAAAAAATCTGCTTGTGCTTGACCTGCCCCACCATGACCGCGCGAGTGACGCCCTCGGCCTTAAGAGTGTCAATGAGCTTGGACAACTCGCCCAGCGAAAACCAGTGCACGGAGGCCGCGCCTTTCGACTCGATCTCAGGAGAAGTCTCTTCTTTGATCGCAGCGACAATCACGTCAAAACCCTGAGCCCGCGCCGCGTCCAGCACAAGGAAGGGAAACTTGCCATTGCCGGCGATGAGGCCAAGTTTCATAGTCAGTGGTCAGTGGGCGGTGGTCAGTGGTCAGCGCTTTCGTATTTCAACTGGCCACTGGTTACTAGTTTAACGATGTGATTTTCCCAGTGAGTTCATCAATCCATTCAGGATTCGACCCAACTCAGCCGCGTGCCCGATAAGCGTCTCCGTTGTCTTGCGGTCTAAGTACTCTAACCGTTAATCTGCGTTTCCGTTTCCAGTAGGGACCCACGCGCGTGTCCCAGGAATTGACGGAACTCGCCTGTGGTCTGCCGCCCTTGACCTTCAGCGATGTTGCTGGGAATAGACACCGCCGCACGGTGGAGTTGACTGATCATTCCATACATTTCCTCTTTGGGAAACGTGCGCGTAACCCTGTACACCTCAGCCACGAAGTCCATCGCCTTCTGCCAGGCGATGAGTTGCCGATATGACTGTACAGGCATAAGGCATCAACGATCTTGGGCGTTAACTGGCCGCTGACCACCGGCCACTGACCACTTTATTTAATCACTCCGCGTTCCGACGCCTCGATAAATCGAATCAGCATCTCGACATCTTCCCCGTAATCCGCTTCAGCCTTAAGTTTCTCGATGGCTTGCGACGTGTTCAGCTTCGACGCCAGCAATAAACGATACGCATGATGAATCTTCCCGATTCGTTCCTTCGTGAATCCCCGCCGCTCCAACCCGACGGCATTCAATCCATAGGCGTGCGTTCCGCGTTCAGCGGATGTCTTAGAAAACGGCAGCACATCGCGCGTGATGGTGGTGCCCCCGCCGATAAACGCATGTGCCCCGATCCGCACGAAATGATGCACCGGACACAGCGCTCCGACCGTTGCCCAGTCTCCCACGGTTACGTGCCCGCCCAGCGTAGCCGCGTTCGCCATGATGATGTGGCTCCCAACCTGGCAGTCGTGCGCAACGTGTGTATAGGCCATGATCAGGTTGTAGTCGCCTACCCGCGTACATCCCCCGCCCTTCACCGTGCCACGGTTGATAGTGACAAACTCGCGGATCTCGTTATGGTCGCCAATCTCCAGCCGCGTCGGTTCGCCCGCGTACGTGATGTCTTGCGGCGCCAGGCCAATTGAAGTGAAAGGGAAGAAGCCGTTGTCCACGCCAATTCTTGTGGGTCCTTCGATGACGACGTGCGAAACCAGATGGCAGCCCTCGCCGAGCTCCACCTGGGGCCCGATCACGCAATACGGCCCAATCTTGCACGACGGATGGATCTTGCTCTTCGGATCGACGATCGCCGTCGGATGGATGGACATCGTTAAATGGCTCTTCCCTTGTCATCCTGAGCGTAGCCGGGCCAAGCGCGAAGCGATTGGCTCGGCGGAGTCGAAGGACCCCTACTCATTCCCAATCTCCAGCATTGCCGCAGGGAGTTCACACGATGGACCGCGACTGTCGTGAGTTGCAAACTTACGCTTCCTCGACAGCACCTTCCGCCGCGCCCGCATTCCTCGGCACCAGCCGGCACGTCACCGTCGCCTCGGCTGCCACTTTGCCGTCCACATACGCCTTGCCCTCCAGACGCGCGGCCGTGATCCGCCAGGCCTTCACCACGACCTCAATCCGCAGCTGATCTCCCGGCACCACCGGACGCCGGAATCGCGCCTTCTCGATCCCCGTGAACACCATCAGCATCTCGTCGCGGTTCGGAACCTCCGTCAGCAGCAGCAGCCCGCCCGCCTGCGCGATCGCTTCCACAATCAGCACGCCTGGCATGATGGGCTTGTCCGGAAAGTGTCCTTGAAAAAAAGGTTCCGTGACGGTCACATTCTTCAATGCGACAATGCTCTTCATCCGCACCAACTCGACCACCCGGTCGATCAAAAGAAATGGATAGCGGTGAGGCAGGATCTTGAAAATATCGCCAATATCCATCCCCGTTCTCTCCCCTGCCGGTGCTGCAGTCGTCTGATTCATGTCAATCATGCCGTTTCGTACAAGGCGAAGATTATACTGCAGCGCAAGCTTTCGTGAGACTCACGGGCGCCGTGGGTGCCCCAGGTCTCGATTTTGAGACCTGGGAGACCACAACGCTTCAACTGCAAATTCACGCGGTCAGAGGCCTGGGACGTTCCTTCGTAACCGCGTCTAGGGACGCCCGCACTAATCTCGCCCATCCTCAACGCCGATGATCCGCCCAGGGCACTGTAACTATCGAGCCCCGGAGCCAATCCATGAATTCGCCCGAAGTCCAGCCTTCTACCTCCACTCTAGCCGTGCCCGACCGGCGCCGGCATCCTCGCTATACGGTCCAAGTCCAAATCGAAATCCACGAGGAAGGCAGCGATGTCCCCATTCGCCTCGTAACCACCGACCTCAGTCGTGGCGGCTGCTACGTCCAGATGATGATCCAGTTCGCACTCGGCGTCCACGTGCGGGCCACTCTCTGGCTCGACGGCTGCCCCATCGTCGTCCGCGGAGTCGTCGTCACCCGCCATCCCCAGTTCGGTAACGGCATTATGTTCGTGGAATTCGAAGGTCAAGGAGAACAACTCTTGACCCGTTACCTGGCCGCCATCACCACCTAGTGTCCCTCTTGCCAAAATAAGTCTGAATCGACAATCCTTCGGAAAGTCCTCCAGAAACCGATCTCAGCAGTCTAGCCCACCGTCACTTCCGCGCCGCCGCGCACTCCGCGCAAGGACAAACTTCCCGCAAGTAAAACCACGAATAGATTCCCAGATCGTGGTTATCGTTCCAGGAGAATTTCAGCGCATACTTGCCCACGGCCTCCGCCGCCAGCGCTTTCACCGCCGGCTTGAACATCGGCAAAGCCCCCGGCCCGAGCTTCGCCGCCTCGCCTGCCTTGCGTCCCGCTTTCGTTCGTTCATCTTCGCAAAGTGCGCAAGGGCAAGCATCCCGCAAGAACGCAAATGTGTAGAGGGACCGGTGCCCATCCTTCCACTCAATCTCCATCCCCGTCCCCGTCGTCAAATGAATCAGCACCGACTTGGGATCGTTCCCCACCCGGGGCGTGAAGTCCGGCAGCGCCATAAATTTCAGTATCGCACGTCGCCCGAGCCGCTGATCATTCGCCGAGCAAGAATCGGGTGCAAAACACATGTGGCGCGGACACAAGTGTCCGCGCCACACAGAATCCTCCCCGCTCCCCATGAGAGGTAAGCCAGGAGTTACCCGGCAACACGAAACCGGGTCAGGTTACGATCCAAAGAACTTGCGGCGCATGGTTCCGGCAACGACAATCAAGCCCATGCCCAGCAATCCCAGGGTGCCGGGCTCGGGAACAACCAAGTGCGAATTGCCGAGGTGGATGCCACCGTCGTGATCGATCGACCATTGGTTCTTGTACGCGTAAATAGTCTGCGTCGTAGTTCCCGTCACCACTCGTCCGGTCCAGATCTGCCCACGGATCTCGCCCGAGAGGGTGAACACATAGTCCCACTTGGTGTGGCTGACCACCGTCCATGAAATCGGCCCGACGAAAGCACCGCTAAAAATAATCCCTTTCGGTTGGCCGAGGTTGCCGATGCCAGTCACGATAAAGCTGGAGTTCGTGCTGGAAAAAGTTCCGCCGGTCCAGAGGCTGGCGCCCGTGAAGGCGCCGGTTGAAAAGCTAACCGAGCCCATGGCCCGTCCTCTAGGCACTGGAATTCCATCGAAGCTCATCAGATGAGACCCGGTGGTTACGACTCCGGCGGTCGTGATGATAACCGTGCCATACTCGTTGGTGAGATCAATCCCATTTGCCCAAGCGGCTATTGGAAATAGCAGCGCGCATAGACCCACAATAACTGCAACTCGCCTCATTGTTCCCTCCACAGAAACTACAGCGACCCTTTCGGAGAACTCTTCAGTGCAGATCGCCGGGATCACGAAGGTTGGATTGTTAATTTCGCGCACTCTTAGCAAGCAGAGTGCAAGAACCCCTAGGCACGAGCGGTCGAGGGAGGATCGACGCCGAGAACTTTAGTCCTCTGGCCAGAAAAAAGCTGTGATTTTTGTCACCGTGCGTGGTGATGAGGAGGCAGCGGCAGCTGGCTTCCTGTGCCCAGTCGGAACTTCGGCGCGTGTTGGTCTTCGATCTTTCGGCCTTCGACTTTCTACGCCGCTGCGATGCGCCGCATCAGGTCTTCCTGCTCGCCTTTGCTCTCCGCCCCAATAGTGAATGCATCCAGCACTCCGAGCGACAGCGCGTAGCGGAGCGCGTCGTCCACCCGTCCGCGGAGATCGCCTTGTCCCAGAATCTTCATGCCGACGATGCCTTTGCCGGCAGCCTTCATCTCGCGCAGGACGCTGACGACCTCCTGGGGCGAGGCGTCCATGTGCGAGCCGATCGGATTCACGCGCGCCAGATCCACTTCCACCCACGGCGACTTCGCGGCGGCCCGCAGCGCCTCAATCGTGTGGCAGGAGCAGCCGTGCGCGCGAATGATGCCCTTTTCCTTGGCTTCGGACAGCACGTCCATCACTCCTTTATAGCGTTCCGTCCAATCGCCCTCGGTCACACAATGCATCAGGCAGATGTCGAGGTAGTCGACGCCCAGCTCGCGGCGGAAGCGGTCGAGATCCTCGCGCGCAGATTTGGGATCGCGCGAAAAAGTCTTCGTCAGCACCGTGACTTTGTCGCGTGTCACGTGCTTCAGCGCTTCGGCAACATGCGGATGACTCCCATAAGAGTCGGCCGCGTCAAAAAAACGCAAGCCGTGATCGTAGCCGTTGAGGAGGAGTTCCGACAGCCCCTTCACGCCCAGCGCGGTCTGATTGGAATGATGACCCGATCCGACGGTGCCCGTGCCCATGGCCAGACGGCTGGTGCGGATCCCAGTTTTGCCCAACGTCACCGTATCGAAGGCGGAGACCTTCTGGGCCAATGGTGGCGGAGCGGCGAACGCTGGCCCGAATGCCCGAAAGTTAAGCGTCCTGGAGCTGAGAAGTTTTGCGCTGACCCAGGCCCCCGCGATTCCCGCAGAGCCCGCAAGCAAGAATTTTCTGCGATCCATGCCGTCCCTCCGGTTCCCCCACCTTGCTCTACTTTATAAACCTGTTGGACGCGGTTGGGAAGCAATTGGTTATCACCACCGCCCGTGTGGCGCGGGCACCCCCGCCCGCGTGCCGGTGGTCAGATTGTCGGCCTAGGGACGGTCGCCCCCGGCCGTCCAAACCGAGCACAGCTCGGCAGAATTCGTCCTACGGGTCAAAGACTACAATCGTCGGAGAACAAGTCGCTCAAAACTCAGAAAATGTTCCTGAACCCCCAGAACAGAAATCCCGCCAGCATCATCGACGCCGGCAGTGTAAGCACCCAGGCCATCGCCAAATTTCGCACCGTCGCCCACTGCAGCCCGGAATGGTTCGCCGCCATCGTCCCCGCAATTCCCGACGACAGCACATGCGTCGTGCTGACCGGCAATCCGAACCAGTCCGCCGCACCGATGGTAAACATCGCCGTGATTTCCGCCGCCGCTCCCTGACCGTACGTAAGGTGTTCCTTGCCGATCTTCTCACCCACCGTAACCACGATCCGTTTCCATCCGATCATCGTACCCAGCCCGAGCGCCATCGCCACCGCGACCTTGACCCATCCCGGAATAAAACGCGTCGCCGCGTCCACGTGCTTCTTGTAATTGTCCAGGCCTTCCCAGTCGGACGCCGAAATTGCCGGTTGGTGGGTCTTCTTCATCAAGCGCAGTGCTTCGCTGGCGACATACATGTCATTGCGGAAGTTCCGGACCCGCTCATTCGGAATCTTTGCCATCTCGCCGAACAGCGCCGTCTCGTTGCCGATGCCGCTCACCAGTTGACGCAGGGCCAGCATAGTGTTCGGCGTAAATTCCTTAGTCCGAATGTAATCCGTAATTTCCTCGCGAGCGTCGCCAATTACCGCGTCCGGGCTGACATAGTTAGACAAGATTCCGGCTGCCTGTTGCGACACAGCAACGAAATCATCCGACTGTTTGTGTGTGATTGCGTGGTTCAAAGCATAGGCCGTGGGCACAGTCCCCACCAGGATCAACATGATGAGCCCCATGCCTTTCTGCCCATCATTCGACCCGTGCGCGAAACTGACGCCCGTGCAAGTCAGCAACAGCAGCGACCGAATCCAGAATGGCGGCGGCTCCGTCCCTACCGGAGCTTCATAAAGCGCCCGATTCTTCACCAGCACCTTCATCAACCACAACAGGAGAAATGCGCCCGCGAATCCCACCAGCGGCGACAGCAGCAGCGACTTCCCAATATTCGTGGCCTGCCCCCAATCCACGCCGCTGGTTCCCGTTTTCGGGGACATCAACTGATTCGCAATGCCCACGCCAATAATCGATCCGATTAAAGTGTGCGAACTCGACGCCGGCAACCCGAAATACCAGGTTCCCAGATTCCAAATAATGGCCGCCACCAGCAGCGCGAAAACCATCGCGAACCCAGCCTTGCTCCCCACCTGCAAAATCAGTTCCACCGGCAACAAAGAAATGATTCCGAAAGCGACCAGCCCGCTCGAAGTCAACACTCCCAGAAAATTCCAGAACCCCGACCACACCACCGCGATATGCGGCTCCAGCGAGTGCGTGTAGATGACGGTCGCCACCGCATTCGCCGTGTCATGAAATCCGTTGACGAACTCAAACCCCAAAGCCACCAGCAGCGCAATGCCCAACAACACATACGGCAGGACGGACCCGCTATGCACGGTGGAAAGATCCGTGAGCAGATGAAACGCGGAGTAAATGATCCCTACCAGAAGCACCACTCCAAAACCCACCATCCCAATCTTTCCCGGACTCCGATTGAGCTTCGCCTCCAGCGCGGGCCTGGTTGGGACCACGCTTAACAATCCACCCGGTTCGCTGTAGGTTTCAGAATTCGGTGCCGTAGCCATATCGACAATCTCCTCTGTGCGCCATAGATTTTGGATTTCGGAACCGAAGACCTCGGCCCCAAGTGTTGCGACACTATACGAAAAGATTGTTAAGCCACTGTGAATCCTTCCATGGGAGGTACCAAGCGAACAGTGTGTTACTCATCGGTAGGACAAGCAGGCCAAGCGTAAATTCCCCGTAGCTCCTTAAGCTAACTGGGCACAAAGAAAGCACAGTTCGAGCGGGTTTTGGGAAGGGTCCGACGTCACAGGCTGCGGAAAAACTGTGATTCGTGCAAGTGTTTGGGAAGGGCAAGAGTTTACTTGTGCCGTAAGTCGTTGAAGTGTGACCGCGCTTTAGCGTTGAGGCGAGCTTTTTGCGGACTTGGTGAGTTTTTCCGCAGCCTACTTAGGGTATAATCGTCCGATCCAGAACGCCTGCCCCGTCGGTCAACCAGCAAGGGGGGACAATATGTTCAGCAAAGCGGCCGCAGTCGGTCATGTGGTATTCGCGGTCATTCTCGGCTCTGCCGCCTTGCTCAGCCAGCAGACCCCCGCAGCGCCCGGTTCCCCGGTAGGGCTTGAGTTCCCTGTGGTCATGCGGCAAAACATCGCTGCCGGCAAAAACCCCGTCGGAACCAAGGTCCAAGCCAATCTCGTGATCTCCACCCTGGTAGATGGCGTGGTAATCCCGCGCGATGCCGTCCTGTCGGGAGAAGTTACCGAGTCCGTGGCGAAAACTAAAACCGAGCCATCCCGGCTTGCCATTCGCATGGACTCCGCGCAATGGAAAAATGGATCGGCGCCCATCAAGCTCTACTTGACCGCCTGGTATTACCCCGCGGAGGCGATGTCGGCTCAGAGTCTCTCGTATCAGCCGCCAAACGAAGCCAACAGCCCGAAGAATTGGAATGGCTGGGGCCAATACCCCGACAAGAGAGAATCCGAGTCTATACCCCGATTTCCCGGCCCCGACTCGGGGAAGGATAGCTCCTCATTGCCAGCGCCGTCCTATGTGACTTCGAAGCACCGCGTTTTAATGAAAGATGTGGACCCGATTCGCAACAGCGACGGAGCCGTTACCCTTAGTTCCAGCCGTACCAATCTCAAGGTTGATAAGCTGACTACCTATGTTCTTGCCAAGGACGGCCTGCTGCCGGCAAAGTAACTGAACCCAAGCCACAAAACTGATAACTAGAATTTCGGCGGCACGGTGCAACAAAGCTCCACACTCTTAGCCGCGAAGCGGCGCGAGAATGCAGGCACGGCAAAATCCGCGCGGAGCTTACGATGCCTCCTTGATATCAACTTTGAACATGCCCATCTGGAGTGCATATCGGACGACGTCCGACCGTGTGCGCAGCCCCAGCTTTTCCAGACTTCGTGCCCGGTAGGTTTCAATCGATTTTCGACTTATGTTCAGGCTGGAGGCAATTTCCTTGGGGGTGTAACCGTACGCGACCATTTTGAGGACTTCCTCTTCGCGCCGGCTCAACACCTTGGTGCCAGACTCTGCTTGTCGGGCAAGCAACGCGTAGAGTGCATCGCTTAACTCCGGATCCACATATCTGCGCCCGCGGGCGGCGGCGCGAATCGCTCTGAACAACTCCCGTGGAGTTGCGTGCAGAAGAACGTATCCGTGGGCCCCAACTGCCAGTAGCAACCCAACATAGGCGTGATGTGTCTCACGACCCAGCACCACAATTCCAGCCGGGGGAACCGCTTTGCGCAGAGCGGTGATCAGCTGCGCACAACTGGGTTTTGTCACTTCAGCAAACACGATGACGACATCGGGTCGCAGGTTGCTCGCTTGCTCGATGGCATCCTCGCTGCTTGCTTCCCCTTTGACTTCGAGTCCTGCTTCGGTTGCTAGAAACAACTTTAGACCCGCGCGCGCGATCGTTTCGTCACTGATTACCAGCAGGTTGGTCGTTTTCATTAAAGTCTTGGAAGTTCCAATAAATAGATGACTTGGACACAGGGATCCTATTAGGACACCGCAACAATGGTATACGCCTCCTGTCCCAGTGGACTGGCAGCGAAGTTTCTGTTCCGAAAACCGAACAGACTCGTCAAATGGGTTCGGCAGGCTGTGTTCGCCTGGACGCAGCCGGAAGAAACCGCGCCACAACCGCACGCTCCTCCTCTGTGCCAAAATCCGGACGCCCAAGTGGAAGGCCGGGTTCATTGCTTGATCGTAGAATGCCAGGGCGAGGCCAACTATAAACATGCCCGCCTGGAGTGCGGTTTTCGGTAAGATCTGAGCGCTGCCGGTGCCGATAATTCGGCAGAGCCGCCTTGCCACCTCAACCCCGATCAAGTCACACCGGTCCTCCGAGTCCGCCTGCTTCAAGGAGTTAGATCCAAGGTCTTTCCAATGACACAATGTTCGGACACGAGCGATTGCAAGCCGGTCGGCACTGGATCGCCTCTATCAGAACTCTGTCTCTACGCGGCCGCTGCCTTATGCATTTCGTTCATGTAACTCACCATCGCTTGTGTCAACTGCGCATCCACCTCGTCCGCGATACTCATGACATCGGGTAACAGCAAGCTGAAATCCAGGGAGCTTAGATTCTCCTGCAATACCCCAAACAGGGTCACTTGCAGGATTCGCGATTCGTGCACCAGCATCGCAGGTGTGTAGCATTGCATGAATCGCAGCTTACCGTGAGCTGTGGCAGAGATGGAGAAGTCGGCATCCCTCTCTTGGTCGGCCGCGCTGGAGTTGTTCAATCGAGTCACCAGATCTTCCACCAGATGGGGAAGATACCCGGTGCGATCCTCATCGCTAAGCGCCAGTTGATTCAGGTCATCACTCCGCTTTGCCCGCGCCAGCCACTTTTCGACAATGAGGGGTATGCAGCGCTGCAGTATCGCGCCTACTCTTTCCTTGGTTGATCGGACGGACGGCTTCCGATTTAGCATCCTTTCGCGGACGAGTTCGGCGAGTCTGTCGATTTCGAATGGCTTCACCATGATTTCGTCCGCTTGCAGAAGAATAGTGGACACGGCGCTCTGCACGTCGGGGTATCCACTCACCAGCACTGTAAGTGCATCGGGTTGGGAGTGGCGCATCGCCGTGATCAGCGTGAGACCATCGCCGGGGTTCGGCATGTGCAGGTCTGTGACGAGTGCGCTGAACTTCTCCGTGGTGATAAGCCTCAGCGCTTCGGCCACGTTGGCAGCGGCGACCGCTTCAAATCCCTTGTGTTCAAGGGTCGCCACCATCATCCCGCGCACCGCTTCATCGTCATCCACCAGCAGAACTCTGGGCGCGGCGGGTTCTTCGGAGTTACTCATATAGGAAGCCTCTTGGTACGGAGAATGTCTCTCGGCACTGTGCATTCCACTTAGTCGCGGGGGTGCGGATTCTCCTTCCAGAACAAAACGTAGAGAATCCCACTCTTTTACAATACGGCCACCCATATTTGTTGTATGTAGGGAAATTGCCTGAGGCTCGTCCGTCGTTTTCGCCACCTCAGCAATAACAATGGCCGCGATCAGACGGGCCCATGCGCTGACTGCGGCCACGAAATGCACATTTACAATCGTGGCATCATGGCTCGGATTCGCTTTCAGAACTGTATAAAATTGAGCAGTTATTGAAGTCACTAACACATCAGCGCAGCTCGAGACCCGGTCACGCTAGAATCTCTCCAGGTTCTCCATGGACACCGTCCGCATCGCCGACCTCCTCAAACCTTTCCTCGATCAGTCGCTTCCCGAATCCCAGCTCGATCAAATATCGATATACATCGATCTATTACTCCGCTGGAACGCCCGCATCAACCTCACCGCCATCCGCCACCCCGAAGAAATCGTAACCCGCCACTTCGGCGAGTCCTTCTTCCTCGCCCGTCACCTCTTCCCCCAAGTCCCTCCAGACTCTGCGTCCATCCCAGCTGCCGAGAGTGCCCCGTCCAAGCTCCGTTTGGGCGGAGATGTTAGGAGTTCCACCGGGTACTGGGTACCGGATACTGGCCACTCCACTCCGCACGTTCTCGACATCGGATCCGGCGCCGGATTCCCCGCCCTTCCCCTGAAGCTCTGGGCCCCGCATATTCACCTCACGCTCATCGAATCGAATCACCGGAAGGCCGCCTTCCTCCGCGAGGTATCCCGAGAACTTGGATTGACCGGCATCCATGTACTCACCGACCGGGCCGAAACCGTGGCCGACCGCCAGGACTTCCCCCGAGCCCAACTAGTGACTCTCCGGGCCGTGGAACATTTCGAAAAAATCCTCCCCAAAGCCGCAGCCTTCTTGGCCCCCAACGGAATCCTGGCTCTACTAATAGGATCCGCCCAACTCCCCCACCTGACCACACTAACCACCCTGAAATGGAGTCCACCAATTCCCATTCCCCAGTCACATACGAGAGTATTATCAATTGGAGAACATGTGTAAAGTGGACAATATCATGTCGTATCGTGGCATAAAGTGGCAATCTAATCCCTATAACTGCCCTGTCATTTGGAACGTAGTGGTAATAGTTTAGTATAATCTCAATATGAGACACATTAGCAAAAAGTGTTCCACGTGAAACACTTCTACAGGTTTCCTCACTACCCCGCTCAATCCCAAGCGTTCGATATGTTTCACGTGAAACACATCGCAAGAGTGTGTACGCCCAGAAAATGTGCTAAGTGTTTCACGTGGAACACTTCATGCAATTGCACCAAACTCTGGCATTGATTTCGCAAACGCGATCACATATTCTGGCGCGCTACACGAAAAGAAAGCAAATCATGGGACGTGTCATCGCAGTTGCCAACCAGAAGGGCGGCGTCGGCAAGACCACGACCGCCATCAACCTTGCCGCTTCACTCGCCGCCGCCGAGGTCAACACACTGCTGGTTGATTGCGATCCGCAGTCGAACTCAACCAGCGGGCTGGGGCTGGTAAAGAACCCAGAGCGCATCAGCATCTATGACGTGATCATGGGAGTGGCTTCCGCCGAGGAGGCGCTGCAACTCACCGAGCTCGAACAGTTGTGGCTGATTCCATCGCATAAGAACCTGATCGGGGCCAACATCGAGTTGGTGGGGGCGGAGCGGCGCGAGTATCGGCTCCGCGATGCGCTCGCGAGCTTGATCGAGCGCTTCCAGTTCATCGTGCTGGACTGTCCGCCGGCGCTTGATCTGCTTACTTTGAACGCGCTGGTCGCGGCGGATGGGGTATTGATCCCGATGCAGGCGGAGTACTTTGCGCTCGAGGGCGTATCGGAGTTACTTGACACGATTGAGAGGATACGCGTCGAGCTGAACCCTGGGCTGGCGGTAGAGGGCGTAGTGATCACGATGTTCGATGAACGGACGAACCTGGCGCAGCAGGTGGCGGAGGAGCTAAAAAAATATTTTGGGGAGAAGCTGCTTACGACGACGATCCCGCGGAACATACGGCTGGCGGAGGCTCCGAGTCACGGGCAGCCGGCGTTGGTGTATGACGTACGGTCGCGGGGGGCGGAGAGCTATATCAAGTTGGCGAAGGAGATCCTGGACCGGCAAGCGGGAGTGGTGAGCGGTCCGGGGGAAGCGGCTTAGATTGATGAATGTAAATATTTATGTCGATCGATATATGAAGAAGGGAAAGACTTGATGACTACAGCGAATGCGGCGGTTGATAAGACGGCGGAGAAGGCTGGGACTACGAAAGTTCACGAGAAGCTGGCGGAGCGGAGGCGGGCTTTGGGACGGGGGTTGGAGTCTCTTTTGCCGGGGCCTCGGGCGGTGCTGGCGCCTCCCACTGTTCCGCAAAGTGCGCGGAAGGATGGGGCACCCGACTCATCTTCGGTTTCAGCTTTTTCCTCGGGCGCTGACGGTGGACGGCCGGGGGCGGCCGTCGCTACGCGAGATGAGGTTGGACTTGCGGCATCGCTCGGGCACACAATGCCCGTCGCTCCAACAGACAGCATTGTCGACTTGTTGCAGGCGGTGGCTTCGGGGACGACGGCGGATGGGGAGACGGTGTTTCAGTTAGCGATCGATCAAATCGACCAGAATCCGTATCAGACGCGGAGCGAGTTCGATCAAGGCACTCTTGAAGAACTGGCAGATTCGATCAAGGTGCAGGGAGTTTTGCAGCCGATCGTGGTGCGTCCGGGTAAGGAGGGTCGGTTCGTCCTGATTCTGGGCGAGCGGCGGTGGCGGGCGACGAGACTGGCGGGGAAGACGACGATCCCGGTAATCGTTAAGCGGGTATCGTCGCAGCAGGCGGCGGAGATGACGCTGGTGGAGAACCTGCAGCGGGAGGATCTGAACTGCATCGAGCAGGCGGCGGCGTTCGCGAACTTGAGCACGGAGTTCAAGCTTACACAGGAGGAAATTGGTGCTCGGGCGGGCGTGTCGCGGGAGAAGGTATCCAACTTCATGCGACTGCTGACGCTGCCGGAAGGCGTGATTGGGGCGCTGCAGAAGGGAAGGTTAACATATAGCCACGCGCGGGTGCTGTTGACGCTGCGGGATAACGCACGGATCTGGAAGCTCGCGCAAAAAGTGATGGAAGAAAAGATGTCGGTGGCGAAGCTGGAGGATCTGGTGCTGGGGGTGAGCACACAGGCCGGGCTGAGTGAGCCGAATAAGGGAGGCGGAGCGCGCTGGGTGGATCCGAATGTGAAAGCGGCGCAGCGGTCGCTGGAGACGGTGCTGGGGATGAGAGTGCGGATACGGGATCGGAAGGGAAGAGGGAAGATTGTGATCGAGTATGGAACGCTCGAGGATTTCGACCGCGTGGTGCGGATGCTGAAGGGGAAATAGGGCCAGGTTTCAAAGTTTCAAGGTTCCGGGGCTTCAGGAATGGGTCTTTTGTACTGGCGATATTGTGTGCGTACAATTATATACATATATTGGCCAAATCGTGACCGTGACAGTTCCTCCAGGGATGTCCCCAAGTCCGTCCCCCTAAAGTCGTCTTCGGTCGGGCTGGACATGCCCATGAAGACACTCCGCAGTTCGTAGAAGAGGCGCAGCAGGCAGGATTTCCCGGAATTGTTCACTCCGACAAAGGATTGAAGCCCCTTTTTCAACGCGAACCGCACGGGGGTATCAGCGAAGCATCGGTAGTTACTGACTGTAACTTCAACATCCACGATGCCAAGCATAGGACCGCTAGGATGACCATGTCAAAAGCAGCGCGTACCACGCACCGTGGAAACTGGGTCGTCCCTCCGGGACTTGAATCATTTCCTCCGCTTTCCCAGCGCTGAAGCGCTGGGCTACGCTGGGTCGCCCCTCCGGGGCTGAAGTGTTTTCGCCGGCCAATCTATCTTGGGTTATCCGGCTGTCCGGGCTTCGTTCGATTTGCAGATTGTCCCACTTGTTACTCTGCGGATTCTCCCCTGGCCAGCGGGGCATGCTGCTGGATGTCTACAGTAAGTGAGCTGGTTGCAGACACCAGCCCCTGAAGGAGCGTCTGATTTCAGAGAACTTACGGTATCGCTGAAGCGATACCCTGATACGAAAGCGGAGTTTTTCAGCAGCCTCTGAAGCCGTGCCTACCCAAAACCGATTTTTGAAACACGCTCTAGCTTGTCCCACTTGCTTGCCGCCGATTCTCCCCGCCAATCACGCAAGAACCCGTAATTTATATACGACTCTTTGTGATCTGTGCCTTTTTCCACTTCCCACATAGACTAACCTCATCTTTTATTTCGCCGCGGGTGCGGTGCTGCCTTAGCCACGCAGGTGGCATTCCAGGAAGTCTTCACGGACCCCGATTTGGACAAATGGAGTACTGCAGACATTGATCATGAATCGGTGGGTTGTGTTGGTGTTGTCGACGCTGGTCGCAGGCCGGTTTGTGGCCGGGCCGGCTTTCGCCCGGGAGGCAACCTTGACCGGTCACACCTACGTCAGCCGGGGGAGTGCGAGCGGCAATTTTGGGGCGCAGACGAATCTGTATGTCGGCAACGGCAACAGGTCGTACTGGCAGTTCGATCAGGCAAGTCTGCCATCGGGAACGACCGCCGGCCAGATCGCGCAAGCTACGCTGCGTATCCATGTCAGCCTTGTGAACATCGCGGGAACGATCAACGTGCTTCCGGCGACGAGCGCGTGGAATGAATTGGGAATGACATTTGCGACTGCGGCGACCGGAAGCACGGTCGCGACGGTCGCGGTTGCAGGGGCGGGAGATTATCTCGTCGATGTCACCGGGCTGGTGCAGGGATGGGTGAGCTCGCCCGCCAGCGACTTCGGCATCGTTTTCACTTCGAGCACCGCTTATGTGGTGCTGGATGGCAAGGAGGACGAGCAGACCGCGCATGCCGCGGAGTTGGAGATCACGTTGGTCGGGCCCCAGGGACCGATGGAGCTGCAGGGACCGGCGAGGAAGGCAGGCACGACGGTCGCCCGGCGACCAATCGGGACCACGGGGCCACCAGGACCCATCGGCGTAACAGGTGCAACCGGGGCGACGGGAGACATCGGCCCACCAGGACCCGTTGGATGGACGGGAGACACTGGCCCGCAAGGATTCATCGGATGGACGGGAGACACTGGCCCGCAAGGACCCATCGGATGGACGGGAGACACTGGCCCGCAAGGGCCGGTCGGGTTGACCGGAGTTGCGGGGCCAACCGGAAACGCCGGCGTGCAGGGACCAATCGGCGCAAGCGGGCCTCGGGGAACAATCGGGTTGACCGGAGTCGCGGGGCTGGCGGGAAACGCGGGCTTGCAGGGACCGATCGGCGCACCGGGCGCAGCCGGACCTCAGGGAACAACCGGTTCGAACGGACCTCCGGGCACCACTGGTCCAGCGGGAGCGACGGGACTAACTGGCGCTGCGGGACCAACGGGGCCGACGGGGCCAATCGGGAATACTGGCGCACCGGGCGCAACTGGACCTCAGGGAACAACCGGTTCGAACGGACCTCCAGGCACCACTGGTCCAGCGGGAGCGACGGGACTAACTGGCACTGCGGGCGCAACGGGGCCGACGGGTCCAATCGGGAATACTGGCGCACCGGGCGCAACTGGACCTCAGGGAA
>Ga0182014_10002681_pt1 | contig 22099 bp, 21 predicted proteins | sample 612S2DmetaG_FD_120489 | JGI IMG/M metagenome (GOLD analysis project Ga0182014, IMG submission 120489) | Permafrost microbial communities from Stordalen Mire, Sweden - 612S2D metaG | ecosystem: Environmental > Terrestrial > Soil > Wetlands > Permafrost | place: Sweden: Stordalen | collected...
ATTGAAATTGTCCTGAACCGTGCCGATGGAACTCAAAGATGTCTAGCAAAATATGAAAACACTTGTTTAGGTGATTAATTGAAAGTTATTGTAGATGCATCAAATGTAGCACATTTCGGAAAGGATAAAGAAGGAAAAAAGCCTAGTTTAGACAACCTTCTAAAAGCTCTTGAAGCCCTTGAAAAATTAGGATATGAACCATTCCCAATAGCAGATGCATCCCTGAGGCATGAAATAGACGAAAAGGATAAATTTAACGAACTCCTTGGTAATGGTAAAGTTCAACAGGTTCCCTCAGGCACTACTGCAGATCATTTCATACTCAAAATTGCAGAGGATGAAAATTGTAAAATACTTTCAAATGACAATTTCAGGGAATATAAGGACGAATTCCACGACATCAATAATAAAAGAATTCCATTCAACTTTGTAGATGATCGAATAACAATTGGAACATCATCCAAACCCAAAAAGATAAAGAATATACTGCAAAAGATATGTACCCAAATGCTGAACGACTTCGAAAAAAAGGGTCTAGATGCATATAAACTCAAAAAGAACAATAAATTGAGTGGTATTGCTGTTGCAAAAGAAGCTATTGATAGGATTACTAAAACTAAAGAAGATGGTTTGGATTCAAAACTTGAGGACATCTTCAGTAAAATTCCTCTATTTGAAAAGGTCTTGGGAATGGTTGAAGATGCAGAAACAGCAAGCGACTTTATAATATTCGTACTTGTTAGTCCTAGAGATTATAAGGATGCCGTTAGAAATGCGGGGAACATAGCGGTAACTGTAGGAGATAGGTTAAAACTTGATCATGCACCATTAGTTGCTGTTCGAAATGATCTTTTCACCAAACCAGGTTCCTTTGAACTTAACATAATATATTCAGATGAAATACTTGAAGAATCTCCCTACAATGTTAATATAACCATAAACGACCATGATTACTCCTTTGTCAAGAAAAATTCAAGAAACATCGCAAGCACCGTGGCTGCAAGGCTTGGAACATGGAAATTCCCAATAGTATCAGTAAAGCCCAGCATGCTAATGGAAAAACCAGGACACTTTGATATAACATTAGAGAAGGGAGGAGAAAAATAAATGGTCATGGATTACATTTCACGAACCATCTTTGGATTTTTAATCAAAAACAAAGTCATAAGCATTGGAACTAAATATTATCCTACTAACGATATGGAACGAGAATATGTTGCAATGATAAATTTCACGCGAACTATGCTCCTTGAAATTGAATCAGCTCATATTACAACGGAAAATATATTTAATAATGTTCTAAACGAAGTGGGTACTGGAAACATTCCTGAAAACAGGAGGTTTTTAGAGATAGAACCTGCTGAAAACCAGGTCAATGAATATGCTCTTCTAAGTAACATTATCATGGGTAGTGATAGATATCTTTATATTGAGCTATTTAAAAGTGATAAAAGGCTTATTGAAGAATTTGTTGCCCATATAAAAAATGAGAATGGTTTAATTGTAGAGAGAAGTTCAACTGAAATTGTTTCTAAGTTACTCTCTAAGAATGATGCCATAAGGATAGGAATTGAATTAATATCCCAGGGTATGGATAAGGATAACGAAGTAAGAGTTGCAGTTGGAATGACTGGTGCAGCTGCAATTGAGAGATCTATAAATCTCAATAAGCAGATTGGAGAAACTTCAGGGGTAGGTTTCACTAAGTTAGGAGGAGAATTTGCAATTGTTTTCTCATCCAAATTAGGTAATCTTGAAGGTATACCCGCTATTTATGATAACTACGTATTCATAGATGCCATAGATTCTACAAAGTTTATAGATGAAAACGGTCGTGACAAACTAGTTGAAATCATGAATGAAGTGAAGGTATATATTGAAAAGGACTGTAATGGTAGGATAGAAGGTTACAGGGAAGGCGGAGACGATTTGATAGCTAACTTACCAACTAAAGATGCTGCTCTTCGTGCGGGAATGGATAGTGCATGGCATGCATTGAACAATGGGGTAAGACTTAGGGTAGGTATTGGTAAAAGTCGTAGAGAAGCCGGTGAAAGGGCACAGATGGCTGATGGAATAAAAGTCTGGAATAACAATCCGGTTATGGTTTTTGATTTAGCAGATGGAATCTACTCTTACTACATACCATCAGAATTCACTAGGACAATACTGGACTTTTTACTAGACAGAAAATCCAAAATAATTGTAATATTCATATTTGTTTTCATTGCCACACTAATTGGATGGAACATTGGCCAACCTTACTTTGGAGTTTTGGCCGTTATATTAGCCCTAATATATGCTGTTACAGCATAAAAAAAATTGATAATAAATTTTAATGAAATTAATATATTTTTAAAAGTGTTTAATTATGAAAGAAAAAATTAAAGGAAAAATATTTGTTGGAATGGTAATTTCTTTACTGGCATTTGGATTAGCAACAGGAACAAGTGTAGTTCTAGGAACAAACCCATTAAATTCAAGTGGTATTATGAATCTAACACAACAAGGCCAATTTCCAAGTTTACCATTTAGTCCCAGCAATGTTACATCAACCAACCAATCAACTGTAAATACAACAACAACTCCAACAACTACTCCAACAACTCCTCAACAGACAATAACTCCATCTACACCAAAAAATTCATCTAATAATAATAATAATAAAAACAGCAACAAAACATCACCAACTAAAACTAACACCACATCGACTACGGGATAATATAAATTATTAAAAATTAGATTATTATTACAAATTTATTAAATCTTTAATTATAAATGGAGATTTGAAATGAAAATTATAGAAGGCGGAATTTGTGCTGTTGGAGAAGTCCTAGCTGGTGGGGCATGTGAAGATGAGTTTGGTGTAGCTGTTATTGTTTTTAAAGATAGCAATGCATCGGCAGTTTTCACTTCGAACAAGTTAGTTGCTGCTCCAGTAATTATTACAAGAGAAGCTATTAATAACGGTAAATTATCTGCAATAGTTGCAAACAGTGGAAATGCGAATTGTTTTACTGGTACTGATGGCATGGAAGATGCAATGAGTATGGCCCAAGAAGTTGCAGATAATTTAGTTTTGGATGTTAAAGATGTTGCTGTAGCTTCAACAGGAATAATTGGAAGAAAATTACCCATGGAAATAATCACTCCACTAATAAAGAAGGCTATTAACAATCTTGAAAATTCTAATAAAGCATCAACTTATGCTGCAGAAGCTATAATGACTACTGATACTTTTTCTAAGGAGATTTCAGTTGAAACTGAACTTAAAAATGGGAAAAAAGTTAGAATTGGAGGCATAACAAAAGGTTCTGGTATGATAGCCCCTAATATGGGCACCATGCTCTCATTCATAACTACAGATATTGATGCAACACCGAATGAATTGAAAATTGCATTAAAAAAAGCTGTTGAATCAACCTTCAACATGATAGTTGTAGATGGAGATGAAAGCACCAATGATACTGTGGTACTCATGACCAGTGGAAGTTCTGGAGGAAGTATTGATGAGACCTTTCAAGAAGCTCTTGAATATGTTTGTTCACGTCTTGCCCGAATGATTGCAACGGATGGTGAAGGTGCAACCAAATTAATTGAAGTTCAGTTAACTGGTGCAACCACGACCAAAGATGCAAGATCAGCAGCAAAAGCTGTTGTATCATCATCACTTGTCAAAACTGCTGTATTTGGAGCAGATCCTAACTGGGGTAGAATTGTAGCAGCTGTCGGATATTCTGGTGCCGATATGGATGAAAACAGCATAAGCATATGTCTAGGATCAGACAAAAAAACTGTTAAAATTGTTGATAAAGGTGTTGTTATTGTAACCGAACCTTCTAAAGATCATGAAGATGCAGAGGAAATTATGAAGGAAAATCATATCAAAATTATGATTGACATAGGTCTTGGAGATGGTTTAGCTACTGCATATGGATGTGACCTAAGCTATGAATATGTGAGCATAAATGCAGAATATTCAACCTGAATATATAATAGGATATCATAAAAAATTTAATATAATGGGCAGAATCATATATTGATTGGAATAACTAACCTTTTAATGGATGATAAAACCTTTAAATATTTTTTTGAGGAGTAATAATGGAAACAGTTAACATCTTAATTGAAGCTTTACCTTATATTAAAAAATTTCATCAGAAGAAAGTTATGATCAAGTACGGTGGACATGCTATGATCGACTCTGAAGCAATGAACTCCACTGCAAGGGATACAGTCCTTTTAAAATATGTTGGTATGGAACCAATAGTTGTTCATGGTGGAGGTCCTGAAATATCAAGATCTATGCATAAATTAGGTAAAAAACCTAAATTTATTGGCGGACTAAGAATAACAGATAAAGAAACAATGGAAATTGTTAAAATGGTTTTAGTTGGGAAGATCAATACAGATATTGTTTCCAATGTTTGCCTCCATGGTGGTAAAGGTATAGGTATCTCTGGTAAAGATAATCATCTTATTAAAGCACATAAAAGAGCACCTGAAGTTATTGTTGATAATTCCACTGGTAATGAACGTACAATAGATTTGGGTTTGGTTGGTGAAATTGAAAATGTTAACCCTGAAATAATTGATATGTTAACTGAAAATGGTTATATCCCCATAGTGTCACCTATAGGGGTTGATAATAAGGGAAATACCCTAAATTTGAATGCAGATACTGTTGCTGGTGATATTGCAGGTAAAGTAAATGCAGAAAAATTGATTATTTTAACAGATGTACCTGGAATTCTTGAAGATCCAAATGACCCTGAAACACTTATAAAAAAGGTCAAAATTGAGGAGATAAATGATTTAATTGATAATGGTATTGTCAGTGATGGTATGATCCCAAAAATCGAAACATGTCTTAATGCAATTGAAAACGGTGTTCACTCAGCACATATCATTGATGGTAGAATTAAACACTCTGCACTTCTTGAAATATTTACAAAGGATGGTATAGGTACCATGATAAGTCGTTAAATTCTATTTTTAAATATTTTTTTGATAATAGAACCATAATCTCTTTTTTTATATAACTGATTCATGAGAAAATAATCTAAAGATAACAATTATTTGAAATATAAATTTAATTTTAAAGCATATTTTAATTAAGTATAATTATTTATTTTATTGAATTTGTGGAATTTTTTTTATAAGATGTTATACAATAAGATATATGGTGAGAAAATGATCAAAATTGGTATAATAGGTGCAAGCGGTTACACTGGTGGGGAACTATTAAGATTCCTTAATAATCATCCTGAAACAGAAATTGTGGCTGCCACTTCAAGAAAATATGATGGTCAGTCTATTTACAAGGTGCATCCACATTTGAGAGACTTAGAAATACAATTTGAAAATCTTAAACCCAGTGAAATTGATGCTGATCTAGTATTTACAGCAACTCCTCACGGAGCATCCATGAAAATAGTTCCGGAACTATTGGAAAATGGTATGAAAGTGGTTGATTTGAGTGGAGATTACAGATTTGATAATTTTGATACCTATGAAAAATATTATGGATATAAACAGATAAACCCACTTAAAGCAGTCTATGGTTTACCTGAAATCAATAGAGAACTTATCAAAGAGGCAGATCTTGTTGCTAATCCCGGATGTTACCCTACTGGAGCCATATTAGCTTGTTTACCAATTGTAGCTGATTCAATGGTTGAGAATATAGTAATTGATTCAAAATCAGGTGTAAGTGGGGCAGGTGTAACACCAACTGAAGCATCACATTATCCCAACTGCAGTGACAGTATTTCACCCTATGCAGTTACAACCCATCGTCATGGTCCTGAAATACAAGAAAAACTTGCTAAATTTGGGAACAATAAAGTATCATTCACACCACATCTTGTACCGGTTATACGGGGTATAATGACAACTGTACACAGTTTCATCACTGCGGATATTACTTCAGAATATGTAAGGGAAAGTTATAGTGAATTTTACGAAGGAGAACCATTTGTAACTATACTTGAAACAGGAGAGGTACCTAGGTTAAGTTCTGTAAGAGGTTCTAACCACTGCCATATCGGATGTTTTGATATAGATGATAATGGTAGATTAGTGATAGCATCAGCTATAGATAATCTGGTTAAAGGAGCATCTGGCCAAGCTGTTCATAATATGAACCTTATGTTTGGATTTAAAGAAACAGAATCTATTAACATGGTTGGTCTACATCCCTGAAATGTATATATTAGAATACTCATCATCCACTTTTATTATGAATACAATATGTTCCAGTTAGATATGATATAAAAACAATTAATATTAAAAAAGTGTTTTCTAATGATTTTATAGGGTAAATTATATACTTTAAAAATTAGTATTATAATTTATGATTTAATTAAGAAAGATTAGATAAATAGAACTTTAATTTTACTCAAAAAATATATAATAATTATGCCATCTGTTTTATGAAATATCCTTATAAGTTAGGGTGGATAAAATAATATTTGGATAAATATTTTTTAATGTAAAATTCTGACAGAATTATTGTTGTAATCTTAATGAGGTGTTTCCATGAAAACTATTGTTTTATATTACTCACGCACCAGGAAAACTGCTAAAGTTGCTAAAACATTAGCAGAAGAAATTGGGGCAGATTCTATTGAAATTATAGATCTTAAGGATAGAATGGGAGCAATACGTTATCTTACATCTGCAATTGATGCTTTAAGAGAAAATAAAACCAAGATCAAACCAGAAGAGTTCGATCTTACCGGATATGATTTGGTTTATATTGGAACGCCGACATGGGGAGGAAAACCTGCTCCAGCAATAATTACCATGATAGATATGTGTAATCTTAAAGATAAAAGTGTGATACTCTTCTCAACCATGGGAAATAGTGGTGGCGAAAATGCTATTAATAGGATGAAAGAAAAGATTGAAGCTAGGGGTGGAAGAACAGTAAACTCTTTCACTTTAAAAACCGGTAAAATTGAGTTGGATAATCTCGGCACAGAAACTAAACGGATCCTTGAAGAAATGGATCTAAAAAATAAGGGAATTTAAAAAAAAAATATTTATAAGCATTATGGTGATTCAATGTCAATGATAGACAAAATTTTAGACTCTTACAAACCATTAATTATAATTCCTGTTATTATAACCCTACTTGCGTTGGGTATAATTCTATCAGGAGGTTTAAAAGAGGGAATAGACCTTAAAGGAGGATCCATAGCGGTCTTACAACTAACAGAACCAGTCTCCAACGATCAATTGGTGTCAATGGTATCAAACTCTACTGGAGTACCAGCAGATTTAATAACATCTACTACAACAGGCAATAATCAGTCCACAGTTCAAATTACAGGTAGTGCAGCTGATGTTGTAGAAGTGGCGAGTGCAATTAATGGAGTTGCTACTTTACAAAGTTATAACTCGGTAGGGCCACTTCTAAGTAAACAATCGGTGACTCAGGTTTATTATGCCCTTGCATTTGCATTCTTGTTCATGTCGATTACTGTGTTTATAATCTTTAGACATATAGTGCCTTCCATAGCTGTTATACTTGCAGCATTATGCGATATAATAATTGCAATCGGAGGTATGTCCTTATTTGGAATACCACTTTCACTTGCATCTGTTGGTGCACTTTTGATGTTGATAGGTTACAGTGTTGATACAGATATTCTTCTGACAACGCGTGTTTTAAAGAGAAGGGAAGGGACAATAATAGAAAGAGCAAAAGATGCTATGGGAACTGGTTTCACCATGGCGGCAGCAGCTATTGGATCGATGGTTGCACTTTATCTGGTTGTTTTATTCTTAATGCCAAATGCAGAAATACTTGATCAAATAGCAGCTGTTCTTATAATAGGATTGGCCGCTGATGTACTTGCAACGTGGCTCATGAACCTTGGTATACTCAGATGGTACATGGAGGGTCACAGATGAACTTCAAAGAATTTATTAAAGATTATAGGGTTATCTTACTCATAGTTCTTCTTGTTGCAAGTATTGGAGCTATATCTACACTAGGAATTCAACAGGGTCTTGATCTTAAGGGAGGATCAGAGATTCAGCTTCAGCTTGCTCAGCCTGTTGATACTGGAACCATGGATAAGGTTACTAATGTATTAGATAAGCGTTTGAACGCCTTTGGTGTATCCGATGTTCAAGTACGTGCAAGTGGAAATCAAAGTGTTATTGTTGAAATAGCAGGTGTTCAACCTCAGGACGTTGCTAAGGTGGTTGGAACGCCTGGTGTGTTCGTAGCTACTATCGATAATCAGACAGCACTAAATGGTACTGACATTACAACTGTTAAACCATATCAAGTAACAGGAAATACTTGGGAAGTTCCATTTACAGTAACTTTGACAGGAGCACAAACTTTTGCAAAACTAGCTGATGGTAAGGCAGGAACACCAGTAAATATGTATTTAGATGGTAATCTTGTTTCATCACCACAAATCGGTGCAGATCTAGCTAATGGTGTGCCATCTACAGATGTACAAGTTAGTGGTACTGAAAATTCATCTGCACAGGCTCAAGCCCAAGCAAAAAATATTCAAGTAGTACTAGAATCTGGTGCTCTTCCGGTGTCAGTTTCAATTGTGGGAATCAATTCAGTTTCAGCAGATCTTGGAAGTCAGTTTAAAACCGGGGCTCTTATAGCAGGATTCCTGGCACTTCTAGTCATAGCCATAATAGTTTTCATAAGATACCGAACTCCTGTACTTGTAATTCCAATTATGATTACCAGCATAGCAGAGCTCATACTTATTCTTGGTGTTGCATCTGTAACACGTTGGAATATTGATCTAGCATCCATTGCAGGTATAATTGCAGCTATAGGAACCGGTGTAGATGATCAGATTATAATAACTGATGAAGTATTGAAAAAGGGCATACAAACAAAAAGAACTATAACTGCTCTTAAATTCAAAATTAACAATGCTTTCTTCATCATATTTGCATCTGCAGCAACATTGATCGCTGCAATGTTACCATTGGCATATGTAGGATTTTCAAGAGGTGCAACTGGAATAGGTTTACTGTCAGGTTTCGCTTTCACAACAGTTGTTGGTGTGTTAATCGGAATATTCATTACCAGACCAGTATATGCTAAATTCATTGTACTGTTACTTGGGAAAGATAAAAAAGAAGACAAAAATGAACAGGAATCTGTTAAGGGCAGAAGACCGGGTAAACAACCTAAAAAGGGGAAGAAAGGAAAAAGTAAAAAAGGTAAAAAACAGTAATTATTTAATTACTTTTTTCTTATTTTTAAAATATTTTTTTTAATGTTTATTTGATAACAGAATTTTTATAAGCTATCAAAAAGTTCAATCAGAAAGCTTATGGTACTTAATTCTATTTTAGATCAGTTAAAACTGTATTAAAATATGTTAAACTGTTTACGCATCTATTTTAATATAATACCAACCTATATTATATTGGATATTCTGTCTCGTTTATAAAAAATTTAAGAAAGTTACAAGTTTGCGTTTATCTAGAAATCATATTGGACTACTAATAGTTGGGTTTTTGGTACTGATTTTAATTGTTTACAACTTTACTAGTACTCCTAATGATTATAAGATCACAACCAATAACATTTCTACAAATAATTTTGCAGGATATGGGTGAGTTTTAACTTTCCTTCTAATTGGAATTTGTCTACAATTTACGATGGAGGTGTTATTAATTCACAGCGTATAGTTATAACACTTTCTCCAAACATAGTAGATAATGATGCTCCTTTTTTTCAGGATTACAATTGCACCTAATCCTCAGGGCATGTCTGATCAAGAAGCATTAAATGCTGCAGTAGATACATCTTCGGATCCAACTTGGCATCAAATCTCAAATAAAACAATTATAATGGACAATAGTACAGCATTTTTGAATACATTCACAGTTGATGATCCCACAGACTTCACAGAAAATATGATATTAGAACAGATTAACGTCGTTAAAAAAGGAAATACATATACATTTATGTTTCTAGCACCTGTTAACGAATTTAGCAATAATCAAGCAAACTTCAACACCATAATAAACAGCTTCAAGATACAATAAAAACTATTTTATTATTATTAACTCGTATAGGTTAGTATAATACATTTTTTGGTTGTTTTAGAATATTAATTGAAATTTATTTTAGTGATTGAAGATATTAAACAAATTAGAATAATCAATGATCTATAAAAAAAACTATTTATATTAACTTATTTAAGGATTTAAATCATTTTAAGAGTTATTAATCAAAATAAATATCAAATATGATATTTTTATACAGTTAGGTAAGTGTTTATATTTAATAAGATGAATATCACTAATTGATATTCTTTACAGATATATATCAAAAATTAAATGAAAGGGAAATTTTATGAAAACACCTAGGGAACTTAAGGTTAAACCAATTAGAAATGGTACAGTAATAGATCATATAACTGCTAATAAAGCACTGCATGTCCTTAAAATATTGGGACTGCCCAGTAAAGAAGCAGCAGTAACAATTGCAATGAATGTGAAATCTGCACATATTGGTGCTAAGGACATTGTAAAAATAGAAGGAAGGGAACTTCAATCAAGGGAAGTGGATAAAATAGCCCTCATTGCACCAAACGCAACCATAAATATTGTTCGTGAATATGAAATAGTTGGAAAGGGCAAGGTCAAATTATTAAATAATGTAAATGGACTTCTTATCTGTCCAAATCCCAATTGTATAACCAATACAAACGAACCAGTCATATCAAAATTCCATGTAATTGATACAGAACCTTTAATGCTTAGATGTTACTACTGCGAACGTATTATGAATAACAAGGATATGGAAACACAGTTCAAGCAAAACTAAATTCTATTTTTAGTTATTATTTATTTTCAATTTAAACATTTTATAATATAAAAAAAATAGGTTTAAAGAAAATGTTTAGGCAAGTATTTGATATAAAAACAGATAAAAGAATTGAAATCAAGGATATAACTCATGAAATACAGTTAATAGTTAAACAAAGTCATTATAATAATGGAATTGTTAATGTCTACAGTAGACATTCAACTTCTGGAATTGTTATAAATGAAAATGAAGCAGGACTTATAAAAGACTTTAAAGCCGCATTAGAAGGTTTGATTCCTGTTGAAGGGAATTATAATCATAATTGTATTGACAATAATGCAGATTCCCATATAAGATCCTTTTTTATAGGTAGCAGTGAAACAGTTCCATTGTACAAAGGAAAATTGGACCTTGGAACATGGCAGAGCATATTCTTTGTTGATGTTGATGGTCCTCGAAATAGGAAAATAACTGTAACTATTATTGGATACGAATAAAATATCAAATAAAAAAAAGATTATATCTATTTTTAGTCATTAAATTCTATTTCAAATGCAATTATTGGATATTCGAGTTCAAAGTTGGTTATGACTTCAGGGTCAATTTCTCCAAAAAATCCTTTAACAAAACCCTTATTATTGTCCTCATTACCCTCGATATCTCCATAGATTCCTTTAAAAGCTGCACATCTACCTTTTATAAATGAGGGATGGTTTGATGGTTCAAGTTTCATTTTAAGTCCTAAATTAGATACAAATGAATCTGTGATAGATTTTATTTCTGTGAAGTTTGCATTTGAATGTGTTACAGTACAAGCAATTTTTTTCAGTATAACGGTACCTGTTTCAGTATTAGAGTCAATATATGCAACGTCTCCAACTTCAAATATTTTCTGGGGAAGTTCTTCGTGCTTATTATCCTCTAAAAATTCCATCAAACCGTTTAAAAGACTTTTTCTAATCATGGTTCGATCCTGAGAGATTGGCTGGGCAACCATGACATGATCATCCTCATCTAATCGCATGTTAACATAGTGTTGTTTTTCATTAGTTAGCATAAGACTCATTACCTCATAAAATCCCATACCTATCATAATTTCTCTTATCCTGTTTTCAAATGTCTTTGAAATATCAGGGTAGGCAACTGTTGCAATTTCGGGAAGTTCTGCTTTTATCTTACGGATACAGTATCCTATAGCTATGTTCTCAATAATATCAACTTCATGGAGAATATCAATACGATATGCGGGTATTAAAACAGCAATTTTATCATTAGATTCTTTCTCTGCACCTAATCTCACACGATGGAGCATATCAACAACATCATCAGCTGAAAGTTCAATACCTAATATTTTCCTAGCATTTACAATGTTTACACACATCTTTTTAGGAGTTAGATCTGGGATTTCAACTGTTCTGTCATTGTAGATCACATCCATTGATTTGATACTGCCTCCAGTTTCAGCAAATGAACATGCTATGATATTAAGTGCAAAATTTACTGCCCGTTCATCTGTTCCAGTAACATCGATTAAAACATTAACAGTATTTTCAGTTAATTTTGTTAGTTCACCATTTATTATAGGTGGCATTGACAGAACATTATCTTCTGAATCTGTTATTAATGGATATTTATCAAATTTATCAAGAAGATGGGCATATTTCTTTCCTTTCTTGTGATCCTCTAAAATTTCTTGGAGGGTCATTTTATGAGATGTTTCTAGTGCAACAAACGAATATTCATCTGGTTTTACAGCTTTGTATGTGAATGGTGGTTTTAAAACATCTAGGTTATGTATTCCTATCGCTACTTTCTTTCTGTCACGACCTAAAACCCAGTGCAGATTTTCTTGAAATTCCATAAGTCCTTTTAATCTGTTTTCATCTAGTGAGATGCCCTCAATTATACAGCATACTGTGTATGGTCTTAATTCTCTGAGTTCAGGGTCTACTGTCATACTAATTCCAGATTTAGATACAGTATAATCAGGTAATCCTTCTTCCATTTTGAGAAATCCTTTAACAGTCCTAGTAATTCCTTCTACACTGTAATGATCTGGTCTGTTAGGGAAAAACTCTACTTTGACCAGTTCATCATCATAATGTTCTATATCACTTCCGATCATTGGAAGCATATCTATAAGTTGATCTTTGGTAATTTTTCTTCCTAAAACCTGGTTAAAATATTCATAGCTAAAGTTTATAACTGGCATAATATTCTCGTCCCTGAACAAATAAGTAACTATATTAATCTTATGTTAAATCCTAATTAAAATTCTTATTACAGTCTTTTTATCCTAAGTTCTTGCATTATTTATTCCTTTGAATAATTTATGTTGGAAGTCCAAATGCAAAGAGAATTATAAAAAATATAGATTCTATTGTGAAATGTAGACATCTATGGCCTAATGGGTTAAGTTCTATCCCTGATATTTCATGGTAAAGATCTACTGCCATGTGTATCATAGCTGCAAGCAATCCAATTTCGAGTGAAAGGAATATAATAGATAATAATACAAAATGGAAACAAGCTTCCATGAATTCATGAACTATCCATAGACGGATATTTGAAGCTACACTTTCCTTTATGACTCCTGCAAGAAGTATGTAAAAGTCTGCAAACAGTCCCCACATTATCCTACTGTGGACTTCATCACTAATTGCTAGAACAACTGCTATGTAAAACCATAATATTTCCAAGTTAAAAACCACTCTTTTGAATTCTTTTTATTATTATAATCATATTAATAAAATATATTAAGTTTTGAAAACCGTATACTTTATAGATATTTAAATTATGGATATTTTGAAGTATATACATTTTCAAAGATTTATTTATCTCACAAAATCTTAGAAAATCAAGTATTAATGAGTATACACAAACTCTAAATCAATATTGTAACTTCACTAATAAAAACCCTACTGAATTAATTGAAGAAGCATAATTAGAATAAAATCAACTCACGTATGAAAACTTGGAAAATATAAAAAACACTTGTCCTAGGTAATATTTTAAAGGTTTGTGAATACAAATCAAATCTAAATTTGTACTCAAAAGATAATCAATGTATTAAGTTTATAAATCTTATCAATTTGCTTCTAATCTCCTAATCATCCTTAGTTTTGATTTTATTATTCATCTAAATTATTAATTTACTTTTTATTGTATTTTCTTATGTCGAGTCCAACTAATAATTTCTGTTTATCGGATAGATCTCCTACAAATCTTCGTATTGGTAGGTAATTCTTTGATAAGTGTGGATGCTGCAATTATTTTACCCTCTTTGGCAAATATGGGTTGTTGGTAAATGTCAATAATTTCGAGTTCATATTGACTTTTAAATTTTCTTCACATATTTCCCTTAAATTTTCTATAGCTCTTTTTTTTTAGGGTTTATACCTGCTACAAATAGACGTAGGAGATATTTTCCATCCTTTTTTTTGGTTTCAATTATTTCTTCAAATTCTTCGTATTTATTTGTTTTTCATCCATTATTTAAACCCAGAATCATGGATTTTTAACTTGCTGGTTTTATATCTAATCCTACTAGAACTTTCTTTTCATTGGCTAATGTTCCTATTATCTTTTTTATGGGTTCGGGAAGTTTCCAAACCAATGTTGGTATTGCTAAAATCTGATCGTCTTTTGCGAATTCTGGATTTTCTACCAGATTTATTACTTCAATGATTATAATGATCTTTAAGATGTGTTTCACAGATTTCTTTAAGATTTGCAAATGCTTCAATAGATTTGGGGGTTTGACCTGCTACATAGAGTAGGATTACTTAAAAAATTAGAGAAATTATTTAAAAATATTTATTTTTTTTATTCAAAAAAAAATGTAAAATATTTAATTAATATTGACTTTATGTTTCTCTTCCATTAATTTAGGAAGTGTAACAGTCAAAATTGAGTCGTTAAATCTAGCTGTGGCACCTTTTATATTTATTTTGGCTGGTAAACTTATTGATCTTTTTGTTTCTCCATAATTTCTTTCTTTTTTAATATAATTAGCACCTTTTTCGTTTATTTCATCTTCGAATTTTGCTGTTATATCTATACTATCCTCTGATATGTCTATATCAATATCATCCTTCTTAACACCTGGAAGATCTGTAATTATTATAAATGAGGTTTCAGTTTCCATAATGTCAGCTAGTGGTTTTTGGATAGACGAAGTGTAATCAGATAAACTTTTTCCTAGTTCTTCTTGTTTATCTCTAATGGAACTTACAATGTCACTCAACCGGTTTTCTGTGCGTTTATTTTCCTCTTTAGCCTCTTCTTGGGTTTCATTGCTTTCAGTACCCATTACGATGGGTGTTTCGTTATCAACCATTTAAATTTACCTCCAATATAAAAATTTTATATGTTTCTCGAAAATTTAATTATAAATTAATTCTTGGCTTCCTTTGCCTTACCTTTTAATATATCCTACCATTATTTAGTTTTTCCCTTAATTCCCATTTCAATTCATAAACTTCCCCATTGTATAGAATTATAGGATTGTATTTGTAACCCTATTTTGAAGAATTATCATTATCCAAATTTTGATACCAACCTTTAGCATTACCTCCAGTTAACTTTGGAAGTATAAAACTTCTCATTACAGTTTGTAACATCACCTTAATCATATAGCGATGTTTCATGAGATATTTAGGCCGTGTATAAAATTTTAGATAAGCTTTTGCTAGTTTCCTTTCAACCATTTTCTTGCTTAAACCAATTTCACTATATTTCAATATAGGTTTTAGCACTGTGTATTTATTCCATTCATCGTTATCTATTAAATTTTTTTCAATTAAATCTTTATAGATGGGAGTACCAGGAAATGGGGTTAAAATGGAATACTGGCAATAGTCTGAATCAAGTTTTGTTGAAAAATCTATGGTCTTATTCATATCATCCTCGGTTTCACCAGGATATCCAAGTATGAATGAAGTTAAAACATCCAGATTAACATCTTTAGCTGCCCCAACCGCATCTTCAACATTTTTAAGAGTTATACCCTTCTTCATAAGGTCTAAGATACGTTGTGATCCCGATTCTACACCATAGTAAATTGTTTTTAATCCAGAACTTTTTAAATTTTCAAGCAGATCCTTATCTACCCTGTCAACTCTTGAAGATGCAACAAAACTAATATCTAAATCTCTTACTTTTAATTCATCTGCAATTTCACGTGCTCTTTTCTTATTGAGCATGAATGTATCATCCATAAAGCCTATATCGTTTATATGGTATGTATCTACTAACTCTTCAATTTCATCCACAACATTTTTAGGACTTCGGGATCTAAACTTTTTGCCCATGATTAACGATGATGAGCAATAAGTACAGTTATATACACAGCCCCTGCTAGTTATTATACCTCCAGTTTGATCTTGGGTTGCATCGTAATCACTAAAGGGTACAAGGTGTCGGGCTGGAAACGGAATCGAGTCCAGATCATTTATGAGTGGTCTTCTTTCTGTTGTCTTTAACTTTCCGTTGGTTGAGTCTCTGTAAACTATTCCCTTAATATCATTAATATCATGATAATTTTTGGTGGCATGATCAGCCAATTCTACAATTGTTTCTTCTCCTTCACCCATCACAACCACATCTAGATATTTAGACCCTTTTAATGTTTCATATGGCAGGAATGTGGTATGAGGGCCTCCAATAACAGTTAAAACATTGGGTAAAATTTTTTTTATTTGTTCCAAATATTTTAATGCACTTTTAATTGTAGATGTTCCAGCTGTTACACCTACCATTGGTGGATTTATTTTTTTTATTTGTTCAGCTACTTCTCCATAACCCTTCTGCAGTAGATCATCATCAATTATTTTAACTGAGTAGAGTTCTGCCTCTAATGATGATGCTAGATACATAAGATTTAAAGGAGGTGTTATGAAACCAAGAGCATTCTTAACTGCATTTTCATCGTAGGGATTTATTAGCACCACATCAACGTTTTTGTTCATTTTTTTAACCTTTTAAATTTCTAACAAAAAAACTACTTAACATTTAGGATGATATAAACTGTAAAAGACTATTTGTTTTTTTGTTTAATATAAATTGCTAAAAATTTTTAAATATTAAAAGTGATTTATTTTATCATTTTTCAAATTGGAATTCTAAATTATTTACAAAGTTTATAAACACTAGAAGTTGAAATTAAATTAATTTGATTAGTCCCATTTACTTGAATAAAAAACTAAATATCATCTAAAATACTAAGACTAATTAAGTTTAAAAGATAAGTGTTAATGTAGTAAAACGCTATATCATGGTCAACAACATTCAAAAGGAATGTAACTTTAGAATATCTATGTTGAATTGATAGTCTTGAAATATAATTGTAAATTAACAAGATATGAACGTTTATAGATTTCATATCAATCACAACAAAGTGTTAGATGAATAATTATTTTACAAAAATTAAAAAAAATTTCCTATTTTGGAGTTATATTTAAGAGGAGAATTTAGATGAGCAACGATAACATACCAGCAGATTATGATCACTTGAAAGAAAAGGAATGGCAGGATAAATGGGAAAAAACCCAAGTGTACAAGTTCATAGGTGATGGTACACGTCCAAGATATATTATAGATACACCACCACCATACCCAACAGGTTCAATACATATAGGACATGTTTTAAACTGGACATTTATCGATATAATTGCCCGTTTTAAGCGTATGACTGGTTATGATGTTATGTTTCCACAAGGGTGGGACTGTCATGGACTTCCTACAGAGGTAAAGGTAGAGGAAATACACAATATCAGAAAAAATGATGTATCTCGTGATGAATTTCGTAAAATGTGTATAGACCTCACACATGAAAATATTAATCAGATGAAAAGTCAGATGCAATCACTTGGTTTTTCACAGGACTGGTCAAGGGAATTTGTAACCATGACCCCTGAATACCGTGCTAAGACACAACTATCATTCCTTGAACTTTACAATAAAAAGTTAATATACAGGGCTGTTCATCCAGTTAACTGGTGTCCACGTTGTGAAACTGCAATAGCCTTTGCAGAAGTGGATTATAATGATAATAAAACACATCTGAATTACCTTGAATTTCCAGAAACAGAAGGTGATGGAAACGTAATTATAGCAACCACCAGACCAGAATTATTATCTGCCTGTGTTGCAGTAGTTGTACATCCTGAAGACCAGCGTTACAAACATCTTGAGGGAAAAAATGTTGAAGTACCACTCTACAACAGACCAGTAAAAATTATAACCGACACAGATGTTGATCCTGAATTTGGTACAGGCGCAGTTATGATATGTTCTTTTGGTGACAAAACTGATGTATCGTGGGTTAATAGATATGGATTAGATATAATAGAAGCTATTGACGAAACAGGTAAGATGAAGGAAGTTTCAGGTAAGTATAAAGGATTTTCGATTTCAGAATGTAAAACAGCTATTATTAAAGACCTTAAAGTTAATGGATGTCTTATAAAACAGGAACCCGTCGATCAAAATGTAGGTCTCTGTTGGAGATGCAAGACTCCAATTGAAATATTAGTTAAAAAACAATGGTTTGTAGCAGTAAATAAACTTGAAACCCAAATACAGGAAACAACAGAAGAAATTGATTGGATTCCTGAGCATATGAAGATAAGACTTTTAAACTGGGCGGGTTCCATGGATTGGGACTGGTGTATATCAAGGCAAAGATTGTTTGCAACACCAATACCCGTATGGTACTGTAAAAACTGTGGAAAGGTACAGTTGCCAGATCCGGAAGATCTTCCAGTAGACCCTTCAATAGAAAACCCACCAAATACTTGTGAATGTGGATGTAATGATTTTACAGGAGAATATGATGTTCTTGATACTTGGATGGATAGTTCAATAACTCCAATGGTAATAGCTGGCTGGCCATCACCAGAGTATAAAAATTATTATCCTGCAGATCTCAGACCACAAGGACACGATATAATAAGAACCTGGGCATTTTACACATTGTTAAGATGTAAAGCATTGACTGATGAAAAACCTTTCAATAGGATAGTTGTAAATGGTATGGTCTTTGGAGAAGACGGACATAAAATGAGTAAATCCCGTGGTAATGTAATTGCTCCAGAGGCTGTTATCGATGAATATGGTTCAGATAGTATTAGATTATGGTCTGCAAACAGTGTACCAGGATCAGATATTCCATTCGACTGGAATGATGTCAAGAATGGATATAAGTTTCTTAGAAAATTCTGGAATGCATTCAGATTTATTAACATACACATAGAAAAATATCAAGTTGATGAGGATGTTGCATTTGAAAACCTAAACCCTATGGATAAATGGATACTTTCAAAATTAAACCATTTAGTTGCTGATGTAACAGATAACCTTGAAAAATATAACTTTGCAGATGCTAGAAATAGTATACAAGCATTTATATGGCATGATTTCTGTGATGAATATATAGAAGCTGTTAAATATCGTCTTTACACCGATTCAGAGGATCTTCAAGGATCTAAAAACGCTGCAAGGTACACATTGAAAACAGTTATCTCAACATCACTGAAACTATTATCACCTATAACACCTCACTTTACCGAGGAGGTGAATCATTACCTTGAAGATGGTGATAAAAGCATTCATAAACAGGCATGGCCATTACCTGTAGAAGAACTGATGGACGTAAAAGCTGAAAAGCTTGGAGAAATAGCTGTTAGTATTATAGGAGATATTAGAAGATTTAAATCTGCTACAGGAAGACCTTTAAACATTCCCATAACATCTACAACTATTTATACTACAGAACCCGAATTACACCGTGTATTAAAACTTTTAGAATCTGATATAACAGGTACTACTAGAATCAAAAATCTTAATATTGAAATAGGTAAACCCGATGTTAAGGAGAAAGTTGTCGAATTAACACCTGTAATGTCCAAGATAGGACCTGAATTCAAGAAAGATGCACCTATTATTGTAAAATATTTACTATCCAAGGATCCTAATGAAATAGCTGAAACCCTTGAAAAAGAAGGAGAGATTATTATAGAAGGCCATAGATTAACAGAGGATTATATTACCGGTCGAAAGATAATTGTTGGAAGTTCTGGTGAGAAGGTTGAGATATTCCATTCTGAAGAATTAGATGTTGTACTGGAGATTGTGATCTAATGGAGCTTAGGGTACAAGCAGCTGATAGAATTGAGGGTACTGTTAATGCACCTCCTTCAAAAAGCTATACCCATCGAGCATTTATTATGGCTTTCCTTGCAGAAGGTGTTTCAAAAATAAAAGACCCTCTGTATTCTGAGGATACATTAGCATCCCTAAATTCGTGTCAAGCATTTGGATCCCATGTTAATCAGCAAAATAACTACAGTGAGATAACTGGAATTAATGGCAAACCCAAAACACCAGAGAATGTTCTTGACATTAAAAATTCAGGAACAACACTTCGTATCTTAACCAGTGTAGCATCTCTAGCCGAAGGATATACAGTTTTAACAGGTGATAAATCACTACGAACCCGTCCCATGCAAGATCTGATCGATGCACTTTTACCATTAGGTGTGTCTGCATTTTCAACCAGAAACAATGGAAAGCCACCAATCATTATAAAAGGTGGATTTAAAGGTGGAAAAACATATATTAATGGAAATGTTAGTTCACAGTACATATCATCTATACTAATGGCATCTCCCTATGCAGAAAACAGTGTTGATCTTAAAGTTAAGGGCGATTTCATATCAAAACCCTATGTGGATATGACACTTGATCTTATGGAAAAATTCAGAGTTTATGTGGACTATGAACGGACTGAAAATTCATTCCATATAGAACCTCAAATATACAGATCAAAAGATTACACTGTTGAAGGGGATTATTCATCTGCATCATATTTAATTGCAGCAGCAGCTGCAATTAATTCCGATTTAACCATTAAAAATTTGGTACATAACTCAAAACAAGGCGATAAATTCATCTTAGACATAGTTAAGGATATGGGTTGTGAGGTTAAAGTTAAAAATAATGAGGTTAAGATAGTTGGTCAGGGAAGCCTCAAAGGAATTGGAGTAAATCTTCAAAACGCCCCTGACCTTCTTCCCACTGTTGCTGCACTAGGTGCCATGGCAGATGGGAAAACAAAGATCACCGGAGTGGAACATGCACGTTTCAAGGAAACAGACAGAATTCATACATGTGCTGTTGAACTATCCAAACTAGGTGTTTCATTAAATGAAAATAAAGACGGCCTCACAATAAAAGGAGGAGTTCATGGAGGAGTTGTAAAATCACATATGGATCACAGACTCGCCATGGCATTTTATATTATAGGACTAAAAGTTGGTAACATAATAATAGAGGATGCCTCTGTATACAATGTTTCCTTCCCAGACTTCCCCAATATCATGAAGAAATTAACAACAGGAAATGGAACATGAGAAAAAAAGAGACTAAAATCGTGGTATTAGGATCATATAACTCTGGAAAAACAACCACCCTCGAAAACATATGCCAAAAAAAAGCTAAAATAGAATATAATGGTACAACCATAGCTCTTGACTATGGAAACACCATAATAGAAGGTGAAAAAATTCATATATTTGGTTCACCAGGCCAGGAAAGATTTGAATTTATGAGGGAAATATTATCACAAGGACTCGACGGTGCAATAGTTGTGATAGACAGTTCAAAGGGAATAAGTAACGTTGATGAAACAATACTCACAAAATTAAATATTAAAGATGTTCCATACGTTCTCTTTGCAAACAAACAGGATATTAAACCTAATATAATAGAACATCATATAATAAAACCAGAAACACCCATAATACCCACGATTGCAACAAGTGGGAAGGGAATTGGAGAGGGCTTATTAACACTCCTACACATGATAAAAAATAAATCATAAAAAAAATATTTTTTTATTTTATATTCAATAAATATTCGTAATTGATAAAAAAAATAGATAATTACCCTATTTAATTATAAATTAATTATAAACAGATAATATATTGCAATAGCTACTAAAACGACTAGTATATTCACAAATAACCGTTTCCAAAAATCATGTCTAAAATATTTAAAATCTAAAAAGAATATAACACCCACAAATAATATTACAAATATTATATTAACTATTAAATTCACCATTTAATCACCAATTGTTCTTTATACATCAATTAATATTAAAATTTTATTGAAATATCAATATAATAAGATATTAACTATTCAAATTGTTTCTTATTTCATATATCTTAAAAATAAAACTAGAAACACCAAAACAATTCCAATATTGACTATTAAACGTTC
>Ga0182014_10002682_pt1 | contig 22092 bp, 22 predicted proteins | sample 612S2DmetaG_FD_120489 | JGI IMG/M metagenome (GOLD analysis project Ga0182014, IMG submission 120489) | Permafrost microbial communities from Stordalen Mire, Sweden - 612S2D metaG | ecosystem: Environmental > Terrestrial > Soil > Wetlands > Permafrost | place: Sweden: Stordalen | collected...
ACATAGGGCGTCGCGTTGACTTTTGCGAGCCCTACAGGCAAACTCTCAGTTCGCCCGTCCACTGCATTCGGGCTGGCATAATGAGCCCGGCGTCACCCTGGCAAGCGAGGCGAAGGCCGACTCAGGAAACGTTCGCTCTATGTCCTTAGACCGCGTCTCCTATACACTCGATTCGACGTTGGAGACGGTGAACAATGCCGAAGAGACGGCCAGCCGCATGGCCGCCGAAGCCGGCTTTGACGACGAGGAGATCATGAAGATCTCCATGGCGGTGCGAGAAGGCGCGGTGAACGCAGTTTTACATGGCAATGCCTACGACCCGAGTAAGAAGGTTACACTGGCGTTTGAGCGTACCGCCCACGACCTGGTGATCGTGATCCGCGATCAGGGCAAAGGGCTCGACGCCAGCCATATTCCGGATCCATTGGCGCCGGACAACCTGCTGAAAACTTCGGGGCGCGGCATTTTCCTGATACGCTCGTTCATGGATGAGGTGGAAATCCACCCCTCCCAAACGGGCACCGAACTTAGAATGATCAAGCACGTCCACGGCAACCCCGCGGACTCCAAGGAGGCTCTTCAGTGACAATGAAGTCCAGTACTCGTCAGGTGGATGGCGTCACGATTGTCGATCTCAGCGGCCGAATCACGCTCGGCGAAGGCAGCGTGGTATTGCGCGAAACGGTGCGCGACCTGCTTTCCAAGGGTCAGAAAAAAATCCTGCTCAACCTCGCCGAGGTGAACTATATCGACAGCTCAGGTATCGGCGAACTGGTCAGCGCCTACACTACGGCCAAAAACCAGGGCGGCGATCTCAAACTGCTTAACCTCACCAAGAAAGTGCACGATCTGCTGCAGATCACGAAGCTCTACACCGTCTTCGATGTCAAGGAAGACGAAGCAGCGGGCATAAAGTCCTTCGGGAAATAGCGGGGCGCGGCGCTTGTCGCCGCGACCATTGTGGCAGGCCGGGGCCGGGCCCCGGCGCTTCCACCCCATCACGCCAAAACCGGCGTGCCTGTGGGATCGCTGCAAGTTCCCCTTTCGGGAAGTCTCCAGGGAAATTTTCGTCCTGCTTAGCGTGGGGCCTTTCCGTCACGCCTAGAATGATCGTGAGGACGCACCTCTCTGCGCCTCCGTCATTATGCGTTTTATCATTCTGAGTTTTTTTCTCGGCGTACTCGCGACGAGCGGGGTTTGCTTCGCGCGCAACACTCCCAAGGCTGACTGCGTCTCCTTCGCCGAAGCGAGCCAGCATGTGGGCACAGCTCAGTGCATCATTGGCACTGTGCAGCACGTGGAGGATGGCCGCAACGGCGCCAAGTTACTCAACTTCTGTAAAGATAAAGATAAAGACAAGACCTGTCCCTTCACGGCCGTCGTGTTCCCGGCCGATCTCAAAAAGATGGGCGACATTCGCCAGCTCGAAGGCCGGCAAATTGAAATCAAGGGAACCGTCCAGGATTACGACGGCCGCGCCGAAATCGTCTTGCGCCGTCCCCAACAGTTGTTGGGCGACGGCGCCTTTCTGCTATTCCCGCGGGTGCCCACCGACTACGATGTCGAGCGAGCGGGCCACGGCAGTGCCGGAAGGATCCGCCGTCCCAAAACCGCCAAAAAGACGACTACCAAGCAGGGCGCTCCGACTTCAATTGAAGACCCAGGCGAGCCGCAGTAGTTTTGGGTTGGCGCGATTCTTGGTGAAGTCGATTTTGGGTGGCGCAGCGGTTTACCGCTGCGATAACTGCATTGTTTTGAATGCGGCTTTAGCCGCTGAGGGCGCACCTTCTGCCCGGGAACTAGTTTTTCCGCAGCCTCTAAAGCCGTCGAAATTGAGCGCCTGGCCCTTTTAGCTTCTTAAGCGGTTGCGCCTTCACACCATCCCCTTGCGCAATTCTTCCAGCGGATATTTCGTCCCCCGCCACACGATGCCGTCGTTCGAGAGCGTGCGGATCATGGAGAGCAGCAGTATGTACATGAACAGGCTGGTGCTGATCGGATGCAGAAAAAAATAATATGGTGGGATTGCCGACCTGGCCGACATTCCGTAATAAATCGCAAATAGCGAAGCGAGCGCGATGGCGTAAGGAAGTCGCGCCCATCCCTGGGCCAGCCAGATGCCGAGAAACGGCCCGAGATTCAGGCAGCCCAGACCCACGATGGAGACAACCGTTCGCGGCCACTGAAAAGAGAGCACGGCAAAGAAGTTCTTGGTGAGATTGTCGACGATGCCGAAAGCGCCCTTGGCCCAGTGCAAGGAAATCAGATCCTCGCCGAAAACATTGCGCTGTGCGAAGCCCGCGTTCTTGATTACCTTGCCCAGTTTCATGTCATCGAGCACTTCCATGCGCAAGGCGCGATACGTGCCGACCGCGTCATAGACCGAGCGCCGGACCAGGTTGAAAGCGCCCACCCCCATGTGGTCGCGCGCCCTGGGATCAGCAACTTTCCACGGGCGGTGTCCGAAAACGAAGAGCGCCTGGAAGAAAGCGATCATCATTTTCTCGCTTGGCCGCTTCATGATCATGCGCGGGAAAAGGACGACATGATCGGCGCGCTCCGCGTCGGCATAGGCAAGGGCGCGCCGCAGAGAATCGGGCTTGAAGAGCACATCGCCATCGGTGAAGAGCAACCAGTCCCCAGTCGCCTGCTTGCCGGCCATCCACATGGCGTGGGTTTTGCCTAACCATCCTGCGGGCAGTTCCGAAATGTGGATCACCTTCAACCGGCCGTGGGCTTGAGAGCTTGCGGCAACCTCATCCATGATCTGGCCGGTGCGGTCGGTCGAGCGGTCGTTGACGGCAATGATTTCGTAGTTGGAATAATCAAGCTCCAGCAACTGCCCGAGCGTCTCGCGAATGTCTTCCTGCTCGTTGCGCGCCGGAACGATGATGCTGACTCCAGGCTCGCCGCCTGGCGTCTCCGGCCTGCGGTCCCATTCCGGCCGCGCGATATCGGCGACACGCGGCATACCGAGAGCCGCGTCCACGATGCGCGAGAACCACGCCAGTGCGAGGATACTGCCCGCAATCCAGTGAAACGTAGCCCAGTGAAATGTTTGCCAATGCATTCTGCTTAGGAAGATGCTCCTGAGGGAACCTGCGACTCCGGCAACGGTGCACTGATCCGCAGTGGCGGCGCAAATCGCATACCGTAAAACAGGATGGCCGAGGAAATCATCATGGCAATCACCGGCAAAACGAAAGCTGCCTGCAACGAGCGCCGGTCGGCAACCCATCCCATCATAGTCGGCGAAGGCACGTCGCCCAGGATGTGAATGATGAAAATGTTCATCGCGATGGCCGTGGCGCGAATATGAGCACCCACCGAGTTGATCACCGCCGCATTCAGTGGCGAAGTATTCAGCAGCAAAAAGAAAGCTGCCAACGCAATGGCCGGCACCATGATGCGGCCCTTCGAAAACAGGGCCACAATCATGACGGGAACGCCGAGCGCCATGCTGGCGGCCGAAATCAGGTAGTAGGAACTCTTCATCCGCCGCAGCAGATAGTCGCCCAGCCACCCGCCCGCCAGTGCGGCGATGATTCCATCCACCACGATGATGATGCCAAAAATAAAATTGGCGCGGGCCAGCGAGTAGTGGCGCTCGCTGTAAAGAAACTGTGGCATCCAGACCTGAATCCCGCCCAGCGAAAACGTCATCGCCGCCATGCCCAGAGTTGCCGTCAAGAACGCCGGATTGCGCGCGAGACCGAAGATCGTCGCGCGCTCCGGTGTCTCCTTGAGCGAATCAAATTGCCCGCGCTCCGGTTCCTTGAGAAACAGCACCGCAATCGCCAGCAGAAATCCCGGCCCCGCCGCAATGTAGAAGGGGAAGCGCCATCCATAGTGCGGAGCCAGATTGCCGCCCAGCAGATACCCCGCAGCCGATCCCACCGGAATCGCCAGATAAAACACGCCGAGGATTCGTCCGCGCATTTCCTCCGCGAAAAGATCCGCCACAAAGGTCGGCGCGATGGTGACGAATGTCGCTTCGCCAATGCCAACCAGCGTGTGTCGAATCAGCAGTTGCGTGTAGGTGTGCGTGACCGCCGTGAGCAGCGTGAGGCCGCTCCAGAAAATCGCTCCCAGAGCGATGATCAGCTTCCGCGAATAGCGATCCGCCAGCGGCCCCACAAACGGCGCGGCAATCATGTAAAAGCCCAGGAACGCGCTGGTGAGATATCCAATCTGAACCTTACTCAGATGGAATTCATCCTGCACCAAAGGCTGGACCGCGAACAGCACGTTGCGGTCCGCATAATTCAGCAAATTGAGCGCGGTCAGCACGAGCAGCGCGGTGCGGGGATAGAGCTTTCGATCCGTCACAGTCGAGCGAATATAGCACGGCCTATAGTTGACGCGCTGGCATCGGATAATAACGCTTGACATTATTAACGCTATCCGTTATGATTGCCCTGTGATCAGGACTTTCGCCAACCAGGAAACGGCGGAAATCTGGAGAACCGGCAAGACACGGGGTGCACCACCAGCGAGCGTGACGAAACGGAAGCTGGCCATGCTCGACGGTGCGCTGACGCTCGACGACTTAAGGGTCCCTCCCGGAAACCGGCTGGAGAAACTGCGCGGCAATCGGCAGGGTCAGTACAGCATTCGAATCAACGACCAGTACAGAATTTGCTTCGAGTGGCGCGGCCCCGATGCTTACGATGTGGAAATCACGGATTACCACTGAGGCCAACTAGCATGAGCATTATCAGAAAAGGCATATCCAACTGGAGAGTTCACCCCGGTGAAATCCTGCGCGAGGAATTTCTGAAACCGATGGGCATCTCCGCTTACGAATTAGCGAAGCGGCTGCACGTGCCCGCGCCTCGGGTCAATGACATCGTTCTCGAACGGCGTGGCATCAGCGCCGATACTGCAGTTCGATTGTCCCGCTTCTTCGGCACCACCGAACAGTTCTGGCTGAACTTGCAGGGAGCCTACGAAATAAACCGCGTGAAGGCCGCACATGCGGCCGAAATCGAGCTCATCACGCCACGAGCGGCGGCCGCATCGCGCTAAGTTGCCGCGGAACATGTCTAACGCTTCCAATCGCACTCACTTCCGCCCCTTCTTCTCTCGCGGCCACTTCGCAATGACGACGGTCGAAATTCCACCGCGCGGACGGAATTCGCCTTTCACCTCGGCCCACACCGGCTTCGCCCAGCGGACCACATCCTCCAATACCTGATTCACAACGTTCTCCTGGAAAATGCCGAGGTTGCGATACGCCTGCAGATATTCCTTCAGCGATTTCAACTCCAGGCACACGCGATCCGGTTCGTAGCGAATCACGAGGTTGCCGAAGTCTGGCAAGCCCGTCTTCGGGCAGACCGACGTGAATTCGGGATCGTCCACAACAATCTCATATCCCGGAAACTGGTTCGGCCAGGTTTCAATCTCCGGAAAATCGTGATCGAGCCCGGCGCTGGCGTGCTCCGCGGTGTAGCGGGGAGAGGCGGAACGGTACGATTTCGGCATTTGTCTATTGTACCTAGAGCCGCGAGCGCACGATTCACATTGGACGGGCGAGGCGCCCGCCGCTCGATCGCTCAATCGCCGGGAGAATTCCGCGCTGTAGCTGGTGCAAATGACCGGCGAGATGCATCTAATTAGGTAAGTCCTCAGCGCGCATTTGCCTGCTCCCCGCCACGCGTGGATGATATACATTGAGGTTCGCGCTTTCTCTGCATGGCATTGAATGGAAACAGTCCGGAACGCCGGCCGCGGCGCTGGTGGGTAACGGCGCTCGCGATTCTGGCGGCGGTGACTGTGCTGGCCGCTTTCGTTTCCCACCGCGACGACGCGGTTCCGGTGCGAACCGCCGTCGTCGAGCAGAGCAATATCCGCAGCCTGGTTTCCACCAACGGAAAAATTGAGCCGGTCAATAACTTCGAGGCCCACGCTCCCGCGGCGACCAGTGTGCGGCGCGTTTTGGTCAAGGAAGGCGAGTCCGTCAAGAAGGGGCAATTGCTTCTCGTTCTGGATGACGCCGAGGCACGAGCGCAAGCGGCTCGTGCGCAGACCCAACTGAAAGCGGCGCAAGCCGACCTGGGCTACTCGGAACGAGGCGGAACCCAGGAGGAAGTGCTCAGCCTCGATGCTCAACTGGTGAAAGCTGGCAACGACCGTGACTCCGCCCAGCGTAATTTGGACGCGCTGAAAAGGCTCGAGCAGCAGGGCGCGGCCTCGGCTGGAGAAGTGCGAGACGCGGAAAACGCACTCGCCGGCGCCGATGCCCAACTCACATTCCTGCGGCAAAAACGGACGAAGCGATATTCGAGTGGAGAGTTAGCGCGCGTCGATGCGCAGCGCGCGGACGCGCAGGCCACCTACGACGCCGCTGAGGACGTTCTGGCGAAATCGAATGTTCGCGCTCCTTTCGACGGCATCGTGTACTCGCTGCCCGCCAAGCAAGGCGGATTCGTCGCCGCCGGCGATCTTCTGCTGCAAGTGGCGGATCTGCGAAAAGTGCTGCTCCGCGCTTTCGTCGATGAGCCCGACGTGGGCCGACTGGCTCCCGGAGATCCGATCGAGATTACCTGGGACGCCGTCCCCGGACGCGTGTGGCGGGCCACCGTGACCGCCATCCCATCGACGGTGAAATTGCACGGATCGCGCAACGTCGGCGAGACCACCAGCATCGTAGATAATAAGGATTTGAAACTCTTGCCCAATATCAACGTCGGAGTCTCGATCGTCGCGGCCCAGCATGACAACGTGCTGGTGGTGCCGCGTGAAGCTGTCCGCACGGACGACAGCAAGCCCTATGTCTTGCTGGTTGCCGGCCACCAGCTCAAACGCCGGGAGGTGGAGACTTCCCTTTCCAATCTCACCCAGGTTGAGGTGACGCGCGGCCTCTCCGCCAAGGACGTGGTTGCAATCAATTCGTCGAACGGCAAACCCATTGGCGACCTCACCAAGGTCAAGTTCTAGATGATCACGCGTTCTTCCAAAGTCCTTTTCGCTTTACTCACGCTCATGGCCACGCTGAGCGCCAGCGTGGCCGATTCCGCCAAGGGCATGTTGGCCGCGGGCCGGATCGATGAAGCCATCGCCGAATTGAATAGCCGGCATTCCTCGTCGGCGGCGGACGCGGAATCGTCCAACCTGCTGTGCCGCGCTTACTTCGCGCTTGAAGATTGGAATCGCGCGGAATCCTCCTGCCGGAAGGCGGTCGCACTCGACCCGGTCAACAGCCGTTTCCATCTGTGGCTGGGGCGCGTATACGGCGAAAAGGCGGAACGGGCAAATTTCCTGGCCGCGGCAGTCCTAGCGGGAAAGGTTCGCGGAGAATTCGAGCGCGCGGTGGAATTAAGTCCGAAAGACGTCGATGCCCGGCTCGATCTGGCCGAGTTCTATCTGGCAGCGCCCGCCGTGGTTGGCGGCGGCGAGCAGAAAGCTCGCGAGCAGGCGCAGTTCATTGCAACTTTGAATCCATCCCGTGAACATTGGGTTTACGCCCGTATCGCCGAACAGAAAAAAGACGCTGTCACCGCCGAACGGGAATATCGCCTGTACATCGACCTCAGCCAAAGTGACGCGGAAGCGTGGCTCAACCTTGCTCTTTTTCTTCGCCGCCAGAAGCGCTTCGGCGAAATGGAGCAAGCCATCGTCAAGCTCAGCCAGTCGCCGATGCCCAAACCCGACGTTCTGGTGGAAGCGGCCGAGATGCTTTATCGCGCCGGACGAAAATACCCTTTCGCCACGGAATTGCTGCACCGCTACCTGGCCTCCGGTCCGGTGGAGGCCGCGCCCGCATTCAAAGCCCGCTATCTGCTGGGCCTGCTGCTGGAAAAACAAGGAGACCGAGCCGGGGCAGCAGACGAGTACCGTGCGTCCTTGTCGTTGGCGCGGAACTTCGGCACCGCCCAGCAGGCGTTGAACCGAGTTACGCACTAATCGACCGAATGAGAAAATCGCCGAATATCTCAGGGGCTAAAACAGTTTGCTGAAGAACTCGAGTTTCGTATCAGGGCATCACTTTAGCGATGCCGTAGGTTCTTCCAGTTCAGATGCCCCTTTAGTTTTTGCGTGAGAGCTCATTTTCGATCAGCTTGGTGGAGCCCAATTTTCGAGAATCCAGCCCCGGAGGGGCGACCTAGCTTAGCCCAGCGCTTCAGCGCTGGGGAAAGTGGAACAAATGATTCAAGTCCCGGCGGGACGACCGAGTTCGCACGCGCATTTTTTACGGGCCGGACACAGTGACTATAGTTTTTCAGCAAACGGTGAAACCCACTCCTTGATTGGGTTGGAACGGCATCCTTCGGCTTCGCTCAGGGCAGGCTCTTGAAGCCGTGCCCTACCCCAAACATGCCCTGACCGGAACCATTGATTCGATCAGTCCTGGCAAAGTTACTGCCCGTCTCGCTCGTGGCGCACTACAATCTGTGCGTGACGATGCCGAAGTGACGAGACGAAGTGACGAGATGAAGGTGACGAGATGAAACTCCGATTGCCGTGTTTGCGCTGCACCAATCTGCTCGCCGTACTTGCGGTTGTACTGACGATCGCAACGCTCGGCCAGGCGGAACCGCTGTCTCTCGAGCGCGCCATTCGGCTGGCGCTCGCGCACAGCACGACTTCGGCGATTGCGAAGGCCGACGTACAGCACGCCTTTGCCTCCTACCGCGAACTCCGCAACAACTACATACCCCAGCTATTCCTCGGTTCGGGCGTCGGCTGGTCTTATGGATTTCCCCTCAGCATCGAAGGGTCTGCACCGGCGCTGGCGGATGGAATCGTGCAGAGTACGGTCTTCAACCTTACGCAGCGGCAGTTCGTGAATGCGGCGAAAACGGAGTGGCGCGCTTCCGAGATTCAGGACAAAGACCAGCGCAATGCCGTCATCCAGGACGTCGCGCTAACCTACGCTGAACTGGCGAAATGGGAGGCCCGCCTCGTGCGCTTGCAGCGGGACGAGGCCCAGGCGCAGCAAATGGAACAAGCCGTGGCTGAGCGCTTGCAAGAAGGCGTGGACAGCGCCGTGGACTTAAACAAAGCGAAGCTGATTGCAGCGCGTGTGCGCCTTCATCGCGCCGAGGCGCGGGGCAATGCCGATGTCCTGCGGCGTCATCTTTCGACGCTGACCGGCTTGCCGGTCTCCACCATCGAACTCGAGCCGGAAACCATTCCCGCCCTGCCGCCCGCCGGTGCGGAAGAAGATCTTTCGGAAAGAGCGATTGCTTCCAGCCCCACCATCAAGTTGGCCGAGCAGCATTCTCTGGCGGAATCGATGCGGGCTTTGGGCGAGCATCGCGCTTTGTACCCGTCGATCGATTTCTCTGCCCAGTATGCCCGCCTTTCCACCTTCAATAACTACAGCCAGTACTACACCCACTTTCAGAAGGACAATGCCACGATCGGCTTTGCCATCAAGATCCCGCTGTTCAACGCCAGCCAGCGCGCCCGAACCGAAGCGGCGGAGGCTGAAGCCCTCAAGGCAAAGAAGCAAGCGGAGGCGGCTCGCGATCAAGTGGCGGAGGAAACCCTGAAGCTACAGCGCGCCGCCGAGCAACTCGAAGCCGCCCGCGACGTGGCGCAACTCGAATATCAACTGGCGCAGTCGGGCCTGGAAGCAGTCCAAACCCGTATCGACGCCAAGACTGGCACCTTGCACGAGTTGGCCGACGCCCGTGTGCAGGCAGCCGAACGCTACCTGCTTTTTCAGGATGCCGATTTTGAGTACCAACGCGTCCGCATGAACCTGCTGCGCGCCACGGGTGACTTAGAGAGCTGGGCCCTCCCGAATCCCGCGTCTAAGTAACGCACATATCAGCTGTACGAGCCAAGACCTGAGCGTTCAACACGTGCTGTCGGACGGGTTCGCTATTGTCGGGCTGACCCTTGGCGGGGGTTTTGAGCGCTAACGCGTGATTTCGTCAGGTAAGATGGTCAAGCACCAAAACAGGTCATTGAGGGACATGCAATGAGTCTTTTAGCGGTGCTTTATCTCTCGCAGGGCGACCAAGAGGCTGTTAAATACGATAGTGAGCCGGATGCGTTTAGCGACCGCGAGCAGTACACCAGCTTTACGGAGCTAGAGCTATCCACCTTGTGGGCGAAGATGCGCGGCATCGACTGGGATGTGAGTTCACTCGATGGATTCCGTCCGAGTGTTCTTCTTGAGGATGGCGGCGAACGAACCATCCACCGTCTACCTGCGGCCATGACCACCGAACTGGCGGGTTTAACACCCGAGCAAATTTCAGCAGCAGCGGCCAAATGGGCAACGACAGACGAGCTTGCCTGCGAACCATCTGATGTTCAACCCATTATTGAAGGGCTGGTGCGCTTGGCCAAGAATGCGTCGCAGACCGGACGGAACATCTACTTGTGGAATTGCGTTTGACCAATAGCTGTTGAAACATCCCCATATCACTCAAAATCGCCATATTCGGGATTTCCCGGCATTCGCTGCCGTTTGTATCGAGGGCGCCATTTTGGGCTATTGCAAGTCAGGCGGGTCAAAGGAGATAGCGCTTGAAGAATATTCTAGTTGGCGATCCAGACTGGGTAGTCAGCGATCGAGGAATTTAAAGCCCCCTGACGCAGTACAGGACGACCCCATGCGATGGAACAACAGCACTGATGGTGCTACTTGTTTTCTTCGTCTCGCCGGTCCACAGGTCGTGTAAGGAATAGCCGCTTTCGTTTTCGGGGAGGCCTACGGTGGAGGCTGGAAGGGAGACTTCCTCTGCCTTCCCGCCGGTGTTGAACAAACCGACGATCGTGTCTCCGTTCGGTTCCCTCTTGGCGAACACCTGCTGGTTGCCGGTTTTGAGCACCCTTTTCGCGGCGATCGAATCCTGGTCGACAGCAAGGACTGCGGAGTTCTCCAGGTATTTCTGCAGATCCGTTGGGTCGAGGTGAGTAAGATCGACGCCGAGGATGAGGGGTGCCGCCCCAAGGGCCCACAGGCTGAGCTGAGTCTGGCGCTCGACCGGAGTCAGCCCGTCGTTGCTGCCATTTCCTACCTCGATGGAGTCATAGTCGTTGAAAGCGCCCGGACCAGCGTAAGGCTGCCACTCCGCCACGTAGTTGAAGCGTTTGGCAACGTCGGCCCAGTTGGTCAGCGGGTAGCTGCTACCGCCCTTTTCGCAGCGATAGCATTCGACGTCAGGCGCGAATTCCCATTGATTGGCATACTTCATCAATGTCGGGGCGATAGCGATTGTAAGGTTCCCCTGCGTGACGTCCAGGACCATGGGCCGCCCGCTTTGCCGTATAGCATTCGACCATGCCTTAACGTCAGCGGCGTTGCTGTTTTTCATGCCGTCAATTTTGATGTAATCGACACCCCACGCCGCGAGCATATTTACCCATGAATTTGTATACTCCTGCGCTCCAGGCTTGTTGTAGTCAGTGCGGACCATGCCCTTGCAGTTGTAGTTGTTCTCCCCTACAGACGGCTCCGCAATCTGGGCAGCCGTGTACGATGTGCCCTTGATGGGCGTGTTCCGGCTGACCGCCTGCTTGGAAATACCCGGCGTAACATAGGTTCCGAACTTCATCCCGAGACTGTGGATGTAGTCAGCCATTACCTTGATGCCATCGGTATCTCCCTCGGCCGGGAATCTCGATGAGTCTGTCAGCCAGCGGCCGTAAGGGTCGACGTTCGGACCTTGCGGTCCCGGACACTGATACCAAAAGTCGTCGAGGTTTACGTATTGGTACCCGATTTTCTGCAATCCGGAATTATGCAGGGCGAGCGCCTGAGCTTTCACTTGGGCTGCCGTGGGATGCTGGCGGAGGAAGCTCCAGCTACTCCAGCCGAGAACGGGCGTGCGCTCGAGACCATTATCCTCTGCGCTGGCGTTGTGCAGTATCCCGCCCGCCAACAACGCGATCAGCAGTGCCGCCCTTAAGCTGTGTGACCATTCCCTCAAGAAAATCATCCCTTTCCTTTATCACAAACGGGGCGACAAAAACAATTACGGCATGTGGAAGCGGTGGCACATAACTGTGTTCGTGATTGCTCCTGCGGCCCGTGGAGCATCCTGGTCAATTGACGATAAATCTCGGTTACACTCAGCACCCCGCAACTACCTCGTCAGTTGGCGCCTCGGTCAAAACGGGATGCTGGGGGAGCGGGCGGAATATTGCCTCTAGCCGACAGATGGGGCCCTGCTAAGGCTGTCCGCAAGGTCGAGTTCAGACTATTACAAATCAGCTCATCCAGCCGCTACCCGATTCTCGCGTCTCAATGCGCCAAAACGACGTTCGGCCAGGTTATTTTGCGGTTTGAGCCCCGCTAAGGCATACTTGGATAAAGGTTTCCGCGTTTTCCGACAGGGTTCGGGGCGCATCTAACTGGTAGCGGCGAGTGGGGATCGTTCGCTGCTAAGAATGCTAAAATAGAGACTCACCCATATGCCATTGAAAACACTGTTTTTGAATCCGCCTTCGTTTGAGAATTTCGATGGGGGCGCAGGTTCGCGCTGGCCCGCCACGCGTGAGATCGAGTCCTACTGGTATCCGGTCTGGCTCGCCTATCCGACCGGAATGCTCGAAGGCGCGCGCTTGCTCGACGCACCGCCGCACCACATCACGGCGGAAGAGACGATCCGCACCTGTCAGGACTATGAACTGCTCGTGCTCTTCACGAGCACTCCAGGGTTTGCTGGCGACGTGCGCATCGCCGAGGCCATCAAGGACAGCCATCCGCATATCAAGATCGCCTTCGTCGGACCTCACGTCAGCGTGCTGCCCGAGAAGTCTTTGATGGAAGCGAAGGTGATCGATATCGCCTGCCGCAAGGAGTTCGACTACTCCATCGTCGAGTACGCGCAGGGCAAGCCGATCGAAGACATTCTTGGCATTTCCTATCGTAAGAACGGACACGTGCTGCATAATCCCGACCGGCCGACCATCGAGAATCTGGACGCCCTTCCGCACGTGACCGACGTCTACCGGCGCGACCTGGATGTGCGCCGCTACAATGTACCTTTCCTGCTCAACCCCTTTGTAGCGCTGTACACCTCGCGCGGATGCCCGGCGCAGTGCACCTTCTGTCTCTGGCCACAAACGCTCAGCGGACATCCGTGGCGCAAACGCTCCTCCGATGACGTAGCCCGTGAAATGGCCAAGGCCAAGGATTACTGGCCCTACGTGAAAGAATTTTTCTTCGACGACGATACTTTCAACCTGCAGAAAGCGCGCACCGTCGAGTTATGCGCCAAGTTGAAGCCGCTGGGCCTCACCTGGTCGTGCACCTCGCGTGTCACCACCGATTACGAGACGTTGAAGGCCATGAAAGAAGCGGGATGCCGGCTCCTGATCGTGGGTTACGAGTCGGGCGATCAGCAGATTCTGAAGAACATCAAGAAAGGCGCGACCATCGAGCGCGCCCGCCAGTTCACCAAGGATTGTCACAAGCTGGGACTGGTGGTCCACGGAGATTTCATCATTGGCCTGCCGGGAGAAAGTCGCGAGACCATCAAGAATACGATCAACTTCGCCAAGGAACTCGACGTGGAAACAATTCAGGTTTCGGTGGCGCACGCTTACCCTGGCACGGAGTTGCACGAATTCGCGATCAAGAACGGCTTCATGACCAGCGACACAAAAATGGTGGACGACGGCGGCCACCAGATGGTGCAGATCGAATATCCCGGCCTGCCCGCTTCCGAATTGCTGGAAGCCGTCCATCACTTTTACGACGCCTATTATTTCCGTCCCAAGGCTGCGTACCGTATTTTGCGGAAAGCGATCTTCGACAACTCCGAGCGCAAGCGCTTGTACAAGGAAGCACGGACCTTCCTGAAACTGCGCGCACAGCGCCACAAGTGGGTCAAGGCAAGGCGCAAGGAAGAAGCGCCCGCGCCGGCCAAGGCCTAGACAACCATTGAATCATTAAGACATTGAATCATTGAGACATTTTGAAAACCCAAGAGCCTTTGACCTTTAATGACTTAATGACTCAATGACTAAATGTCTCAATGACTAAATGACTAAATGACTAAATGATTCCATGCCTCAATTGACCTTTCGAAAATACCTCGTTCTGGCAGGAATCACCGTCTTCAGCACCGCCGGTGATTCCCTGCTGGCGCGCGGCATGAAAGATCTCGGCAACGTTTCCCTGCACCACTTTTCCGGCCTGCTGCTGGCTGTCCTCAATCCCTGGGTAACCGCGGGAATCCTGCTGCTGCTGACGTTTTTCGCCTGTTACATGTCCGCGCTTTCGTGGGCGGATCTCACGTATGTGCTGCCGGCTACGTCGCTCGCTTATGTGCTCGTGGCTTTGGTTGGTCACTTCCGTCTTCATGAGGTAATCTTGCCGGCGCGCTGGCTGGGCATCGCGCTCATCACGGCGGGCGTGGGCTTCGTGGCCGCTGGCCCGTCGGTCACTCCCAGTCATCAACATGAAAAATCGCCGGATGCGGTGTCCCAGGAGGTGAGGACATGAAAGACCTCCACGCCTGGGCTGCGATTGCGATCATCGGCATGGCTGCGACCACCGGGGACGTGCTGCTTTCCTACTCCATGAAACGAGTGGGCGACGTTGGCGAACTCTGGAAACGGCGCGGAGTGCTCGCCGTTATCCGCCGCGTGCTGGCAACCCCCACGTTTGCTCTCGGCGTGATGGCAATGGCCGTCGCGTTCTACAGCCTGCTCTTCGCCCTTTCATGGGGAAATCTCAGCTTGGTCGTGCCCGCCTCCGCCTCGCTCACCTTTGTGGCCAATGCCGTCGCCGCGCGCATATTCCTGCACGAACGCGTCGGACGCAGGCGCTGGATTGCCGCGTTGCTGGTCGCGGGTGGCGTGGTCCTGATGGCGCTTTAGTGCTGTGTCCCGGAAATATGTAACATAGGTTTGGGTGGTCATCTTCAGCCCGCTTGCCGGGATCAAGCGGCGCCTTGGTATCAATGCAACATCCTTGCAGGCTGAGGTCGCGCACCTTGCCCGGAACATAAATGCCGTTGGACGGCAGCCAATTGATCTCCACATAGCCGCCGCAGTTAAATCGGGGATTGCGGCGGCGCTCTTTGTCCGGCCGCTCGTCGTCGAATCGATCTTTGTCTAATCGACCTCTGTCTGCGGCAGTGCGCTCAGCCATATCTATAACATCGTGTGCTGGGCGCGAATTCTTGAGATTGGCTTTACACTAACGCAGAATTGGAACCCAAGTAATTGAAGTTATCGAGGTGGAATCTCACCGAAACAGTTTCATCAAGCCACTCGGCGCCAGATCGGGGACGACGAAGCCAGCGCTCTTGCTGCCCTGGAACCGTGCCACAGCGTCCGCTGCAAGATAGCCGCTGCGAACCGCGCCTTCCATGGTGGCAGGCCAACCGGTTGCCGTCCAATCGCCGGCCAGAAACACTCGCGGCCACTCCGTCTTTGGTTTTGGCCGGTACTGGTCGATTCCCGGACGCGGCGAATAGGTCGCGTGCACTTCCTTGATCACGGTGGATTTCAACAGTGTCGCATCGGGCGCGCCAGGAAAGAACTCTTGCGCTTCCCGCATCGCCATCTCAACAATTTCCGCCTTCGATTTTTCCACCAGGCTCCGGGAGCAGCTCACGACCAGCTCAATGTAGCTGCCGCCTGCATGAGCCTCGTTGGCACGAGCTGCAATAATCCGCGATTTGTGAAACATCCACTGGATGGTGCGGTCGAGCAGCACGGCGTGATCGAGGTCCGTGATCTGGCGATCGAACCAGAGATGGATGCCAGTGATCGGCGACGTCGAGAACTGTCCAAGCGCCGCGGCCAAAGGCTTGGCCGATGTGGTATCCGGCAACATGCGGCCCAGCGCATCAAACGGAACAGCCAGCACCAGATAGTCGAATTTTTCTTCCTGCCCATTCGTCGTCACGTTCACCGCAAACGGCACGGTTCGAAACGACTCCACGCTGGCTCGAAACTGTATCTCTCCGCCACGGGCGCGAATGTAGTCTCCGGCCGTGCTGTACAAGTCGGTGAGCGGCACGGTTGGAATTCCCATGCGTCCGGCAGCAGCCGATTTAAGAAACGACTCGCGCACCACCTGGGCCGCATAAGGGACAGAGACTTGATCGAGATCTTCGTTCAAAGCGCTGACCAGAATCGTCTTCCAGAAACGCTCAATGGCTTGCGCGGTTTGTCCGTGGCGTTTGAGCCAGTCGAGGAACGACCCAGTTTGATCCGCGGGAATGGACGGAGCGAGCACCGCCATGGCGCGGCTGATGCCCAGTTTGTCGCGAAAATTCAAACAGTCGGCGCGGAGAAATGACGGAGCGGTATGCAGCGGAGCGGGGAGCGCTGACGGGGCGATCACCGAAGCGCGCCCTCCGGGCTCAAGGAACGTCAGCTTCTCATACCAGCGAATCTTGTCCTGCACGCCCGCGCGCCGATAAAAATCGAGCAGGTTGGTGCAGCAGCCGAGCAATACATGCTGGCAATTGTCGACAATTTCGCCGGTGCCCGGATGCTGATAAGAAGACGCGCGTCCGCCGAGATATGGTCGGCGCTCAAATAACGACACGCGAAACCCCGCTTCAGCGAGCGCGCATCCGGCGGCGAGGCCGGCCAATCCGCCTCCGGCGATTGCGACTGTGGGAGGATCTGTCGAATTAGAATGCGTCGTATTATTAGGACCGATCGTATCAGGATGCATCGAGGATGGCATCACAGCAGGCGCTTCAGGGTTCCTTTTCCGAGGACCGTGAGCTTTTCGGCAACCGATAACCGGACGCGCTCACTGAAGACGTCGTATTGTTTCTCAGCAATCTTTTCCAGCAGGCGGCGATAGATGGTGATCAGCACCCACAGGGCAGGCTGACTGTCCTCATTCACCAACGGGATCAACTCTTCTCCGTCGCGGTAGCACTCGCAAGCGCGGTCGGCCTCCATCGCCAGCAGCGGACGGACGCGGGCCAGATCGACTTGCGGCGCGGCCAGATCGGCAGCCGAGAGACCGCACTGCGCCAGGTCCTCTTGCGGAAAATAAACGCGCCCCATGGCGACGTCTTCTTTAACGTCACGAATAATATTCGTGAGCTGAAACGCCAGACCGCAGCGCTCGGCAAGCGGCTCGGCGGCGGGATCGCGATAGCCGAAGATCTTGATGCACACCAATCCAACCACCGATGCCACGCCGTAGCAATACTGCCGCAGCTCTTCGAAAGTCTGGTAACGCGCAGCCGGTGGCGAAGAGGGCTCTGGCGCGCTGTAATCGAGATCCACAGCCGTACCGTAGGCGAGCTGGTCGAGAAGACCTATCGGGATCTGGTAAGCACGCTGCGCGTCGGTCAGCGCCAGCAGCACGGGATCATCCGTGGGATGTGCGGCGAATGCGCGGTGAACTTTGTCCAGCCATTCCAGTAGTTGGTTGTGACGATCGCCGGGACTTAGCGTGATGTCGTCGGTGATGTCGTCGCACCGCCGCATGAAAGCGTACACAGCGCTCAGAGCATTGCGTTTTCGCTGCGGAAGTACAAGAAACCCGTAGTAGAAATTTTTGGCGGCGGAGCGGGCAATGCTCCGGCAGACGGAGTACGCCATTTCGAGCTGCGAAGCGGTGGGAGCAAACTGCGCGGGCGCGTTTTCCACGGCGGTGCTCATCTCTGTTTCCCCAGCAACTTCCCCAGCGCGGCACGAGCCAACAGGGCCAGCTTCCGTGGTTTCGAAATCGCCGGACGCCTGCCCAGCACAGCGTAATCCTGGCGCTCGATGGCGTTCAGAATTTCCTGCCCGCCGCGGCTGAAGAGTTCGATGTCGGTGGCCAGCGCGCGCTCCACCTTCGCGATCAGCGGCAGCCCTTGCGCGAACCACTCCCGCGCCCGTTCGACCTCAAACTTCATCATCGCGCAAAACGCGGAAGTGTTTTCGCCGTCGCGGATTTCTTCCTCGCTCACGCCGAAGCGGCGCAGGTCTTCGAGCGGAAGATAAATTCGTCCCTTGGCAAAGTCGGCGCTCACGTCTTGCCAGAAGTTCGCCAGCTGCAGCGCCGTGCAAGTGTAGTCGGAAAGTTGCTGGCGCTCCGCATCGCGGTATCCACAGAGATAGAGCACGAGGTGGCCAACCGGATTCGCCGAATTCTCGCAGTAGCCCAGCAGATCGCTGAAGCTTTCGTAGCGGCGGATTCTCTGATCCTGCCGGAACGCGGTCAGCAGATCCGCGAATTCATGCTTCGGAATTTCAAACTCGCGCACCGTCTCGGCGAGCGCGACGAACACGGGATGCCGGGGGCCTCGACTAGGATCGCCGTCGTAGCAGGCATTCAGCTCCGTCTCCCACTGATCGAGCAACTGCAGAGATGCGGCCGTGTCGCCGACCTCATCCCCCAGATCGTCCGAGATGCGGCAATATGCGTAGACGTTGAAGAAATGCTGGCGCAACCGCTCCGGAAGAAACCAGGACGCCACCGAGAAATTTTCGTAATGCGAGCGCGCCAGGCGGCGGCAGTATTCGCGCGCTTCAGCTTCCGAAGGCGCCTGTTCGGGGATGGCGTACTCCGGCGGCAGCGCGCTCCATCCGGAGGCGGGCGGCGCAGTCGGGGGATGGCCGGTCGCAGTTACCATTCAAATGATCGATAAATCTACACTGTCATCCTGACCCTGAGCGGAACCGAAGGGGAAGGATCTATGTATTTGAAAGCCGCCTCAATGCATAGGTCCTTCGCTTCGCTCAGGATGACAACCCAAAGCTATGTCCCAAATCTGCGGGACACGGCGCTAGTGACCTGGGATGATCGCGGTCTTGATATCTCCGTTGCGGTTCAGCATGTGGCGCAGCACATCCTGCAAACGCGAAAGCGGCGCTTCGCCGGTGATGTAGTCGTTGCCGCAAACTTTTTTCTCGGCAATCAAACCGAAGGCCCGGCGCACCGTCTCCGGAGTGTGATGGAACGTTGCCTTCAAAGTGATTTCCGAATAATGCAGACGGTTGGTGTCGAGCTGCACCTTGGTTCCCGAGGCGCACCCGCCGAAGAAGTTCACCGTGCCGCCTTTGCGAACCATCTGCACGGCCCACTCCCAGGCTTCAGGACGCCCCACGGCCTCGATGGCCACATCGGCGCCGCGCCCCTCCGGGCTTAACTCGCGCACTGCCTCTACCGGATCTGTGACTTTTGTAATCTGCACAACTTCGTACGCACCCTTCTTGCGCGCCAGTGCGACCTGTGAATCGCGCTTGACCACCGCGATTACATTGCAACCGATGGCCTTGGCCACCTGCACAAACATGAGGCCGATCGGGCCGCCGCCAATGACCGCGACCGTGTCGCCAATCTCGACTCCCGTTTCATGCAGCCCGCGGAGAACGCAGGCCAGCGGCTCGGTCATCGCCGCATCCTCGAAACTCACATTCGAGGGCACAACGAGCATATTGGTTTCCACAATGCGCCGCGGAATTCGTATGTACTCCGCGTACGCGCCATTGTTGAACAGGAGATCTTCGCAGAGGTTTAACTGGTGCTTGGAGCAATAGAAGCACATGCCGCACGGAGCCGAGTTGAGCGCGACCACGCGCATGCCCTTCCGGAAGCCGCGCACTCCTTCCCCGACTTCCTCGACCGTGCCCGCCAGTTCGTGTCCGAACAACGCCGGCGGCACAATCATGCGGGCGTGATAGCCGCGCTGATACACCTTCAAATCGGTGCCGCAGGTGAGCGCCACGTTAACCTTGACCAGAACTTCGCCCTCACCCACGCGCGGGATCGGCACCCTTTCAATCTTGATATCTTCTTTGCCGTACAAGACGGCCGCCGTCATCTTGCCATTCACAGTTGATGTCCTTCCCAGGTGCTGCCCGGCTGGACGACGATCTTCATCGAGTCCGGTCGAGGATGAGCCGCCAGATTCAGCGCTTCCACGCCGCTTTGCAGCGGGAAACGGTGGCTGATGAGCCGCTCCAGATCCATCTCACGGTTCATGACAAACTGCACTGACTCCTCCTGCAATTCAACTGACGCACTGTAAGATCCCAGCAAAGCCTTTTCGTCCACGCACACTGCCGCCGGGTCAATCGTGACCTCGCCTCGCGCCGTTTGCGCAAAAAGCAATACGCGGCCTCCCGGACGAGTCGCATCCATGGCAGGCCGTATCAGGCCGCTCCCGCCGACTGCCAGAATCACGGCGTCAGCCCCGCGGCCTTCCGTCATTCTGCGCACGGCTTCCCCTGCATCCACCTTGGACGCATCAATTGTCAGGTTCAGGCCGAAGCCATGAGCTATTGTAAGCCTCGCCGGATATAAATCGGAAGTAATCACGCGAGTCCCCGCCCGCTTCGCCAGATTCGCCAGTATCAGACCTATTGGGCCCTGTCCAATCACCAGCACGGTCTCTTCCGCCTGCAGATGAAGCGTCTCAATACCTTTGATGCAGGTATTCACCGGTTCGGCGAAACAGGCCTGCTCGAAACTGACGCCGTCCGGAATCCGCACCGTTCCCTTCTCGACAATCCAGTCCATGACCCGGACGTATTCCGCAAATCCTCCGCCCGAAGGCTCGAACCCAGCCGTGCACCCAACTTTCTTGTAGGCGGCACACTGGGCGAAGGTTTTGTGGCGGCAGTAATAACACTCTCGGCACGGGATGTGGTGAAACACCACCACGCGCTCGCCGACGCTGAACTTGCGAACACCTTCCCCGATTTTTGCGACGACACCCGCGGTTTCGTGACCGAAAATACGCGGCGCGGAGTGCGATCCGGTCGAAATCTTCTTAAGATCGGTGCCGCATATTCCGCAGGTGTGGACGCGAACCAGAATCTCGCCGCGCCCAATCTCAGGCACCGGCACTTCTTCCAGGCGCAAATCGTTGACGCCGCGATAGACGACCGCCTTCATTGTGGAAGGAATCTCGTGCCTCTCGCGTTCAATGGTGAATGTCTGAGCAATTGCCATATCGGGTTCTATTGCTTCCCCTTAACCTGGTGCCGCGACCGTCGAATGCTACAGCCGTCGATCATCCGAGCTTGCCGATGGAGAGCCGGGCGTCCCCGCCCGGCCACGATACTGCTGGACGGGAGAAACGCCCGTAGCTCCACCAAGTTCCTCACGACCGAGATAACTCACCAGCGCGCCGCAAAGAGCCTGGCTTGCCTTGGAGCCGTTTCGCGCCAGCGCCATCGTACTCTTCCACAGCCACGGCCGCAGCGCCACATGGCCGGCAAACCTGAGGGACCGAAACGTCCCGTCGTGCCCCACAAAGCGATCCAGCGCCGGCAAGCTGAAATCAGCCGCGTCCGAGATGGCTTTCAAAGCGCCGAACTCGATTCCGCGCGCCTGCGCCCCTTGTGCCACGGCCGCCGCTTCCATATCCACCGCATCCGCGCCATAAGCTTTGTGTAGTCGAATTTTCTGCTCCTTGCCGGCCACGGTCGCGGAACTCACCAGCACTCCCGCACCCGAACCGACCTCCGTTCGAACGCCGTCGGCGGCATTGATCACCGTGCGCGGCTGCAGCACCTGCCCAACCTCCAGCGAACCGTCGAGCGCTCCGGCAAAACCAACGGAAATCACCCGCGCAGGGTTAACTTCACGAATCACCGCCTCGGCAGCCCGGCGCGCCGCTTCGGCTCCAATTCCACCGCATATCAGCGCCGCGTCTGCCTTTTCAAAAAGACGATATCGCCGCCCGCTGTGTTCGATCATCCTGACCTTCCAGCTTCGGATCAGCGGCCGCACCTCACGCTCCATCGCAGCTACGATCGCAATCCTAGACATAGCCGTTCGCGCGAAACCACTCCACCGACCGCCGCAGCGCTCCATCCACTGGAACCATGCGCCAGCCCAGTTCCCGTTCCGCTTTCGCCGAGCTCACGAACATCATCTTGCGCGACATGCGCACCTCGTCAATCGTCGCGCGCGGCTCCCGCCCCAGAAGCCGGCCCGTCATCTCGTAGAAGACTCCACCCGCCAGCGCAACGACGTAGGGCACCTTCACCGTCGGCGACGGCAAGCCCGTGATCGCGGCCAGCCGGTCCAGAATCTGCTTCAACGTCAGATTCTCTCCGCCGAGTATGTAGCGCTCGCCCGATCTTCCCTTCTCCAGCGCCTGAATATGGCCGCGGGTGCACTCGGTCGCGTCCACTAGGTTCAAGCCCGTTTCCACGTACGCCGGAAATTTTCGCTTCAGGAAATCCACGACGATTCGC